>Ga0255754_10003178_pt1 | contig 11937 bp, 10 predicted proteins | sample 101ome_22_FD_179954 | JGI IMG/M metagenome (GOLD analysis project Ga0255754, IMG submission 179954) | Coastal salt marsh microbial communities from the Groves Creek Marsh, Skidaway Island, Georgia - 101412BT metaG (version 2) | ecosystem: Environmental > Aquatic > Marine > Intertidal zone >... | reverse complement strand
CGAGACGACGACGACGACGACGACGACGACGACGACTGGACGCGTGGTGTTCGCGCGCGCGACGTCTCCCGACGCGCACGGATCGACTGACGACGCGACGCGCGCGTAATCTTTGTGCGAGCTCTAGGCGCTCGTCGAGTCGCTGCTCGAGGCGACGGCGTCCCGAGACGTCGTCGACGTCGATACCGCGGCTAAGGCGCTCTCGGCGCCCGTGATCGCGGTTCGACGCGCGTACGACGCGGTGCGCGCGGTGAGCGAGCGCTCGAGGGACGATCACGAGGGTGGGGCGGACGCGACGACGTGCGAGACGCGGCGTCTGTCCATGTTGCTCGTGGCGACGTGTTTTTCGGCGTCTCGAGGGCGAACGGTGGCCGTGTACAGGGACGAGGGTCGCGTGGGGGCGTTTGAGGACGAGAGTGCGAGTGGGAAGGAGGGCACCGGACACGCGAGGAGTCCACCGCCGAGGAGTCCGTCGAAACGCGCGCTGTTGCGTCGCGCGGCGCCGGGATCGCCGTCGAGCGAGCGCGAGCGAGGCGCGGCGGCTCTGGATGGGTGGTTCGGCGCCGAGGACGACGGCGCGTTCGGCGCGTTTTTGTTGCAGAATTGGGACGCCGTCGTGCGCGCGTGTCGATTAGAGAAGAATCCGTCGACGTCGACGTTGACGAGAGAGGAGTGCGCGAGTTTGGATTTTTTATTCGAGACGCGAGACGAGCGAGGGGAGAAAAAGAGCATCGCCGAGTGCGCGATGGAGGATGCGGAGACGATCGAGTGCGACGCGCTTCGAGAATGGATTAGAAATACCATAGATCCCGCCTCGGTGTCGTGTTCGGCGCTCTCGTCGAAGGATAGCGTCTCGGCGGTGTCCGCCGTCGCGGCGGTGGCGGAGATGGCGTCGACGTCCGGGCAGAGCGGTTCGAAGACGCTCGTGACTATCGAAAACGCGTATAAAACCACAATCGTTCGGCGACACGGGTCGCGGGGCACGCACGCGGCGTCGACGCACGCGGCTATGTGTCGAACGTCACCGAGAGATTTACCGACGTACGGCGCGGAGGATTACGACGACGACGCCGTCCCGTTCGCGCGCGTCGTCGATTGCACAGATTCCATCGTGTATCTCTTAGAGCCTTACGATTACGTCACCATCGCCGGATGCACCGATTGCGTCGTCATCGTCGGCGCGGTGTCGAGATCGATGCGCGTGGAGGGATGCGAGCGCGTCAAGCTGATTTGCGCCGCGAAGCGCGTCGTCGTTCGTTCGTGCTTTGAGTGCACGTTTCATCTGGGCATCCTCAATCAACCGATGTTCGTCGGAGACAATCGAAAGTGCGTCTTGGGTCCGTACAACACGTTTTACGAACACCTCGATGAACACTTGACGCGCGCCAAGCTCAAGCCCGAGGCGTGTAACGCGTGGGATCGTCCCGTCGTTCTCGGCGCGGATTTACCCATTCAAGACGGTTCGTCCTCGCCGTCCACCCCAGACGTCGTGCGCATATCCAGCGGCGTGTCACTCATGTCCCCGGACGCGTTCACGATGTTCATCATTCCGTTTCGCGAACGCTCGGACGGGGAATCACCGATGGACCAAGACGGCGGCTTTCCGTCGACGCCCTCCGCCTCCACGCCGACGCAAGCCAACCCGTTCGAGACGCCGGCGAATTACGTCGCCGCGCTCGAGGCCAAGATGGAGCTCATCTGCGAGGTCCGAGCGCGCGTCCGCGACGCCCCGCTCTCGGAAACGAAGCGTTCCGAGCTCAAGGCGGTGATTCAGAGTCACTTCAAGGCGTGGCTTCAATCCTCGGGCATGTCGCGAGAAATTTTCGATTTATCCGCCGTCGAGCGCGAAGAGATTCGCGCGCGCGCCTTCGCCGACGCCCCCGCGTGAACCGAGCGGGAAAACATCGATAACAGCAGAGACCGTGTAACAAACAAACATGCATTCATTCAGACGCCTTTTCATGCGTCGACGCCTTCAGCCGCCGCCGCCTCACCCCGCCACGGGATTCGCGTGAATCGTCACCCGCTCAATCTTCACGTCTCGCACCGGCCGATCCCGCTCGTCCACCGCCAATCGTTCCAACGAATCCAACGTCCCGTGTCCATCGATCAGCTGTCCGAATATCGTCACCTTTCCGTTCAAGTGCGGCAGTTTCGCAAAGGAGAGGAAAAACTGACTCCCATTCGTGTTCGGTCCCGCGTTCGCCATCGCGAGCACCCCGCGCCTCGAAAATGTGAGATGCGCCGAGAGTTCATCTTTGAACGTCCCTCCGCCGTATATCGACGCCCCGCCTCGCCCCGTGCCCGTGGGGTCGCCGGATTGAATCATGAACCCCTTGACGCATCGATGAAACGCGCACCCGTCGTAGTACCCGCTCGCGCACAGCGCGAGGAAATTCTCGCACGATTTCGGCGCGTCGGCGCAGTGAAGCTCGAGTTTGAGCTCACCGAGCGTCGTGTGGAGCGTCACGGACATTGATGCGCGCGCGCGTCGGCGTGTGATGATTGATTGTGATTGCTTCGTGACGACTGAGACGCGTCAACAAACAACGTCCGCAGTCGACGTCGCGCGCGCGTTCGATCGACATGGCGTCGGACAGCGCGAGCGATCTCACGCTGAACGTCGTCGGCTCGGACGCCGCGGCGCGTCGCGGCGAGGCGTCGACGACGAAAACGACGCGAAACGGTGATTCATCAGCTCCCGGTGCCGTCGCGATCGAACGCGCCGTGCGCGCGCTTCGGTCGACCGACGTCGGCGCGGACGCGGCGCGCGCGCGGTACGACGCCGCGTTGACGCTGTACCGCGTGCTCGCCGTGCGCGCGAACAGAGACGCGGCGGAGACGGCGGACGCGGCGGCGGCGTGCGAAGAGGCGTTGACGCGCGCCGTCGCCGCGGATGACGATGAGTCCGATGACGTCGATGAACGCGCGCGAGGTGTGCGGCGGGAAACGGCGATGTGTGCGTTGGGCGCGCTGGCGCGCGTGCGAGGGGACGGGGAGGCGGCGGAGACGTTGAGAGGCGTCGGCGGGAAGATGGCGGGCGCGGCGTTGGCGAGGTGGACGTCGCTTCGATGCGTCGGTACGTCGAGCGATGACGCCAAGCGCGCGCTCTCGGCGTCTGATTTAGTAAGATTTGCAGCCATCATATCGAAGAGCGCGGATTCGCCGGCGTCGAGAGCGTTTTGTGATTGCGGCGGGGTGTCGTCGCTGTTGGCGCTCATCGACGCCGACGACGGCGACTCGTCTTCGGCGTCGTCTTCCATGAACTCAGCAGCCATGTTCGACGCGGCGAAAGCCGTCGCAGGGTTTTGTGCGTCGAATTCCACGCGTTTTGACGTCGAGAGCGTGTCGGAGGAGATTGAGGCGATATTAAAATCATCTTCGGGGACGATGCGCGATCCCATACCCGCTGTGGCGGCGACGATGCTTCGACGCGCGGCGGCGGCGTTGGCGAAGCGGCCAGCGTCGAGACGGAGCTCGAGAGGTGCGCTCGAGCGCCAAGCGTCGTATAACATATCCAATCTCACGGATTGCGTCGCCGCGAGCGATGAGACGCGCGCGACGGTCGACGCACCGTCGGAATTGAAACGGTCCTTCGGATCCAAAATCAATCTCGCCCGCACGCGGTCGTCATCGCTCGATTCCATCGGCGGATCGGACGTCTCCTTCAACGCGAGTCCGTCCAAACCAGCCGCCGTACCGGCATCCGTTCCCGAACACCATCGCACGTCGCCGCCGCTCTTCGCGTCGTCGCCGCCGCCGCCGCCGCTGACTCGCAAACGCTCGAGCTCCAACGTCCTCTCCACGAAATCGCCCTCGCGCTCCGGCGTCGGCGGCGTCGCGACGACGACTCGCGCGAGACGACACCTCTTCCGTCGTTTCACGCAGTGTCTCGCCCTCGCGCTCGTCCTCGGCGTCGCTCGCGCGCTCTCGCGACGATAAAGCGCCTTGGCGTCCAGACGCGCGTCGTCGTTCGGACGCGCGCGCCTCGGTCGGTAATAGAAAACAACAGTATCCATCGATCACCGCCGCCTCGCGCGCGCTCCGCCGCCTCCTCGCGTCGCGTTCGACTGCTCGGGACGCCTCGTCACCCAACCGTCGACATCAAACAATCCCGAGACGATCGACGCGCCACACCTCGCCGCGCGTCGTCCCCGCGCACGACCGTCCCCGCGCACGATGCGCGCGATCACACCCTCGTCCTCCTCCTCGTCCCGCGTCGCGACGCGCGCGGACCGTCGCGCGACGTCGACGATGATGCCTCGACGTCCCTCGGGCACCGATGCGTCGTCGTCATCATCGGCGCGGCGGTGCGCCGTCGCGCGCGCGGTCGACGCCGAACCCGTCTACGAATGGTGCGTCGCGATGTGTGTTCGACGTCGGCGTCGCGCGCGGGTCGAGTCTCGCCCGTCGAGAGGGGTAGACACGCGCGATGCTCATGATGAGCTCAGAGCGACTGACCGACAAACGCGTTTCCCGATATGCGCAGCGTCGTCATCGAGAACCGAGCGGCGAGCCTGAACGGCGCGAAACGAACGCTCGTGGTGGCGATCGAGGATAAACAGAGCGATGTCGCGTCGAATCGACTCCACGCGGCGTCGAGCGCGGCGTACGTGCGCGATAACGGCAAGGCGTGGACGGAGCGATTTCACGAACCGGGACAATACGTCATGGCGACGTTTTCGTCTCGAGACGACGACGAGACGGAGACGACGCGTTTACCGCTCGCTCGATCACCGTATCACGTTCGATACGACAGCGCGCGATTAGACAGCGCCAAGGTGGAGTTTTTGGTGGATGCGGAGACGCACTCGCCGCGGTTCTACGCGGCGGCGCCCGGGGATACGTTTACGGTGAGCGCGCCCGCGGGTGGTGGATTCTCCAACGTCCTCTTCGCCGAGCGTTCGCTCGAATCAGCGATGCGTAAAGAACACGATTTGATACTCGTCGCGTACGGCACGAACGGCATGGCGAGCGTGCGCGCGTTGTTGGATTGGCAACCGGCGATGGCGTACGCCACCGAACATCCCGTCTGCGTCTTTTATCTCTGCGAATCCCAAGAGGACGCCGCGCTGTTGTCTCTGCACGACGCGTGGCGCGAGGAAGGGTTTAAAATAATCGCGTGTTACGGCACGCTCGACGATCAGATTTTCTTGATGGAGCAGTGTTTCGCCACGGGCGCGCCGGGCGCGGGGGGTCGACCCGTCATTGTCGGCGCCGACGCGTCGAGGGCGTCGGCGCTCCTCGCCGGCGCCGAGGGCGAGACGGCGAGACGGTTGTTGGCGCTCTTTGAATCGCGAGGCGTCGCGAAAGATAACGTGTTGACGAGTGACTTTTATTAATACGTAACATGAGACGCGTGCGCGATGGAGACGTTTGAACGCGAACGACGACGCGTTTCGGCGGCCAAGACGAAACAGATACCCAGCCAGCCATTTCATTCATTCATTCGCGCGTCTCGTCCGCACACCTCGACGCGCGCGCGATGGGTAAGAGGGACGAAACGCCCGAACAGCGCGCCGCGCGTAAGGCGAAAGGTACGAAAGGACGCTCGAACGCGCGCGCGAGAGAGTGAATGAATGGTTCGGGACGTCCCCGACCGATGATGACCCGGCGGCTCGGCTCGGGACGCGACCGCGAGACGATTCGACGATTCGACGATTCGACGATTCGACGCGAGCGATCGACTGACATCGTTCGTTCCGCGCGCGCGCAGAGAAATCGAGCGGGGAGAAGAAGGAGAAAAAAGCCGACAAAGGGGAGAAGAAGGAGAAGAGGGAGAAGAAGGAGAAGAGGGCGGACAAGCCGGCGGCGGCGAAGAAACCCGCGGAGCCGACGCGACAACCGCGAAAACCGGTGCGCGCGCCGATCGAGAGCGAGAATGCCGGTGATTACTTGGCCGGTATGGATCTCCCTTCGAGCGAGAGCGAGGGTGAGAGCGAGAAGGAGACGGAGAGAGAGGAAAAAGTGATAACCTTTGACGGACCGTCGGAGAAACAAATCCGAAGGCAAAGACAAAAAGAAATCGAAGCGGCGAGAAAAGAGGCGCAGGCCAAGGCGGAGGCGATGATGGAGGATGATGATGCGTTTAACGTGCGAATTCCAAACATGTCGGACGAGTACTTGGCGGCGATAGCGAATAGCAGGGATATCAAGATTGATGGATTTTCGGTGAGCGCGCGAGGGAAACCTCTGTTGAATAACACGTCGCTGACGATCGCGCACGGCCGGCGGTACGGTTTGGTCGGACCGAACGGAACGGGGAAAACGACGGTGATGAAGCTTTTGGCGAGACGGAAGATTCCCGTGCCGGAACACATTGATATTTTGCTCGTCGAACAAGAGGTGGTGGGCGACGGTCGGTCGGCGTTGCAATCCGTCGTCGCCGCCGACGTGGAGCTTCAAGAGTTGCGCAAAAAGAAGACTGAACTCGAGGATTTGATGGAAAAACTCGCTATAGGCGATTCTGACGTCAAGGAACCGACGTTTAAGGATGAAGAGACCGGGGAAGAACACGATTTGAACCAAGAGCTCAACAAGACGTACGAACGATTAAACGAAAAGGGCGACGCCACCGCCGAGGCGCGCGCGTCCAAGATTCTTCACGGTTTGGGTTTTACCGTGCCCAAAAAGGATGGCACGCAAGGACCCGATCGTTTCTCCATGCACAACACGACGCAAAGCTTCTCTGGAGGTTGGCGCATGCGCATCTCTCTCGCTCGCGCGCTCTTCATCGAGCCCACGTGTTTGTTGCTCGACGAGCCGACCAACCACTTGGATTTGCGCGCCGTCATTTGGCTCGAGGAGTACTTGATGCGCTGGAAGAAGACGCTCGTCGTCGTGTCGCACGATCGCGACTTTTTATCCAACGTCACGACCGACATCGTGCACTTGCACGATCACAAGCTCGACCAATACAAGGGTTCGTTTGATCAATTCGAGGAAATGTACGAGATTCGCCGAAGAGAGGCGAACAAGGCTTTTGAAAAGTACGAAAAAGAGCTCAAGGCTGCGAAGAAGGCGTCGAGCAAGTCAAAGCAACAGGACGTCAAGGACAAGGCGAAGAAGGCGCAGGAGCGAAAGCAGGGTAACAAGAAGAATAAGGGCATGATGGTGGACGACGACGACGACGCCCCGGCGCAATTACCCGAAAAGTGGGCCGATTACAACGTCAAATTTAGCTTCCCGACGCCGACCGAGCTCCCACCGCCGCTCATCGGTCTCAACGATTGCTCTTTCGAATACCCCGGATTGAAGGGATTCTCGTTGGATAAAATCAACCTGGGCATCGACATGGGCACGCGCGTCGCCATCATCGGTCCAAACGGCGCGGGTAAGTCGACCCTCATGAATCTCTTAGCCGGTGATCTCGAACCGACGGGCGGCGAGTCTCGTCGTTCGCACGCCTTGCGCATCGGTCGTTACTCGCAGCACTTCGTCGACGTGTTGGCCATGGATGAGAACCCCGTGGAATACCTGCGACGCAAGTACGTCAAGGAGAACGGCTCCTCATACAAACCCGAGGAAATTCGCGCCAAGCTCGGTCGGTTCGGTCTTCCTGGTCACAATCACCTCACCCCGATCGTCAAACTTTCTGGCGGTCAAAAGGCGCGAGTCGTCTTCACCGCCATCGGTCTGTCCAACCCGCACATTTTGCTTCTCGATGAGCCGACGAACCACTTGGACATGCAATCCATCGACGCGTTGGCAGACGCCCTCGAGGAATTCGAAGGAGGCGTCGTCATGATCACCCACGACGCGCACATCTGCGAACAAGTCTTGGACGATGAAAAGAGCGAAATCTGGGTCGTCGACGAGGGACGCGTCGATAAGTTTGACGGTGATTTCGCCGAGTACCGCAAACAGCTCGTCGCCGAAATCGCCGCCGAATTGGACGAAGAAGACTAACTAATTCTACATCGCGTTGCGTTGCACACCCGTTGAAAAAAGAATATAATACCGATGATGATTAAAAAACTACAGTACATACAGACCGTACGATCGAATACTCCCACCCACCGACCGCGTCTACAGCGTGCGCAACAGGTACTCAACCGCCTCCTCCTCCGTGCTTCCGTTGGCTAATAAATACTCAACCATGCGTCTCGCGTTTTCATCCGCGTCCAACCCCAATAAACTCGGTCTCTTCATCACGTCCTCCACGAACGTCTTCGCGTCCCGTCCGAACGTCGACTCCATGTACGCAAACAACGGTCGCAACCGACGGTCGACATCGTACGCCAACACGGCGGGATGTCTAATCACCAAGAACCCCACCGCGCGCGTCTCGACGCCGCTCTCCGTCAGAAACGCCACCACCTTTTCCATCTCCGCCGCCCCGAACGACGCCTCGCGAGGATCCCCTCCTCGACGCACGATCTCTTGTTCGAACACCGTGCTCGCGCGAGACATCACCTGGAGCGCCTGCGCGCGAGAGACACCGATGGACTCGAGGTATTCGTACTCGCCAATCATCGCCTTCTCCTTGGCGAGTCGATAGATTCGTTGCACACCCTGACGCCCGGGACGGAGACGGGACTCTGTGACGCGATGCACGCGTCGATGCGGACGTCTCGCGGGCGTCGGACGCGCGAGCGCGGGTTCGAGGGCGGTGAACATGACGGTGCGCGCGCGAACGAGTGACGGGTCTTTTTCAGGGCTCTCGGGACGCTTTTTGGCGCCGGGAACGCGCGTCAGTCTCTCTTGGTGCCTCGACGCGCGTCGAACGAACGAAACGCGACGGTGATGAAGAGGAAGGCGGTGATGTCGGCGACGGAGGAGCCGATGGCGTCGAAGACGAATTTGGGGGCGAAGATGGCCCACACCATGAGATGGCGTCGATGGAGCGCCGCGCAGAGGGTCGCCGAGGCGACGGCGACGGCGCGGAAGAAGGCTATTTTAAGCGATACGCGGAGCGTCACGCGCTCGAACCCCTCGAGGGTGTGTTTTCGCGCGGTGAGCGCGGCGAAGAGCGGCACGGAGGCGGCGAGGAGAACGTCGCCGCTCCAGGTTTCAAAGCCGAGGAGAAAGCCCATGACGTAAAAGCGAAACTCGCGGAAACCGGTAAACGCGGAGGCGAAGTGTAATCCGTCGAAAGAGCACGCGTGGCCGCCACCGAAAAAGACGACGACGCTCGCGAGCCATAATCCAGCGCCGAGCGCGGTCTCGGAACACCTCGTGCGCGAATCTCCGTCGTCGCCGAGAAGGAGGCCTCGCAAACCGTCGTAGAGGAAATACGTCGCGGCGACGTACAACATGCCCATGATCGGACCGGCCAACATGGCGACGATCGGCGCGATCGAGATCAAAAACATCACCGCGCCTCGCTTGACGTTAGAAGAGCGCGAGGATGACGCGGTGGAATCGTCGAGTCCGTGTAGCGCGACGGCGGCGACGCCGGACGCGTACGCGACGCGCGCGAGCCACACGTCCTCGTCGACGAACGTCAAGATGAGGACGCTTCGAATCGTCACCGCGATCCATCCGAAGAGCGCGACGTCGAGCGCCCGAAGCTTGCCGTTGTATTTGCTCGCGCACGTCTCGCGAATGGCTCGAACGGCCGCGGCGATGACGAGGAGCACGATGACGACGGTGGGCGCCAGAGCGAATCCGGGCACGTCCGTGGAATCGCTCTTCACCCAAAACGTGCCGAGAAAGTACAAGAAGACGTTCGCCAACAAACACTGACCGCCACACACGGTGGCCTTGACGTTATCGTTCGCGAACGCCTTCACGCTCGCGACGACGACAAACGTGGCGAAGAGAAATTGCATCATCTCTCGCTCCTGAACGATGAAGCTGTTTGAAAGACGCGACACGGACGCTAAAATGACCATGACGACACCGACCGTTCCGACCGCGTCGGACGCCATCGACGCGGGACCGTTGACGTCGTCGAACGCGATCGAGGCATGAGCTACGAGCGTCGCGATGATAGCGACGAATCCAAACGCCATCTTAAATAATCCAAACTGCGCCCACTGCGCTCGCGCGACCGACGCCACATCTCTCATGAATTCGAGCACGAATTCAGTCGTGTCGAGCGATTTATTCACGCGAGCGATGTTAAGCAATCTCTCCAAGCGCTCGGCGTTCTCTTTCCCGAACGGGTGCGCTTTCCCTTCGCGATACGTGTTCAAATAAGTCCAAATCTGCTCGGCGTTCACGTGTAGCGCCTGAACGTACGACGCGAAAACCTCTTTTGTTTTCCCTTTGCCGTGAGCGAGCGTGAACACCTTTTCGTTCACCGTGCCCAAGTTGCCGTACGGAATGGGTACGCCCAACAGCGCGGCCATGGTGGACGCAAAGTCGAGTTGCGGAAACTCGTCGTCTCTTTTCCGTTCGCATTCCAACCCGTTCGTCGCCCACGGATGGTACGCGAGCAAAAACGACTCCACCTCCTCGGGCGTCCCACCCCCGTGATCGCCGTTATCCGTCATGCCGTGATCACCGAACACGAAGACCATGGCGTCGGCGTACCTTTCGTCGGCGCGCATCGTCTCCACCACGCGTTCAATGTCCCGATCGTTCTCCGCGAGCTTCTCTCGCATGTAATCCGTCGTCGCCCCGTGCGTGTGTCCGACGTGATCGGCGCCGAGCATGTGTCCTATCAAAACGTCCCAATCGTCCGGTCTCGCCAACGCGTCCGCCATGGATTCGCGCACCCCCGCGTCCACTGTTTCCGTATCCTTGACGTCAAAGCTCGGGTACATGTGCGCCCCGCTCGTGAACGTCGCGTTGACGTCGAACAATTCTGCCCACGTGTCGTCACCGCTAATCGTCATGCGTCGCCCCCGCGCGCGCAATTGTTCGATTAAATTATCTTCGCCGAGCGACGTTCCTCCAAACGACGCGCTCGCGTCGATAAACGTCGGTAATCCACCCGTGAGTAATCCCTTCAATCGCTGTTGCGTCGTCGTCGGCGCGTCGGCGATGAATTTAAACACCTCACCCCGTCCTCGCGCGCCTCCCGTCGTCGCGTCGCACGCTGATCCGTACCTCCGCGCGCTCGGCAGCTTTAACCGTCGCCGCGACGTCGCGTCCCCATCCTTTCCCGTCGTTTCCAACGTCGTCCAATCGTACCTCGCGCCGTCGATGACAAGCACGACGATCTTATCGACGATCGGCGCCGTCGTCGGCGCCGAGACGGCGCGCGCGCTCGATTCCACGCGCGCGAGAAGAAATCCAAACGCAAAGATTCGAAGCGCGATGAATTTACACGCCGTCAACAACGCGTACGCGCCCATTTGTCGCGCCGAAGACGCGTGGTATCGACGTCGAACGTCTTCATCGCCGCGCACGCGCGGTTTCATGACGTCTCGCCGCGCGATGGGCGCACCGCGCGCGAAAAAGTGTCGGCGATTACTTTGCACGAATTCGACAATCCGCGACGCGCGACCATGTCACCGTCGCTCGACGACGACGACGACGACGTGCGCGCGACGCGCGAGACGATGACATCATCATCGACGTCGTCGTTGTCGCTCGTCGATCGAATCAACGCGCTGTTGCGCGAAGACGCGTCGGGACGCGTCGTCTCGGTGCAATCGCTGCCGGGCGAACGCGAGCGCTTCGAGCGTCGTCTTCGCGCGTTTCGATACGCGGCGACGCGCGAGAGAGACACCAACGACTGCGTCGACGCGTCGTCGTCGTCGTCGTCGATGGCGATCGAAATGGACGCGCTGGAGGAGACGATGCGATTCTGGCGCGCGTTGGCGGAGGATGAATCGAACGCGACGCGCGCGTTAATGTCTCTCTTACAGCTCGCCCTGAGCGGCCGACGCGGCGTGGACGGGATGGAAGGGACGAACGTCTCGAGCGCGCGTGAGCTCGCGCGGGCGTACAGACCGAAAGGGGTGGATGAGGAGGCGGAATTGTCGACGACGGCAAAATATCGAACGGGCGACGCGATGACCGGTTGGAGCGCGGCGGCAAATT
>Ga0255754_10003174_pt1 | contig 11948 bp, 13 predicted proteins | sample 101ome_22_FD_179954 | JGI IMG/M metagenome (GOLD analysis project Ga0255754, IMG submission 179954) | Coastal salt marsh microbial communities from the Groves Creek Marsh, Skidaway Island, Georgia - 101412BT metaG (version 2) | ecosystem: Environmental > Aquatic > Marine > Intertidal zone >... | reverse complement strand
TTTTGTATGCTGCGGCACCGGGCCATGCGTCGGGCATTGCGAACATGTCACAGCCCTGTGACCGCGCTTGTCTCTTGGATACGGGTCGCGCATTCGTCACCAAAGCCTTGGCGGGTGACCTTGAATCAATCTCGCTAAGCAGCGATGCAGAAGTGCGGGAAAACGCGCATGCGCTGAGGCTCACGGAGTCAGCCTGGTCGAAGGTCAAGGTCGTGCGCGATCAAATGATGTTTGTGGATCCGATAACGGGCAATATTCTCGTGCGCGCCGGAGTCGAACTCAACGCCGGAACGCCTGCTTATCTGTCCACTCGAATTCGCGTCAACAGTTCAGCTCAGATTACAGACGTCGAGATCGTCAGCGATCAATCCGAGAACGTTGTTACGGATTACGTCTGGAACCTGAACCCGATATACACCGAAACCCTACCTGCGCATCAGCGCATCGAGCGCGTGGAGATGGAAGCGATTGTGCGGCGTTATTTCAATGCGCTCGATTCTCACCTACCCGTCCAATCAGATTTTGATAATGGGGTTTGCAACCGCTTTCACAGCGGTTGGCAAGTGACCAATGTAGAACTTAACGCGGTTGAGGGTGGTTCGATGCTGACCTGCGTCTCGTCGATGGAGGGCACTCCACCGTGGGGACCGGCCACTGAACAGCGCATTATGAATGTAAAAACGATGATTGACCTTAATCGACCTCTTCTTCCCTTATCCGCAACTACTTGATTCACAAAGCGAGAATGCATTGCGTCTATCAAAGCGATTTAGGTCAATCAAAGTCAATTGGACACGGCACGGGCACGAAAATCAGAGCACCTTATTATCGCTAACCCAATTGTTGACCTCGTTGAAAAGTTCATCAGCCAGAGCGAGACAGGTCTCCAGCTCCTTCTCAGTTACTGGATCGCCAGAATAATCGGCAACGTTGCGAGCCTTCCTCAAGGCGTCCAATTGGATGACTTTGTCACTATCCAACCCAATGGTCTTAGGTAGTGACTGGATCATCGTCTGATGGTGACCTGGTTTACTCGTCAATGTTCGATAGCCATTCGCCTGCAGCGCAGCATTTGAAAGTTGCATGACCGCCTTGTACGCAAGATCAAAACGGCTGTCATTACTGATCGTTTCGACTTTCGAATCCTGCAATGATTTTTCAGCGGCCTGTAGCAGCTTCAAAATAGCCGAAGCATCTACGGGTACTTTCTCAAGGCTTTTACCGACCAGGTTCTCTAATGTCATCCTTAGTTCCTATTATTCGGATTTCCTTCGTGCTCAGTAGTTCAGCCATAAATGCAGAAGGCCGTTCTTGAAGCTTGAGCCACTCAGCTGCCGAGTATATTTTTGGGTTTATTTCCCTCTGCAGAACACGTTGCGTGTCCGACAGAGCTTTCACAGCTTCAAGATACCCGACGTCACCTATGATGCATAAATCGATGTCACTCGCAGACGTGCTTTTTCCATTCGCCATGGAACCGTACACAAAGGCAGCCTGTATGTTGTTCGACAACGGCAGTAGGGCTTCAGCGAGAACATCCGCAATACCTGAAGTCTTCCTCAGAATGCTTGCCAGTTCTTCGAATATTACGCAATCAGTATTGGCGCGGTAATGCACTTGATTGCCTTGTGTCTCCCTGATCAAGATTTCAGCCTCTGCCAGCGTGCGTAATTCTCGGTTGATAGTTCCAGCTACCGTTCCTGTTAATCTGGCAATCTCACGAACATGAAAACTTTTAGCGGGATGCAAGAGGAGCAGCGCCAGGACCTTACGGCGGGATTCCTTAAAGAGTATTTCTGAGAGCTTTTTGTTCACGGCACTATTGTAGCCTAAACCACTACATTTGTAGCAAATATAGCTACACTTGGTCATGCGGCTCGCTAGCACGCAAAGTCCGGCATTGCCGTACATGTTCACTACGTATACTGTACTTTCTGAACATGAAGTCATACTGATCAAGGCGGCAATTGAGCGCGGCAAACAAATCCAAAATGAGTGACGAAGGTGACGAACTGCTCAAAGCAGTCCAGCAAATGAAAAAAGGCAAGAAGGGTCGGGTTTACACAGAAGAGCAACTCCTGGCAATTTCTGCCAGAAAATCTGTAAATCTGACCCAACGGCAATTCGCGGAACTCCTCAATGTTTCTGTTAATGCAGTTCAAGACTGGGAACAAGGAAGACGCTCTCCGCGCGGAGCAGCCAAGACACTCCTGAAGATCGCACAGGCTCATCCTGTGCCTGGCGGATTAATGATCATCGCAAAATACCCGATCAAATCGCAGACTAGCAATGAACTGGCTGTTGCCTATCATCCACTGAATGAAGGCAATCAGCACCCTCCTTGTTCAACTGATCAATTTGGTCATGAGACTCCTACGTCCTGGAGGAACGAGGAGCGTTATCGCTGAAAACCTCCTGCTTAGACATCAACTGGCTGTACTGAACCGAAATCGTAAACGCGCACCCAATCTCCGATCATCCGACCAAGTTGCACTCGGTCTTATTTCCCAATGTATCAATCCTCATCGATTGAGGTCAGTTGCGATCATTGTTCAACCGGCAACCATTCTGAAGTTCCACCGGGCACTGGTCAGACGGAAGTACCAGCGATTGTTTAATGCAAAAAATCGAAACAAGCCTGGGCCCAGTGGCCCCTCCAAGGAACTGATTGAAGCCATTGTTGAAATCAAACAACGAAACCCTCGATTCGGCAGTCCGCGCATCGCAGATATCATCACACTAACTTTTGGTATTCCCATAAACAAAGATGTGGTCAGGCGCGTACTCGCGAAACATTACAAACCACAACCACGCCACCCAGGAGGCCCTTCCTGGCTTACATTCATTGGTCACTGCCGAGATAGCTTGTGGTCGGTTGACTTGTTTCGCTGCGAATCGCTCACGCTTAACTCTTACTGGATTCTTGTCGTCATGGACCAGTTCAGCAGATCCATTGTCGGCTTTGGTGTTCATCGTGGGAACGTCGACGGTATCGCGCTCTGCTGCATGTTTAATCAAGCCTCATCTGGGAGAGACCCTCCCCGTTATCTTAGTTCTGATAACGATCCATTGTTTCGATTCCATCGATGGCAAGCCAATCTGAGAGTTCTGGAAGTCGAGGAGATCAAGTCAGTCCCCTTTACACCTATCTCACACCCTTTCGTTGAGCGACTCATTGGAACGATTCGTCGAGAGTATCTCGATCTTGTGCCGTTCTGGAACTCACTGGATCTGCAACAAAAACTGAATCTGTATAAGGATTTCTACAACGAACATCGAACGCATTCGTCACTCGATGGACTGCCACCCGGTAAATATGGCCGATCAACAACTAACCTGACGGCAGATCTTGCAAACTTTAGCTGGAAATCTCACTGCAACGGTCTCTTTCAGACTCCGATTCCTGCTTGACTACGATTTCGCCAGGGACACGCCAGCAGCAGTCGGCGAGAAGCGGTTGGCGAGAAACGGTCGGTCACAGTCAATCTGGATTCGGAATTGCTTCGATTCCAGGGATCTTATACTCCAATCTTAGAACGTCGGGTGTCGGCGCATAGAACCGGACCGCGACAAAAAACTCCCCCTGTGGTACCGGCAACCAATTACCAATTTGATTCTCCGGCGGCAGGTGTGAAAAGACGATTTCGATCCCTCCGTCTTCATGGAAAATCGTGGATGGATGATTTGAGCCAACTACGTGTTTACCCTGATCGTTCGGGTAAAGATCAAATGTCCCGGCCTCATAAGCTGTTACTGACCAGAATTTCGTTGCAGGTGGAATCTGTTCCTGGGTAAATCTCAAGCGATAGGCGTTCGTCCCTTCAAGGGCATTTTGGTCGAGGTCGTGGAAGGCCAGTGCGTATGTACTGTTTTCTGGTTTTGGCCACATACCTCCCATAAAGGTTGCGTAGGCGCGTCTTAAGAAATCTCCTTCCCAGTTTCCATGATGAGACGGTCCGTACTGCCAGCCCGCATGTTTGGGGCCATAGCCAGATTCCTTGAGCGCCATCACTTTGTCGAAGGCACTTGCCTGAGCATCCAGAATCAAAGATTGGGTTTGTTGGTCGAACGCGGAAAAATTAAAACCAGCTTCGGTGCCAACGCCAAGCTTTTGCAGGGTTTGTGAAACAAACTCTTGATCCCACGGCGTATAAACGGGGTTCATAGCCAGTGCATCATGCAACACGGAAAAGAATTCAGGGTTACGTTGATCATCGCCCGTCGTGCCCTGTCCGAATGTGATTGCTTCCCGATATTCAATCCACGGCTTTGAAGGCAAAACACGTACGGTTTCCTCGCCACCTGCCCTGTAAGCCGAAAGTGGCATGGTGAATGTCAGATCCTGTAATCGATTGGCGGCTGAAATGTCGGAGGGGTCGTCCTGCACTTGAATGCGATACAGCACGTTAATGATGTCGACAGGTGCGCGAACCACTTTCAATTCCTGGGGCGCATCACCCCTCCAGTCTGGCCCTACCATCATAAAAGAATAGTTCCCGGGATTCGTTGGTTTGCCCAAAAGGTCGCTACCAATATTGGCAAAGTTGTGTGAGTACATATCCGTCATCTGCCACACATAGTATCGGTCGCGAAAATTGGGTAGTGAGACCACAATAGGCTCGTCGGCCAAATCGAACCAACCGAAGGAATAGAGCGTATCGTTGTTAGCTCCACCGGGTAAGACGCCAGGCTCGAAGAGTTCACGATAGTGGAAGACTTGATTGACACCATCGACCCTGGTGCCCATGGGAACGGTGTACCGATACATCGCAACAATGGGTAAACCCCAGATGTACGCTGCTTCAATGTCTTCGCGAGTCAGCAACTCCTGGGATGGCGGTGCTTCGGGTGTACAGGCAACCGAAATCAGAACTGCCGCGGTAAATAGCATCCGTCTCATTAGTCTCACTAGTCTCATTATTCTTCCTTATTTGCTGTTCGTTGCTGGATGGCCTGTACGATGAACTTGGTGTGCAGCAGTGAAATAATTTTGTTCGCCAGTTCAATGCCGGAAGCGCCCAACTCGGCCGCAGATCGACCGTTATCCGTATCGAACTGTGTAAAAAATCGATCAACTTCATACTCTGCCAAGCTTTTCGTCGCATCGACATATCGCGCGAAAAACTCATCGGTATAACCGCGTTCGGCGTTGAAACCGACCTCCTTAGCCTTACCCCAAGCACTAATGATCGCCGCATCTCGAAAATCGATGCGCTCATCGTCAGAGATCGTAATCGCGCCAACCCTGGCCAACGCAATGATGTCTGCTTCCGCCAGCCCGGATTGTTCGGAAATTTCACCTACTGTGCGATCAGGTCCCGGCTCTGTGTCTCGCAACAAGGCCGGGAGGAAATGCGCCATTCCCGGCACAGCGCTTGACGCGAGCTTCTGAGTTTCAGGCGAATCCAGAACCGACTTCACCATTTTCAAAGGGAGAAAGTGAGTGTCCTGCAGTTTCTTGATCAGTTTCGTACGCTCAACATGCTCTTGGGAGTAGTTGGCGACATTACGTCCGAGCTTATCCGGCTCAGGCAACAAACCTTCGCGGATGTAGAAGCGAATGGCTTCGCGATTAACGCCCGTACGCGCTTCGAGCTCCTTCATCTTCATACAGGTTAACCCTGACGCGGATGCAGGATGACTGGGAGTTCTGTAATACCACGGACGAAATTGGATTTGAGACGCTTTGCCGGACCCACGACTTCAACGTGTTCAAACCGCCTCAGGACCTCTTCCCAAACCAAGCGTAGCTGCATTTCTGCAAGCCGATTGCCCATGCACCGGTGCACACCAAAACCAAAAGAAATATGGTTGCGTGCGTTCTTGCGGTCAATAATGAACTCATCTGGACGATCAATTTTGGTGGCATCTCGATTGCCGGAAACGTACCACATCACCACTTTCTCACCTTTGCGGATCTGTTGCCCCTCCAAAATCGTGTCTCTCGTTGCCGTTCTGCGCATGTGCATCAATGGTGTCTGGTACCGAATAATCTCCGACACCATATTCGGAACAAGACCGTGGTCAGCTTGCAGCTTCGCGTACTCATCAGGATGCTCATTGAGCATTAGAACCCCGCCAGAGATCGAATTGCGGGTTGTGTCGTTGCCGCCAACGATCAGCAGGATGAGATTACCTAGAAATTCCATCTGGTCCATTTTCTGAAAATGTTCGGAATGAGCCATTAGCGTAATAAAGTCGTGTTTTCCCTCCGGCGATTGCTGTGCCCGTTCATGCCAGATGCCCGTAAACACCTCTAAGCACTCAATCAAAGCAGCCTGTCGCTCTTCAGCACTGACACTGTCGTCACCTGCAATTTCATCACTGGCCGTCGCCATATCGGACCAATATGTCAAACGACGCCGGTCCTCGAAGGGAAAGTCGAATAGAGTTGCCAGCATTTGCGTAGTCAGTTCAATTGAAACACGGTCTACCCAGTCAAACGTCTCGCCGACTGGCAACTCATCCATAATCTTGCCGATTCTCGATCGAATCAATGGTTCCATTTTCGATAGGCTTTGCGGGGACACTGCTGGCGTCACCGCTTTTCGTTGCACATCATGGCGTGGAGGATCCGAGGCGATGAACTGCTTAACAGTGAAGCTTGGATCCTGATCGCCAATAACGATGGCCGGAAAGGATGAGAAGGTCTCGTGATCCTTTTCTACCTGCATGATGTCGTCAAACCGCGTGACCGACCAGTACGGACCGAATGCACTTTGTCTGCAATAGTGCACTGGGGCTTCAACACGTAAGCGCTCAAAGTAAGGCCAATGCGCATCTGCTTCGAACAGTGAAGGGTTGGAGACATCAAGGTCTTCCAACGGCATCGTCACCGGATCATTGGCCAAGGCTGATTCACTCATAGTATCCACCGAGTAGCTGGGAAATGAGCAAAGACGATATCACGTTATACGTATCATTACTACGTATTATTGTATGAATCTCACCGACGCAGACAACGCCCAGAAAACTACCCTTCGAATGCTTCAGAGTGTTGTCTGTTAATTGAGAACGAACAGCCTTCGCTTGTATCGACGTGACGCTTGCCGCCACGGGGGCAGCGTTGAAATACCCAGTAGCTCCGCATCTTGATCCACTCTTTGCACTGATCATTCAGTGTGCGCAGGGTTTGCGTGATGAAAGTCACCTCGCAGATTATCTGCGAGGGCGTTATATAAAGGAGGCAGGTGTGACGATACCGGGAAGTGAATTGGACTCTCTTGAATCGGGTAAAGCCGAGTGGTAATCCGCTGTCGTGCTTTTCTGCTTCGTAAAAACCCTGACACTGATTAGGTCGCAAGGCCAGGCAGTCTCGATATCTTGTCGGCTCGCGCTAATAATCGTTGGTGGCCAGAGGTGGAATCGAGCCGCCGACACGGCGGTTAGTAAGAATAAACACCCTTTTTCATCATTCAGAAAAGTATCGTCATCCCTGGGAGTTGCTTTCAATCCTCACTTTCGGGCGGCCTCATCCAAGAGTTGAATGAGTTGTGCATCAGGAATGCGGCTATTTGTCTCTAGAATCCATGCTCTGGTCGATCGCGACCCTCACCGCTGTGTAGTCGATGGGCCGGGAATCAGAATAGCGTCGTTTGTTGATCGGTCAGGTCCGCTGGCGGTGAGCGGATAGGTTTATCGACCGGCTGATCCAACCCTAGGTGCTTCAATATCTTCTGGATGACATCAGGATCTTCAATCGATGCAATGATCCGGACAGGCCCGCCACACCTCTCACACTTCTCTATATCAATGGCAAACACACGCTTGAGCCGCTGCGCCCCGAAAAGAACAGTGGGTCATCGAGTAGGCCTTTGGTTTCAGGTTTTCCTGTTCTTCTATTGGCTTTTGTGGAACGACGTATTCACGCAGTTTGCTGTTGTACGGAAGGCCGCCCCGTGAGAACACCCCGTGAAAGCGAGTTAGGTTCACCCGCGGTCTGGGTACCAGCGCCGCCAGCCGCCCCATGAATTCCATTGGATTGAGCACGACATGAGTAGTTCCGTCGTCGTACGGCGTCTTCAAGGCGATGACGACGTTGCCGTTGTTGGCCAAGGACAATCGTCTTTCTGCAATGGCTGGTCTCGTTATGTAGCGGCACAAACGCTCGAGCTTCTTACGCTGATTTGACTTGCAGGCAATACCTGCATGTAAAGAAAACCCCGCCTGCTTGCTGACCAGATCGTCGTCTTTACGCGATTCAGTTCTGACAGGAACCGTCTGTAGCGTCAGCGCTTTCCGACCCGCATTGGGACCGAATGCCAAGCGATAGGTGATAGATGCACCCACGATCGCACCCATGGCATCCTCCTCGTCCTGCACTAGATCCAGGTACTCGGACTCTGCATCACGGACCAAAAAACCTGCTTTTTCCAGAAACCGTGAAACGCGTATGGCAATTGTATGAGCAATGACATCCAGGTCTTCACAAGTCGGTGGTTTGACGGGCCAAAAGTAGCCTTTGGCATCGTAGACTCCGTTCAGGTAAAGCATGTGGAAATGAGGATATAAATTAAGGGCTGAGCCAAACCGTTGAATCAGCGTAACCGCACCGCTCTGAGCGCCTGACTTGACTGTCATGCGGGCACGCTTGATCAAGAATGTGCTGATAACGCGATGTACGATGGTGAGCACCTGGCTCATAACCTTCGGGTTGGTCGCAAAGAGGTAACGTAGCGGATACGGAACACTAAGCACCCATTGCCGTATTGGTCGCTTCGGCAGAACTTCATCGACCAGATGAGCAGCACTGTCCACCATCCGTCGCGCGCCACAAGACAGACAGAACCCACGGCGTTTACAGCTGAATGCTACGAGCTTCTCGTGATGGCAGTTATCACAGCGAACTCGCAGAAACCCATGTTCCAGGCGGCCACACTTCAGGTAGTCATCGAACTCACGAGCGACATAACCCGGCAGTTGTTTGCCCTGCTCGGATAGCATAGCTTTGAACTCGGGCCAGTGGCGCTCCACCAGCTGATACAACAGTGTTGTCTCTGGGGTATGGCGTTCATAACGAAACGAGCCTGTCGGCCAGAACATGTCCTGGCTGTTGTGGATGGACACAGCACGAGATCATCGAGAGAGTGAATCGAGAGCGTCGAATGGTCAGCCGTTAGATAGCAGTCGTTTTTTCCTGAAAAGGCTGTAGGGCTGATGAATGAGGGAATGTGCGAGTTATTTGTTCAGTGTGCGCTTCAGCAGTGATTCAAACGCTGAACCATCCTGCCGGGTCAGGTTGGGGACATACCTGGAATAGATGCGAAACAGCATCTCTGTAGTGCTGTGGCCCATCTGTCGGGCAATCCACTCCGGGTTTTCGCCAGCTGCTAGCCACAACGTGGCTGCCGTATGGCGGGTCTGGTAGGGCCTTCGAAGTGGTATGCCAAGGCGTTTTAGCAATGGATACCAGATCCGTTTTGTCACGTTGTGCACGGATAGTGGGTTACCGGCTTTGTTGGTGAACACGTAATCAAAATCGCACGCCACTTTTGATTGCTGCTTCAATGCATCGAACACCGGTTGCGACATCTGAATCTCTCGAGTTGACCCATCGGTCTTTGTGGTTGTTTGCCGCCCTGCGACAAAAGATTCTCTAACCAGAATTTGTCGATGTTCGAAATCTACATGTTTCCACTTGAGTCCATGTACTTCACCGGTACGCATACCGGTGAAGAAACGGACTATCAGGTAATTCTTGTAGTCCGGACGGACATGCTCAATCAACTGTCGGACCTCTTCCAACGTAAACGGATCAACATCTGATCGGCCAACTTTGAGCGGTTTGATGTTTTTGAAGGGAGAGCTAAATTCATATCTCTCTGCCGCCTCGTTCATGATCGACCGAAGCGGGACTATGACATGATTAATTCGGGAGGGTGACAAACCTGAAGAACCGTCTTTGCGGGGTATCCTGGCAAGGTTGGCTCGAAAGGCCAGCACTGCAGACTTTGTGATTTCATCAAGTTGAAGTTCACTAAAAACCGGAAGTATGTGTTTGTCCAGTGATGTTCTCAGCGTAATTTTGTATGAGTATTTCCAGCGCGGTTCGTTCTCTGTGAACCACGTGTCTGCGAAGTCTCGGAACGATGGAATTGATGACGACGACGACAGTTGTACCGCGTCAATGTGGCGGAACCGCTCAGTACTGTTTGAGTTCGGGAAGTAAGCCGCGTAATCGAATGTTCCGACCAGTATCTCCGCTTCGATGCGTTCCAGAATCGTCGTAGCCCGTTTGCGATTTACCGGATTGTCCGACAGTTTGGTTTGTTCCCGACAACGTACACCTAGGTAGCGAAAGTCGAAGAAGAGCTTCCCCGATCTGGAACGAATGGAACCCATCGTTCGTCTCTAGATGACACCGGACATCAATGAGTCGATTGAGACTGGCCTTGCCATGTCCTTCTCAATCTTCTCCCAGACGTAAAGGATCTTTCTGCCGCCAAAAGGTCGGATGTAGTGAACGCCTTCAATCAATACGCTGTCTTTAAGGCAATTTCTGATGGTTCTTGGGTCGTACTTGATGCGGCCCGCAAGCTCCTCAGTGGTTAGATAGGTGTAGCTCATGCTATTCTCTCTTGATCCGATTAAATCATCTGTGATTCATATGGCTCATGTAAGAATCATAATGGAGTCAATCTAGTCTTTCAAGAACTAAATAGATCATATGTGATCAGTTTAAGGTGGTTGAGTGTAGTGATTCGCATTCTTTTCAAACAGGCATTGGATGAGAAGTCCTTCAAAGAAGGACGTCGAATTACTTTGAACGAAGTGAGTGAAGAAACGGGAATTTCCCGTCCAACGTTGACCAGGATTTCAAACGTGCCGGGTTACAACACAAACACGGATACGATCAGTGCGCTGTGTGACTACTTTGAGATTGAGCCGGGTGAGTTGCTAAAGAAGGTGTGACCTTTGGGCGCAAGTTGGGCACCGTTTGGGCACAACATTCTAAATGGACGCTATCGCAATTTTGCTTTGCAAATTCGCTGTCGCTCTGGGGGGTATGAAGGCTCACATTTTCAGCGCGTAGCGCTGAAAATGAGTTGGTAGCTACGGGTGGACTTGAACCACCGACCCCAGCATTCCGGTGATCGATACCGAACGCGGCATTGTTGTCGGCATTACCCTGCTGCACTATCTGGATGAGCCGGAGCAACCGGTTATGTACGTCACCGAAGTATTCAAAATCGTCGGCGGCAAGATCGTACAGATCGACAATATCGGTCTTATGTTGCCTAACATAGATACACTTGGATTTGTGCACTAGACCACCCAATTCAAGGGCAACATCGATACAGCGCGAGGCATGCGTCACCAACAGCGTGACAAGGCTAACATCTTGGATCTGATGCTATAATCGCGCTCACCCTTCGCTGTGCTGTTAGTCAATGAGCCCTCACTTCACTAGCATTAAAAAAGTCACCATCAACGACGTCGCTCGAGAAGCAGGTGTATCGATTAAAACAGTATCTCGCGTCGTCAATGGTGAGGCCGCGGTGCGCGCAAACACCCGCACCCACGTGCAAGCCGTGATCGATCGGCTCGGTTATCAACCCGATATTTCTGCACGTCGTATGGGGGGGCATCGAACATTTCAGATCGGTTTGATCTATCTGCGCGTTCGATCATTGTATTTCCTCGATGTGCAGCAAGGATTGCTGGATATGTGTAGGCAACGCCACTACGGCGTGACCTTGTGTCCGATCGAAATGGACGAAGAGCATGTCTCTGAATTGGTAGAGCAATCCTTTCAACGCTTACGGCCCGATGGCGTCGTCTTAACCCCACCCTTCTCCGGTTCGGCGCAGCTTCAGGAATCACTGAAGCAATGGGGGATTCCATTTGCCTGTATCGCCCCACCGAGCACTCACGACCACCCAATCTCGGTGTTCAGTCGTGATCGCTCGGCCGCCAAAACACTAACCGAGTATCTGATTGAGCTCGGT
>Ga0255754_10003152_pt1 | contig 11985 bp, 9 predicted proteins | sample 101ome_22_FD_179954 | JGI IMG/M metagenome (GOLD analysis project Ga0255754, IMG submission 179954) | Coastal salt marsh microbial communities from the Groves Creek Marsh, Skidaway Island, Georgia - 101412BT metaG (version 2) | ecosystem: Environmental > Aquatic > Marine > Intertidal zone > Salt... | reverse complement strand
TATTTTTTCTTAATTTTTCTAATCCGTATTGCAAAATTTCATTTTCATGAGACGCTATTTTTTTGATACCTATGTCTCCAATAAAATTTAATGCTTCTGCAAATGCAACCACTTCTGCTGTTTGCATTGTTCCAGCTTCAAATTTTGTATATGCATCAGCAAAAGTAATATTATCTTTTTTTACCTCGTTAATCATTCCTCCTCCACCTTGATATGGAGGTAAGTCATCAACCCATTTTTTTTTCATATACAATACACCTAGACCATTTGGACCATACATTTTGTGGCAAGATATTGCGTAAAAATCACATCCTATTTTCTGCATATCAATTTCAGAATGAGGTGCACCTTGTGTCCCATCAATTAAAACTGGAATATTTTTTTCTTTTGCAAGATCTACAATTTTTGTAATTGGTAAAATTGCTCCAGTAACATTTGAAATGTGTGTGATTGCAATAATTTTTGTTTTATTTGTTATAAGTTTTTTTATTTCCTCTATTTCAACATCACCATTTTCATTAACTTTAGCAAATTTTATAACTGCACCTTTGTCAGTTCTTAAATAGTTCCAAGGCACATAATTAGAGTGATGCTCTAACTCTGTAATTAATACTTCATCTCCTTCTTTTATGTATTTTTTTCCATAGGACGATGCTACTAAGTTTATTGCTTCTGTTGCGCCTTTAGTAAATATAATTTCTTCTCTGTGTTTAGCATTTAAATATTTTTGGATTTTATCTCTTGTAGCTTCAAATCTATTAGTCGCTTTTACTGCGAGAGTATGAACACTTCTTCCAACATTAGAATATTCAGTTTCATAAAAGCTTGAAATTTTATCTATTACAACTTTTGGTTTTTGTGATGAATTCGCACTATCCAAATAAACCAAGGGCTTACCATTAATTTTTTGTTTAAAAATTGGAAATTCTTTTTTTATATTTTTAATATCCATTAATTTGTCTTCCTATCTTTTCTATTAAAAATTTCTTTAAATTATCTTCAGGTAATTTCTCTAAAATCTCTGATAAAAAACCATTAATCAGCATTTGATAAGCTTTCTTTTCAGGAATCCCTCTCGATTTTAAATAATGAATTGAATCTAAATCTATGCTTCCTGATGTAGAACCGTGAGAACATTTCACATCGTCTGCGTAAATTTCTAATTCTGGTTTTGCATTAAATTCTGCATTGTCATTAAGTAATAAAGCTTTGCTTAATTGATATGCATCAGTTTTTTGAGCTTCTTGCTTAACAAAAATTTTTCCTTGGTAAACTCCTCTGCTTTGATCATTTAATACATTTTTAATTTTTTGATAGCTTTGACAATTTTTAGAATTATGATTTAAGCTACTTTTAATTTCTTGATGTTCATCGCTACTAAGACTAAGAGCTGAAAAAACTGAACTTTTAGCATGTTCTTCATTTAAATTAATTTCTATATCCATTTTGTTAAATTTAAGCCCACTAGAAAGAATATAATTATCTAAAGTAGTATTATGCTGTAAATCACTTTTTTGATAGTTATGAAAATAACAATTACATCTATTCTTATTTATAAAAATATTTTTTAAGCTAGAATCTTTTTTTAATTTTAAGCAGTCAAAAGAATTAACAAAAAAATTATTTTTAGAGTCAGTATCTGTATAATTGAGAATTGTTATTTCTGAATTTTCATTAAGAATTAATGAATTTTTATAACTTATAATTTGTTCCTTAATGCTTTCAGAAAAATGATTGTAAACAACTAACGGCTTTCTAAACTTATAATTTTTTGATATTTCCAGAGAATAGCCGCCTGAAGCCAGTGCATTATTAAGTAGATTTAAAGAATTTTGATTTCTTACGAATATTTGTTTTTTATAGTCGTACTCTTTAATAGAAACCTTGTTTTTGTCCTCAAACTTAAATTCATTTGAAATAAGTTTTCCATCTAATATAAATAAATAATTATGATCAAACTCTTTGATTAATTCAAATTTTTTTTCTTTTAATGAGATATAATCGTTGGTGATATTGGTAAAATTTTTACTTAGTATTGTATTAAGATCAGTAAATTTCCACGCCTCTTCTCTTTTATTTGGAAACCCATTTTTGTCGAATAAATTTAATTCTTTATTTCTAAATTCTTTTTCCTCTGAAGAAATACCTATAATGTTGTCAACTTTGAAATCGTAGAAATTTTTCATTTAAATAAAATTTGCGTAACCAGTTTTCTCTAACTCAACTCCAAGATCTGCGTTCCCGGTCTTAACAATTTTTCCTTTAGATAAAACATGTATAAAATCTGGCTTTATATAATCTAATAGCCTTTGATAATGAGTTATGATTAAGAAAGCATTTTCTTTATTTTTATATGAATTAACTCCGTCAGCAACAATTCTTAAAGCATCTATATCTAAACCTGAGTCAGTCTCATCTAAAATTGAGAGTTTTGGCTGAAGTATTTTCATTTGCAAGATTTCATTTTTTTTCTTTTCGCCTCCTGAAAACCCAACGTTTAATTGACGTGATAAAAATTTCTCATCAATTCCTAGCTCTGATGATTTCTCTTTAACTATTTTCAAAAAACTTAGTGTGTCTAACTCTTTTTCACCTCTGGCTTTTCTTACTGAATTAAGAGACGTCCTTAAAAAAACATTAGTATTTACTCCTGGTATTTCTAATGGATATTGGAATGCTAAGAATATTCCTTTTTGAGCTCTTTCTTCAGTTGATAGTTCGCCAAGATTTTCACCGTTGTATTTTATTTCTCCTTTTGTCTCATAGCCATTTTTGCCAGATAGTACATTTGCCAATGTACTTTTTCCGGAACCATTTGGTCCCATTATTGCGTGAACTTCACCTGGTTTAATATCAAGATTCAAGCCATTTAAAATGTGCTTATTGTCGACTTTCGCCTCTAAGTTTTTAATACTTAACATTATCCTACACTTCCCTCTAAGCTTATTGCCACAAGTTTTTGAGCTTCAACCGCAAATTCCATAGGTAATTGCTGTAAAACTTCTTTACAAAAACCATTTACAATTAAACTAACTGCTTCTTCTTGATCTAGTCCTCTTTGATTGCAATAGTAAAGTTGTTCTTCATTTATTTTTGTTGTTGTTGCTTCGTGTTCTATTATTGAAGTAGAGTTATTATTTTTTATATAAGGAATAGTGTGTGCTCCACATTTATTACCCATTAATAAGGAGTCACATTGAGTATAATTTCTGGAATTACTAGCTTTATTTTTAATTTCTACAAGACCTCTGTACATATTATCTGCTTTTCCGGCGGAAATACCTTTTGAAATAATTTTGCTTTTTGTATTTTTTCCTAAGTGAATCATCTTCGTTCCAGTGTCTGCTTTTTGATGATTGTTGGTAATTGCAATTGAATAGAATTCTCCTACAGAATTATCTCCGTGTAAAATACAACTTGGGTATTTCCAAGTTATAGCTGAACCAGTTTCAACTTGTGTCCAAGAAATTTTTGAATTCTTTCCTCTACAAGCTCCCCTCTTTGTTACAAAATTATAAATTCCACCTACACCATTTTCATCTCCAGGATACCAATTTTGAACTGTTGAATATTTTATTTCAGCATCATCTAACGCAACAAGTTCAACATTAGCTGCATGAAGTTGGTTTTCATCTCTCATAGGAGCTGTGCAACCTTCTAAATAACTTACATAGCTTCCTCTGTCTGCAATTATTAATGTTCTCTCAAACTGACCAGTTTCTGATGCATTAATTCTAAAATATGTTGAAAGTTCCATTGGGCACCTTGTGTTTGGTGGAATGTAAACGAATGAACCATCTGTAAATACAGCAGAATTTAAAGTAGCAAAATAATGATCACTTAATGGAATTACAGACCCAAGGTACTTCTTCACTAAATCCGGATGTTTTTGAATAGCTTCTGATATAGAACAAAAAATTATTCCTTTTTTTGTTAGTTCATCTTTAAAAGTTGTTGCAACTGAAACCGAGTCAAAAACAGCATCGACTGCTATTCCATTTAATCTTTTTTGTTCATCTAAAGGAATTCCAAGTTTTTTATAAGTCTCTAAAATCTTTGGATCTATTTCATCTAAACTTTTAGGTTTCCCTGATGCACTTTTAGGTGCAGAATAATAATATAAATCTTGATAATTAATTTTTGGATATTTTGGTTTCTGCCAATCAGGTTCTTTTAGGACTTTTAATCTATTATAAGCCTTCAGTCTCCAATCTAACATCCATTTAGGCTCTTTTTTAATATTTGAAATAAATTTAATTGTCTCCTCAGTCAAACCCTTCGGAGCTCTGATATTTTCTACATCAGTAGTGAAGCCGTACTTATATTCTTGAGAATTTTTTAAATCTTCTGTCTTCATTTATTTGCTGTTTGATTTTTTTTTACTAAATCTTGTAATTTAACCTTTTCAAAAAAACTATTTATATGCTGATCAAGCTGATCCCATAAATTATGAGTAATGCATTTCGATGATTTATTGTTGCAACCTTTTTTTGACTCTTTTTTGCAATTCAAAGTTTTTATTTCTTCATCTACTGCAGAAATTATATTAGAGATTTTTATTTCTTCAGAAGGAGCGTCTAACACATATCCTCCTTTTGCGCCTCTAACGCTTTTTACTAAATTTTCTTGTTTAAGTTTTATAAATATTTGTTCTAAGTATGCTAAAGAAATATTTTGTCTTATAGAAATATCTGTCAAACTTATAGGACCTTTATCTTTAAATAAGGCTAGATCTGCCATTGCCATAACAGCGTATCTGCCTTTGGTTGTTAGTTTCATAATTAACGCATGTATTACAGTATTTATATTGTAAATCCTACTATTTTAGTCTGAATTAAAAAAAATTATTTGCCGCAGAAAAACATGTTATAAACAATTACTTTTTTTAAAAATAATAATCATTATCAAGTATGAAACCAAAAAGTTTAGAAATTTTTATTCCAGGACCTGCTGGAAGGCTTGAGGCAAAATATTATAAAAATCCAAAGTTTGGATCCCCGGTAGCAATAGTACTACATCCTCACCCTCAATACGGAGGAACAATGAATAATAGAATAGTTCAATTAATGTATAATATTTTTTTAGAAAATGGTTTTTCGGTAATCAAAGTAAACTTCAGAGGTGTTGGAAAAAGTGATGGAGTTTTTGATAATGGCCAAGGTGAATTGTCTGATGCTGCAGCAGCTTTAGATTGGATTGAAAGACAAAATTTAGACTATAGCCAGTGTTGGGTATCAGGGTTTTCTTTTGGTTCATTAATTTGTATGCAATTAATTATGAGAAGGCCTGAGGTTAATAATTTTATTGCTGTCTCTCCACAACCTAATGTGTATGATTTTTCATTTCTTGCGCCTTGTCCTACATCTGGTCAAGTAATTTATAGTGAAAATGATGAATTAGTAACTAAAGAAAGTATTTATGAATTAGACAAGAGAATTAAAAGTCAAAAAGGTGTTGAGGTGATTTTCTCAAAGATTAAAAATTCAAATCACTTTTTTAAAAATAAAGAAAAAGAATTAACGATAGAAATAGAAAAGTATTTAAAAGAAAAAACTGCTTTAATTTAAAATTCAATATATTTACCACCCAAAGAAGGATACTTACACCCAGTAGTGCTAGGGAAGGAAATGGGAAGCTTCTTTAAAGATCTTACTGCTAAATATGCGAACGCTTGTGACTCTACAAAATCTCCATTCACTTTATAATCATCAATTAACTTAAAGCTTATTTTACTAGATAAATTTTCTTTAATTTTTTTTAACAACACTTTATTTTTTCTTCCACCACCACAAATGAGAATTTCTTTTATTTTTTTATTAGAATTTTTTATTGTTGATATTAACTCTTGCCCTATAATTGCTGCTGTAAAATCTGTAAGAGTGGTTACTCCATCCTCAAGTGAGAGTCCTCTTGCAAATGAAATATCAAAATCATTAGTGTCAAAGGATCTTTTTTCTTTACTTTCTCTATTTGAATAAAGTTCTTGTGCTTGTTCAAAAATAATTTCATTTTTTGTTCCACTTAAAGCTAAATTACCACCCTCATCATATTTTTTATTAGAATTTTTTCTGACCCAAGAGTCGATTAGACAATTACCTGGCCCAAGATCCTTACTAAAAAGATCATCAAAATTATTTTTTTCTGTTACAATAGTTATATTTGAGATTCCTCCAATATTTAGAAAACAAACTGGGAGATCAATGTTATGTTGTAATGCTATTAAATGATGAAATATAGGCGTTAATGGTGCACCTTGACCGCCATTTAAAATATCATTTCTTCTAAAATCATATACAATTTTTTTTTTTGTTAATTGACCTAAAAGTTTTCCATTACCTAATTGCCTTGAAATTTTTTCTTTAAAATTATGATAAATAGTTTGACCGTGAAATCCCACAATTGTCTCATCATCAATTTTTAAATCTTTAATTATCTCAGCGTGGAAAATTGTTAATTTTCTCTCTAAGTCGTTTAATTCACTATAAAAATCTTCTAAGTGAGAAATTTTGTGTATTTTTTCTTTTAAAGTGTGAATATCTCTATAAATATTAGAATCATATTCAAAATATTTGTCTGTGAGGACCTTATACTCATCGAGTCCATTAGTTTTAATTAAAGATGCATCAACTCCATCTCCAGAAGTGCCGCTCATTAAACCTAAAGACGTCCAATTTTTCTTCATATTTTTATTTATTTATAACAATATTTGTATAATAGTTACCAAAGTAACATATCACTATGAAAAATAATTTTTTACAAGAAATGCAAAAAAGAGGTTATCTCAACCAATGCACAAATTTCGATAAATTAAACGAGATTTGCAACAAAAACTCCATATCTGGTTATATAGGTTTTGATTGTACTGCAAGCAGCCTTCATGTTGGCAGTTTATTACAAATAATGATTTTAAAATTAATGCAGAAACATGGTCATAGACCGATAATTTTACTTGGAGGTGGAACAACATTAATTGGGGACCCTTCGGGAAAAGACACAACTAGAAAAATGTTAGACAATGATGAAATTAAGAAAAATATTGAAAGTATCAAAAAAGTATTCAACAAGATTTTAGACACATCAAATAAAAAAACTTCTCCAGTCTTTGTAAATAATGCTGAATGGTTAACAAAATTAAAATATATTGATTTTTTGAGAGATATAGGGAGTCATTTTACAATCAATAAGATGTTAACTTTCGATAGTGTTAAATTAAGATTAGATAGAGAACAATCACTAAGCTATATGGAGTTTAATTATATGATTTTACAAGCATATGATTTTTATGAATTGTTTAAAACTAATGAATGCATCTTACAAATTGGGGGGTCGGATCAATGGGGTAATATTGTTAATGGAGTGGACCTCATAAGAAGAAAATTAAAAAAAGAGGCTTTTGGCATCACATCTCCACTAATTACATTAGCATCAGGTGCAAAAATGGGAAAAACAGAAAAAGGTGCTATCTGGTTAAATGAAGAAGAATTATCTACATATGATTATTGGCAATTTTGGAGAAATACTGACGATCGTGATGTAAAAAGATTTATTAAATTCTTTACAGAAATTGAAATCGATGAGACAGAAAACTTATTTGAAAAAGAAAAAAATATTAATAATTTAAAAGTTTTATTAGCAAACGAAGCGACAAAAATTCTTCATGGTGAAAAATCCGCAAAAAAGGCTGCACAAACAGCTAAAGATACTTTTGAAGGAGGCACATTAGCAACAGGTTTACCTGAAATTATAATTAAAAAAGAAGAAGCAAAGAATGGGATAAGTATTTTGGATCTAGTCGCAAAGAATAAAATTTTATCATCTAAGAATGAAGCTAGAAGAATAATTGCAAATAAAGGTCTTAAATTGAATGATAAAGTAGTTAATGATGAGAAAAAAACAATACAATTAAAAGATTTTGATAAAAATACTTTAAAACTTTCTTACGGAAAAAAGAAGCACTACATAATAAAAATTAATTAGAGAATTTATTTCTATCAACAATTTTTTGGATAAACCTTGGGGTTAAAGTTCTTAAAGGATTTATTGAAGTTTTTATGTTTCCTTTTGGTCCTTTAATCTTAAAACTAACACCAAATAAACCTTCTCCAACTTCTTTTGGTATAACTATACTTCCTATTACTGGTATTTTTGAAATAATTGTATTCAAAGTTTTGGCTGGAACAAGCGTCCCTCTCAAACTTGTGACTCCTTTTGAATCTTGGTAGCCCTCCATTAAAACAGACATACTTGGCCCTAATGCTAATATCTCATTAAATTTAAAAATATTTTCATTTTTTTCCATGCTAATTTCTAAAAGATCGAAAGATAAACCTTCTCCTTCTGCTAAATCTACTAAACCGCCTAAATCTGCTAAGGATAATAATTTTATTAAGCCTGGAGCATTTACAACTTTAAAATTTTCAATTTTTAATTTTGAATTTGATTTTGTCCCATCAATTAAAGATGTAAAAAATAATTTTCCTCCAGTAAGACCTTTAAAAAAATCATATTCAGATAATAGTGGTCGAGAAAGATCCGAATAAACTTCTAAAAACCTTTTATTTGTTTTTTTATCTTTTTTCATTGAAATATCTAGAAAATTGTCCCCTCCAAAATCTCCTTTAGAAGAAATCTTTATAAATTTTCCATTCTGAATTTCTCCAATTAATCTAAAGTTTTGTAATTTTTCAGATAAGGGGGCTTTGATATTTTTAAAATCTATTTCAATATTTTTATTAATTTTATTAAATATATTTTTACCATCTGATTTACTTAAAAATTTAGGTATATTGGAAGCGTCAAATTTATTTCCTTTAATTAAGATTTTTTTTCCCCATTGGACAAAAAAATTATTTTTCGATGTATTTATGTTCATTTTTTTTAGGGAAGAAAAATTTCCTTCAACTAATTCCAAACCAGTAATATTGATTGAATTTTTGTTTTCGACATAATTGAGTTCTTTAACATTGATAGTATTTTTTTTTTTTTCTAATTTTTTAGATAAATTTGCAACTGTGGTTGTATTTTTTTCGTAATTTATTGGCTCAAGAAAAAAGCTTTCTTTAAAATCTAAATCTGTATTTGATTTCAAAAATTTATTATCGAATATATTATCAGTTTTAAATTTTAAATAATCTTTATTATTAAATGAGTAATTTCCTTCACTTTTAAACTCAAATTTTTTTGGAGAATAATTTAAGATAACTTGTGTGTCTGAGAAATAAATTTCTCTAAGTTCTTTAGGAATAAAATTGTACTTTGGTGATTTTAATAAATTAAATTTGCTATTTTGTAACTTTCCAAAAAGCTTATAATTAAGATTTTTTAATTTATAAGTATTATCTAATTCTAAAGAGATAGTATTATTAAAATTTCCATCTAATGATCTTAATTGCTTGCTTAATTCAAATTTGTCAATAAATTTAGAGTACGTTCTTAAAGTTTTATCATTTAAATTAATTACTGAATTAAAATTTGAGTCTAATTTTAACCCCTTTTCTAAATTTAGTTTAATATCTCCATTTTTAATCTCTATATTTTCTAAATTCCCAGAGATATTTTTGATTATAATATCATCTTGATCAGCAAAAAAATTAAACTTTGTTTTTGACAAGTTCAATTCATCTAAAAGATTAGCTTTCACATTATCAACGTTTCCTTTAATTATATAATTATTAATCTTTCCACTATCATTAAAGAAAATTTCTATTTCTGAAATTAAATTTCCTTCTTTAATTTTATTAGTTAAAAAATTTTTAAAGTTAGAGGGTTTAATAAATTCTGACAATTCATTTAATTCTACAATATCTAATTTATCTAAGTTAACATTAATCTTCTTTATTTTTAGATTTGCTTTTACTAAAGATAAAAAATCGACATATACTTTTACATTTAAGGTAGGAATTGAAAAACTATTATATTTTATTTTAGGTTGAAGGGTTTCTAAAAATAATCTTAATTCTTTTACATCAAGCTTAAATTTTATTTTTTTAAGTTCCAATTCAATATTTTTTGTTTGGCCTATTTTTTTTGAAATTAATTGATTAAATTTATCAGTCTCAATTCCAATAGTAGATAAAATTATAAAAAAGGAACTAATAAAAATTAATAAAATTAATACTAAATTAGAAATTAATTTTTTTATCATTTATTCTTTAAACCTTCCTCAATAAACTGATCTATATTACCGTTAAGTACGCTTTCGGGGTTAGTGTTTTCAGTTTTGTTCCTTAAATCTTTTACCATTTGATAAGGTTGTAAAACATATGATCTGATTTGATGACCCCAGCCTATATCTGTTTTTGAACTTAATTCTTTTTGATTAGCCTCTTCCTTTTTTTGGATCTCATATTCATACATTCTTGCTTTTAACATTTTGAAGCATGTTTCTTTGTTTTTATGTTGTGATCTTTCATTCTGACACTGCACAACTATTTTTGATGGTAGGTGAGTTATTCTAACTGCGCTATCTGTAGTATTTACATGCTGTCCTCCAGCTCCACTTGATCTATATGTGTCTATTCTTAAATCTTTTTCCTCTATTTTAATATTTATATCATCATCTACTGCTGGATAAACCCAAACACTTGCAAAACTAGTGTGTCTTCTAGCTCCGCTATCGAAAGGTGAGATACGTACAAGCCTATGAACTCCTGATTCTGATTTCATGAGGCCGTATAGATAATTTCCCTCTACTTTAATTGTAGATGATTTAATCCCAGCCTCTTCTCCTTTATGTTCACTAATAATTTCATATTTAAATTTTTTCTTATCAAACCATTTTAAATACATTCTTCTAAGCATATCTGCCCAATCTTGACTTTCTGTCCCCCCAGCTCCTGCGTGTATTTCAAGATAAATATCGTAGCCGTCATTTTCGCCAGATAAAAAACAATTAGTTTCACACTTTTTAATTTCTGATAAAATTTTAGAAATTTTTTTATTACAATCCAGAATCGTTTCCTCATCTTTTTCTAAAGCTGCTAGTTCATATAAATCTTTAATATTTTCTAAGTCTTCTAACAATGTTTGGTAGGAGTTTATTATATTTTCATAAAAATTTTTTTTTTTTATAGTTTTTTTAACTAGACTCTGATTTTGCCAAAAATTATCTTGAGAGGAAATTTTGTCTAATTCTTTTAGTTTAACCTTAACGTCTTCTTGATCAAAGATACCCCCTGATGTTATTCAAGGACTTTTCTGCAGATTTAAAAATAGTTTCAAAATTTTCCATTAATAGAATTGTCTAAATTTTATGTTCTTATCACCGTCGTTTGTAGATATTAAGTTTTTATTATCAATATTGTTAACATCTTTTAATTTTAATGCCTCAATTATTGAGTTTTTCTCTCCAGGTGCTGATTTAATCCCAGTATCATAATTTATAGAGGTTAAGTATATATTTTCTGGGATTTCAAAATCTTTAAAATCCTCCTTGAAAAGAGCGTTTTCTACAAAATCTTTAAAAATTGGTAAAGCTACTTTAGAACCTGTTTCATTTTTACCGAGAGTTTTTGGATTATCGTAACCTACATAAACCCCCACTATAAGGTTTGATGAGAAACCAATAAACCAGGCATCATTATTATCGTTAGTAGTACCTGTTTTACCAGCCAAAGGTACTTTTAAATTTCTCAATTTTTTTGCTGTTCCTCTTTCTACAGTACCTTGTAAGATAGAATTCATTTGATATGCTGTTGTTTCACTCATTACTTTTTTGTTAGTGCTTAGTATTTTTGGAAGAATTTCATCATTATTTACAAACTTATCGCATCCAACGCACTCTCTATTTTTTTTTAGAAAAATTGTATTTCCTCTTCTATCTTGAATTCGTGAAATTAATTTAGGCTCAATTTTTTTTCCTCCATTTACAAAAGGTGCATAAGCAGAAGCTAAACTCATTAAAGAAGTTTCAGCTGCACCTAGTGAAACAGATAATAATTCTGGTATATCATCATAAATATTAAGTTCTTTAGATAATTTTAAAAT
>Ga0255754_10003129_pt1 | contig 12030 bp, 9 predicted proteins | sample 101ome_22_FD_179954 | JGI IMG/M metagenome (GOLD analysis project Ga0255754, IMG submission 179954) | Coastal salt marsh microbial communities from the Groves Creek Marsh, Skidaway Island, Georgia - 101412BT metaG (version 2) | ecosystem: Environmental > Aquatic > Marine > Intertidal zone > Salt... | reverse complement strand
AACGCCGAGCACGAAGAAGATGAAAACGAAGACACGCGCAACGACAGCTACAACAACGAAAGTGAAAAGAGAAGATCAGACGCCAAAGAAACGGCAGAAGCAAAGCGGAACAAGAAAGATGATCACGATAGCGAAGACCACGACGAGGCGGTCTCTCCGAGACGACCGTCGAGCTCTCTCGAGCGCACCATCTCGAATTCGCCGTTGTTTGCCGGGATGATGCACAATCGAACGAATTCGCTCGTCTCGAGCGTCTCCAGAAGCGGCACGCCAAAGATCCCAGATTCGCCGAAGTCAGCCACTCAAGCGCACGCTTTGTCGTCGCGCTTATCGTCGTCGCCGCAAAACAATACCCCGACTTTACAACGTCAAAACGCGGCGTTGCAGCGATCGAATTCATACTTCCAGAATCTCATCAAAAACACGTTTCTCGGCGACATCTTCTCATCGGACGGCGGAACTGGCGCGACAGTAGGGTTCGTCACGCACAAACTTCGCACGCGTTTGATGGCACAATCAGGAGAACCAATTCCGTTCCCGTTAGAAAACGACGCGACGTGGGAAGCCATCGTGAAGACGGAATCTCGATTTGAAAAAGCTCGCAAAGCTGTTGATCGCACGATTGAAAGACACCGGAAGCCGACAAAATACGAACGCCGATGGATACCAATTGCGCTCTTGTCGTTAGTTGGCGTGAGCAGTGCGATCGTGCTCGTTCGGAAATCTTCCTTGTGCGGATCTACTGAGTTAGACGAAACGTTAAAAGCGGCGTACGAAACCACGCGTACATTTTTCAATTCGTACATGAAAACGCCGTCGAAAGAGTTGAAGCAAGAACTCACGAAAGCGTTCGACACAGGGGACAGAGAAGACGCGGCGGCGAGACTAGACGAATCGCAGGAGTCTTTAGATCGAATGTTGAAAGAGTACGTAAAGAACGCTACGAAACCGGGGTTTTCGGAATCGTTAACGAGAGCGTATCAATCGGTCGGCGCTATGGCTGGCGGAGGCGGCGACGAAGGAGCATCTGGAGGAGGATCAGGCGATGCGGCGACAACGGCGAATAAAATTGACCCAATGTCGCTCGTAACTGCGCGTGTAGAAGAAGAATTGAAAGCCCCGCTGCAAAACATGCTCGGTGGCGATCTCATGCAACTCTTACTCATCCAGACGCAAGTCATGAAAGTCGAGATGGAAGACGCTTTGCTTCAAATGGACGCCGTCATGCGCGCGAACCGTTTGAATTTCGCGCTCATGGCGTGTTTCCCCGCGACGTTGTTCGTATACGGGAGCGTCTCGTTTTCAAAAACCGTCGGTGCAGCGCGAGCGTTTCAAAAGAGACGCAAAGCGCGGGAAGAGATGCGTTTATTAGTCGCCGACGCGGAACGCTCTTTGATGCGATTGAAAATGACTCGAGACGAGTTCACCAAGCGCCACCGCGCTCTGGAAGACGCAAACGGAGACACTTCGGACTCAGAAGACGCGTCCGCTTCTGAGCAGCGACCCGGAACAGCGAGAAGAACAACGAAAGGAAAAATGAACAGCGCCTCTGATTCCGACCTCATTCGCCGATTAGAGATTGCGGAAGAACACCGCCGCCGCCGCTTAGAGCTGGGCGCGTCCCTGGACGCCAACACCACCCCGTCCTCGCGCCTTCGCGCCGCCAAAAACAACTTCGACGAAGAAAACCTCGAAAACGAAACCTTCCACCAAGGCATGCTCCTCTACGCCGTCAACGCGCTCTACGCCTCCGTCCAAAAGCACAAGCGCATGTTCACGCCGAAAGAGTTTCGAGGGGTCAAGTTAGACGCCATGGCGTTGGCCGACGTCGGCGTCTCCATCGAAGGGAAACTCTTGACCACGGCCAGACTCGCCAGGATTTACAAAGGGTTTCAGAGCGAACCGCACAGAGTTCCCAGCATCGTCACCGGTAGGTATCCAATCTGAGAGAAAGAGAGACAGAGAGAGAGAGCAGATCTTGATCTTTAAATAGGAGTAGCAATAGCTAAGCAAAAGAAAAATAGAGAGAAAGGTCCGCGTTAACAAAAAAATATCTTCACTTTAAACAAACAAACACACACATGTTTCCTCCTCCTTCTCGCAGCAACGCGATCATTAACATCGCGCGGCGGCGGTTCGTCGGTCGCAACAACAACAATAACAACGATGCGGTTCGCTTTTATCAATCGGCGGTTTCTGCGACGACGACGGCGGCAGCGACGACGACGACGACACAAAGAAACCAACAGCAGCAGCGGGGAAGAAGAGAAGAATTCTCATCTTCGGGAAAAAGACGCCTCCTTCTCGCCGGCTTGGGATGCGCCGCCGCCTTGACGACGACGACGACCGTGAACGTAGCGTTTGCGGAAGGGAGCGAAGGAGCTCTCGCGAGTGAGGATGGCGCGGAAACGAAAACAAAAACGACGACGAGTGAGGGAGGCGTATTCTTCGTGGATGCGATTGTGACCTTGGCGAGAGAGTTTGCAGCGCGACTGACTGGAGGTTTCGGCGGCGGCGCTTCGCTCGTTTCGGATGAGTATCGGCGGGAAGTATTTTTCGCGTACGAGAACCGCTTGCGAGAACACTCCAGCATAGATAAAGTGTTCGCGTATTTCGCGTCTGGGAAGAACGCGCGAGGGGAAACGATGATGACGAAGGAAGATTTGATTCGCTCGGCGATACCGGTGTACCAGAAGACGAACATTCGATCGGGGAGTTTAGAAGGCGAAGTGGTGCAGGAAGAAGAGGTGGAAGGGAAAGATGTCACCGAGACGAACGTGTTGAAGTCGAAGAAGAACAGGAGTTTTATCGGTGGAGAACGGATCGCGACGTATTTCGATACCAACAACGACGGGATGATCAACTTCCCGGAGTTTGTGTTCTTCACGACGTTGATGAAACTTTCGGACGAACAGATTTTGAGAGAGTTTCTGAAAGCGGACGTGGATGGAAACGGAGCGTTGGATGCGGAGGAGTTTGCCATGATGATGCGACGGATGCGCAGCAGTGGAGAAATGAAGAACGCCAAGGCTGATTTTTTGATGAGCAGGACCGGAGTGCACATCGATCATGGGAATTTAGACTGCATCGGGAACGGGATTTACAACCACTTTTTTCAAAAGAAGAAGAAAAGAGGGTGGTTCGGTACCAGTGACGGCAATAGCGATAGCGATAGCACGGAGAGCACGGATAGTAAGTACGATTTGAAGAGAAAAATCACGTTCGGAGAGTTTCGTAACTTTCTCAACGAACTCGGCGACACGCTCGTGGACATGGAGTTCTCCCACTACGACGAAGAGAACAAAGGATGGATCTCCTCGAGAGACTTGGGCTACGCGCTCATCACTCGATCGAACGTCACAAAAATTCACGATTATTTGAGCATTGCGCGTGAACTTTCCGACGAGGATAACTGCTGCACTCGCGAACAGTTTCGAGATTTCATACGAGTGTTGAGACGTTCGGAAACGTTCGAGCGTAAAATAAAAGAAGAGAAGAACGGCGAAGTCACTCGAGAGCGGTTCATCGAACTCTTCCGCGAGTGCAACAAAGAAAAGAAAGGTAAGCGATTTGAATATAAGAAACTGTTGGAAATGACGGACATCTTGTTCCGGATTTTTGATGCCGACGGCAACGGTTCAATCTCCATAGAGGAGCTGAACGAAGTCAGACGGTTAGTCTCGCGATGACGACGACGATAATAACGACCCCGCGACACGCTACGCTGTAACTCTAGACAATACACAACTACTATAGTACTAGTAATATCAAGCGCTGCTAAATGTGATGTACTTAATATATATAACCGCGCGCGACCCTCTCTCTCTACACCGCCAGCGACGTCTCCTCTTTCTTCCTCATCCTCTTCTCCTCTCCATCCATTGAAACCTTCCGTCGATTCTTCCACACGCCGCCGTACTTATAATGCGGAAACTCCGGCGTCCCATCCGTCACGCCGCCGGAAACGCTCTTCCAACACCCTTTCACGCATATCATTTTCCACGCTTTCGTCTCGTCTATTTGACATCGCACGAGCATGGAGCGAGATTCGCCGCACTTATCGCACCGTTTGTTTCCTTTCGACGAGTTGTTGTTTTCTTCTTCTTCGTTTTCGGCGCTTCCTCTCGTGCCTTCTTCTCCTTTCTCCCTCTCTCTCTGATTGTTCTTTTTCCTCTTCGCGTTGCAGCTCTTCGAGCACGTCGTCACTTCGTCCCAACATCTCTCCCATTTTTTCCTCCACGTGAACGGTCTGTCGCACACCACGCATATCTTTTGCGGAAGGTTTTCCTTCTTCACGCCGTTCGGCATGCTTCGCGACGCGGCGGTTTGGATGCTTCTTCGCGTTGTATCTCTGGGAAAATCTCCTCCTCTGGTCGAAACGAACGGAACGAGATGAGAAGACGGCGAGACGGCGGCTGCTTGGACGATGACGACGCCTCTTCTTCTTCTTCTTTTATCGCCGGTCGAAACGAAACGAACGAGAAGACGAGAGGACGTCGCGCAGAAGGACATGTAGTATTGCGTTACGTGCAAAACAAAAAGCGCAAACAAAGTTTGGGGAAAATTTTCCCGCGAATGCATTCTCCACTTTTTATTCAACAAACGCAGAGGCGCTCGATACTTCGACAGAAACAAATGAGAGGTGTAGACGACGACGCCTCCTCTTCCTCTTCTTCTTCGTCCGACGAGTTCGAAGACGACGATGCAAACGATGAAAACAAAAATAAAACGACGACCGACGTCTTGGTCGAGGAAGCGATGCGAGAGGAGACGAGGAAGTTGAAAGCGAAACTGCGGAAGGAAAAGCGCTCGAAAACGACCGTGCTTCCCGCCTCGGAGGGAGTCGATGTTGGTATCGTTAAAAAAGAAGAGAAAGAGACGGAAGGCGCGAGCGACGACGACAATGATGCCATCAAGTCGAAACGAGCGATCGAAGACGCGACGCGCGCGCGGAAGCGAGCGAGATTTGTCGGCGAGAACAACGCCAAGCAGTTGGAAGAACACGACTTTGAGGACGAAGAAAAAGAAGAGAAGGAATATCGCGAAGGCGTCTCTTCGATGATGGAGACGAACGGAAACGAGGAGGTGAAAATGGACCGGTTCGATATGACCAACGAAGAGCGAGAGGGGTATTTCGATCCAGAGACTGGGAATTACGTGGAATACAAGAAGGAGAAGAAACTGGCGGAGGACAGTTGGATCGAGGAGATGACGAAGGAGGAGTACGAAAAATTCAAGACGGTGAAACCGTCGTCGCAACGGCTGATGGAGGCGGAGAAGGCGGCGGAGGAGGACGAGGAGATGAAGTACGATCAGACGGAGGAAGGCACGGCGAAGTTGAAGAGACGATTGGCGGAGTTGTTGGAAGGACCGACGGAGACAGCGCTGAGGGCGATTAAGCGCGTCGGCGGCGGGAGCGGAGGAGCGGGGAGCAATAACAATAAGAACAACAAATACGTTTCGAAGCAGCAAAAAGCATCGACGAAGAACGCGAAGACGAAGCAACAAGAAAAAGAAAAGGGTAATAAGTTAGAAGGTGAGAATAAGAGGATATTCGACGAAATCACGGCGATTGCGTCGAGATTAGTCGCGGCTGGAGAGTACGGCGCGTATACCATCGAGAAGCAAATGTTGGAAAAATCGGCGAATCTAGTTTTGAAGTTGGAGGCAAAAACGACGTACGAAGACGCCGAAGACGACATGTTCGCAGATTCTGATGATGACAACGACGATGCGGTAAAAAAAGCAGAGACGGGTGCGAAGGTAGAGCCGGCGAAGCCGGCAACAATAGAAGCGGCTGTTGATCCGAAAACGTTTTCAATCAAAGAGCTCAAACTTTGTCTGGAATCCCACGGAAAAAGCATCGGGTCTGGTGGAGAAAGAATCGACATAGAAAAGATGTGTTTGGAAGTGTTACAATCGACGACTGCTCCGGAAGGATTCGCGTACGATAAAGCGACCGGTTTGTACTACGGCGAAGCCTCGAAAATGCACTGGCACTGCAAAGCGGACGTGTACAAAACGGAAGACGGAAGTTGGTGGAAGTTCAACGGCAAAATGTTCGAAGCAGCGTCGGAACCGTGATGATATTGCGCAGTATAATAGGTACAAAATTGTAGATAGCATTCATTAGATTATTGATTTAGCGCATGCGTTATTCTCTCTCTCTCTCTCTCTCTCTTTCTACTTCAAAACGTCAAACGAACGCCCAACCTCTCTATACAGCGCTCTCGTCCTCAAATCAGCCTCGCCCTCGCCTCCATCTTCAATCTCGTACGCTTGCGCGTTCACGATGAATAACGTTCTATCTCTCACCCCGACGTAATTATACACCCTCTTATTTCCATGCGTCGTAATTAGCCTATACTCGTACTCGTAAAACGTCGTCTTCGTATCCACCGACTCGCGTTCGCTCTGGCGCTCCATAAACGTACCGCCCGGTACCGTCGTTTGCTTCTGAGATTCCGCCTGCACGAGCTTTTGCCCGATATCCTCCAAAGAGCCAAACTCTTTGAGAGAGTCAATCCTCACCGGGGTCACCGTCACCCCTATCGACGCGTATTTCACGTCTGGGTTTTTAAACAGCGCCGTCGCGCCCGCTTTCTTCTCTAAACTCCACCTTTTGGGATACGAGAGGTGGAAGTTGTTCGACGCGTCCTCGTACTCGGTCAACTCGCTCGAGAAATCATCAGCTTTACCATCTTTCTTCACCTCCTCCTCATCCGAAGAAGAAGAAGAAGAATCGGCGAACGCCTCGCGCTTCCCAAACGCCAGCATCGAAGAAGAAGAAGAAGCAGAACAAGCGGATAAAAACATCATCCGCGCGAGATGTTCCCGGCGACTCGTCGCGTCGCATCCATCATCTTCGATGCCACTACTATCGCTGCTGCTGCCACCACTACAGCTCGCTTTTCGTCCGCTCTTCGCGCGCGCGCTTAAGATGGTATTTCTTTTACCGTCGCTCTTCCTCGCGGCGGCGGCAGAGCATTGTTTGCGCGACGCGACCGCGACAAAGGCGCTCGTTTTGGAAGCGAGCATGTTTTCCCCGAGAAGTGTGTGACGCATTTTCCCCACAAGAGTGAAACGCATTAAAGATATACATGATATAAACAATGTCTTCGTTCGACAACGCCAACCCTCTGGTCAAATCCACGACAAAGAACAACGCCTCGTCTTCCATCTCTCTCCGGAAACGCGCCGAACGAGAGCGCGCCGCCGCCGCTGGTGGTTCTTCTTCTTCTTCTTCGAAGAGAGACCCAATCGACGCTCGCGAGATTTTCGCGCACATCAAAGACATCAACGACCCGGAACATCCGTACTCGCTCGAGCAATTAGCGGTGGTGTCTCCGGAAAATATCGTCGTGGACGACGAGAAATCGCGCGCGACGGTGTATTTTACGCCGACGGTGGAGCACTGTTCGATGGCGACTTTGATTGGGTTGAGCATTCGCGTGCAACTGTTGAGGGTGCTCCCGAGGAGGTTTAAAGTGGACGTGCGTTTTGTTTTAATTTGGTTTCGGATGTCTTCTTCTTTCTCTCTATCTCTTGCTCTCTCTCTCGTTTCGTTCTTTTCTCGCGTGCCCACATCGTCGAAAGGCTGACGCGCGTGTATACGTGCACATCCCTTCTCTCTATCACTCTCTCGCGCGCCCGCGTGTCTTGCGTAAAAACAGGTAAAAGTCTCCAAAGGCTCGCACGCGAGCGAGGCGCAGGTGAACAAACAGCTCCAGGATAAAGAGCGCGTCGCCGCGGCGCTGGAAAACGGCAACTTGTTGGAGAAAGTCGAGCTGACTTTGAGCGGGAAAACCGCCATGTAGTCGTAGGTTTTAGTAATCTTAGTAGCGAATAGCGTTCGTAGCTTCTTGTATTATTATAGAGTTTGATATTTTAGATGTTTAGGGTTTCTGTCGCATTTTCCCAAACCACAACAACGCGCGCGCTTCAGAAAGTTTTACCCCCCCTCCCCACGCGGAAGCATCGTCGTTCGATACGCACGCGCGCGCGCAACAAAAGCACGCAGTTTCGAAGCCTGTGCGTGATTCATTTTTTTTCTTCCAGCGAGGAACGAGCGACGAGAGAGACGACGACAGTCATCACGCATCATTTCCTAACCGAGAGGGGCGCGGGGAATCGGAAAAGATTTTGGCGAGATGATGCGTGAAGAAGAAGAAACGACGACGACGACGACGACGACGACGTCTTCTTCTTCTTCTTCGAGAAGACGCGAGCGAGGCGCGTCTTTGGTGGCGTCGACGTCTTCTCGTCGTGGTCGTCGTCACCGGGCGGCGCTCGCCGTGGCGACCGCGACCGCGCTCTTGGGAAAAGGAGCGAACGCAGACAACAACAACAACAACAACAAAAACAACATTAAAGAACCGCTGACGGACGAAACGTTCAGAGACGCCATCGATAAATGCATGAGAACAAATCCGGTGGATGGCTTGTGCCACGATCTTCCGAAATACGGCGCCATGCCCGCGTGGGATACGAGCAAAGTGACCAACATGGACGAGGCGTTCGTTGGTGGCGGTGGGTCGACGACGACGACAACGACGACGACGAGCGCGCCAACTCCGGTGAAGTTTACCGAGTTTAACGCGGATTTATCGAATTGGGACGTGAGTTCAGTGACGTCTATGCGAGATATGTTTTCAAATTGCAGAGACTTTGAGGGCGTCGGTTTAGAGAAGTGGAACACGGAACGGGTGGAGACGATGGCGGGGATCTTTCGAAACTGCCAGACATTCGCGACGGATATTTCCGGTTGGAAAGGGAAAGCAACGGAAACGCCGATGAAAGACGCGGTGAGGGGCGCGTTGGCTTTCCAAAGAGCGTTTGTGTGCGTGCGAGACCCGATGAAGGGTGTAACTTTTAACACGTGCGCGCCGAACGAGTCTATGGAATCTAATTTAGGCGAAGACGAAGAAGACGAAGAAGAGAACGAAGAAGAGAAAGGTAAGCAACCGTTGACGGATGAGACGTTTCATAACGCCATAGAGGAGTGTTTAAAAACCAACCCAATCGGTGGTATGTGTAGAGGTAGCGAGTACGGAATCATGCCGGATTGGGACGTTTCTAGAGTCACCGATATGTCTAAAGCGTTTTACGACAAGTGGGACTTTAACGGCGATTTGAGTAAATGGGACGTGAAGAATTTGAAGAATGCCCAGGAGATGTTTTACGGTGCGGATGCGTTCAACGCGGACGTGTCGAAATGGAACACGCAAAACTTAGAAAACTGTCAAGATATGTTCCACGACGCAAGGAGTTTCAACCGATCCATCGACCATTGGAAGACGCATAAAGTAACCAACATGAACGGAATGTTTATGGGAGCAACGAACTTCAACAGCGATATTTCTAACTGGGACGTGCAGAATGTTGAATCTATGCGCGATATGTTCGCGGAAACATCCAGTTTTAACCAACCAATCGGTAAATGGAACGTGAAATCGTGCCGAGACATGCGCTTCATGTTTAGCAAAGCGAGAACGTTCAAGCAAAGAATCAACAACTGGAAAGGACCAGCCGCGAAAGAGGCTCAGTTCAAAATGTTTAACGATGCATACAGTTTCTTGGGTAAGTTTCGATGCGAAGAACAAGAGCACGGCCCGGCGCAATCGTGCACACAACGCGAAGTGTACAACTCCAACGCCGCGGCGGCGTTGGGAGAAGCGAGAGGCACCGCCGGAGCGTTGGGAGAAGCCGACGTGCACTTGGCTAGCGGAGCTATGTTCAGGCACAATCCAGTCAAAGAAGCCGCGGCGTTGCTTTCCCTCACGACCATCGCTTTGGTCGGGTTTTTGTACACCACGAAAGAGAAAAATAGTAATTATAAAACCAATAAAGTCACCCCCAACCTCTACGCGACCGAGGACGAAGAGTCTCACGGTCTCTTGTAATAAGAACGAGTAGAAAACGAATGATATCATATAATACTACATACAGTATACACGCGACGCGCGGTGAGTTCTCATAACAACAATAATGAATTCCTTCTTACTCGTCCTCTTCTAAAAGTACTCCTTTAAACTAACTTTTTATCCTCTTCTTCTCCTTAACCGACGTTCAAGCGAAAGACGTCGTTGAATATGAAATAACTCCCCGCGGGTAAACCGACCGCATCCGTCGGCATCAGCTGAAACGTCTGCGCGAACTTTTGCGGTTGCGTTTCGTTGTCAATCAATAAGTTCCCGCACACGAACACCAACACCCCGCCGTTCGGTGTCGGTTGCGTGTCGATGGTCACCACTTGGTGTTGGACTCTTTGGAACGGTAAAGAGACTAGTTTTTCGACTATAGATTGGGAACCTTTAAACTGCCCCGGGCGAGAGGCGGAGTGTTCAAAGTTCAGCATGGAGTGAGTTTCGTTGTACAGCGAACCGAGCTGCGATCGATCGCTGTCGAACTGCTGGTAGTAGTGCTGCGCGAAAGCCTGTGCGTTCGTGTGTGTGCGCGTCGCAAAAAGCGGGAGAGGAAGGAGTGAGCGAGCGTTGCAAAATCGCGCGTGAGTCAAAATTACGCGTTTTGAAAATAAAAGCGCGCGTGGCGGAACAAAAAGAGAGAAGAACAAAAAAAAAGGGAGCGTTGAAAGCGCGCACCTGCCCGACTTCTTCAAAGTTGGCGCATATGTTGCTCACCGCCGCCATCGTGACTGCTAAGTTTTGGTGCGGTGAAGAAAAGATTGTGTGGAATTCTGAAAAAAGAAAACGGCGGACAAATAGAGAGAAGAGGGCGACAGAAAAAAAAGGTCGAGAAAGGCACGAGGCGCGAATAAACTGTTTCGAAAAGCGCGAGATTATTTTACTATGTGTGTATACGTTTACTCTGTATAACAATCTCCTCTCTCCCTCTCTCTAAATATAAATGATCTCTAAACCGCCCCTCCTTTTATGTGCGAATGGTGACTCAGTTTTGCGCGAAACGCACTGTCGCAGCGAATAAAACGTGAGTGGTGACACCTTCGCGAAGACGAGCCGTCTCTCTCTCTCTCCCTCTATTACTCTTTTTTTTCTCTCTCTCTCTCCTCTTGCCGCCTCTGTTAAAAAATACAAACGCGCGTGGGTTCTCGTCATTTTCTACCAACCACACGCACTTCGACACTTTATTATATATTCTTTCTACGTCATTTAAACTAAACTCTCTTCATTCTCACGCGACGAAAGAGTAAATTTAGTTCTGAGCCTCCTTCCACGCGCAGAGTTGGTCGATGTTCATCGAAGACAAAATCGTCACGACAAGTTCCGCGCCTTCGTCGAACTTCTTTTGCACTTCTTGACCTAACGCAAACGCAGAGTCCCCGCATCTGTCATCCGGCAACTTCAAATCTTCTCTTGTCTCTCCCTTTTCATCCATCAAAGACATGTGGTCGTCGTCGTCGATGTCCAACAACGTGTATTCCGACTTGGAGACGACCGGAACTTCCAAGTTGTGGCCCGCCGGGACGAGTTCATCGCATCTCTTGCCAGTGAAGATGTCTTCGGCGACAAAGTGGCACTTGGCGTGGCCGTGCTTGCCGGTTTTGGACGTGGAAACATCGATGACCTGTTCAAAGAGAGTGAAAGGCGTGTGAGTACATCGCGAAAGGAGAAAATTGAGAGGGCTTTTTCTGAGCACATTTGCGCAAAAAGCAACGACTGAAACGTTTCAAATCCAGTTTCAAAGGTTCGAAACGAACAAAACGCGTCTCGATGCGTTCAAAACGCGCGCAAAATGCTCCACGTTCCGTTCGCGAGGAGAAACGCGCGCACGAATTCGCGGTTCACTTTTTTTGCGTGTGTGTGTCGAACCGAAAAATGTTAAGCGTACCTTGCACGCCTTGCCTTTGATGACGATGTAGCCACCCTTACGGACGGAACCGGCTTGCATCGGCACCGTCAAGGAGGCACCGGCATCGGTGGATTCAAAAGTTTCTACTTCGTGGTCGCTCATTGTTCGTAACGTGTAGTTTTTCCAGGTAAGTGTTGGTGATTTCAAATGGCGCGAGCAGAGGGGCCTGCTCCTTGGGGGTTTTCGCGAGAAAAAATCCAC
>Ga0255754_10003128_pt1 | contig 12032 bp, 15 predicted proteins | sample 101ome_22_FD_179954 | JGI IMG/M metagenome (GOLD analysis project Ga0255754, IMG submission 179954) | Coastal salt marsh microbial communities from the Groves Creek Marsh, Skidaway Island, Georgia - 101412BT metaG (version 2) | ecosystem: Environmental > Aquatic > Marine > Intertidal zone >... | reverse complement strand
AGTTCTTTTTCATATATTTCATGCATAGGTTTTTCAAAAGGAGCATGTTCTTTCTGACACATACTTACATATTTTTCCCAATACTTTTCTATAATTTGTTTACTTGTTAAAAAAGTACATAAGGTTTCACCTACTTTACGCCAATGATATTTATGGCCTAAAAAGTTTAGAGTAGTATCTGTTTTTGCGTATAAATAAGGGTAATCTGCAGGGCAAATAATAATTTCACGATTAATTTGTGACGAAATTCTTTCGTAAGTGAATATCATTTCTTTAATAGAATTTTTTTTATGCAAATAATCATCTTCAACAAAGTAAATTAAATCTTCAGATTTTTTAGCTTCAAGAAGAGATTGATGAATATTAGCCATATTTGACATTTGATTTGAGGTAACAGTTTCTCCTCTTTGATTAGTTTTATCTATTTGATCTTTAAATTTGGAAACATCTAAGTTTATGATTTTATAGTCGGTGTTGAATTTTTTAAAAACATCATCAATCTTTTTAAGATTTTCTTCTGTAGAGTTGTGGTCAATAATTTTAAAATTAATTTTTAATTTTTTTAATTGAGGATCAAAATTAGCAGAGTGCAATAATGATCTTATTGTTCTTAAAGTATATTCAATTTTTTGTTCTTCAAACAATCTAGTTTTATTTTGAGTTAACATATTTACACTTGCGCATGTTCTAACAATGATATCTAAAGCTTTTACCTTTCTAGTAACTTTAACTTCTCCTAATGGCAGATTTATTGAGCTAAGACCTAATTTGCTTAAGTCATCAGTAAGAATTTTATTTGAAGTAACTAGCTCAAAAGAATTTTGATCAATAATTTCATAACCTAGTTTTCTACAAATTTTAATAAATAGCTTTTTAAAAAAACTAGTTTTTTTTGAATTTTTTATGTCTTTCATTCTGGTAAAATATATATATTAGTTTATTAATTACATCTATGAGTATTAAATCCTCTCAAGCCTTAGTACAAGAAGCCCTCAAAAAAATTGAAACCTTAAATACAAGTGAAGTTAAAGATTTAATTGAGAAAAAAGAAATCACCCTTATTGATGTAAGAGATATAAGAGAGATCTGGAAAGAAGGAACAATAGCTGACGCAAAACATATACCTAGGGGAATGCTGGAATTTTGGCTAGATCCTGAAAGCTCTTATTACAAAGCTAATAAAATTAAAGATCTTAAAAAGATGGTCCTATTTTGTGCATTAGGATTAAGGTCTGCATTAGCAACAAAATCACTTGTTGATATGGGGTTTAAAAATGTTGCACACGTTGATGGTGGTTTTGATGCTTTAAGAAAAAGTGGATTTCAAGTAGTACAAAAAGAAAAAAAATAAGTTATTTATTTGCTTCTGATAATGCAAATTCAATTCTATCTTGGCCCCAAAAAATCTTATTATTAACCACAAACGTCGGTGCACCAAAAATTCCTTTTTCATATGCATCGTTAGTTTTTTTTCTCAAAGAGTCTTTTATTAGTGCAGATGTTGATCTTAGGATAAAAGTTTTAGGATTAACGTTTAAATTTTTTAGAACTTTTTCAATAATTATTTGATCGTTCATATTCAAACCATCCTGCCAAATAGTGTTAAAGATACTGTCAATGTAGTAACTTTTAATTTTATCTTCATCAGCAACAAAAACACCTCTCATTAAATTAAGACTTCTTATTGGAAAATAAGAATTAAATTTAAATTTAACTCCATTTTTTAAAGCTATAAGCTTACAATCTCTAATCATATGTTTTGCTTTAGCAGGTATAAATGCCGGAGCTTTTATACCGTGCAAATTATGTAAACCTCCAACAAGAATAGGTTTATATCTAATTTTTATTCCCTCTTTCTTCTCTATTTTCTGTATTTCTTTATGTGCTAGAAAAGAATAAGGACTTACAAAGTCAAAATAAAAATCAATTGGCTTAATCATTAAAGCTAATTTTTTTAGCAAAGAAAATTCTTAAAAACCAATATATGACCAACCCAATTGGTCCCGTAAAGTAAGTCAAAATCAATGATGGAACTATTACTATTTTAGGAATTAGGTACTTTCGTCCATCTCTAACAATCCACGCTCCAGCAAACAGACTAATAGACAAAAAATGTAGCCAGAAAATTAACAATAATGCTTCATTAGCAAACATAGCATACAAACCATCGAGGCCACTGTATAACTCAAATCCATCAAGTATATTTCCCTCTATAAATAAACCATAAGACAAATATGCGTACCCTATAGCTAATAAGAGTGGAGCTGCTACTGATTGAACAAAAAAATTCGTTATTTGATGATTAGGTAAAATAATTAACAACAACCAAAAGGGTATCACTCCCCAATTAGCAATTAAATAAATATTTTCAAAATTTAAAAATGTTAATAAATTATTTATCATCAAAAATAATATAGTATATTAGCTGAATGAATCCCACAGCTAATAAAAGTGATTTTGAAGATTTAACTACTAATCTTAGAGACTTAGCATATTCATATTTAGAAAAATATAGCCCGTCTAAACAACAGTTGAAAGTCTATCTACTCAAGAAGTATTTAACAAAAATTAAGGGAACAAAATCAAAAAAAGAAGTTACAGCTATTATTGATGAAATAATTTTAAACTTAGAAAAAAATAGAATTTTAAATGATGAATTATATTCAGATTCTAAAGCAAGAATGTTTTTAAGAAGGGGATATTCTTTAAACAAAATTAATCAATCACTAAGAAATAAAGGTATAGACAATAAATATATCAAACAAAGTATAGATAAGATTAAAGAGGATGAGATCGAACCAGATTTTGTATCAGCTTTAAAGCTTTGTAAAAGAAGAAGAATAGGGCCTCTTAGACCTGAAGCTAATAGAGAATTATTTTATAAAAAGGACATGGGTATTTTAGCTAGAGGTGGATTTAGTTTTGATTTATCAAAGAGAGTTTTAGATTTAGAGAAAGCTGAGTTCGACAAATTAATTAAACTTATTTAAGTAGTTTTTTTTTAGCAGCTTCAAATTCTTGTTTTGTAATTACACCTGATTTAAATAAATCGTTTAATTTTTGAAGCTCACTTACTATTGATTTATTTTGATTTTCCTTTTGCTTATTTTCATTAATACCAAGATCTAACCTTTGATGATCCTTCACTTTAAGTTTTTCCTCAAAGTTTCTATGATATACAAAAGATTGTTGAATTATTTCATCAATCAATTTTTTCTTTTTTGGATATTTAGTCAAATTTGCTTTATGGTATTCAGAATTATTTTCATCTCCAATTAAAGTTTCACCAACATTTAAAAACTCTGGATTTCTGTCCAAATATACTACTTGTGTTCTGCCCCCGTGCGAAGGAGACATGTATCCATGTTGCGAAGAGATCAAGATTTTTGGAATTGTTAATTTTCTTTTTTTTATAAAATTTTTGAATCCTGCAGAATAATATGGTTCAGAGTATCCATCAGCATCAACTTTATAGTCTGGGTTGTTCATTTCTTTTTTTAAATCTATATGACGAATTCTTAAGCAATTCGCTGCCATTCCTTCTCTCCAAATTTTTACTAAGTAATATTCACTTTTTTCATAGCATCCATCGGTAGGTCCATTAAAATAAGCTCTATCTAAAATTTGGCTTACTAAACTCTGCCTTTTACCAGAAGTAGTTACACTACCAAATTCCATTAAAGATTTAATTGTATTATTTTCTATAAGAACTAGTGTCACTCCATCTCCAGCTATACCCATGATGTGCCAATCATATTTGTTAGCTACTTCCCAATCGCCCTCCGGTAGTTTGTAAGAAATTCCTTTAAATTTAATTTGACCTGAATAGGTTTTATTTTTACTAAACCAAGTATTTGATGCGGAAAGACTCTGAAAATGGAAAATTAAAGAAATTGATAATAGGAGTCTTAAAGTTTTAATTATTTTTTTCATTTAACTTTTTTCTTTTGTTTTCTTCTTCCACAAGAATATCTAACTTTTTTTTAAGTGCATTTCTCACAATAATAAAAAAAAGTACACCAAAAAAAGTAACTGATAGAATTATAATTGCAATGGTTTTAAACATCTAATTTTTCAGCTCTTTTTATTAATAAGCTAGGATTTCTATAATCTTCTTTTCCATATAAAAAAGGTTTTTCATCAAGAGTTTTTATTATTGCTCCAGCATTTTGAGCAACAGCATGACCTGCTGCATAATCCCATTCATTAGCTCTTTCTCTAGCAGCATAAATATCATACTCACCAGTAGCAATTACACAAAATTTGTATGAACTAGCCATCTTTACAATAGAATTAACATTATACTCTTTCAATTTATTTAATATTATATCCGAAGGTTTTACTACACTAGACAAAGCAACTATTTTATCTGCAGGTTGTTGTTTAGCGCAATTTAATTTTTTTGTTTTTCCTGCTTCAATTAAATAGCTTTCACCATGTCCATAGGAAAAAAATAATCTATTTTTTTTTGGCACTCCAACTAAACCAAGCACTGGAACAGTATTAATCACTAACGCTGCATTTAATGTGTATTCATCTTTACCAGCTATATATTCTTTGGTTCCGTCAATAGGATCTATTAACCAAAATATATTAGCTGTATTTTTTACATTTAAATCAACAGTTTCTTCGGAAACTATTGGAAGATTTGGAGTAATATCTCTAATTTTATTAGTAATTAATTCATTCACTTTTAAATCTCCGTTGCTTACAGGAGAACTATCTTTTTTGATTTCAATTTTTAAACCTTTTTTGTAAAGGTCGATAGAAATTTTACCGGCTTCTTCAAATGTTTCTATTAAACTTTCACTTATAGTTTTTAATTCACTCGTTTTCATTACTGACTTTCTCAAGACTTACGTTTTCAACATTAATTACTCTTTTACCGCAATTTTCAAAGTTTACGGTAACTTTATTACCAATTATTGATTGGACCTGACCTATGCCCCAATCTTTATTTGAAGGATTTTTAACATAATCCCCTGGTTCAAAATCAATTAGCATCATGGAAAATTATTATAATATGGATTATACACTTTAAACATGAATTCACTAGGAATTAATAAACCGAAAAAAAAGACCAAAGTAGTTGTCGCTATGTCTGGAGGCGTTGACTCTTCCGTTGTGGCCGCGCTTATGAAGCAAGAAGGCTATGATGTTACTGGTATAACTTTAAAATTATATGATGACACTAAGCAATCGAAAGATGGAAGACAATGCTGTGCTGGACAAGACATTTTAGACGCAAAAAGAGTTTCAGAAAATATTAATATTGATCACAAAATCTTATTCTATCAAAAAAAATTTAAGACCGAAGTAATCGATTCATTTATAGACAGTTATACCGCAGGAGAAACTCCAATTCCCTGTGTTCAGTGTAATCAAACCGTAAAATTTAGGGATTTATTTAAGTACGCAAAAGATCTTAAAGCAGACGCATTAATTACAGGTCATTATGTTTCTAGAGTTCAAACCAATGGACATGCAAGCATGTATAGAGCTAAAGATCAAAATAGAGATCAAAGTTACTTCTTGTTCAGCACAACTCAAGAACAATTAGACTTTTTAAGGTTTCCTCTAGGTGAAATAGATAAGTCAGAAACTAGAAAAATAGCAGAGAGATTAAACTTAAATGTAGCAACCAAGCCAGACAGTCAAGATATTTGTTTTGTGCCTAATGGTGATTATGCATCTGTAATTAAAAAATTTCGTCCTGAGTCTTTTAAACCTGGAAAAATTTTAGATTTAAGAGGAAAACAAATCGGTGAACACGAGGGCATTATTAATTATACAATTGGCCAAAGAAAAGGAATTAAAATAGCAAGTAATAATCCATTATATGTAATTAATATCAATGCAGATAATAATTCAATTATAGTTGGAGAGAAAGAATATTTAGAAATTAAAAAAATTAAATTAAGAGAACTTAATATTTTAGGTTCAGAAAAAGAATTTAATGATTTAATAAATATTAAAGTGAGGTCTACAGGAAGACTTTTGAAAGCTAAAATAAATATTAAAGATGATGTAGCTGATGTAGAAATTTTAGATAAAGAAACTGGAATTTCACCAGGTCAAGCATGTGTATTTTATTCAAAAGATGATGTTGGGGATAAAGTTTTAGGTGGTGGTTGGATACATAAAACATTTAATAAAAATTTATCCACTTAATTAACATCACATAACTCCCACACGGTATAAGTGATATCATTTTTTTATAAATATGTTTTAATGAGCTCAATTAAGAGGCAACTCTTAACTGGCCATTTAGGGAAAAACCGAGAGGTTCAAGCTTAAAGGGCAGAAAGGTGAACCTAGTAGCGCTAGAATAGTTCATCGGGACGGCTTGGCGGTAGCGCCTAAAACGACGAGCCAAAACTACTAAATTTCTGGGCGAAAGCCTAGAAATTTATGTGGTTCTTCTCCAAAAAAATCTTGAAAATAAATAAAATAATATTACTCCAACAAAATAATTCCATTCTAAAGCATGTTTAAAGTGCGTGTTCCCTTTGCTTATAAGAATTGGCAAACTTAATATCGCTACTGTAGCTAATATTGAAACTAAAATCATCTTCATCACTAGAACTTTTTTATTAATTAACTCTTCAAGTTTATTTTTAATTTTATAAAAATGATAAACAAGAATACCCTGAGCAATTATTTCAAATATTATAAATAGAAGTAAAACAACTCTTCGCATTAGTTTATAAATTTGAATATCAAACTTTATTCCTAAAAATATTGAATGAATTGCTAAAAAAATTGCTGATAAAATTCCAAAAGTTTTGAATTTATAATTTATATTTGTTAATTTTAATTTATTTACTAAATTATTATTATTTACCCAATAAAAATAAACAATTATTGCTGTAAAAATCATTGCTGGTTTAAATACCAAATATTGAGGAAAAGTTCTTGAAGCTCTGCTTATAGACAAACCTCCATCTAAATAAGGTATTGAAAATCCCGAACGTCCAATATAATCAACTGTAAAAATTGTATTCTCAAGTAACTCATAATTTTGAGAGATAAAAAGACATAAATTTATTGCTAGCAAAGGAGTAAAGAAAACCCACAGACTCAATTTTCTTATTTGAGTTATTTCTTTCATATATTTATTTAGAGATTATTTTTTTTTGTTTCTTTTTCTTGCTCTTCTTTTTTTCGAGCCAATTTTTCTTCTTCCACGGTGTTTTTTTGGGTATCCCATATTTTTGCCTCCTTTTGTATATCTTAATTAACTAATTATTATATAAGTTTCAAATATATTAAATATGAAAAAGTCTATTAAAACCTATTTAAAAAGACCTTCTAAAGATAATAATAATCGTTCTGCCAACCCTTCGGTAACAAGAGCCTCAACAATCTTGTTTGACACAATGCAAGAGCTAAAAAAGCACGAATTAAAAATTAAACAAAACAAAAAAATAACTCACTATTCTTATGGTCGATATGGAAGTTCTACTACGATAGAACTTGAAAATATTCTTAAAGAGCTTGAAAATGCTTATCATGTTTTCCTAACCGGCACAGGTTTCGGTGGAATTGCTTTAGCATTAATGAGTTTATGCAGGCCCGGTGATGAAATTTTAGTTTCCGATAATGTATATGGCCCAACAAAAGAAATTTCTGAAAAACTTCTTAAAGAATTTAATATAAACGCTTTATTTTACAATCCAGACTCATTCGAAGATCTTAAAAGTAAAGTAACCAAAAAAACTAAAATGATTTTAGTTGAAAACCCAGGAAGTATTACATTCGAATTTCAAGATTTATCTAAAATTGTAAGTTTAGCTAAAAAAAATAATATCTTAACTTTATTAGATAACACTTGGGGAACCCCATTATATTTAAAACCTTTAGATTTAGGTTTTGATATGTCTTTTTCCTCTGCAACAAAATATTTTTCTGGTCATTCAGATGCTATGGGAGGCTCTTTAGCAGTAAATAAAAAAGTTTTTAAAAAAATAATGTTTTTTTATAAACTTTCTGGTTATAGAATGGCAGCAGATGAGGCTTATTTAATTATAAGAGGTTTAAGAACATTAGATACAAGGCTTAAACAGCATTATGAAAATACAAAAATAATCATTAATTTTTTAAAGAAACAAAAAAAAATTATTGAAATACTTTATCCATACAAACCATCAAGTAAAAACTATAAACTTTGGAAAAAATATTACTCAGGAGCAACAGGTTTATTTTCTATCGTAATTAAGAGTAAAAAAAAATCATCAGTGATAAAATTTGTAAATTCTTTAGAATTATTTGGCATTGGTTATAGCTGGGGTGGATTTGAAAGTTTAGCAATTCTACAAGAGTTGAGAGCAAGTAAGGATGAATATAGTCAAGGCAGAAGATACTTTAGATTTAATAAAGATGAGCATTTAGTAAGATTGCATATTGGTTTAGAGGAGCCAAAAGATTTAATTAATGATTTAAAAAGATCTTTAAGGTACGTTAAATAGTGCCAAAATTTATTCCAAACAAAATTGCTTTAATAACAATGTTAGCTGCATGCGTAGCTATCTTAGTCTCAATGGGATTGAGGCAAACTTTTGGATTATTTTTTAGCGCTTTTGAAGAAGGGCTTAATTGCACAAGAACTGAATTCGGTTTAGCAATTGGAATTCAAATGTTGTTTTGGGGAATGTTTGCACCAATATTTGGTTTGTTAGCAGACAAATTTGGTGGCAGTAAATCTGTATTTATTGGTTTTGTGATATTCGGTATCGGCATCTACATGCTTTACTCAGGACCAAATACCGGCATTTATTTCCAAATAAGTTTAGGTGTACTCGTTGGTATTGCTCTTGGAGCAACAGCAATGAGTGTTCCGGTATCAGAAGTAGGAAAACATTTTTCTAATGAGCAAAGAACTATTGCTACTGGAATTGTTACTGCTGCTGCATCAGTTGGATATTTTCTAGCTCCTCTTTTTACAAAATACACATTAGGGACTGTTGGATGGGAGCAAACGTTAAAATACTTTCTTTACTTTATTTTGCTTGGAGGAATTGCCTCATTATTTATAATTCCAAAAAAAATTGAATCTAATTCACCAATTAAAAATAAAAATCAAAATTTTATAGAAGCTTTAGCAGAAGCATTTACTCATAAAGGTTATGTTTTGCTAGTTTTAGGTTTTTTTGTTTGTGGTTTTCAAATTACATTGGTTGGCACACATGTACCTGGATATATGCAAGATAGAGGGTTAGGTGGTTGGTCTGCTACAATTATTTTATCATTAATTGGTTTATTCAACATAGCTGGCACTCTAGGAATTGGATACTTAGGAACTAAATACAGTAAGAAAAAACTTTTAAGTGCGTTGTACTTTCTAAGAGCAGTAATTATCTGTATTTTTATTTTTTCACCACCATCAATTTACATGGCAATTTTCTTTGGATGTACATTTGGTATGCTTTGGTTATCAACTATACCTCCAACTAATGGAATAGTTGCTCAGATATTTGGAACAAAGTATTTAAGCTTGCTCTTCGGTATTGTGTTTTTAAGTCATCAATTAGGTGCTTTTGCAGGAGCTTATCTTGGAGGTTATTATTTTGATGTATACGGAAGTTATGATTATGCTTGGTATATTGCTATCGCTTTATCTATCTTTGCAACATTAGTTCACTTACCAATAGATGAGAAACCAATAGAAAGAGCTGAGCAAACTATCTAAGGTTGTATATTGAGTCTTAAAGTGAATCAAAAGTGAATCAAAACGTGAACATTTAAAACGCTTCAACTAATAGGTGTGGATATTTTTTTGTTTAATCTAAGACTGTTTTCAATTAACTTTTAATTAACAAAGGAGATTAAATGTTTTCAAAAGAATTAAATAAAAAATTAGACCAATACCACTTACTAAATCACCCATTCTATAGATCTTGGAACGATGGGAAATTAACAAGAGAAATTATTAAAGATTATGCAGAACAATACTATCAACATGTAAAAGCCTTTCCACGATATATAAGCGCTACACATTCTTTATGTGAAGATATCGAAAAAAGAAAAATTCTTTTAGAAAACCTTCAGGACGAAGAAAATAAAGACGCAGATCACCCAAGGTTATGGAAAGACTTTGCAACAGAAATGGGTGCTGATCCAGAAAAAATTGAAACAGTTAAACAAGAACATTTTACAAAAAATTTGATTGATAACTTTTTTAAACAAGGAAGAGCATCATATGCTGAAGGTTTAGCTTCTTTATACACGTATGAAAGACAAATACCTGAAATAGCAGAAACAAAAATTCAAGGTTTAAAAAATCACTATGGATGTAGCTCAAAAAAAGGCTTAGAATTTTTTGAAGCTCATAAATCAGCTGATGTTCATCACAGAGCAGAATGTGAAAAATTATTAGACGGTTTATCTAAAGAAGAGCAGAAAAAAGCAGAGAAAGCTGCATTATCTACAGCTAAATATCTTTGGAATTTTTTAAGCGGAATGACTGCTAAGCATAATTTACAAGTAGCAGCTTAAACTTCTTTTAAATGAAGAATGATAATCACAAGTGGGATAACAAACATCCCACTGCCCAGATGCTGGGCCGTTGGCAACCATGGCATGCAGGACATCAAAAGTTATTTGAAGAAACTTTAAAAAAAACTGGTCAAGTAAATATAATGGTCAGAGATGTTAAAGGTGTCGATGATAATCCTTTTGATTTTGAAACTGTAAAGAAAAATATATTTGAAGCCCTTAAAGACTATAAAAACAGGATACAAGTCACTTTAGTTCCCAATATTACCAACATTTGTTACGGTCGAGGTGTAGGTTATAAGATTGAAGAAATTGTCTTGGATGAAAAAACTCAACAAATTTCAGCAACAAAAATCAGAGAACAAATGAGAAAAGAGGGTAAACTCAAATAATCGGGAAGTATTCTCGCTTGACCTCTAAAATGTGCATATATATAAAAGTCCAATGATAACCAACAATCCATTTTCAACTCTAGCAGAAATAGTCCCAGCAATTGCAATGCAAGGATTTGTTGTAGCTATGGCTGCACTCACTTTAGTTGGTGTATTAGTCGATATTCTTCATAAGAAGAATGTCAAATATTTTTTTGAAAATGCCAAAAAAGCAAAAAAAAATGCTAAAATTGAATTAACAACAGGCAAAAGAACTGCAGTTATTTTAAAAACCGTTGCCCATGATATTGCAACAACTTCAGAACTTGGTTGGGGCAAAAGAAGGTTAGCACATGTTTTAGGCATGTATGGAACAATTATTTTTTGGATTTGTTCAGCTATTTTAATTTTTTCTTATTCATCTGTTGGCATTGAAACTCCATCATATTTAACAGCTTTATGGCACATAGGTGCGATTTTAACTTGTTTAGGTGGATATTGGTTTTGGTTTTTTTTAAGAGTGGACGTCTCAGCAGAAGCACATCCTTGGTACAGAATCATAAAAGCAGATTTATTTGTTTTAGCTTTATTAGCCTGCGCAACATTTGGATTGGCATGGTCTTATACACAGCATTCAGGCATGACTGGCCTTAGTTATTTATTTTTAATTTTATTTATTGTTTCAAATTTAGTTTTATTTGGAGGTGTTTATTGGTCGAAATTTGCACACATGTTTTATAAACCTGGTGCTGCAATTCAAAAAAATTTAGCAGAAGCTGATGGCTCTAGAGACAATTTGCCACCACCTGCAGATGCTCCAGAGCAATTTGGGCTTGGGATAAAAAGAGAACAACCAAAGCATTATTAGGAAATTTATGTTATTAAACTTAAAGAAAGAAGAATAATTTATGTCAACTTTTGTATACATGACCAGATGCGATGGATGTGGACACTGTGTAGATATTTGTCCATCAGATATCATGCATATAGATGAAACAATAAGGCGAGCAAAAAACATAGAACCTAACTTTTGTTGGGAATGTTATTCATGTGTAAAAGCTTGTCCAAATCACGCAATAGATGTTCGAGGTTATGCTGACTTTGCACCAATGGGACATAGCGTGAGAGTGAGAAGAGAAGAGGAAAAAGGAACAATTTCATGGAGAA
>Ga0255754_10003104_pt1 | contig 12092 bp, 13 predicted proteins | sample 101ome_22_FD_179954 | JGI IMG/M metagenome (GOLD analysis project Ga0255754, IMG submission 179954) | Coastal salt marsh microbial communities from the Groves Creek Marsh, Skidaway Island, Georgia - 101412BT metaG (version 2) | ecosystem: Environmental > Aquatic > Marine > Intertidal zone >... | reverse complement strand
TGTATCGTCTTGTGTTATTTCAGCATAAATAGCATCTCCTAATTTATCTATCTTGGAGTCTTGCTTTTTGTGATAGCCAGTAATAGCATTTTTTGCACGATCTATTAAATTTTTTAACTTATCTTTTAGTTCCAGAGTAATAGGTGCACCACCTGTTTGCACTGTTTCAACTGGTTTGTCTGTTGTGATTATTTTTAAAGTAGCTGATTTATTTACCGGTTGGTTTTCTTTAAATTTAAGAGATTTATTTTTTAGGTCATATGCTCTTTTTTTTCGTTTATGTGTTTTTCTATATTTTCCAGTGCTTTTATTGTATTTACGATTCTTTCTACGATTTTTTTCTTTGCCATTCTTTTTCTTGTTTTTATAATGAATACGACGCTTGCTTTGATTTTTCGTTTTTTTTATTTTATCCAATCTTTTACTAGTAATATTCATTTATATACATAAAATTATATTATTTTATTATATATTAATTATAATGTCGGATATAAAAACGGGAACATCATGTCATAACGATGATAGTTGCGGAGATTATTTGCAATGTGTCATGGTTGATGAAAAAGCGAAAACTTATAAAAAATGTTCGGGTAAAATGTGTGGGCGACAAGGCGATCCTAAGGGGATTTGTTATCCATTTCAAAAAGCAGGGCAAGTGGATGTTACCAACGCTTCTAAAATTGCAAAAAAAACAACAGAGAAAAGTAAAGCAAATTTGGCGTTAATAATCGGGGGGATCGGTGTCGGTGTATTGATAACTGGTTTTATAGTTTATAAAGTTAGAAAGCATATTAATAAAATAAGAGAAGCAAACTAATACGATCGGTAAATATAATAACTCATTAAATATAGCATATCATTAAAGTTAAAAATCAAATAATAACTTTCCTAAAATTTAGGAAATATATTATTTTATACTTAGTAAATTACAATTTAGTAAATTACAATTTAGTTGCATTATGTAAATTGTTTAATGTAGGTTTGTAATCCGGTGCTTGGAGATCGGGGTTTGTTCGTGGCAACATTTTACCAATCACTTCTTCTTCAACCGTTAAAGGAAACTGATTCATGGCACTAAGTTGTTTGGTTTTCTTTACTTCGGAGGGAGAGAAAGTTCGTACTTCTTCTTTTTTACTACATCTCATAATAAGAATATAAGCAGCAACAATACCAACTGCCCCCATCAACATATCTAAACTAAATAAACTAAGAGCAACCATGATTACAACTGCCTTGCCCACCATAGTATCTACTAACATACATATATTGTTAGGAGGGGAAATATCCATAACAATAAATACAGCCATCAACAACGACAATACTAAATATGCTGGGTTTTTTGGTAACATTTTCATTAAATTTTTCATATATGATAATATGATATTTTATTTATAGATTTTAGGATATTTATAATGGTTATTGGTTGTATTACTTAATGGCTGTCAAATAAAATAAAAAACCCCAAAATGATCGTTATGATTCCAAATATACTTTTAAAAATAGCAGTGTCTATTTTGCTTGTAAAATAACTAGCAAATGTGCCTATTACAAAGAAAAACGAAATCGTCAAAGCATAATTCCATTTAATACATTTTTTTGCCGTGCCGGTGCAAATTTCCCTAGCAAAAAAGTAAACAGCAACAATACCAATTGGAAGTAGTAAAGATGCTAAAGAAGTCCCTATTGCTACTTTATAATCACTTAAAACATTAAAGTAAATTAACATAGGAACAATTAAAATTTCGGCTCCACCACCCACAAATGAAGCAATTATGCCGGTAACAGTTCCTATCATCATTAACTTAAATATATTATGATCTACAATAGGAAACAACCCGTCCATGTTTTTTTTTATAAAACTGTTGTTTTCAATTAATTGTTTAAATTCACTTATCATGTTTGCCATTTATATACTATACATTAACAAATTATAAATAATTACAAACATACAACACATACAAAACATACAAAACATACAAAACATACAAAACATACAAAACATACAAAACATACAAAACATACAAAACATTAATGTAAACAATCTAAACACTTCAACCATAATTAATAAGTAAATTATAAACGATGTCTATAAATCAAATAAACGATGACGATATTGCTACATATCTTGGTCAAAAAGGATATACTATAAAAAAAGAAAACATGATGATTGAAGAGCAAAATCTAATAAAAAAGGAATTGATGATGAAACCATATGTTCCTAAAAACTCATTGGCAAAACCCAACGAATTCCCTATTTATCGCGAGTCTAAAAAAAAACTATACATTCCCAAATTCTATGGAATAAAAAACTATGGTGAACCAGACATATCAAAAATCGGTTCAGGGGCGCCAATTGATATAAAGTTTAAAGGTGAGTTAAGAGATTATCAATTGCCAATTGTAGATACTTATATGAAAGCCGCGGAAGAGAAGGGAGGAGGATTGTTAGAATTGCATACAGGCGCCGGTAAAACAGTATGCGGTCTTAGGATCATATCTAAAATACAAAGAAAAACATTAATCATTGTCCATAAAGAGTTTTTGTTACGCCAGTGGGTAGAACGCATCGAACAATTTTTGCCCACCGCCCGCGTGGGAAGAATACAAGGCTCCATAATTGATGTTGAAGATAAAGATATTGTTATTGGAATGCTGCAAAGTTTAAGCATGAAAGATTATGATATCAAACTATTTAGCGATTTTGGGTTAACTATTGTAGATGAGGTTCATCATATAAGTAGTGAAGTGTTTAGTAGGGCACTTTTCAAGATCGTCACACGATATACTCTTGGATTATCGGCGACTCTAACCAGAAAAGACGGTTTAACAAAAGTAATAAAAATGTTTTTAGGAGATGTGGTATTTAGTAAGAAAAGAAAGGGGGAAAATAAGGTATTGGTGAAGGCGATTGAATATATTAGTAATGACGAGGAGTTTGATAACGAAGTATTAAATTGGCGCGGTCAGGTTAATTATACATCAATGATAAAAAAGTTGTGCGAATACAATCGCCGAAGTGAATTTCTATTAAAAGTGTTGGAAGATACAATTGAAAAGGGGCATGTAGAAGATCAAATAATGATATTGGGACATAATAAAAACTTATTAAAGTATCTGCACGATGCAATACAACACCGCAGTATTGCGACGGTGGGTTATTATGTGGGTGGTATGAAGGAAGCTGATTTAAAAATAAGCGAAGGGAAAAAGGTAATAATAGGCACTTACGCGATGGCTGAAGAAGGTTTGGATATTAAAACATTAACAACGCTTTTAATGGTGACGCCAAAGGTAAGTGTAAATCAAGCGGTGGGTAGAATTCTTAGAAAAAAAGACCACGAAGCTTTAGTAATTGATATTGTAGATGTTCATAGTATATTTCAGCGTCATTGGAGTAAACGATTAACCTTTTATAAAAAACAAAAGTTTAAGGTTGTAAAAACGGACAGTAATGATTATAAAAAAGATGTCTGGGATACGATTGTAGAAAGAGATAAAAAAGAAACGCCGTTTACCAAGGCATCTAAAAGTAAAACTAAATCCGCCAAAACATCAAAACCAACCACTATAAAAATAAAAACAGGTGCGGAGATTTTAAAAGGGGTATGTTTAATTGATGACGATGATTAATATTTAACAAAATCGACATTATTATAATATAAAATATTGTAATAATGTATAAATAATGGCTCATGTCGAAGTCAAGAATTTGAAATCGGTAAAAGATGCTGCGTCACCAATCAAAGCCGATGATGTTGTCACGATTGGTGAAGAAATTGTTGCAATTTTTCCCACGGGAGTAAATTTAAAAAACATGGCCGATGCTACCATGAAAGTATTAACAAAGGTGACTACATTATATAATTTAGGAGCCGAGCAGAAAAAGGATTTGGTAGTTGATATATTGTGTTATGTGGTTGATAATACCGATGCGGGTGCGTTGGAATTTTTAGATCCAGTAATCAAAGATATGTTGCCTGGATTGATTGATACTCTTGTTATGGTGGATGGAGGCAAATTACATATTGTAAAACCACAAAAGTTGATGGATAAAATAAAAGCACGCCTTTGCTGTAAGTAAATAGGTTAGTAATAACGGTTAGTAATAAATATTACAAATAATAATATTAAGTATTTAACTATCTTAATATTATTTAACCATATACATATTTAGTATCATTTAACATATTTTTCGATAATATCGTATCCATTGAAATAATGTTTGTTTTCTACCTATTATTTCAGTAGATATGTTATTATTATCTAAAAAACTAACTAATTCTCGAGTTTCATTGATTTCTCTGGTATTACTACTATTATTACTATTACTATTAGAAGCGGAAGAGTTGTTTAGTAGGTTTTTTATATAGGTTGTATATGTTTTGTTCCAATAATTTATAATATCGGTTGCAATTGTGTAATGAAAATAATAATTAACGCTTTCATCTGTGTCTGTGATATGTTTCGCATTCCAAACTGGAAACATTTTTATTTCATTTAATACTTTTTTGTATTGTTCATGATATGTAGGATCATATTCCATTATTTTGTTTATTATATTGGATGGCAAATTAAATATATTAAATACTTTGGATATATTAGACACATTTGACATTTATGAATATGAATATGAATATGAATATGAATATGAATATGAATATGAATATGAATATGTATTTGTATTTGAATGTTCAATTATATTATTTATCATTAAATATTTAAACTATTTAATAATAATGATTACATCACGCCGGGCAAAGACAATTCACGATTGATGTTAATTGTTAATTGTTAATTGTTTATTGTTAATTGTTAATTGTTAATTGTTAATTGTTAATTGTTAATTGTTTATTTTTTATAATGATTATAATTATCGGTGCAGTTTACATTAGTTTTGTTAAAACTATTGGGGGCGACTGCTGGAAGAGGTGTGTGTGCACCGGGCATTTCATATGAAGCACCCATTGGTGTATTGGATTGAAATTGAGAATAACCTAAAGAAGCAATTCCACTACCTCCTTTTTGATAATGTTTTTTTCCTTTTGTTTTGGTTTTGTGTTTGCGCGATTTCTTATGGTGCTTGGTGCGTCGACATACACAATTACCTTTGCAACGGCACTTGCGACCATGCTTTTTTTTCATTTTATGCGTTTTATTTTTTTTAGTTTTATTATGCTTACTTTTACGCATTCCTTTTTTTGTTTTTCTTGATTTTTTAACTTTTCTACCAGCACCACATTGTGCGTTTACATAAGGTGAAATGGGGGCATATCCACCGATTACTTTGTCGGCCATTCCTGCACCATCATTAGTATATCCATACCCGACAGGATTGTTAAAAATTGCCGAAACCGAGCCACCCTTTTGACCATCGCAGTGATTATATGGCGTTGCACTTGGATAACTATATCCCATACCACCTTGTGCGTTATTTGACAATGAATTCATTGTATTTCCATACGCACCTCCTCTTTGACTGTTTCTCTTCTTTCCAGTGCTTTTTCTTTTGCTTTTTCCTTTCAGTTTTTGCGTTTTTCTACCTCCACATTTACTTGGCATTATATAATAGCAAAATAAATTATTTTTATTTTTCCAGAAAAAGTAACTCTTGCTTTTTAGAGATTGGATCATTTGTGATGTTAAGTGGTTCCCATTTCTTATACTTTTTATTAAATATACATCGGATTGTATATGTAGTATTTAACAAAAATTTATCATGGCTGACATCTTCAAACATATCTTCATCATCACTTTCTTCTATAAAATCGATATTATCATTTTCACGAACGCGTCTAAATAATTTATTCATTAATATACTTGTTTTAATATTACCAATATAAGCATAACCTATGTTTACTAAATCATTATCGTCCAAGCATTTTAAACAATACACATCTGGTTCATTGGCTGCCGTTACTGAAAATACCGCGTATTCTATTTTTTCAATATTTACTTTTTCATTTAAGTATTCGTTTTCTGTCCACGAACGATGCTGAATACAATATACATTATATGGAAGTTTGTTTAAATTAGATACAATATCTTTATAGGATGATTTAATTAGTGGTATTTTAAACAAGTATTCTTGCTTTAAATATATTTTGCTTGAAATAGAATTACTTAGTATATTTTGAATTATACTTAGTTTTTCATATTGATTTTGAAACAACACTTTATTGTTTTTGTAATAATAAATGTTTTCTATACTAAACAAATTGTATTTTTTTAATAAAACATGTGTTCCATATAAAATAGTTCCATTTCCAGTGCACAACCTATCGTCAAAATTACATTTAATTACTTGTATTTGTTGAACCGTTCGTGTTTTAAATACATAACTTAAACTAACGCATATCGGTTTACCATTTAAATATGTAAACCATATAAAATACTTTCTACCGTTTGGTATAATCACATAAAATTTATTTGTGTCGGTTGTGTTGTTTGTATTAACCTTATTATGCAAAGTTTTTTCATAAAAAGGTTTTACCTTTGGAAACTGTGTTAATAAATACTTTCTTTCTTTATTTGATAACATATGTGTATATTTATTACCATCGATCGGTTTAAATATGTTTAATATATTGTTTAAATGACAATGGCTTAGTAATTGTTTTGCTTACTTTATTTTTTCTTTATTTTTTCTCTAATATGAGCTGTAGTTTGCATTGTTTATATTACCGGCGTCATTAAAACTGTTAATATTATTGCTGCTGAAATCGTTGTTGCCGTTGCTGAAATCGTTGTTGCCGTTGCTGTTACTATTGTTAGATCCATTATTGGCGTTTTTCTTTAAATCCTTTAAATAATTTTTCAATTCATCTTTCATTTTACCATTATCGGCGTCCGTTGTTGTTTTTGTATTATCTTTATTGATTTTCTCATATATTTCCTTATATTTTTCACGAGGTTGATTTACTAAATCTCGTGTTTTTGGAACTGTTAAATTTGTTTTCAAAAATATAAAAATGTAGTGTGCGCATAAAATCAATACAATAGAAATTATAATTCTTTGTAAAACCCAAAATATCATATACATATTATTATATTAACTTTGCTAATAAATAACTTAATGTTTCTTGAAATGAAAAATCGTTTTCGTTTAAATACGATGAAAAATAAACATCAACTATCTCTCCCTTTTTGTTTTTCTCCACTACAAAAGAAACATTACATTTTTCGTTTAATTTATAAATATGATTTGTAACAGTAATATTTACATGATTTGCCGGTATCGCATCTGCACGCCGTTTAATCCATTTGCTATTATCAACATAAAGTGTATGCTTATCTAAATAATTGTCAACTACCCAATATGGGGACTCATTTTCTAAATCGTTTGTATCAACAAAGTGGTGATAGTATTGATTATTATATACGGTAAAGTATCCACAATCTGCTAGCAGCATATGTTGTTGGGTTGTTTCATAATATAGTGTATTTTGTAATTTATTTAATTGATTGGCTGGAATGGATAAATCTTTAATGTAATATTTCATATTCTGCTGCTTTTTAATTTATATAATATAATTGAAACTATTTAAACCGATTTGTTAGATTAATTTTATATGGTAAAAGTTGTATTTGTAAGTAAAGATGCTTCATTAAATGAAAAATCTGTAAAAAATCTAGATTTAAAGACACTGCATGTTAAATGTAATGTTAAACAAGACAGTTTTGGTAAGAGACATACATGGAAAGTAAAAGGAGCATATTATACGGTTTATGCGAAAGATACTGGTAGACACAGCAGCGAAAATAAATATGATTTGCCACCACCAGTCGATGAAGAATTATATTTTAATACTATGGTTATATTAAAACATAGTAATGAAAAAATCACCAATGACAATGTAGTGGATTTAACAAAAGAAGAATGGGAAAAAACATATGAACATTTGTTTGGTGGTTTTGAAAATTTAGACGATACATCTGGAGAAATGTCGGTAGATGAAGAAGAGGAAAATTTATCGGAAAGTGAAAAAACAAAGCAAGGTTATAAAAAAGATGGATTTGTGGTTGATGACGATGATGAAGATGATGAAGACTATGTTCCAGAAGAAGATGAAGAAGACGAAGACGAAGACGAAGACGATGAAGATTTAGAAGAAACCGAAACAAGTGAAGATACAGATGAATATGAAGAAAGTGAAGGAGAAGAAAGCGAGGAAGAAAGTGAATATGAAAGTGAAGAAGATAGTGATGAGGAGTGTTATTCTGAATTGAGTGAGGATAGTTATTGTCCAACAGATGAAGATACTGCTGAAGTTTAAAATCATTTAATAATAGAAAAATTGAATTTAAATATATAATTAACACTTACTCTATAAAACCATGAAAGTAGAATCACCTGAAACTTTTCGCAAAAATGTCTGTGCACAATTTCAAACTAAATTTAATATAACTAATGAAAACCTATGTAAAAATATTGAAATAAGTATATTTAATTATACTTTAAAAGAAGCTTCCACAAAGAAGATAGTGAAAAAGTGGGAAAATGTGTATTTTGTGCGGTTATATGTAAATCGTTTGCGGTCTTTAATGATAAACATGGAAAATAACAGTGATTTGTTAAACTCAATTAAAAATAAAAAAATAGATAAAAAAGCACTAGAAACATTATCGCATCGTGAGATGAATCCATCTATTTGGAAACAACTTATTGAAGCCAAAGTAAAAAGAGATAAAAATATGACATCAGATAATATGATGGCAGCTACCGATCAGTTTAAATGTTATAAATGTAAAAAAAGAAAATGCACTTACTATGAAATGCAGACACGCTCGGCAGATGAGCCAATGACAACTTTTGTCACCTGCCTAAGCTGTGGTAATAGGTGGAAGTGTTAATTAAATAATAAAGATAAATGATAAAAAATATAGCATTTTAAAATGTTATATTTTTTATATATGAGTACGACAACAATACCCAATACATTATTTCATCATAATTTATCGAATGGAATAATTGAATATGTTAATAAATACCCTTTTGTAGTTGTAGAAAATCAGCAATTAAATAATACAGACCCAACTAATATTACTCAGCAGTTAAATATATCACTACTTGACGCTCAAAAACATATTTTAAAATATACTAATTTGATAGGATTTACTTTTAACAGTGCCAGTGTCCCAAATATACAAGATATATCAAGAGGAACGATTGGAGATGCTAGTTTTTATAAAAATAATAGCACATTATCATCTAATGCCGGCACGATTGTATATTTAATTAAAAACAACGGCATGTCTGAAGCACAATATACAGAAACAGACGGTGATTATTATTTTGGAGATTTAGACTATGTTAAATTTACAATTCCTACCAGCGATGTGGCTAGTATACGCGATAAAACTACCAATTTATCTAATAATTTAGATACATTTATTAATTTTACACCAGTCGATATATTAGGTGATGTAAACACAATCACAAAACAAGCGGTAGGAAATGAAGAACTATATGTAGAATATTATTTTTATGTATGGGAAGATATAAATGGACCGTGGTATAATGGTTCGACATTATCAATGTCTCCAAATAGCAATCAGTTGGTTTCCAATGAAACGATTCGTGATGTTTCATTTAATGGGATTACTAATTCAACACAAATAACCAATGCAGATATAAACGGTAAAAATCTCTATACTTATAATTACTTTGGCACAACTGCAAGTGATACATCTAGTAATTATATTAAAGTATTTAAATTAACAGGAACATATGGAACAAACGATGGATTACCCGAACAGCCATCTATTATTATACCCTCTCCAAAATATACAAAATATAATTTTATATGGACTTACTCAATAAAAAATGGTTATAATTTAACTTTTAATTATAAGTCTGGACAACAAGTCACTTATTTGCTAGAAGGAAGTAGTCCATTTTTCACTCCTATTATTAATATTACAGGAACAAGTTGGGTATATGATGCGTTTACAACAATGGGGTCATTATCTACACATTATACATCTAAAAGTGTTGAAAGAATATACAAAGCGGTTAATCAGCCGGAAATATCTTATAATACGCAAGTAATTACATTAACTATACCCGAACAAGATAGATATGATATATCCGAAAATTTTATTAAACGGTATCAACCCGACGATAGACAAGGAAATAAATATTTAATAAATGCGGTTGATCGCACAGAATATCAGCATTTACATGAAGATAACGAAATTGTTAGGTTGGTTTACAATATTTACATTTTTACCAATGAAGAAATACAATATGGACATACAAGTGATAATACGCCGATTGACTTATCTAACAACTTATTAACACAAAATACTTCCGCCGCCTATCCATATCAAGACAATTTTGTCGACATTTCATATACTCAACTTATAGAATTAAGTGACAATCAAGTATATTTTAAAACATTTAATGGAGTTAATATTGATTATGGTGACATACCTTATACCGGAACAGTATCCGTAAATGGAGTGGATGTTTCTAGAAATAGATACAATAATGAAAATGATATAGATGGTGATGCAGCGACCGTTCAAGCTCAAACGGTTCTAAATGCAGATACAATAGATAAATATTTCGCATTTGAGTTTAATAGTAATTTAAATGTAGAAGTTGTAAGAATTAGAAGCGCCGATTTATTAAATTTACCTAATTATGCACATTTAGTTACCACACCGGATTGGGATGTTACTTATAAATTTTTCAATGTAAATCCTACTTCGCATTCTACTAATTACACTATGGATAGCAACAGATATTTTATACGATGGAATTATAGCACTGTAAGGTATCGATACAATAAAAACGCACCTATCGATTATACGCAATCGTATTTTAATAAAACCGCATTTAATAGTGGTATAAGTAATTTAACCACATTTGATTTTACTGAATTTAATCGAAGGGTTTATCCCAATACTTTATTGGATTTGTCTTACACATCTCTCCCACATTACACAAATAATGTTGTAGATTATTACTATAAAAATTTAAACATTACTATTCCACAATCTACATTAGATCAATTGTCTACAAATATATTTTATAATCACAATGAAAACGCTAGGGCTAAAATAAATATATATATACTAAAACCCGATAATTTAACTGATGCAGATCAAGGAAATAATTATGATACGCGAGACATTGATTATGATACATTTGATTTATCTTATTCTTTTTATGATGCAAATAGAATCGTTCCTTTACGGCAAAACATTTCAATTGATATTAGTGAAAATGGGAGAGATAATAGTTTGACCGCGGGACAATATACAATTGAATGGGATTATGATATTAGTGAAAATGGAGGCATTCCCGCACCTTATTTACCGTTTGACAAGTCATCCTCTAGTGGTGAATATCAAGTAAACAGCACTATAATAGATGTATCGTTTAGCGATTTCTTATATGATTTAAGTGGTGTTTATGTATATTCTAATTCAGCTTTTACAAACTTATTTTTAGAATTTGCTCAAGAAGATATAGAGCGCTTTGTTGATTACATTAATAAATATCATAAAACACTTGATAAACCAAACACTTTTATTTCATTTGATTTTAATTTATTAACTCCTAATAAAGAACAAACTCAATCGACCGGTTTTGTATGGTCATTGCCAGACGGTTACCAAGGTAGAGACGACCCTCGTTTATATCAATCACCTACTACTTATATAAACAAAGCCATTATTCCTAGTCCAACCTTATCATATGTTAATACTAATGTTTATGGGGATGTAGGATTTGATTCCAGATATTTTAGTTACATAAACAGCACCAATGAGTTTTATAAACTAGTAAATGTATACGATATTTCAAACACCACCAACACAACTTTAGGCAACGATATTAGCAATAGTTTAAGTGATATAAAAACCTATATTGTAGAAATGTATATCCCAGAAGGTGAAACCAACCATACCGATGCAAGTGCCAATTTTGGAGTGGGTAATATATCTAATTTTTCACTACAATCCATTCAAACTAAAGTAACCGGTGTTCATCTTGGGGTATTAACCGATTCATCAAACAATACAATTGTTTATTATAATAATGAAATTCCCTATACAATTGATACGGTATCGGGTGAATCTTTGCA
>Ga0255754_10003099_pt1 | contig 12106 bp, 10 predicted proteins | sample 101ome_22_FD_179954 | JGI IMG/M metagenome (GOLD analysis project Ga0255754, IMG submission 179954) | Coastal salt marsh microbial communities from the Groves Creek Marsh, Skidaway Island, Georgia - 101412BT metaG (version 2) | ecosystem: Environmental > Aquatic > Marine > Intertidal zone >... | reverse complement strand
GTGAAATTGCCCATGGTTTAGGTATTTCATCGGCTACTTTTCTGTCCTGGCAGCCCCCTAACGAGGCTTCGATTGGTCTACCAAACGATTACGTCAACTTTTTCGACTACAGCTTTACCTTGCATGAGCAGGATGGCACTCCGCATGTATACGACAGTTTTATTCGCACTGCGGATGGTCAACCTCTCACGGCATTCGAGAATCCCTCCTTGATGCTGGCTGATGAGTTGAATAGAGAGGGTGTTTCATTTTCTGGTGAGCAAAGTCGGTCCGTTAACGGTGGCGTACCCGTTCTAGTGGCACCAGGCAATGTGTCCCATGTGAAACCGGTGGAACAAGATCGACGGCTGATGCAGCCTTCAAGTGGAGCGGGCGAGACAATTCACAACATCGACCCTATTGTCTTGGCGATGATGCAGGACATTGGCTGGGTGATAAACGATAAATGCTTGTAATGATCAAAGCGTGCCACTGTAATCCCCTCCCAAAAAATTCAGAACATTGGTCAGTGGAAATTGCATGAGGCTCTCTGTTTTTTCTTCGTTCGAGAGACCGTATCTGGCCGATGGCGCAAGATGTTGTGCGATATGGGGATATCTGACAACTGCAGACGCTGACCGCCAACCTGGCGGAAGTGCACTGTCGACCCAAAGCGGAAGCTCGGGGCCCCTTTGTAATCCGAAGCATGACGATCTACAACCAAGTCTAGAATCTTCAGACCACTACAATTAGCCCAGCGATCGGTGCATGCGAGCGCTAGCCACAGTTTCCAGTGTTCAAGGGATTTGGTTGAGCTGTTAGGGATAAAGACGTTCGCCCGTGACTGCCTCCAGCCGTTGTCGCCCGAGGTCAATTAGTCAGCAGCGGCTACGGCGTAGAAATAGCCATCGGGGTGGGCGGTAATCACCAGCCGACATTCCTCTCCTATCGCCAGCGCTCGGTCACCTGGGAGTACTCGGGTGAGTAGACGAACGTTTTCCTCGAGGTCGACCACTGCCAGAGAGGTGGGCGTGAGCAAGTCGTATACGGGCGGACTGTTCTGAATACGCGTCATGCTGTAAACCACGCCGTTCCCCGAAGCGCCTTGCCAAGAAAAACTTTGTCCGTGGCAGTCGGGACAAACTGCGCGCGGCGGGAAACATAGGCGTTCACATTGCTGGCACTGCGCCAGTAAGAATTGCCCCTGCGCTAATCCGTCCCAGAACGGCTTAGACACTTCGGTTACCTGAACGGAAAGCGGGCGTTTTAAACCAAGCGTGTAAATCTCGATACTCATTCCGGTAGGCCAAGTATGTGTGCCAAGGTGGCGTTGTAGTTGCCGAGCTCGCAGGTGTGTAGCCCGTGTTGCATGTTGGCCACTTGTCGGGCTCCCGCTCGTCCCAGAAGTTGATCGCGTAGCTCCAGCAGCCCGTACAGGCCTGTCAGCTGCGGCGGATGGCCGCGACCCAGGCAACCCCCAGAGGTATTAATGGGGTGTTTCCCGTGAATGCCCGTTTGTCCCTCGGCCAATGCGCGATGGCCCGCCCCGCGGGGGAATAAGCCTATGGCCTCGGTAACCAGAATTTCCGTAATAGTGCAGGGGGCGTACAGCTCAAAGCAGTTGATATCCGCGAGCTCAAGTTCCGCTGCGGTGAGCGCTGCGTCCGTGGCCAGTCGCGCCGATGGAAACGCGGTCATATCATGGGGTTTGTCCGCAATTTGATGGTAGCCCTCGTGATAAAAGCCCCGGCCTTCAACTACCACGTATGGCTGCTTGAGCTCTCGCGCTACCTCTTCGGTGCACAGTACGAGGCAAATAGCACCGTCGGCTCGTGCGGGAACTTCAAATAGACCGAGAGGTTCAACAATAGGTCGCTGGGCTAATACCTCTGCGATGGTTGTCCGTCTGGGAAACTGGGACAGTGGATTATCTGCGGCAATATCTCGGCTTTTGACCGTTACCTGCGCAATATCTGCGCGACTGGCGCCGTGTTCATACATATAGCGAGCGCAGTCCAGTGCATACCAGCCGATGGGCGGGATACCGAATGCGGCTTGAAAGTTGACGTCACCAACGGCTCGAATTCCATTGTCCAATGCCGTCGCTGGATCGCCGGTGCTTTGCCGCACGATACCCAGCGCGAGGGCGAATCGGGCCTGTCCCAGCTGTATTTGGGAACTTGCCACATCAAAGGCAACGCCACCTGTCAGCCCCAGTTGACCCACCTCGGTCACCAATCCACGACACTGCAGTCCGAGCTGCGCCATCATGTAGGTGCCAAATCCCAGCTGGCGTGTTGTGGGCGGGTTCTGGGTAAAGATCGCTGCATCGATCTCACGGTGGCTGATTCCTGCTTCCTCGATGGCAGTGGAAACCACGCGAGCTAACGATTCATGCTCGAGGTTGGAAACAATATCTTTAGACCTTGCCGTATGCGTGCCTATGGGCAGCGCATGGGCGCCCACAATGGCCACCCGCGAGGTGTCAGCGCGCATGGGCAATTGCGCGTTGATCAGAGGCTAAAAGCTCACGTAGAAGTCGTTTTTTGATCTTGCCACTGTCTTCCCGTGGAAGAGCAATATCAAAGTGATACTCCCGCGGAATTTTATAGGCGGCCAAATGTGGCCTGAGAAAGGCTTTGATGGCCTCGGCGTCTAACGCGGTGGAACCCGTCACAACCGCCACTAGACGTTCACCAAATTCTGGGTCTGGTAGACCGAGTACCGCGCAGTCGGCTACTTCGGGCATGGTGACCAACACTTTCTCAATTTCCGCTGGGTAAATATTGACGCCCCCAGAAATCACCATGTCTGACAAGCGATCGCTAATGAATAAGAACCCTTCGGTGTCTAAGTAACCCACGTCACCGGTTTTGATGTAGTCCCCACGGCGCATTTCCTCGGTTTTTTGGTCGGCGCGGTGGTAGGTCACAAAGGGCGTAGTTTCTGAGCGCACGCAAATTTGACCCACCTCACCGGACTCGACGAATTGGTCATCATCACGCAGGATGCCGATGTCGACACCGTCGACTGCGCATCCCACGGTACCGGGGTGGGCCAGCCACTGGGCACTGTCACAGGTGGCGATGATTCCCGTTTCGGTCATGGCGTAATACTCGTAGATGATTGGCCCCCACCATTTGATCATGTCCGTTTTGACATCACGGGGGCAGGGCGCTGCACCGTGGGTAACATATTGCAGACTGCTAACGTCGTATTGAGCGCCGATCTCCCGCGGGATTTTGAGCAGACGGACAAACATCGTCGGCACCATGTGCAAGTGAGTCACGCGATAGCGCGCAATAAGTTCGAGCATGCCCTCGGGACTGAAACGGGGCTGCAGAATGAGTAAGCCCTGATTCCGAACAACGTTAGTGCCGTATGCATTGGGGGCAGAGTGATACAGCGGGCCGGTCATAATCGACACGACGCCATGCTGGTCAAGGCCCCAGGCTCTAATTGATCGTGCCGAAGCGCGCTGGGCAACTTCAGGCGCTACCGGTTTGCGTTTTACTCCTTTTGGCATCCCAGATGTTCCCGAGGTGTAGAACATGGGCTGGGTTGGCATCATAGGCTGCTGCTCCCAAACCTCATGTGCACCAATCCAGCTGTACCAATCGGGTATGGCTCCTGGCACAGCGCAGCGCGCGCTTGGAATGTCGTAGGCGGCTGCGATTTCGGGTGGTGTTGCGACGGCGATAACCTCTCTACCCCCTGCCACCGCAAGTACCGCTTCGTTGAGTAAGTCGGCGTGGGCAATGATGACTTTGGCATCACTGTCTTCCAGAACGTAACTGATCTCCTCTGGAGTCATGTGCCAGTTCAAGGCAACAGGGGTCGCGCCCAGCATTCCAGCTCCTCGGCTGGCTTCGAAAAACGCGAAATCATTACGCAATAACAGCGCAACCATATCCCCTTGCCACACGCCCACACTGTGCAGCGCCGCTGCCGCACGAGCGGCGTTGGTTTCCAGAGCTCTTGGGCTTAGGTAGCGATCGCCACTGATGATGCCTGCCTTAGGGATTTCGTTACTCATAGCCTTGTCTCCCCATTTATTAGGCGCTGACATCGACGATCACGCGGCCGCGGATCGCACCTTGCAGAATTTCCGGTGCAAGTTTTGGCACCTCGGTTAGTGGCACTAAAACCGATAGCTGGTCCAAATGCGTTCGGTTCATCAAGGTGTCGAGGCGCTCCCATGCTAGTTGCCTTCGGGTTTGTGTTGCCATCACCGAATCAATGCCTCGCAGGGTGACCCCGCGCAAAATAAATGGTGCCACTGAGCCGGGAATATCCATCCCCCCCGCTAGACCACATGCCGCAACTATGCCTTCGCGTTTGGTTTGCGCGAGGGCGGTTACCAACGTGTTGGAGCCTACGGTATCCACCACGCCTGACCAGCTCTCCCGTTCTAGGGGTTTGCTATCGCGGGCAAGCTCAGCGCGTGGAATCACCGACGTTGCACCCAGTTGATGTAGAAAATCTGCCTGGGTTTCTGGGCGGCCAGTACTGGCATAAACTTCATAGCCCAGCGTGCTCAGGAGGGAAATAGCGACACTGCCAACCCCCCCAGCAGCACCAGTCACCAGGATGGGTCCATCGCCTGGCTCAATGCCATGATCCTCAATGGCCTGTACGCACAGCATGGCGGTGTAGCCCGCGGTGCCAATCGCCATGGCATCTTTTGTGCTCAGGCCCTGCGGTAATTTGACCGGCCACTCGGCTTTCACCCTTTGGTACTGACTGTAGCCGCCGTTAAAAGTCTCTGACATGCCGTAGCCATTGACCACAATGTTGTCTCCCGGCTGCCAGCGGGCATCTTGTGAAGACACCACCGTGCCCGCAAGGTCGATGCCGCAAATTAGCGGCAGCGTTCGACAGATTTTTCCTTTGCCAGAAACCGCCAACCCGTCCTTATAGTTCAGCGTTGAATAGTCGACAGCGACCAAAACCGGTTCATCCGGTAGATCAAACTGGGACAGAGGCTTGATACTCGCAACGGTCTTACCGTTGATATCTTCCGCCACAATGGCGTTGAAGGTCTCTTTCATTGTTCGTCCCGCTGATGGTCCTCTTCTGTAGATTTCAGAGTAGACATGGCTGTCTGGATGAGCTTATTGAAAAGCAAAAATTACTATTGCGATTATGGCGCGCTGGAGTGTTTAGCTGATTCTCTTGCGACCGAGGGTGGTACCCCAAAACGTCGTTTGAATGCGGTCGTGAAATTACTCGAGTACTCGTAACCCACGTCGAAAGCGATTTCGGTGATGCTCTTCGAGGTAGTCTCGAGCAACGTTTTGGCAGCGTCCATGCGAATGTTCTGGGTGAAATCGAAAATAGTTTGACCAAACAGCTGTTTGAAATCACGCATGAGCTTGGCTTCGTTGAGGCCAAGGGCTCGTGCAAGTTGATGAATGGTGGGCGGCGTAATGTATTCTTGCTCGAGAACGGCGCGTGCTTTCTGCATCCGCTGTACATCTCGAGAATTGAGTCCGCGATTGACTTTATGTTCTTCGCGCTCGTTTTCGGCGCAGGCAGCCAAGCTGAGAACCAGCAACTCCTGGGCCCTAGCCTCAATATACTGCCTGCGCATCTTACCGTGGAAGGGGTTGTCCAGGATTGTAGTGGCTGCGGTTATTGCCTCTGTGCTCATGGCGAGTCGATCATTGAATTGACTGACTTCGCCGCTGATGATGTAGCGAGCCAAGGCATCGGGCAGCTGCTCTGCGCTATCGCCAAAACGCTCGCGCAGAAAGTCGGCTTCACAGATAAGCGTCACCGACCGTTCGTGTTCACCCTCTAGGTAATGCTCCGATTTTTCAACCCCGGGGGGGGCCAGCAAAACGCCCATGGAGTAGCGAGTGATCCGCTGCTCATCCCGATCCGGTATTTGCCAACCGCTAAAACCCTCTAATCGATAGTGGAACTTTAGCGTGCCGTCGGATTTCATGTGGAGTATGGCTTCCTTGTGACATTGAATGTCGCCGGTCACGAGCTGGAAGCCCTCTGCCAACGTGTAAACCTCACGAAAGCCCTCCGCCTCTCCAAAGGTCGGCTCAATTCTTATGGCCCCGTCCTCAGACAGTGCCTGAATACCACTGAGCGCGTAATACTCCCGGAGTGCGTCGGGATCTATGTGCCAGTTGTTATCGTCCGCATTATTCATAGCAACATGCCGTGACTCCGTGATCGCTGTTTGGATGTCGATGTCGAGTGCTGTTGGGTGACCGGTACCCTTTGCGGCGGGTAATTCCCGGATGTGCGCCGAGTATCCGCAAAAAAGCACGATGCCGTCTACCCATGAGGCTGAAGCCAAGGGGCGGCATGCATGCATTACCTGCTTCTCAAAGCTATTGGTTGAACATTGCATAAGCACCTTGCGCAGGAGACTCTACAGTTTGGTCTGCGAAGTTGAGGGGAAATCAGGGTGGCGCAAACAGCGGTGTGGGACTTCATTGTGGTCGGGGGCGGTTCGGCGGGGAGCGTCGTGGCCAGTCGATTATCAGAAAGTGGACGGTACCGGGTGCTGTTACTTGATGCTGGACGCGACGATAAACATCCCTATACCCGAGTTCCCGCAGGGCAGATGATGGCCTTTCCCCGTCCAGATATGAACTGGTTATTTATGTCGGAGCCGGATCCGTCTCGCCACGAGAGAGTCGATATCTGGCCGGCGGGCAAGATTCTTGGTGGCGGCAGTGCCATTAACGGCATGATGTATGTCAGAGGTCATCGAACCGATTACGACCACTGGGCCAAGCTAGGCAATGATGGCTGGTCTTATGAAGAGGTGCTGCCCTACTTCAAGCGCAGTGAGACCAGCGATGTGGGTGACGCCAGCGTCCGCGGTAAAGGTGGGCCCCAGGCGGTAAATCAAGTTCGTATTCGTCATCCCTTAAACCAATTATTCATTGACGCCGCGGTTCAGTCAGGCGTGCCCTATAACGATGATTTGAACGGCGATTCCCAGGAGGGCGTGGGCCTGTGTCAGGCCAGTCAGCGTAATGGTCTTAGGTTTAGTGCGGCTGCCGCGTATTTACGAGGCAGGCGTCGAACAAACCTCAAAATTGTGCTTGGGGCACAGGTCAATCGATTGCTCCTTAGCGCGGGGCGAGCCGAGGGCGTGTCCTATACTGTGGCTGGACAAGACCAAGAGGTGAGGGCGCAACGAGGCGTGGTGGTTTGTGCCGGTGCTATGCAAAGCCCTAAATTACTAATGCTCTCGGGTATAGGCGATCCGGATCAGCTTACTAGGCACGGCATTAACCTGCAACACCCTTTGACTGGGGTTGGCAAGAATCTGCAGGAGCATCCAGTCGTTCGTATGAGTTTTCATGTGCGCGGCTATCGCACCCTGACCAGTGATCTCAACAGTCCTCTTCGCTCGCTAATGCACGGCCTAGATTTTTTGTTCCGTCGCCGTGGCGCACTGGCTACCTGCATTGGACACGCCCAGGCCCTGGTGCATACGCGGCCTAATCTCGACGCGCCTAATGCACAGATCATCTTCGCACCCTTGTCCTATGATCTAACCGCCGAGGGGCCCAAACCCTATCGACGCCCTGCCGTGGGAGTGGGCATTGGTCTTTGTCGCAGCCAAGCTAGGGGAGAAATTTCTCTGCGCTCAGCTGATCCTGATGCGCCACCGGTGATCAATCTTTCGCTGCTTGAAAATCCAGATGACGTCCAGCAGCTGCGCGAGGCAATACAGCTTACCCGACAGATTTTCGCTGCCCCCGCGCTTGCCGGCGTGGTGGAGGATGAGCGAATTCCCGGTATCAGCACCGCTACTGACGCTCAGTTAGAGGCGTACGTAAGGGAAACTGCTGGGTTGATGTACCACGCGTGTGGTACCTGCAGCATGGGTATCACGGAAGATGCTGTAGTGACACCACGGCTTGGCGTGCGTGGCATGAAAGGGCTGTGGGTGGCCGACGCTTCGGTCTTTCCCACAGTTCCGGCAGGAAATATCAACGCCAGCTGCATCATGGTGGGCGAAAAGGCTTCAGCCATGATCCTAGAAGATTCGGAGACTGCATGAACCAAATAGCGGATAAGGGTTTGCCTGACACAGCTGAAGTCCATATAGATGGCCGGCCCTATATTGCCGGTAATTTTATTGACGCCACGGGTGCGCGCATTGACTGTCGAGATCCCGCCACCGGTGCCCCCGCTGCCTCCTATACAGGGTGCTCGGCCGCGGAGGTGGATCTAGCGGTGGAGGCAGCGCGCAAGGCGCAGCAGGAGGTGTGGTCCGAGTTTTCTCCTGGCGCCCGCAAGCGCCTGTTATTGGGGCTGGCCGATGCCATCGTTGCACAGACTGATGCGCTGGCTAGGTTGGAGTCCCTTGATATTGGCAAGCCCATTGCCATGGCGAGTGGCGAGGTCGCTATTGCGGCGGGATTTATCCGCTACTACGCAGAGGCGATTGATAAGGTAGTAATGGGTGAGGTCCCCGCCACCGGTAGCACGATGACCGAAGTTCAGCACCTTCGCCCAAGAGGTGTGGTTGCGGCGATCGTTCCTTGGAATTTTCCTTTAATCAATGCCTGTCTTAAGGCTGGTCCGGCACTGGCTGCGGGTAACAGCTGTCTTCTCAAACCCTCTGACATCTCGCCGCGATCCGCGCTGCTGTTGGCGCACATAGCGACTACTGCTGGCCTGCCGGCGGGAGTCTTAAATGTGGTGACCGGAGGCGCTGACACCGGCGCTGCTTTGGTGGGCCATCCAGACGTTAACTTAGTGACCTTCACTGGATCTACCGCAACGGGTAAACGGATCATGCAGCATTTGGGTAGTACCACCCTAAAGCCCATGCTGCTTGAGTGCGGCGGAAAGTCGCCAGAGATAGTATTTGCGGACGCAGCCACGATGGGCATGGAGGCCATTGCGACACGCATTGCTGAGGGTGCTCTGTGGAATCAGGGTCAGGTATGCGTGGCGCGCACCCGAGTTCTGGTGCAGCAATCCGTTTATGAAGAAATGGCCGCGGCTATCACTGCCGCGGCAGCTAAGATCAAGCCGGGCGCGCCCAATGATCCGGCAACTCGATTCGGTCCTTTGGCGAGCGCGTCGCAGTATGCGCGTGTTTGCAGTTTTATTGATGAGGGTGTTCGGACGGGCACGCGGGTGCTCCTCGACGGTCGTCAACCCTCCGGATGCGACGGCAACGGATTTTATGTCGGTCCGACAGTGTTTGCTGATGTCCCAGTCGAGAGTCCGCTGGCGCAAGAAGAGATCTTTGGGCCGGTCATTGTGCTGACGGCTTTTGCCGATGAAGCGGAAGCGCTTGCGCTGGCTAACAGCACCCCTTACGGTTTAGCCGCTACCGTGTGGACCACCGACGGAGGCTTGGGGCAGCGCATGGCGCGGAGAATCAAAGCGGGAAAGGTCCGCTTGATCAGCTCGCTGGCCATGGCTGAGCCCGCGGGCTTCAATCACTCCGCAGAGCCCTGCGATCAGTCGGGCTTTGGCGTGGAGGGTGGACTCGAGGGTTTCAGGAGCTATTTACGCCGACAGTCCGTAGAGCATATTCATGGCTGAACCCACGCGATAGATATCAGCTAATGCGTGCCCCTGGCCAGGTCTCGAACGCCCCCTTTGGATCGTAGGCTCTGCGCACCTGTGCAAGTCGTTCCCAACTGGCAGGAGAGAAGCAGCGGGCTGGAGCTGCGGGATCTCTGAAGGCGTCTACCTCGTTGATATATTGCCCCAATGCTTTGGGGTGTAGCTCTTCCCTGGTGTTTTGCAGCCAGGTGAAATTACTGTCGTCCCCAGCAGCATCATTCCAAACGGTGTAGGCGCCGACAAAGGTTTCTCCCACCACCGAAAACGCCGCATCCCTAGGCAGATCTCTATTAAGCTTGGGTGAAATCACAAAGTGGGTCTTGGGCGAAGGGGCAGCTAGAAGTCGCCGTTGCAGCACCTCCGCCAATTCGCTCAGATGATTAGTCCAGATCGTATCCACCGCATAGCGGCCAAAGCCCAGGCCCATAGCGGGATTAATACTTTGCTCGGCCATCTGCACAAGGCTGGTTGCCGCAATGGTTGCGGGTGCCACTGCGCGATCGACCGTCGGATGGCTGATGAGTTTACTCAGACGCTCTCGCGAGCTGTTCTCGCTGTCGGTAAAAGCGACGGCGCGGGCGATGGCTAATTTTTTCATGTGCGCAGGGGCGTCGGGAGGCGCCATTGGATTGTTAGCCAGCAGCATCATAAGTTCGCAGTCAGCGGGCTGGGAGGCGACCCAATCGTTGAGCATCGCTATAGCCTCGGGCAAGGCATCCAGCGTGAAAATAGCGGCGGTCTCCATAACGCTGGCCGGTGCTGGAAAAAGCTGCAACTCCAGTTCGGTGACGATGGCGGGAAATCCCATTCCTCCACCCTTCAAAGACCAAAACAGGTCTGGGTGATTATCGGCAGAAATGTAAAAAGACTCACCGCTTGCAGTTACAACCTGCGCCCCACGGATTGCGTGGCAACCCAATCCTCCCCAGTTGTCATGGTTGTACCCAATGCCGCCACCCATGAGGAATCCCCCATGGGAACGGTGGCACAATGCGCCACAGGAAAGGCTCGATTGAACGTTGCCAGGCCCTGAAGTAAGCCGTGACTCCAAAGTGCAGGTTGAACCAGAGCAGAGTCCGCATCCGCCGAGACCGTCATGGACTGGAATTCACCTAAGTCTAATAGCACTCCGCCATCGCGCAGAAAGGCCTCGCTGACATTGTGTCCCCCCGATTTTACGGCGATTCGTCGTCCTTGCCGTCGCGCGCTATTGACGATGTCAGGAACTTCCTCTGGGTCATGGGGGCGCACAATGGCTTCGGGGTAGCGGGGCGCCTTGTACAGCTGCCATGGCATTGCGGTTCGCCACTGCTCATAGTCTGGATGGTTACGGGTGATATGTCGACTGGCGAAGTTAGGCGTATCGTCAGTCGGTGTTAGGGTAGGGCTAGTTAATCCGCGAGGGCTGACTCCGGTTGCCGCAAGGACCGCCGCTGCCCGCAAAAAGCCTCGACGACGCCAGACGTTTAAACTTTCAGTACAAGGAGTGTGCTGTTCGGCCATCGTTGACTCCATTATTGCCGTTGCCCCTGCGGCAGCGCAGTTGGCCGTCAGCGGGGAATGGGTTGTTTTAACTGGGTGAGTGATACTCACACCCATCAAGCTCAGACGTTTTATAGGACGAATGACGTCATCATCCAACCCCTATTGCGCAATCTCACGGTTCTTCAAAGGTCAGCCATGCCTTTGCATAAGTTGGCACAGGACTGTGAGACGTACACTTTTAACTTGGAGATCGACAGCATGCCCTCTGTGGAGATCAGACCCATGGCGCAAGGAATAACTCGATGGTTCGCGGGTGCGATGTTAGTGGCGTTGAGTAGTTGGATGTCATACGTGGGTCTAGCGCACGGTGATTCAGTGGATGCCCCCGACTTTGCCGAACTCGTTCAGCAGCGCTATGTCCTGCCGTTTCAAGCTGGCGATGTCGAGACCTGGGCGCAGGCATTTGCTACCGACGCTATCGCTTTGCACAACCATCGCCCGGCTGATCGAGGCCGGGAGGCTATCGAGGCGTTTGGCAGGCTGGTACACCAAGTTTTTGATTTGGCTGAGTATGACGTTGCTGTAACCGATATTCGAACTGACGGTAATTGGGCTATGACCGTGGGTAGCTTCACCACCCGTTTCGTCAGCAAGGCGGACGGCAGCGAGCCCTTTGGACGTCAGGAGGGCAAGTTTGTGCTGGTTTGGCAGCGCAATGAGCAAGGACAGTGGGAAATCATTCTAGATATGGGAAATAGCAATCAATAACGCATTCGCTGCATTCGCATAAGAGAATCTGCGGATTGGATAATTTTCACGTCGATCACTGATCTAGTGTGGAATTGGCGTCAATGTATTCAGCGGCTGCAAGTTCCTATGCAGCGGGCTAGGTGCCAGATAGTGGGTTCATAGACCATCGTTGTTGGCAGACAGAAACGGGAAGGGGACAGTATGAATAAGAATAGGTTGGTGAAGGCAGTTGAGTTGTCACTGGCAACTGCGCTAGTGGCATCTGCAGCGGGTGCGGCTGAACTTGAGGAAGTGCTGGTAACGGCCCAAAAGCGGGTTGAGTCGG
>Ga0255754_10003078_pt1 | contig 12165 bp, 13 predicted proteins | sample 101ome_22_FD_179954 | JGI IMG/M metagenome (GOLD analysis project Ga0255754, IMG submission 179954) | Coastal salt marsh microbial communities from the Groves Creek Marsh, Skidaway Island, Georgia - 101412BT metaG (version 2) | ecosystem: Environmental > Aquatic > Marine > Intertidal zone >... | reverse complement strand
ACTTTTGTATATAGATATATTGAACTTTAATGTCTCTATAGCTGTCATTGTAGGATTTTTAGCACTTTTAGGAGTAGCCGCAGAAACTGCAATTGTGATGATTGTTTATCTACAAGAAGCTGTGAGTGAAGCAAAAGAAAAGTTTAAGGAAAAGTTCGGAAAAAACGAGCTTCAAGATGCTATTTATGAAGGTGCTGTTGCTCGTGTACGTCCAAAACTTATGACTGTTTTTGCAATTCTTGCAGGACTTTTGCCAATTATGTACACTCATGGAGTTGGAAGCGAAGTGATGCAAAGAATTGCAGCGCCTATGATTGGTGGGGTTCTAAGTTCAGCACTTTTAAGCCTTATAATCATCCCTTTGCTCTATGAAATATATCAAAGTAAGAAGCTTTGATATATTTTTCATTTTTTCTCTCTTTTCCTCTACAGTTTTACTCTATTGATCCGATTTAGGGTTTATAAAATATCAAAGGAATTGTATGATCTCTTCTTTACGCCAATCGATTCAGAGAGCTAAGATTGACTCTATGTTAGGTGAAGAACTTTTTAAAGAAACAGAAGAGTTTTTTCGCAGTAATGCATATTTAAAAAAAATGATTCAAAAAAAACCTGCTACGGCACAAAAAACGAGAGCTAGTTCATATAGAAATCGTACATCTCATATTTATTAAACATCTGTAATACAAGATGCAATTTATACCCCATACCCAAGAAGAACTTCAAAAACTTGGTATTCAAGTAGGAAAATCATACCTTATTGAGTATCAAAATAAAGACTACTATAATGGTGAAGAAACTATTGAAAAGGGAAAGGGTGTTGCTTTTTTAAGTGGGGAAAATATATTTTTTAATGTAATAGACCCATACGGTATGGATAAACTTGTTATGAAGGTTCGTGTACTTTAAGAAGTTATTGTTATAATTAAACAAAAATATTCTTAGGATTAGTAGTGAACTCAAAGTACTATCTTGCTATAGTCATTTTTACCCTCTTGCTTGTATCATCCATAGGAAATTCAGTTATTAACTATAACTCCTCTTTGGGAATTATGCAAAAACAACTCAAAGAACAAGCACTTCCTCTCTCTGTGGCAAATATTTATAAAGAGATGCAAAAAAATATGATCAAGCCCTATCTCACCTCATCTATGATGGCAAATGATACATTTCTTCTTCAATGGCTAGAGAATGATGAACATTCAGTCAGTAAAGTTACTGAGTATCTAAAAAAGATACAAAATGAATATGGAATGCTTGCAACATTTTTAGTCTCTGAGAAAACAAAAAACTATTATACGCACAATGGTTTTTTAGAAAAAATTTCTCCAGATAATCGAGATAATAAATGGTACTTTGAATTTAAAAACTTGGATAAAGATCATGAGATCAATATAGATTTAAATACCAAAATAACAAGTGTGCCAATTATGTTTATTAATTTTAAAATGTTTAATAAACAATCAGAGTACCTTGGAGCGACAGGGGTGGGGATAGAGGTTTCGTATATAAATAATCTTCTGCATACATATGAGAGCAAATATAAGTTAAAAGCTTCTTTTTTGGATAAAGATGGAAATTATATTATGACGCATGATTCGCATAAAGATTGCTTGGATGATGTCCCAGAGCTTTCTTCCCAAAAAGAGAGTATTTTATCTAAAGCTTCATATATGAGCAGTTATATGAGTAAGGGTAGTGAGAGGCTTGTTCACTCCACATATGTCAAAGAACTCGATATTTATCTGATAGTTGAAGCAAAATTAAGTGATTTTACACAAGATATTGAAGATACGTTTAAGATGAACATACTTTTGTCTCTGCTACTTACTTTTTTCATTGGTTTTGTCTTAATCAATAGAATCAGAGTCTATAATGAAGAGCTTGAAACTTTGGCAAAATGTGATACTCTTACATCACTTCTGAACAGACGCTCATTTGAAGAGCAGTTTTCTTACCATTTAAGCCTTTCAAAGCGTAAAAATGAAACATTAAGTCTTATCTTCATAGATGTAGACAATTTTAAAAAGATTAATGATCAGTATGGGCATCATATAGGGGATCAAGTATTAGAAGAATTTTCAAATATTTTAAAAGAAAATTTTCGTAAAACTGATTGTATCTCAAGGTGGGGTGGTGAAGAGTTTGTAGTTCTTTTAGTTGATACATCTCTAGATGATGCTCTAAAGCTTGCCAAAAAAATCAGATTACTTACAGAAAGTTCTCAAGAGCTTTACACTCTTTTAAATAAACCAGTTACGATAAGCAGTGGTGTTACTGAAGTTAAAGATGAAGACACGCAAGACTCTGTTATTACAAGAGCTGATACAGCTATGTATAATGCAAAACAAAATGGTAAAAATAGAGTCGAATTTTTATAAAGGAAGATAATATGAGCAGTATCAAAGTATGGCACAATCCAAGATGTGGAAAATCGCGTGAAGCACTGAAGGTTCTTGAAGAAAATGGTATTGAAGGTGAAGTGGTAAAATATCTAGAGACACAGCCAAGTGCAGATGAGATTAAAGAAACACTTACAATGTTAGGAGTATCGGCTAGAGAGTTAATGAGAACAAAGGAAGCTATATATAAAGAGCTAGATCTGAAAAATGAAACTGATGAAGAGAAGCTGATTCAAGCTATGGCAGATAATCCAAAACTTATAGAAAGACCGGTAATTTTCAAAGGCTCAAAAGCGATTATAGGACGACCATCTTCTGTAATAGAAGATTTTTTAAACGCTTAAGCGCTCTATACTCACTCCATTATCTTTTAAAAACTTTGAGATACTCTCAGAATGAGTATGCTCGTAAGGTTTAAGATATACTATCCTTTTTATCCCACTTGCTATAAGATTTTTACTACATTCACTGCATGGTTCAAGTGTGACATAGATTGTCGCATTTTGGATAGAGATCCCTTGTCTTGCTGCCCAAATAATTGCATTCATCTCCGCGTGAATCTCATAGGTTTTAGACCACTCATGGTGTTCTTTCGTGTATTTACCTTCCCAGTGATCAACACAGTTTGTGTATCCTGGAGGGGTACCGTTATAGCCTGTACTTAAAATACGTCCATCTTTTACAATTACAGCTCCAACTTGTTTGGAAACACACTTAGAAGCTGTTGCTAGTTCAGAGGCGATGTTTATAAAATTTGTATCACTAAGCATAATTGTTTACTACGTGGCTATTGAATATCTCGTAAAATATGAATCTCTGTGTTCTCTTTGAGGCGAGCAAAATAATCACTGAGAACTTGTTCACGTGCTTTACCCATAACCATATTTTCAATCTGAGGCTTTAATGTTTCAAAGTCAAGACTTTTGAGTCCTTCAATTGCTTGTATATAAAAGCTTATAAATTTACCTTGTCCATCTGGAACAATTTGCGAAAAAGAGTTTACAGGTGTTTTTTCTAACAGTGCTGCTAAGTTTGGTGAAATTTGATTGTAAATAAACTCTTTTTCCATTGTAAGAACATCAGGAGTATTTAGCATAGGATTTTGCATTTTTCCAGCAAGCGACATTTGACTTTCGGATTGATACACAATAGTTTTGAATGACTCTGGATGGGAAAACTCATTTTTATGAAGCTCATAATATTCTCGAAGCTGAGTTTCAGTTGGTCTTGTTGCTTTTGAAAATGCAATAGCGTTGTAAAGTTTCTGTGCTAAAAGTTTCTCTTTCACTTTTTGTTTAAGTTCCGATGAGGTAATCCCATTGGAGCTAAGAGCCGCATCATAAAGACCTCCAACAGTCATGTTATTTCTTTTTGCAGTTTCTTTTATGTCGTCATACACTTCAGTACTACTGACAGTTATCTTTTTGTCTTTTATCTCAGATTCTTCAAGCTTTTTACGAATGAGGGTATTGATAGCTAGCTCTTTAGATACATTAGAGACTTGCATCTCATGTTTGATATCATGTATGGTAATTGCCTGATCTTTCACCACAACTGCTACACCAGCAACCATTTGCGCACTCAGAAGTGCTCCACCAATCATTAATCCAGTTAAAACTTTTATCATAAAAATCCAATACTTTAAAATTATATTGAGCTTATTTTACCATTTTTAAACCAATACGGAACTAAGTGTGCATCTAAATGAATTCTAAACTAGCTTAACCTACTTCTAAATATGCTTTTCGTACAATTTCAGCACTAAAATTAAAGGCTATACAATGGTTGTTACACGTTTTGCTCCCTCGCCAACTGGTTATCTTCATATCGGTGGTTTACGAACGGCACTTTTCTCTTATCTTTGGGCAAAGAAAAATGGCGGAAAATTTGTTCTACGTATTGAAGATACTGATAAAGCAAGAAATTCTGAAGAAGCTGCAAAAGCGATAGTAAATGCTTTTGATTGGTTAGGACTTCAACATGATGGTGAAATCACGTACCAATCTCAGCGTGATGAGATTTATGCAAAATATATACAGCAACTTTTAGATGAAGGGAAGGCTTATAGATGTTATATGTCAAAAGAGGAACTCGAGACGCTTCGAGAAACTCAAATGGCAAATAATGAGAGAACAAAATATGATGGGCGTTATCGTGATTTTGATGGAGTTCCACCAGAAGGTGTAGAGCCAGTTATCCGTATCAAAGCACCTTTGAGTGGTGAAGTATTAGTGCAAGATGGTGTGAAAGGCGATATTAGCTTTCAAGCTGAAGATATACTTGATGATTTTGTTATAGCACGAGCAGATGGTTCACCAACGTATAATTTTGTTGTAGCTGTTGATGATCATTTGATGGGGATCAATGAAGTTATACGTGGAGATGATCACCTCTCAAACACTCCAAAACAGATCGTTATATACAATGCTTTAGGGTTTAATGTACCAAACTTTTATCATGTACCAATGATTCACAACTCTGCTGGAAAAAAACTTTCAAAACGTGATGGTGCAACAGATGTTATGGCTTATAAAGAGATGGGCTACACACCACAAGCATTGTTGAATTTTCTTGTTCGTCTTGGTTGGAGTCATGGTGATCAAGAGATTTTTTCAATGGAAGAGATGGTAGAGCTTTTTAATCCAAAAGATATCAACAAATCTGCGTCAATATACAATACAGAAAAGCTTGATTGGTTAAGTGCGCATTACATTAAAAATACTCCAAACACTGAACTTGCAGAGCTTCTAACGCAATATGACTTGGTACTTACTTCTCATGATAAAAAAGAGATTCTTCTTGATGTTCTCAAAGAAAGAGCAAAAACTCTTAAAGACTTAGCAGAACTTACACATGAGATTCTTGATACACCATCATCATATGATGAAAAAGCTGTAAAAAAAGCTTTTAAAGGGGATGCGTTTGATGTGCTTGAACTATTTAAAACAAAACTCTCAAATGCTTCTGAACTTCACCTTCCTAGTGATTATCATCACGTTATGGAAGATGTAATCAATGAAATGGAAATTGGTTTTGGTAAAATAGGTCAACCTCTTCGTGTGGCACTTTTAGGGAAAATGTCAGGCCCAGGATTAGATAGTGTTATGGCTATTATAGGTGCTCAAGAAACTATTTCAAGAATTAGCAACGCGATTACCAAGAACTCTTAAAGTTTCTTGGTATTTGCCAAGAAAACACTTTTTTCATATGTAAATTAACTTTCTCTTTGTTACACTGCAGGGATATTCACACATTAGGTTGAGATTATGGAATACATAATTCAATTTTTTAATGCTCTAGTTGAACTTTCTCACGCTATGAGCCCATACATCCTTTTTGGTCTTATTTTTGCAGGAATCTTGCATGAGCTTATTCCAGATACCATTGTAACAAAACATCTTGGAAATGAAAATATTATATCTGTCATAAAATCAACACTTTTTGGGATTCCTTTACCTGTTTGTTCATGTGGGGTAATTCCACTTGCAAGTAGTATAAAAAAGTCGGGAGCGAGCAAAGGGGCTACGTTATCATTTTTAATTTCAACACCTATAACGGGGGTTGACTCTATCCTGGCGACGTATGGAATGTTTGGATGGGTTTTTACAATCTATAGAGTGATTACCTCAATGATTATTGCTACCATAGCTGGGATCATGACAAACATATTTGATCAAGGTAACAAAAAAGCAAAAGTGACATTCTCAACAAATGCAATGCAAAAAAATAGATTATCTCTTGCAAATAACGCAACTTTTTCACCACACCCGCATAATCATGAACATGATTCTAGCTCAACGAAAAGAGTGAACGGTTTCTCAGTGATTACAATGCTCCATTATTCTTTTGTAACACTTTTAAAAGATATAGCTAAACCTTTACTCTATGGACTCCTCATTGGTGCACTGATCACAATAGCGATACCTGATAAACTTGAAACTGTTTTAGTGCAAAATATTTGGCTCTCTTACATAATTGCAATTCTTATTGCCGTTCCTATGTATGTATGTGCAACCGCTTCTCTTCCAATCGCTGCAGCATTAATACTCTCAGGTGTAAGCCCTGGAGCTGCATTTGTTTTTTTAACTGCTGGACCCGCTACAAATACTGTCACAATTGGTGTTGTTAAAACTATGCTTGGGAAGCGTTCTTTGTTAATTTATCTTGGGACAATAACGCTTGGGAGTATTCTTTTTGGACTTGGACTTGATTATATTTTTAATGCAAATGAAATTGATCCGAGTACATTAATCAATATAAATGAAGATGTAGGCATTATTGAAATAGTAAGTTCTCTAGTTTTATGGATATTTGTTTTATACTACGTTTTTAAACCACTTTTAAAGAAAGCATAAATGGAACAAAAGAAGATTACCCTTCGAACAATTTTTTACCTTATTTTAGAGAAAAAACCATCGTTAATTTATGGACAGATAGTTACAATCCTAGCAGTTGTTATTAGTATCCCAATTCCACTTATTTTACCAATGATGGTTGATGAAGTTCTTTTAGAAAAACCAGGTACTTTTGTAGAAACGATCAATTTTTTTATAGGGGAATCAAACCCTTTTGTATATGTTGCGATTGTAACTTTAAGTGTTGTATGTTTACGTTTGAGCTATTATCTCCTTAGCGCCGTAATCACGAAAATATTTACCGCTATCTCTAAGCATGTTACTTTTATGATTCGCAAACGTCTCATAGAGCATCTTCAGATCACTTCCATGAATGAGTATGAAACTCTAGGTTCTGGAGCTATTACTGCAAACCTTATTACAGATGTAAATACCTTTGATGCATTTATTATGAACACAAGTTCTAAACTTTTTTCAGCAACTTTAACGCTTTTAGCTGTGAGTGTTGTAATGATACTTTTAGACCCTATCTTAGGTATGATGATTCTAATCATACAGCCACTTAATGTCTTAATCTCAAAAAAGATGTCTAAAACAGTTGGTGTTTTAAAAAAAGGTGAAAATAAAGCTGTTGAAGAGTTTCAAGAGAGTGTTGGTGAAACTCTTGAACTTTATCCACAAATTAAAGCTTCAAATAAAGAGCAACTTTTTTTTAAGGATGCTATTGAAAAAGCTCAAAGAGTGAAAAATACTTCAAATGAGTTTGGATTTAAAAGTGTTATTTATGAAAAACTTTCCAATGCAATCTCTTTGTCTATGTTTGAGGTTTTAAGAGCATCTGGTTTCTTACTTGTAGTGTATAGTGATCTGAGTATCGGTATGATGTTTGCAATGTTTGGTTACATATGGTTCATCATGACACCCGTTCAAGAGATCCTTTCAATTCAGTATAGTTATGCATCCGCAATGGCTGCTCTTGAGCGAATCAACAAGATTCTTCTTTTGCAAATCGAAACAACCGGAAGCAAAGATTTGAATAAAAAAGAGGTAAATATTGAGCTGAAAAATTTAGATTTTTCTTATATTAAAGAGAAATCTATTCTTAAGAAAATCTCTTTGCATATAGAGTATGGTTCCAAAATAGCTCTCATTGGAGCAAGTGGAAGTGGAAAAACTACCCTTGCTCATATTATTGCAGGATTTTATGAGAAAGATAATGGTGAGCTTCTTTATAACAATACGCCAATAGAATCAATTAAAAAGAGTTCTTTACGTGAGAGAATCTTCTTGGTACTTCAGATGCCGATTCTTTTCAATGCATCTTTACGTTTCAATATTACAATGGGTGCAGAGGGTATCTCTGATGCACAAATCGCTCGTGCATTAGAGATTGCACAGCTCTCAACAATGCTAAACGATATGCCTCAAGGGCTTGAGACAATTGTAGGACGTCATGGTATTAGACTCTCCGGAGGACAACGACAAAGACTTAGTATCGCACGGATGATTATTGCAGATCCAAGTGTTGTGATTTTTGACGAATCTACATCTGCGTTAGATGTCCATACAGAAGCTGCACTTCAAACGGCACTTATTCCGATTTTACAAAATAAAACAGTCGTGACAATTGCTCATCGTTTAAGTACAGTTAAAAATGCAGACACGATTTATGTATTGGAAAATGGAACGATTGTTCAAAGTGGAACGCATGAAGAGCTAGAGGAAGAAGAGGGTCATTACAACGAATTTATTAAGAATCAACTTTTATGAGAGAATGTGCACATCCTTTTGCACTCTCTTTAGGCTTGCAGTAAAGTAGCAAGAGATCCTTTTTCATCCGTTTGTGGATTTGGCTTGTGCATCGCAAGATCTATCTGTGAAATAGCTCCTGCTGTTCCATCCTCTTTGAGAAAAATACCTGAGCTTTTCATTTCACCGAGAAGTTTATTTTCCTCTGTTTTATAATGAAAAGAACTTGATTCAGAATGAAGATAAATAGCTCCAATTCCAACTTCACCAATTGCAAGAAGTTCTTTTTCTTTTGTATCTTTATTTTTTAACCATATTTGTAAAGAATCAAATATAGGGTCATTTTCATCTATCCAAGAATTTTGATCTTCATCATATTGTGCTAACTCTTCAAACCCATTTCCAGTTATAGTTCCAAAAAGTTCACTTCCTTGGTTAATTGTACCGTCTTTGTTTTTGTCTAGTGCCAAATATCCATTGTTTTTTCCTAGTAAGCTGATCTGCTCACATTGGCCGTCATTGTCCAAATCAAACGAGAAGCTTTCCTCTTCTAATCTAGGAAGTGCTCCATCAAGGTTGATTACGAGCGGGTCAAATGTTGTATAGATATCTATAGAATTTTCAACAGCAAACTTTCTTGTCATCGAAAAATTTAAGTCCAGATCAATACACCCTTGATTCGTTTGAATTTTCCCTTTTGTTGAAAATTCAAGCTGTTCAAACTCTTCATAACTTTGTTTGAATGAAACTTTTGTATATCCAAATACCTCGTCATTGTTAGCTATGCCAAGCTCTTTTGATTTTCTATCTTGTAACATTGAGAGTAGGTTTTGGATAATCCCTTGTAATGTTCTCATCCTATCATCGCAATAAGAGTTAAAACTCACAGTTTTTCTTTGAGCTTTTTGAAGATTTTCTAGGTTTTCGACTCCATTTATTGGTTCATCTACAAAAAAAGTTTCAAAACTCATACTTGATTCAGTTTTTGCTCTGTACTCAGCGTGGCTTGAGTTCATTGCAACTTCATGTGATAAAATTTTCATAACAGACTCCTTATAGTTGAGAAGATAGTTTGCTCCCATTTGTAAATTTATCTTCATTGTGTTAGAAACTTTTGTACATAAAAAATTGAGCAAAATCAATTCCAGAATTTTTTTTGCTATAATTCGTTAAATATGAATTTGAAGGAAAACTATGAGCAAAGAGCTAAGTTTACTTTATGTTGAAGATGACTCTGAGATTTTAGAAAATGTAAGTTTCTTATTTAGTAAATTTGTTGGAAAAGTTTACAGTGCTGAAGATGGTGAAACTGCATTAGAACTTTATAAAGAGCATAAACCTGATGTTCTTGTTGTTGATATTAACCTTCCTAAAATGAGTGGTTTAGAACTTGCGGAGATCGTAAAAAATGATAACCCATCGGTTGATGTCATTATTATTTCCGCATATAATGAAGAGAGCCATTTAGAAAAATCAAAAGAGATTGGTGTAAGTAGCTATCTTAAAAAACCTTTCACTCTCAAAGAACTTAAAGAAACGATTGCAAAACTTTAAATAGTTTTGTTTTTGAATTCTTGATTTTACAATTTTCTTTTAATTGTTCGAAAATTTTTTCTAGTGTACAATCCAAAAATTATTTATCTCTAAGGATCTGAATATGGGTTGGACGTGTCAACATGATCAAGCAGGCTATTGTAAACTTCTCAAAAAACCTTGTGTTCCTGGAATTAAGGGATGTATTTTAAAAAAAAGTGAATACACTTTTTCAACAGGCAATTTTGAAGAAGATAAAAAAATTGCTGAAGAAAAATCCCAAACTATAGATTTTGCAGCACTTGCTCGAAGCAATTAACTCAAATCCTTTTTAATAGCATCAGCAACACGAAAAGAGTTTGCATATATGGTCCAAGTGTATGGGACACTACCACCTGTTGGCATAAATGAAGCATCGGTAACATAAAGATTTTTCAACTCATGTGTTTTACAGTTTTTATCCAATACACTTTTTTTAGGATCTGTACCAAATCGGCATCCCCCCGCAACTAGATTGGGAGGTGGAGCAGATGAGACTTCAAAGCTTATCTCTTTAGCCCCCATCTCTTCTAAAACTTTTTTTGCTTTTTTTGCTAAATACGTTCCAACTTCTAAGTCATGAGGATGTCCCCATAGATTTATCGCAGCAACTGGTATACCATATTTGTCTTTTTTAAAATCATCAATACTAACAAAACAGTGATCTGTAGGTAACCAATCGTTAAAAACTTCAAAACGTAAAACTCTCGACTCAGTAATTTTTTTATGAATTTTTTCTTGTAACTCTTTACCCCAGATAAGATTTCCATCTGCATCATCAAGCTCTCTTAGAGCTTTTGAAATTATGTTTGCATGTTCAAAAAGAAAATCTATTGTCCCACCTTTAAATCTCTTTGCATCTTTTTCAAACTCATACCAATCTTGTAAGCTTCTGTTGAAAAATAATCCTGCTTGCATCAGGTCTGTAAATTGTTTTGCACTTAGATCCTCTTTGTAGAATCTTCCTTGACCACCTCCACCTGCTGAGAATATTAAATTTTTTCCTACTTGATTATTATTGTTTGCAAGTCCATTTGGAAAAAAACTGTTTTTTGAGTTTAATAACAAACGTGAAGATTCTATCGCTTGGGCAGCAAGAACGAAAATTTTTGCTTCTACCTCATACGTATTCATTTTGGGATCATAATAGTGTACTTTGTTCACTTGTGTAGCATTACTATCAAGTTTATATACAAAAGCTTCAGTCACAATTTCAGCATTACACTTTTCAAGTAAAGCAGCTCGTCCACTCCCTTTTGCACCTGTTGAACAGCCGTAACTTCCACAAAAGTTACTATATGAACAACTGTTCCTACCCAGAGCATTTTCAGAAAGGATAGCTCTTGGTGTAGGTAAAGAACTATATTGTAAACGTTTACATGCTTCATCAAACCAATGGGTTACTTTATTTTCTTGAAGCTTTGCATATGGAAATGTTTTAGTAGATCTTGGTTCTAAAAACTTGTGTGAAATCACTTCACCAGATACACCTACAACTCTTTCAACCTTTTCATAGTAAGGCTCAAGTTCTTGATAGTTTATGCACCAATCAACAACATTTGCACCTTCAATTTCACCAAAAGCAGTTCGTAATTTAAAGTCCTTTGGTTTCATACGGTGAAAATATCCACTCATAAGATTTGATGAACCTCCAAGCATTGAACCATTCCAAAAACTCCATGAGTACTCTTCACCATCATAGCGATGAATAGTTCCATCTTCTGATCTGTCATTAATAATATGAGATTCATCTTTTAAGTCAGGTGTAAACATATCCCGTCTTGAAACAGCTAGTTCATCTTTTGAAAAATCTTCTTGGGTATATTTCTTACCTTTTTCGAGCACTATTACATCAAAACCAGCATTAGATAATTCGTACGCTATTGGTGAAGCTCCTGCACCACTTCCGATAATACATACATCATAGATTTTTTTCATAGATATACCTTTGAAGGACGAGGCAATCCAGGAGTATGTTTAAGCCATCTCCAACCTGCTTCATTTGAGTTGATTCCATATATAGGGTCTCCAAGAGTAGCTTCCAAAATAAATTTTAAAACAATTCGAATCCAGCTATTCCCCCAACT
>Ga0255754_10003075_pt1 | contig 12177 bp, 11 predicted proteins | sample 101ome_22_FD_179954 | JGI IMG/M metagenome (GOLD analysis project Ga0255754, IMG submission 179954) | Coastal salt marsh microbial communities from the Groves Creek Marsh, Skidaway Island, Georgia - 101412BT metaG (version 2) | ecosystem: Environmental > Aquatic > Marine > Intertidal zone >... | reverse complement strand
GAGTTGTCGATCTGAAATTAGAGTGCTATCTGCCGCTGGATGATATTTCTTGTACGGAGCCTGAACGAATGGCCACTGACTATATTGTAAAAGATATCGCCCTTGCGGATTTCGGCCGTAAGGAGCTGGATATTGCCGAAACTGAAATGCCGGGCCTGATGGCGCTGCGTGCCGAATATGGCGACAGCAAGCCTTTGGCTGGTGCGCGCATTGTTGGGTCTCTGCACATGACGATCCAGACCGGCGTACTGATTGAAACTCTGGTGGCGCTGGGTGCGGATGTGCGCTGGGCGTCGTGTAACATTTTCTCGACCCAGGATCATGCGGCAGCCGCGATAGCGGCAGCGGACATTCCGGTGTTCGCGATCAAAGGTCAGTCGCTGGAAGAGCATTGGGATTATCTGGACAAATCCTTCATGTTTGCCGACGGCCCGAACATGATCCTTGATGATGGCGGCGACGCGACATTGTACGTTCTGCTGGGTGCCCGCGCTGAAGCAGGTGAAGACATCATCCCAGTTCCGACCTCGGAAGAAGAAGAGGTGATCAAGGCGCAGATCGCCAAGCGTATGGCGGCAAGCCCAGGCTGGTTCACCAAAACCCGCGACGCCATCAAAGGCGTTTCGGAAGAAACCACCACCGGTGTGAACCGTCTGTACCAATTGGTGCGTGCGGGTCAGTTGCCGTTCCCTGCGATCAACGTGAATGACAGCGTCACCAAATCGAAGTTCGACAACAAGTACGGCTGTAAAGAGTCTCTGGTTGACGGCATCCGCCGCGCCACCGACACGATGATGGCTGGTAAAGTGGCCGTCGTTTGTGGTTACGGCGACGTGGGCAAAGGCTCGGCAGCCAGTTTGCGCGGCGCGGGTGCCCGCGTGAAAGTCACCGAGATCGACCCGATCTGCGCGCTTCAGGCGGCGATGGACGGGTTCGAGGTGACCACGCTGGAAGACGCGGTTGCGACGGCTGATATCTTTGTCACCACCACCGGCAACAAAGACGTCATCCGCATCGAGCACATGCGCGAGATGAAGGACATGGCGATCGTCGGCAACATCGGCCACTTCGACAATGAAATTCAGGTTGCCAGCCTGAAGAACCACAAGTGGACCAACATCAAAGAGCAGGTGGACATGATCGAGATGCCGAACGGCAATCGCTTGATCCTGCTGTCCGAAGGTCGTCTGCTGAACCTTGGCAACGCCACTGGCCATCCGTCCTTCGTGATGTCAGCGTCGTTTACCAACCAGGTTCTGGCGCAGATGGAACTGTGGCAGAACGGTGCGAACTACAACAACGAAGTGTACATCCTGCCCAAGCATCTGGACGAAAAAGTCGCGCGCCTGCATCTGGACCGGATCGGCGTGAAGCTGTCGACCCTGTCGAAGGATCAGGCCGACTATATCGGCGTGACCCAGGAAGGGCCGTTCAAGCCAGAGCATTATCGCTACTGATCGGCGAGACAGACGAAAATCCAAAAGACCCGGCAATCGCCGGGTCTTTTTCTTTGCGGTTCCCGAAAGTTTTGGCAGCTTATGCCGTAAGGGAGAAACGCGATGGAAAATCCTGTGATGTTGGCTGCTTTGGCGGCGCTAATTGCGCTAAGTGCGTATTTGGCTATGCGAAAGCCCGCGTGGTCAGGGGTGCGGGGCAAAACCGCATGGGACTGGATTGCGCTGCTTCTTGTGCCGTCCATGGTGGGCTTCGGCACTTTTCTGATCAGCGCGTCTCAGGCGCGGGTCGAATCCCAACGCCAGCAAGAGGTTGCGTTGCAGCAGTATTATGACCGCATCAGCAATCTAGCTTTGTCAGATGCAGGCATGACGCAAACCGCCGTGGTTGTCGGGCGGGCGCATACCGCGACGATCCTGTCTTTGGTCGACGGCGATCGCGCAGGTCGTGTCCTTTTGTTTCTGAACGAACTTGGCGCGCTTGAGCTGTTTGTTGACTCACTCGAGAACCGGAATTTCGCAGAGGCAGAACTGAAGAATTTTTCCTTGAACGGGATGGAATACGAAGGATCGGATTTCCAAGGGGCCGATCTAGAAGACGGCAGCTTTCGCAATTCGGACTTCGAAGACACAAATCTGCGCTGGGCCGATCTGGATGGCGCCGATCTGCGCGGTAGCGATTTTGAGGGCGCGGATATGAAAGGGGTCGAGCTGGCAGGGACAGACTTGCGCGGGGCAGATCTTTCAGCGGCGCTGAACCTGAAGAACGCGATGCTCGACGATGCCTGCATGGATGAAACAACCCGATTACCATCAGGGTTTTCCCAACCCACGAACCAGACAAAGGGCTGTTTTGGCGATAACGATCGTGACAGCGATGACGACTGAGGACATTTGGACTCAGTCACCCTGAAAAATCTCGACGTGATGCATGGCTGGGTTGAAACGCGCCGCTCTTTGCGCAAATTAGTCACTGTTCCAGCCCGAAACACAAAATCAGAGGACAGCAGTATGGGACGCAGTCAAGAACTGGTCGCCACCTATGCGCGCGAATTGATCGAGAAATGCCGGATGGAGCCGAATATGGCTCTCTTAGAGAAAGTCGCCATCGGAGGCGGCCCAGCGATTTATGATCCGCATGCGGCGGTCGTGGCTGATACCGAAAACTGTGAACTCATGTCGATCAAGCAGAACCTGTTGGTACGCAAATTGGCGTTAAACGACGGCCCGCATTTGATGGCTGCGATCCGCGATGTTTTGGACACCTACAAGGCCGAAGGAACGGCCAAATATCGTGCTGTGGTCTATTACATGCTGGTAAAACACTTTCGTCGCGAAGGTCAGTATATCTAAACCGCTAAAATTTGCGTGAAATACCGGATACTTGGCATTTGCCCGAGCCGTTCTTGCAGGCTAGGGTCAAGGCAACACAGCCAGAACGGCTGAACCAATCCAGTCCCGTGTGGTGCGATGGGAGCGCCGGGGAAAGGGGGTTCTGCCGTGAACCGGCGAACCCCCTTTATGTTTACAGAAGCGTCAAAACTGCGCCGATGATGCCGCATCCAATGATCGAATAACCGCTGTCGATCACGGTCAACATATAGGGACGGCCCGCATAGGCGTTGTTGATCATCGTCCAGGGCGTGATGAAAAATGCGCCGATGCCCAGACCCGCAACAATGGCTTTGCCCATTTCAGTAATATCGGCCATCGCAAAGATATGGCGCATCATCCCAGCAACTAAAATCATCGCAATCGCGGACAGAATGAACGGCGTCGCTGATCCGTTTACCGGCTTGCCGTTTTCGTCACACTCGATACCCGCCGCCGCGATCCATGGCTTGGACAACATCATGTACCAAACCGCACCAAACACCCAAGAAGCCGCAGCCGCGACCAATACTGACAAAAATCCCATGGTTTCCCCCCTCTTTTAGGATGGGGGAATCATGCATTAGGAATGCTTTTTTTGGCTAGAGGGAAACTTTGCCCAATTCGCAGATGACCGCCCACTCATCATCTGTGACCGGCTGGACCGATAAGCGCGAGTTTTTTACCAAAACCATATCAGACAGTCTCTGATCCTGCTTAATTACGTCCAAACTAACCGGATTCGGCACGTCGGCCAGTGCTTTGATGTCCACACATTCCCAACGTGGATCGTCGGTTTTGCTGTCTTGGTGCGCTTCGGCGATCACTTCGACTATGCCGACCACGGATTTTTCTTTCTGGGAATGATAGAAAAACCCGCGATCGCCAATTTTCATGTCCCGCATGAAATTACGGGCCTGATAATTGCGCACACCGTCCCACTCTTCGCCCGCGCTACCCTTGGCTTTCTGGTTGTCCCAGCTCCAGGTCGAGGGTTCGGATTTGAACAGCCAATAGCGCATCAGCCCATAACCTTTTTCCAGGCGGTGATTTCGACGCTTTCGAACAATCCTGCCTTGGCGTAAGGGTCATTGGCTGCAAAGTCTTCGACCGCAGCCCTATCTTCTGCATCGATCACCAATAGCGAGCCGCACATGTTGCCATCATCGTCCAGCATCGGGCCGCCGAACAAGATGGTGGCATTGGCGGCATGGGCCAAGTGGTTGTCGCGGTTGGCCAGACGCAGATCAAGCGAGTTTGGTTTGTCTTTGCAGATCACAGCGAAATACATGGTTATTCCTCTTTGAGTGGTCGTGAGAGTAGCGCTTTTAATACATCCTGCACCGAGACGTCGCCGGTGGAAAGGGCGGCAACGGCTTTGGTGATGGGCATGTCGATATTGTGTTTCGTAGCAAGGGCGCTAGCGGCCTTGGCGGTGGCTGCACCTTCGACGGTGATAGTTGGGTCAAACGGCTCGGATCGACCCAAACTAAGCCCAAAACGGTAGTTTCTGGACTGGTCCGAAGTGCAAGTCAGCACGAGATCACCGAAACCCGATAGGCCGGACAAGGTTTCGTGGTGGGCGCCAAGGGCTTCTGCCATGCGCTTCATTTCGGCATAGCCGCGTGTCATCAGGGCAGCGCGGGCGCTGTCTCCCAGTTTCGCACCCATGACAGCACCACAGGCGATGGCCATGACGTTTTTCAACGCACCGCCAAGCTCAGCGCCCAAGGTGTCGGTTGTTCGATAAATACGCAAATTTGGCGTTGTTAGAGACTGTTGAAGGGTTTCCCCCGCGCCCTCATCCGCGCAGGCCAAAGTCAGCGCAGTTGGCAAACCGCGGGCAATGTCGGCGGCAAAGCTGGGGCCGGTCAGGATGGCAGCGGTGCTATCGGAGCATGACTGTTGCAGAATTGTGGTTGGACCGATCAGCTTTGCCAGATCAATCCCCTTGCAGCAGGCGACAAGGTTCTTGCTGTTGAGTGCAGCCTGATTATCCTGCGCAAAGGCGCCCAGTTTCTGCGTGGGGATCGACAGTAAAACAGTCTCTATTTCGGCCAAATCTGCCAATTCCGAAGTCACGGAAAGTGTTTCCGGCAACGTGACGCCGGGCAGATAGGCAGCGTTTTGCCTTGTCTTCCGCATCGTGTTGATTTGCGCGGCATCACGTCCCCACAAAACCACGCGCTGACCCGTTTGCGCCAGAGAGATGGCAAGGGCTGTTCCAAACGCTCCTGCGCCGACGACTGCGATGCTCATGCCTTGGCCCCCTTTTTTCCTGATCCAATCAGTGACGGGCTGGTTTGATCCAGTGGCCAACGGGGGCGGGCTTTCAGGGTCATGTCATCCTGCTCACCCCGCGCGAATTTTTCGATGCCTGCATAGGCGATCATGGCAGCGTTATCGGTACACAGTTTCAACGGAGGGGCAGAAAAGCTGGCCTGAAACTCGTCGCAAACAGCCATAAGCCCCAGTCTTAGAGACTGATTTGCCGCCACCCCTCCAGCGACAGCGAGGTTCAGGGGGCCATCGGTTTCGTTTTTCAAAAGCGTCAAAGCGCGGCGGGTTTTTTCTGCTAGCACATCACCAACGGCGGCTTGGAAGCTGGCACATATGTCAGCGCGATCCTGACGCGGAATGCCGCCATGTTCGGCGATCAGTTGATCGCGGGTGCGCAGAACTGCGGTTTTCAGACCCGAGAAGCTCATGTCACATCCGGGGCGATCCAGCAGGGGGCGCGGCAGGCGGAATCGTTTGGGGTCGCCGTTCTTGGCCTCGGCCTCAACCGATGGACCGCCGGGTTGGGGTAGCGCCAGCAGACGGGCAACCTTATCGAATGCCTCGCCGGGGGCGTCGTCGATGGTGCCGCCAAGACGGGTAAAATCGTCATGTCCGCGCACCAATAGGAATTGGCAATGCCCGCCTGACACCAGAAGCATTAGGTAGGGAAAAGCCATGCCATCGGTTAAACGCGGGGTCAAAGCGTGGCCGGCAAGATGGTTCACGCCCAACAAGGGCTTGCCCGATCCCACAGCCAGCCCTTTTGCGCACATCACGCCTGAGATCACGCCGCCGATCAAGCCGGGCCCCGAGGTTACGGCGATGGCGTCGATATCACTTAGACCCATGTCTGCCTGCTTCAAAGCCTCGATCACACAAAGGTCCAGTTTCTCTGCGTGGGCGCGGGCCGCGATTTCTGGAACGACGCCTCCGAACGGGGCATGCAGTTCGGTTTGGTCCGCCACCACGGATGACAGTACCTGCGCCACGCCCGGCACACCACGCACCAGCGCGGCAGCGGTATCGTCGCAACTGCTTTCAATGCCTAAGATTGTCAGGGGCTTGGTCATGGGTGCCGCATTGTCAGATCGTTCCTTCGCAGGTAGCACTAGAGGGACGCTTTCACAATCCCGAGGCCCCATGAGCGACCGCCCTATCATTTTGCTGACAAGACCCAAAGACGGGTCCAAGCGGTTCGCCGACAGGGTAGATGACCGCTTTGGGGATGCGGTCGAGATCGTGATCTCTCCTTTACAGCGGATTGAGTGGGTGGAGTTTGCTATGCCTGACGAACCCCCTAATGGGCTGATATTCACGTCGCAAAACGGGGTTTTGGGCAGTGTTAGGGTCGATTCACTTGCGGGTCTGCCCGCCTTTTGTGTCGGACCGCAGACAACGGGGGCGGCTACGGCGGCGGGGTATCGGGCTATGGACTGCGGCGGTGACGCCGAGGCGGTCATCGCGGCGATCCTAGATCAAACCCATAAAGGTCCGCTTTTGCATATTCGCGGCGAGCACGGGCGCGGGCGGATTGCCGAGCGGTTAACCGAAGCAGGGATTCCGACAGACGAATGCGTCGCATATCGACAGGTTTCGGAGCCCATGTCAGACGCCGCTGCAAAACTTCTAAAGGGCGGCCGACCTGTTATCGCCCCTCTGTTTTCACCCCGAAGCGCAAAGTTGTTCTACAACGCCCTACCCACAGCCGCTGCACCTTGGGTGGCGGTTATCAGCCCAAACGCGGCAGAACCGCTTGACGATATGCTGCGGCGCAGGATGATAGTGGCAGACACACCTGATGCCCAAGGGATGCTGGATGCGATTGCTGGCCTATTGGCCGCATCGAAGCAGACTTGAGGCGCGGACGGTGGATACATAAGTTTATGGTATAGGCTGCAATATATTCGGCAGAAGGAACAAGTTATTGTCCGATAAGGAAAAAAATCAGGATCAGGACAACGCAACCGAAGATCAACAGATCGAGGACGCCGAGGTAGTCGAAGAGCTGCATGCCGAAGATGTGGAATCCGACGTCGAGGCAGATGAGGATCAGCCGTCTGATGAAGCAGCAGAAGAGGTTCAAGAATCTGATCAGGCCGAAGTCCTGACCGATCCGTCAGAAGTGCAGCTGCCAGCGCAGCAGAAATCGTCGGTCATTCCGATGGTTATTGGCGGGGCCGTCGCTGCCGCGCTAGGCTTTGGGGCCGCTGTTGCGCTTGGGGTAACGGGTGGGTCGCAACCCTCTGCCTACGCTCTGGAAACGCGCGCATTGATCGAGGTCGAGGTTGGAAACATCGCTTACGAGCTTGAGCGCATTGAAGGCCTGACGGATCAAAGCGGGCTGCGCAAGGAATTGGCCGCTATCGCTGACACGTTGGATGCGGATTTGAGTGGCGATGTGGAAAACCTGAAAACGCAGGTGCGGTCGCTGTTTGAAATCACGGGCCAATTGTCCGAACGGATCGACGCGCTTGAGTCGCGCCCTTTGCAAGAGCTTGCCTCGGATCAGGCCGTTGCCGCGTACGAGGCCGAGCTTGCCAAACTTCAAGAAGCCGTCTCCGCCCACCGTGCCGACATCGAACAGATGGCTGCCGACGCGCGCGCGATGGAGGCAGCCGCACGGCAAGAGGCGTTGAAATCACAAGGCGCGGCGCTGATAACCGACGTGACAGTTGCCGTGAACAGCGGCGCACCGTTTACCGAAACCGTGGCGGCGCTAGAGGCCGAGGGTGCAAGCGTTCCGCAGGCTTTGAAAGCGCAAGCGGCTGAGGGTGTGCCGACACAAGCCGCCTTGATCGAAGCCTATCCCGAAGCCGCCCGCGCGGCCCTGCGCGCTGTACGCCAGCAAACCGCTGACCAAGGTGGTCAGGGCGGCGTGATGGCCTTTCTCCAAGATCAACTGGGTGTACGCTCGGTTGCGCCAAAAGACGGGAACGACGCCGATGCGGTTCTTTCACGGGCCGAGGCTGCACTGAAAGCGGGCGATCTGGCGTCCGCATTCGCGGAACTGGATGCTTTGCCGTCTGAAGGTCAGGCGGAAATGACCGACTGGATCGCCTTGGCGACCCGAAGGGCGCAGGCGCTGGATGCTTTGTCTGCCTTGAAACAAGATTTAAACGGGAACTAAGGGGGTCGCTATGCTGTGGTCGATGATCAAGATCATTCTATTCGTCACGCTGGTCGCGGCCGCCGCCCTGGGCGCCGACTGGCTGCTTGAGGTCGAGGCTGGCCTGCAACTGACCGTCGCGGGGCTAGAGTTCAATCTGGGCGCCTTGCAGTCAGTGATCGCTGCCGTGCTGATCGTTGCGGCGATCTGGCTGATTTTCAAACTATTGGGTCTTTTGATTGCCGTTCTGAAATTCATCAACGGCGATGAAACCGCGATTTCGCGCTATTTCGACCGCAACCGCGAACGCCGCGGTTTTCAGGCGCTTTCCGAGGGCATGATGGCCCTTGCCAGCGGTGACGGTCGCGAGGCGATGGCCAAGGCTGCGCGGGCGGAAAAGTATCTGGGCAAGCCCGAGTTGACCAATCTGCTTCTTGCGCAAGGGGCCGAGATGGCCGGTGATAGCAAAAAGGCGGAAGAGGTCTATAAGCGTTTGCTGACCGATGAAAAAACCCGCTTTGTCGGCGTCCGTGGGATCATGAAGCAAAAGCTGAGTGCTGGGGATCACGACACCGCATTAAAGCTGGCGGAAAAGGCGTTCGAGCTAAAGCCAAAGCACGAAGACACGCAAGACGTTCTGCTGCGCCTTCAGGCCGAAAAAGAAGACTGGGCCGGTGCTCGCAAGACCCTGAACGCAAAGCTAAAGTCCGGAACCTTGCCCCGCGATGTCCACAAGCGCCGCGAAGCGGTTCTGGCGGTGTCCGAAGCAAAAGGCGTGCTTGACGAAGGCAGCTCGATAGAGGCGCGAGAAGCCGCGATCGAAGCCAACCGCCTGTCGCCCGATCTGGTGCCTGCTGCCGCCATGGCCGCTGACGCGCAGATCGAGGCCGGTGCACCGAAAAAAGCGGCGCGTCTTTTGTTGAAAGCTTGGAGTGTCCACCCCCACCCCGATCTGGCCGCAGCGTTTGCGCGGATCGCACCGGATGAAACGCCGCAAGAGCGGGTGAAACGCTTCCAGAAGCTGATCGACAAACAGCCCGACCATCCCGAAAGCCGGATGCTGAAGGCCGAACTGTTGATCGCCGCCGAGGATTTTCCTGAAGCCCGCCGCGCGATGGGCGATCTGGCGGACACCGAACCAGACGCGCGCGTTCTGACCATCATGGCCGCAATCGCCCGTGGTGAAGGCGCCAGCGATGCCACTGTCCGGGGCTGGATGGCCAAGGCGGTGACCGCTCCGCGTGCGCCAAGCTGGGTATGTGATAGCTGCCACAACGTCCAAAGCGAATGGACGCCGGTCTGCCGCAACTGCCAAAGCTTCGACACGCTGTCATGGCAGCGCCCGCCCGCACAATCGGCGACCAGCCCGACAGGAGTTGAAATGCTACCGCTGATCGTTGGGTCCGGCATGGCATCTGCCGAGGATGACGACCTGTCCGACGCTGTGGTAGACAACAAAACGCAAGAGGTTTCACCGGGCTAGGTGCAAACCGTCTTGCCTTGGTCAATCGAGAATGCTATCGGCCCTGCACCGAAAGTGCCTCAATAGCTCAGCTGGTAGAGCAGGTCCTTCGTAAGGACAAGGTCGGGGGTTCGAGTCCCTCTTGAGGCACCACTCTTATAAAACCCACAACAAATTAGCGGCTTTCGGCCCAATCTGGTCATCCATCGCGTCGACCGCCGCCGCAGCGCGGCTTTCGCATTCTTGCCGTTCGTGCATCGTGCAGCATTTTCGAAAACCGAGTGACGGCAACGCGGTACAATCCTGACTTTGATTCCTCCGGATTGAACAGCGGATTTCAACGTTAAGCAGACTTTGCGCTTGTCTAGCTTGGGCGTATCCGCCGATAACCTGTTTCATCTAGAAAATGTGGTTTCAGTCCAAACATTGTCGGGCAAACACCAATCCCAGATAGTCCTTAACGTGTCGTTCAGCGTGTGCGCGCTTGAAAACTTCAGGGTACAAAAGGATGTTCAGCCAGGTTCCGTCGAATAGCGCTTCAAGTGCCGCGGCAATCTCATCTGGCTTGCCAAACAGCGTTTGTTCCTCAGCGATCCCTTGTAGCAAAGTACGACAAGTTTCCATTCGCTCAGCGTCGATGCCCGCAGTGAGCTCACGATATACTTTTCGATGATGGGCCTCGCCAAAGAACGCAAACCAGACAGCCAATTTTTTTCGGCTGCATATCTTTGGATGAAATTGCGCCTCGACGATGGCGTAGATTTTCTCGACAGGTGTCAACTCTGTGTTCATCACTCGTTGCTTCCACAAATTGCGATGCTCTTCCGCTAGCGCAAGAAGGGTATGATGCAAAAGCGTGTCCTTGTTCGCGAAGTGAAAATTCACCAATCCCAACGAAAGGCCGGCGGTTTCGCTGACCTTGCGCAGCGTTGTTCCCGATATTCCGTGACTGGCAATGCAAGTCACCGTCGCATCGATCAATTGCCTGCGCCGCTCCTCTGGCGCTTCAAAGCGAGCTTTTTTCTTCACCTTTACAACCATTTACCACGATCCACTGAACATCTGTTCAATCACTCCCTTGCTTTTGCAGTAAAGTCAACGCAATGATTTGATCAAATTAGATTCTTTTAGTAGGAGCGCACTATGGCCAGCAATCTCCCCTCCCATGCGCAAACTGTGATCATTGGTGGTGGCTCCATCGGGTGTAACACAGCCTATCACCTAACCAAGCTGGGTATGACTGACGTCGTGGTGCTTGAGCGCGAACAGCTTACCAGTGGTACAACATGGCACGCAGCAGGGCTTATTGTGGCAGGTCTTTTGCCGTCCGAAGCTGAATGCGAGATCTACACGCATGGGCGTGATCTTTACGCCAACCTGGAAAATGAAACCGGAGTGCCGACTGGGTTCCGAGATGTTGGATATTTGCAGATTGCCAACAATGAAGAACGCGTACATGAAATGCGCCGCCTCGCGCCTTTTATGCGTCGCCACGGGATCAACATCAACGAAATCTCACCCAAGGAAACCGCAGACCTTTTCCCTATCGGAGACCTCAGCGACGTTTTGGCCGGCTTCTACATCCCTGAAGACGGCCGCGCCAATCCGGTCGACGTGACTATGTCGCTCGCCAAGGGCGCGCGTATGGGCGGCGCAAAGATTTTCGAAGGCGTCACCGTAGCCGAGATCATGACCAAGAACGGCACAGTAACCGGTGTAAAAACCACCGATGGCCAAACCATCAATGCTGAAAACGTGGTGATTTGTGGCGGTATGTGGTCCCGTCAATTGGGCGCGAAAGCGGGCATCAATCTTCCGCTTCAAGCTGCGGAACACTACTACCTGATTACCGAGAGCATTGAGGGCCTCAGCCGTGACCTGCCCGTGCTCGAAGATCCCTCGACCTACACGTATTACCGCGAAGAAGTCGGCGGCCTCATGCTCGGCCTGTTCGAACCGGGAGCCGCGCCGTGGAAGCTCGACGGTATCCCCGAGAACTTCGCCTTTGGCGAGATCGAGCCCGACTGGGACCGCGTCGGACCGCATTTGGAAAAGGCCTATTCCCGTGTTCCCCATGCTCTAAATGTAGGTGTTCGCAAACTCTTCTGCGGCCCAGAAAGTTTCACCCCCGACCTTGCTCCTTTGGTTGGCGAAACGCCAGAGCTACGCAACTGCTTCGTGGCCTGTGGTATGAACTCGCTTGGCATTTTGAACGGTGCAGGCACAGGCAAGGTCCTGGCTGAATGGATCGTCAGCGGCCATCCGCAGACCGACGTCACCGGCATCAACGTCAACCGCTTTACCCGGCACCAGGCGACCAGAGCCTTTCGCCGAGATCGCGGTCCGGAACTCTTGGGCAAGATGTTCGGCCAGCACTTCCACAACGAAAACTACCTCACTGCCCGCGACCTCAAACGCTCGGTCCTGCATGACAGACTGGCAGCAAGCGGGGCCTATTTTGCCGAAGGCCACGGCTGGGAAATGCCCGACTGGTTTGCCCCCAC
>Ga0255754_10003037_pt1 | contig 12245 bp, 9 predicted proteins | sample 101ome_22_FD_179954 | JGI IMG/M metagenome (GOLD analysis project Ga0255754, IMG submission 179954) | Coastal salt marsh microbial communities from the Groves Creek Marsh, Skidaway Island, Georgia - 101412BT metaG (version 2) | ecosystem: Environmental > Aquatic > Marine > Intertidal zone > Salt... | reverse complement strand
TTCGATCGTCCGAACCGCGGCGGCTTTCGAAACCTCGGCGGCGCGCATGACGGTCCGTTTAGAGGAGTCGAACACTGTCGGTTTTCTTTTGGATAAGTTTTGTTTGCGCTGGAGACGACGCACTCCACCCGTCAGCGCGATCGATTCGATTCGACTCGACACACCTCGGCGGCGGTCCGACCGATGTCGACTGGGGGACGGATGCGGCCGATGTCGACGTCGACGTCGGGACGAAGAACCAGCGCGAGGGTGTCGACGACGATGAATACGATTGCGAATACGAGTTGGAGGAGAGTTGTTGCCGCGCGCACTAGAGCGTCTTCGTCATCCTCATCCTCATCTTCTCCGTTTTCGAGCGTCGGTGACGACGAACGATCGCGACGATCGCGGGATCCGTTTAATTCGAACGCAGGTCGCGCGTCTTCATCGTCGAGGGATCCGTTCGGGAGGACGACGACGACGCGGAAGGATCCTTTCGCGGCGCAGAGCGCCGGCGGCTGGAGGAGGCAAAGCAAAGCGACCGAGTCGACGTCGCCGTCTACCGCGTCTTCAGCGGCGATGGAGTACAGAGCGTGGGACGATGTGGAAGTGTATGACGTTCCTGAGCGGTTGAGACGACCGAATTCCGGGAGAAACGTCGAATTTGTCGAGCACAAGTCGCTGGACGAGCTCTTTCCCGGTTCCGGATTGGCGGATGCGTTTCACGCCGACGCTGAATTCCGGACGGACATTCGCCGGGCGATGCGAGACGATCTCTTCGTCCCGGACGAAAGTTTGAGCGAGGAGAGAAATGCTGCGATGCGATCGCTCTCGAGCTCGGTGCACGTCAACTGGTTTGAGTCTCGCACGGGATACGCCGCGTTGACGGAGTGCTTTGCGCGCCGAGGCGTCTCGCTCGACGGCGAAACCTTCATCAAGACTCTCGGTGGGCTCTGTCGCGAGCCGTGCCACGGAACCCTCATCGATATCGCGAGCATTGGTAAGCAAAAAATAAAGCATTCCTGGCATCAGGATTCCGGATACGAGCGTTTCACCGTCATGTTGGGATTCCCATCCTCCGTTCCGAACGAAGATGTGGGATTACCGCCGGGCGTCGGCGTCTTTACGCACGCCGTCAAGCTCTCTCACGCCCTCGTTCAGCCCAACGCCGAGGGTTCAGTGATCCAATGGGAAAATTACCACCCATACGAGGGTGATTTCGACGCCAAGTACATCGCTCGTCCCGAGTTTCGTCGCAATCAAGAGGTCATGGTGTACTGCGACGCCCATCACGTCCACTCGGCGCCAGACGTCTCCAACAGAGAAGCCGTCTGGCGTTTCATGTAGAGCGTTCGACGTCGCCGACATCCGACATTATCGTCACACTCGTCGTCATTTACACACCGAATGCACCTTCTTTTAGCGGCGCATAGCACTTGTATTAGTTAGTTTCACTCGCGCCAGTGCACAAATAATCGATAGGTTCTCACGAGTGACTGATTGACTGAGTGATTGATTCTCCATTACGCGTCACAGCGAGACGGTCGAGGGTGGTACCGCGACGGAAGATTGGACGACCGAGGCGACAGAGTCATGGTGAAACTCTCTCCGCTGTGTCACAAGCCTCGCGCGCACGATGCCGAGGTGTGGGCGTGCGCGTTCGCGGGTGAAAACGACGCGAGCTTGGTGACTGGATCTCTGGATGAATCCGTGAAAACCTGGACGGGTGAGGGGAGTTCTCTGGAGAATTTGACGTCTGAACACACGTACACTGGACACACTCTAGGTGTGGTGTCCATGGATGTCTCCACGAGCGGTCTCGTGGCGGCGAGCGCGTTGGACGGGGTGGTTCGAGTGTGGGATTTGGCGAGCTCTGAAACTAAGTTGGTATTGGAGAGCGGTCCGGGAGAGTCGTGGGGGGTGAAGTTTGACCCGATCGAGGGTTCTTCGTTGATTGCTATTGCCGGTGGAACGTCCCAGAGCGTTCACCTGTACGACGTGAACGATGGGAGCAAGAAGAAGTCGTTTGAGCTTCCGGCGACGACGGAGGAAAAGCCAAAAAACAGCCGCTTTGTGCAGAGCATCGCATACTCCCCGGATGGTAAGCGCATCGCGTGCGGTGCGATGGACGGCACGGTGGCGATCTTCGACGTCAAGACGGGCAAGTGCGTCCACACCTTGGACGGCCACGTCTCTCCGGTCCGAGACTTGACCTTTTCTCCCGACGGTAAGACGTTGTACACGGCGAGCGACGACGGCTACGTCCACGTCTACGACGCCCACAACAAATCCCTCATGGAGTCTCTCGCCGGTCACAAGAGCTGGGTTCTCAGCGTCACCGCCTCTCCGGATGGTAAATCTCTCGTCACCGGCTCTTCAGACTCCACCATTAAGCTTTGGGATCTCTCCTCTCGTTCTTGCGCTCAAACCATGACGGACCACTCCGACGCCGTCTGGTGCGTCAGATTTTCCTCTGACGGCTCCAAGCTCGCCGCCGTTTCCTCCGACGCCTCCGTTTCCATATTCAACTGCGTCTGATTGCCTTTGTTTTAACAATCAAAAGAAACCTCTGTATTAGCGTTACGCACACCGTCTCCGTTCCGTCTCTTTGTCCCGTTCGCCGGCGCCAGTACCAGTGTCAGTGCCAGTGTCAGTACCATTCGATTCTATACTAAATACACATACGCGTGACGTCGACACCAGCACTCGCACGCGTCGAGAACCTTCCTTTTGCGACTTTGACAGTCTGTGTCAGGTCTCACACGTCGACGCGCGCGCTCGTCACGCGTCTACCGACGGGACACACGCACGACTTGAGTAGGTGAGTGCGCGTTTCGCTTCGTTTTCGTTCGCGCGTCGGCCAACGCGACGGGTTCGTCGTCGTTTCGGTTAATCTTCGTCATCTTTATCCTCGCGCCGCGCAGCCGCCAAGGGTGTAAAGTTTCGATTCCGTGCGACGACGACGACGACGAAGACGACGACGACGCGCCGGTGGAGCTCGTTCGAGCGCGCGATCGTTTCGTACAAACCTCGTGACTGACGTTCGTCATCGTTCGCGTGAACGCGACCGCGGGAATAGACGAGCATGATGGCGACGACGATGATGGCAGCCGCTCCGAGCTCGCGGGCGACGGGGCTGAGCGCCAAGAAGGCGACGGCGAAGAGCTTTGCGCCGGTGATGGCGAACGGAAGACGCGAGTCGAGCGCGAATAGACGACGTAGTGTGGTGACGTACGCCGGACGTGATTACTACGAAGTGCTTGGGGTTTCTCGATCGGCGGATAACAAGGAGTTGAAGCGGGCGTATCGTCAGCTGGCGCGCAAGTACCACCCAGACGTCAACAAGGAACCGGATGCCGAGCAAAAGTTTAAGGAGATTTCCAACGCGTACGAGGTGCTCAGCGACGATCAGAAGAAGGCTATTTACGACAGGTTTGGTGAGGACGGTCTCAAAGGCGGCATGGGCGGCATGGGCGGCATGGGCGGCATGGGCGGCGATCCGTTTAGCAACCCTTTCGATTTGTTCGAGTCCTTCTTCGGCGGCGGCATGGGCGGCGGCATGGGCGGCATGGGAGGCCAAAGACAAGCGCGTAACCGCCCGACGCAGGGTGACGATGAGAGGTACGATCTTGAAATTGATTTCCTCGACGCAGTTTTCGGTATCGAAAAGGAGCTCGATACCATGCGTCTCGAAAACTGCGACAAGTGTTCCGGCAGCGGCGTCAAGGCGGGAACCAAGCCGACGACGTGTGGTACCTGCGGTGGCCAAGGTCAGGTTGTTGCCACCGTGCGCACGCCGCTCGGTAACTTCCAACAAGTCACTGGTTGCCAAGCGTGCGGTGGTACCGGTCAATCCTCCACCCCGTGCCCGGCTTGCGCCGGCGATGGTCGCGTTCGTCGCAGCAAGAAGATTCAGCTTCGCGTGCCGCCGGGCGTCGACAAGGGCTCCCGTTTGCGCGTGCGTGGTGAGGGTAACGCGGGTCGTCGTGGCGGTCCGCCGGGTGATCTTTACGTCTTTATCAACGTTCGCGACGATCCGGAGCTCAAGCGCTTTGAAAACGTCAACATTAGTTCTTCGGTGACCATTCCGTACACCAAGGCGATTCTCGGTTGCAGCATCAAGGTGCGCACTGTGGACGGCCCCGTGGATCTCAAGATTCCTCCGGGAGTGCAACCGCAGGCCACTCTTCTCATGGCGAAGCGTGGCGTCCCGCGACTTGGCAACGATTCCATTCGCGGTGACCACTACGTCACTGTGAAGGTTACCATTCCGTCCAAGTTGTCGGACGCTGAAAAGGAACTCGTCGAAAAGCTCGATGAAAACGCGTCGGCGAAGAAGTGAACCAATCCTCATTCTCGTCTTTAAATTTCAGCACGAGCGCGAGCGCGAAGACGACGAAGACGTTAAAAAAGTGTAATAGCGAAATTCTTCCATCCATTCATCCATTCGGACGACACGACGCGACAATGCGCTGGTGTTTTTTATTTACTTTCCCTCTCTAATACAAATCTTTCAAGCCGCGGACAACGCGCGCATCACCCTCTTCCCTATCGCCAACACGAGCGCCATGACGCACGCGAAACCGAAATACGCTCGCATTCCATCGCTCCATCCCCTGCCCGTCGCGCGCGCGCCACCACCGACGACGCGCTGCTGTTTCCCTGCCGCACCAGCACCTGCAGCAGTCCCCTTCGTCTTGTCATCTTCTCCCGACGCCGACGCGCTCTCCGTCGATCGCGTCCTTCGGTTCCGACGCCTCGGAAGTTCGCTTCCCGCGAGTCCGATCCCCACCGATTCTCCATCCTCGATTTCGCGTATCCGCGCCATGTCGCGCGTTTGGGTGAACGCGTTGTACGACACTCTCTGCCGCGCACGTTTTGAAACTTCTTCGAATCAACCAATCGATGCGTGCGTTCGCGTCGTGGACGCGCGCGGTGCGACGATGTTTGGACGATGCCGCGCGAGGACTGACGAAGCATGATTCGTCTTCGTCGGTTTGCGTCTGTGGATGGTCAAAGGGGATGATGACCGCGCGGGTGGCGGCGTTACAGACGTCGAGCGGGGCGTGGGAACGAGGAGCGCTTCGAGTTGCACCGAACGTCGAACGCGCCGTGGGATGCGCGGGTAGATTCGGGGCGGTGCGGACATTCGCGGCGGGGTATTCGCGAGAGTCGACGGTGAGACCGAGGGTGAACGATGAGGTGGGTGTCGTCGAGAGAGACGAAAACTCGTCGTCGTTTGACTTGTGATTGGCTCCGCGCATTGAGACTAACGAATGCATAACGTCTTGCGCACCATGATATAGATTGTCGCGAAATCGGTGAGATTGGTTCGGGATGGGGGTGATGGTGAAGAATCATCGCACGAGATTGTGACTGTAGCCGAGGCGATCGAACTGGCTCGAGCGGCTGGGTTGGATTTGGTCGAGGTGAACGGAAAGGCGTCGCCGCCGGTATGTCGGTTGATGGACTATGAACGGATGAGATACGATCAAAAGAAGCGAGCGAAGGAGCAGAAAAAGGCGCAGGTGGCGGCTCAGAAGCGTGATGTGACAAAGGAGTTGCGTTTAACGGCAAAGATTGACACGCATGACTTGAATGTAAAGATTAACGGAGCCAAGAAGTTTCTCGACGCTGGAAATCGAGTCACGTTTAGAATCATGTTTAAGAATTCGGATGGTATCGCTGTCGATAAGCGAGCGGCCCGCGGCACTGACATTATGAACAGTGTCATCGAATTGTTGGACGAGATTGAAGTGGTTCGAAAGCCTACCATGGTGGGGGCAAATCACATGACGGCTTCGGTTATCCGGTCCCGCAAGAAGAAGTGAATCGTAGATTTGGCGAGCGTGTGGTGTCTTAAAAATTACAAGTGTTTGCCCTAGCGATGATGATTTAAGTGTAATAGTCGGTTGTAATACTAATGAGATAGGTTTACCTAGGCCCCCCACTGGTCGATTTCTTGCGCCAAATGCAAAAATCGTTGCCAGATAACACCATGGCCCAGTTGTCATCTGCGTGGAACTCTCCGGGACCAATCTTCATCAAGAGATTGTCATTGACAACTGCGGCGTAAACGCTCTGCTCGCATTTGACAATCTTCACTTCACTTCGACAGTGAATTCCACACTGACGACGTACGCGAATCATGTCTCGGATCGGTTCTTGAAGGTGACCCCAGTTGTTGTCAAACATGTGATCCCAGAAGATGGTTGGAGTGCCCGGATGGGTGAGAATGTAGGCGTAGCCTTGGAGCTCTTTTCCCTGAGGGAAGCGCCAGTGTCCTTGGGTCGAGCCAGTATCGTGATTTTCTATGAATGTAACAGCTCGACTGGGCCACCAACCCATGACACCCGGTGGTTTGCCGGTTTTGTCCGAGAGGCGCCAGTATTCGTGTCGTTCAAATACCGCATGCAAAATGCCCTTTGTGGTGACATCAAACGCACCGGCGTTGCCACCCGCGGCGTTGAGCCAATTGACGATGCGTTGTCTATGGGCATCTTGGTTGTATTCCGGGGCATCAAAGTTGTAAGCTAGGGCATCCCAATATTCACCGACGGCGAATTGCGGATTGGTCGCTTCCATGTAATCCTTCACGTGTCCTCCCCAAAAGCCTCGCACGTAATCCAGACGCCAACCGTCGTAACCAACCTCTTGCATGAGCCATGACATCCACTCTTCTAGGTCAGCCTTCACGAATGGTTGGCTATGGTCCACGTTAGGCGCCGCGAGGAAGAAGTCACCGTCAGAGCGATGACCTTTGCCGCCAAAGTTGGGGTCATCAGATACAATTGCAGACGCATCCCAGTCAAGCTTACCGCCAAACTTATTCCAAAGACCTTCGGGTCCTTGGAAGTGGGCGCATCGATGGTTGAGTACTGCATCCCCAAGCACCATGACACCGTTGTTGTGCAACGCTGTGATGCAGCTTTGTAATTCTTCCTTTGTACCATATCTCGAATTCAGATCGTAATAATCGCGTGGCATATAGCCTTCAGCGCTCACGCTGTCTGTGGGCGGTGGCAACCAAATAACGGTAAACCCGAGCTCAGCGATGGTTGGCGCAAGCTTTTCAACGCTTTTATACCAAGAAACGCTCGATCTGGAGGACTCCCAGTTGAACCCTTGCAGTAAGATTTCCCGTCCATTCCCGACAGCCGACTTCTCTGACGTACGCGTTGCTTCTCTTTGACCAATGGACGCGATTCCTTCTGGCTCCATCTCAAAGACGATTCGTTCCTCATCGGCTTGCTTCTTAGTGGAAACATCATCAGGAAGTTTGTCGACGTCAAAACCAATTTCATCCAAGGTGTCGAGGTGCATTTCAGCTGCGCGAACAGCTGCGGCGGCAGCGACGTTCTTCGCGTCCTCCGCTTGAGGGAGCGTCGGATCGATTGACGAGGTACGTGCTGGTGCATCAGGCATCGGAATGACGAAATCATCGCCATTAAGATCAATCCATCTCGTACCACCATCTTCCTTGAGCACGAAGCGAACCGCGGTCGGTGCGTTTCCTAGTTCAAGCTCGGCGTAGTTGATTGTCTTCAGGCCAAACAGCGGGTTTGTAAACTTCGCCATGGGTGTCTCGACGGCCTTGTCTTTGTAGACCGCAGATCCCTCGGGGCGCCAAACTTCTGGTGGTAACGACCAAACGTCGCTACGAGCGCCTCGTGGAACGATACCCCAATGAAGTTTGAGATCCCACGGAACTTCAGCCTCGATTCTCATTCGAACTCCGCCACCATCGGGATTCTTCTCCACCAAAGCACCAATCTTATACTGCACCTCCATCTCGTTGTGAACATTTTCTTCTATAGAATTCGTCACGATCCACGAACCTTCTGTAAGCTTGACCGGAAGAGCTTCTTCGAAAGACCTTTGGACCTCGCGTACTTTTGTCAACGTCTTTGTTCTCGTCACCTTCTTTGTCCTTGGTGGGGATTTTTCAGGCTCGTCCTTGCTAGCACTCGGCGATTCACTGATCTCAGTCTTTGATTCAGGTTTGCTCTCGTCTTTATCGGAGACTCGTCGCAAAAGTGACTCTGAGAGTGCTTTCAACTCATCAATACCACTGAACGATTGCGGCTCCTTTGGCGGTCGCAGCAATCGTCGCCATGCATCATTTGGATTCTCAGTGCGAGATTCAGGCTCAGAAATTGAAGTGGTCTCGACGTTCACCGCGGCAACATCTGGCACAGAAGCTTCCAACTCTGCCACTTCTTCCTCGCTCATCTCCACCTCCACCTCGTACTCGACTTCCTCTTCATATTCCTCCATGGTGGTGATCGTGCGAGTAACCATTTCTGGCTCGGGAGGCAGCGGTAACTGAACGTGAAAAAATCCACCTTGCTCACGATGAAGCCACTGATCAAGTTTCTTATCGTAGAGAACAAAGTTGATGGCATAATAACCATCTTTGACGTCTCCTTCAATCATGGTGCTCAGCGTTGCTTTTCCAAATCTTGATGCGGGTGACTTGACGAATCGTGTCTGACACACGCCCACAGTCTCGTGCGTAAGCTTTGGCCTAATTCTCTCTGGCGGAGTAGTCCATTCGTCCCACGCAGCTTTCGACGGTGCTAATCCCCAGTGCAATAATAAGTCGTTTGCGCTTAAATCTGTCTCAAAGCTCACTTTGTACCTCACCCCATTCGTTTCGACCCGTACTCGTAGCTCGTTTGCGACGCGAATACGTTGAGTCACGGAGAAAGAGTTTGAGTAAAACGTCTCCTTCGACTTCAACAGCGACACTTCGGCGTCTTCGTCGATTTGAGTCTCGTCTTCTTCGACGTCCGCTTTGGGCGCATCGGCTTTTTGTCGACTCAACGCCCGCACGCTCGTGCAGTCTCCCCGGACCCGCGCACTCGTTCGCGACAGGCACCTCTGCGACGCTCGAATCGTACTAGACGTCGAAGCCGAGTATCGCTCCGACGGAATCCTCGCACCGAGTCCGACGTGCTCTTCCATGGAACAGCTCGCGCCGAGCTGGCTTCCGCATCGCGTCGGCGCCGGACCGCTTCGCGCGTTCTTCGTCCCGATCGACGACCGTCCGCGCGCGCGTCCGAGCTCACCGTCTCCACCGAATCGGCTCGGACGAATCGTCGAAGACGGCTTCGCCGTGGAGACGAATCGCTCCATCCTCACACCGGACAGCTGCGCAGTTGTCACAACTACTGATCGCCAGAGGTTGGTGTTCAACGGGATCTATCGCACGCGCACTCGCTTCGAGTCGTGACTCGCTCCGATGCGCGCCCCGAACGGACGCGCGGGCTCGTTGGATGCGCGCGTGACCACGACCGGCGTCGGAGGGACGACCAGTCGCGCTGTGCCGCCGCGACGAGGGGCTTTGGTTGGCACGAGGCGTTGGATTTGCCAGAGTAAGTGAGATCTTCCTCGGAAGTGGGCACAGTGTCGATTCATGAACCGTCGGTAGACGAGGGACGAACGGCAACCGAAGGCGGGGCGTCGATGAACCCCTCAGAGTCGTCGCTAAAACGAGGCAAACGCTCAATTTGCGAGTGATTCCCCTTCGTTTGTTCGGCGTGCATGCGATGGGTGTCTTACAGATTCTATTTGATGTGTATGGCGACTAAAGCGGTGCCGACTGGGCGTTCCCAGGCGAATATTTATGGCGGCGTCGGAAAATCGAAAAAGATGTCATCCTTCGTGATGAGTCCAGCCTCGGTTTTCTCTCGCGGATCGTCGAAGAACTGAGCCGTGGCGACGCTCAGATCGTTCGATGTCGTGTTGGTGTTTAAATTCATCAACTCATCCAACGACGAAACCGTTTGCTTTGGTTTCGATGGCTGCTTTGGCCACGCCGACGCGGGCGCGGCTTGTGAAAGCTTCTGCAAAGCCTGCGATTGCTCACTGTGGCGCTTGGCGAGACTTGCAAGCTGATTTTGGATCGTCGTACGCGTTCGCGCTAACATTTGCCTATTTTCCCGACCCAGCCGCGGAGTTTCGAGTAGTGTGCCAACCTTGACTTGTTTGATTTGAAGATGGTTCACCAAGGAGTAAATCTGAGCCAGTTCCTTCTTGATCACTTGAGCTTTCGCTTGCAACTCGGCGTCGTCGACAACCTGTCGCGGCTGCACACTTTCATTCGTCAACATGCGCTGTTGAAGCTGCTGCAATCGGATCTGCTCATTCATCAGATGGTACGAAGCGCTATCCCATTGTGCGCTCGTCTGGGCAACTTGCTGCTGATCTTCCATGCGAGTCATAAAGTTACCCGGATCATCGACGTCAAAGATGCGACGGAATCCATCTTCTTGGAGCTCGGCTTCAGTCATTTTCCTCTTCGTTCCCTTCGGTTTCTTTTCTGCCGGCGCCTTGATGGGCTTATCCTTCATCGATTTGTCGGGCTTTTTCCTTTCGGGCATTGGCTTGAGCTTGCTCAGGCGTTGCCGAATGGCTGCTTGCCTTTCATGCATTTGGTTCTCAGGACGTCCAAGACAGGATTTGGGCGCTGATTCAGTCCCACATCTACCCTTCTTACTTCGCTTGCACACGTCGCACTTGTATGCCGCCACTCGTTTGGTTTTCTGCGGAACGGTTGAAGTCGCCGTGCTCAACGCTTCGGATTTCTGCTTGGATCCCACCGCGTTCGTTGGCTGCGCATCCGTCTCGTTGGCGGGAGAAGCCTTCATCTCCGTCGGCACAGGTTGAATAATCATCAATCCTTCCGCACGCCAAGCTGCCGCAAACATCAACTCGGCGCGCTTGCAAATCCGAATCATCTCACTATTTGGAGGATACACGGCGAGACAGTTGAACCATATCAAGCAGCACGCATCCCACACGCTGTTGGCGTCGGCAATCTCACCCGCGTCAATCTTGCTCAATATGGACGTGAAATCCATCGGTTGTTTAACTAGTTTGCTATGATTTGTAACATTCACCGTCCGTACGTCGACGGGACCCCTGAAGTGAAGAGCCTCTGGGGTCTTCATGAAATTTTGAATGACGCACTTGCAGCGCTCGAGCTCGTCAGATTTGCATTCGGTTTCACGCTGCGTCAACCTCGTCTGCGTGTCCGAATCGCTCGCCAAAGGATCCGTAGACGTCTGCGCTGTTGTCATCATCGTCGACGCGAAAGACCTCTCGCTCGCCGTCGGATGCGCCGGAACCTCCAATTCCTCCTTGGATATCCCGACTGACGGAACGCAAACCAACGCGCCGTTCGACCCGATGCCCAAACTCTGCCACTTTCTCTCAAAATACGCCCGAACAACCTCGAGCGCCTCTAATTTCTTCGCCTCCCCACCCGCGGACCATTTTTTCTCCAGCTTTTCCCACGTTCGCTCCACATCCGCCGAGAACTGCGCCGTATCGTCGTACCCTTTGTTAAACGCCCGAGCGACCACCCACTCCAACCGCCCGCTGGGTTCGTCCGCGGCGCTCGTCGACGCCTCTTCCAAGCTCACGCACGCCTCCCCGTACCTCTCGTGTTTCAAACACTTTCTCACGCACTGCAGTCACACGACACACAAAAAAACAAAATCGTCAGTCTCACATCTCTTTTACTCATTCGTCGTCGGATGACTATTTTTCCGCGCTCGCCCTCGTCTCTTCGCGCGCGCCTTCCCTCCTTCGCCCTCGTCTCTTCGCGCGCGCCGCGGGTCGAACCCTTCGCTCTCGCTCCGACCCTCACCCACGACATCGCGCCGTCCGTCTCCACCGTCCGCGCGTCCACACCGACGCGATCCGCGACGAACGCGAGCGATGATCCGCGCCCGATCGAAAACAGGATAGACGACGGACGCTCCTCTCGGCGGTACAGATAGATATTTTTCTATCCACACCGGCACGAAGGACGACCGGATGGACGCGACGAGGGTCGGTGCTTCACGACCACGACGGGTTCGCGACGACGACGATCGAGCGCGAAGACGCCCGCGCGCGATCGACCGTCACCGTCACCGCGATCCGTCGTCGTCGCGATCGATCGATCGATCGATCGTTCCGTCGTCGTCATCCGAGTCGAAATCATGCTCAACAAATAATCCCAACGACGGACGGACCGATCGCGCGCGGCCGTTCGTTCGTTCGTTCGCGGTACGCACCTCCACCGCCAGTCTCAGCGCCCCTCCTCTCGCCAGCGCGTCCTCGTTCGCTCGCATCGGATACGCGCGCGACGACGACGCGCGTCGAGCAGTCGAGCGGCAGCAGCACGGACCCACGCGTCGACCGTCGCCCGTCGCTCGTTGGTAAGATGGATACGGATGCTACCTCCCGTTTAAGTGTTTCTCAATGGTGGGTTT
>Ga0255754_10003033_pt1 | contig 12255 bp, 8 predicted proteins | sample 101ome_22_FD_179954 | JGI IMG/M metagenome (GOLD analysis project Ga0255754, IMG submission 179954) | Coastal salt marsh microbial communities from the Groves Creek Marsh, Skidaway Island, Georgia - 101412BT metaG (version 2) | ecosystem: Environmental > Aquatic > Marine > Intertidal zone > Salt... | reverse complement strand
TAAGCCATATACATTAATTTTTACAAATGATTCAATAAGGAGGCTTAAAGCATTCGTTTATCACCCAACAATTGAAGGATATTCATTTATTCAACTTAGAGATAGTGTATACGGTAAGACTTTTTCAAAACCTAGAAGTTATAAAGATTTATCTGCATCTGGAACTATTGATAATTCATTGTATTTAACTCTTGAAGAGCAGGGTAAAGATCCTTTATTAACTTATTATTTATCTGATATTTATGCATGGACAATTGACTTTTTTAGGCTTGATAAAGGGGATAAATTCAAAGTAATATATACTCAAGCATTTGTTGATGATACAATTCCTGTAGCGATTACTAAGGTTAAGGCTGCATATTTCCTTCACAGAGGTAAAGAGCAGTATGCCTTTGAATATGAGACAGACTCTATAAAAGGAATCGTTGAGTACTTAGATCAAGATGCTAAAAATTTAAGAAGAGCTTTTCTTCAGTCACCTATAAAATTTGGTAGAATTTCATCAAGATATAATCTTAGAAGAAGAATTGCATATTATGGTAATAGAGTCAGACCTCATAGAGGAACTGACTTTGCAGCTCCTGTTGGAACTCCTATTTTATCAACTGCTAATGGAACTATAACTGAAGTTAGCTACACAAGGGCTAATGGTAGGTATGTAAAAGTCAAACATAATAACACATATACTACTCAATATTTACATATGCAAAAATCAAATGTCAAAGTTGGACAATTTGTTGAACAGGGAGATGTTATTGGTTTTGTTGGAATGACAGGAAACACCTCTGGACCTCATGTATGTTATAGGTTTAGGAAAAATGGAGTTGAAGTTGATCCATTTAAACAGAAACTCCCAGAAGCTAAACCAATCAACGAATCATTAAAAAAGAAGTATTTTAGTGATATAGTTTTAATTAAGTCTCAGCTTGATTCAATCGTGATAAGAAATAAAACTTCTATATAATGACTTTATCAAAAAAGAATCCAACAAGTCAGAAATCATGGTCTAACCTAAAAGATCTTTTTAATCAAGAAAATAATTTACATATCAACGATTATTTTAATAGTGAAAAGAATAGACTTGAAAATTTTACAGCTAGTTTAAATGATTTACATATTGATTTTTCTAAAAATAGAATCAGTAAAAAAGCTTTTAATTTATTAATTGAACTTTGTGAGGAAACAGACCTTAAAGAAAATATAGATAAGTATTTTAATGGATCTGCCATAAATGAAACTGAGAACAGGTCAGTTTTGCATACAGCATTGAGATCTAAAAATAATGACTCAACCAAAATATCTGAAGAAGTAAAAAATACTTTATCAAAAATTAGAACTATTTCTGATGAGATTAACAGCGGCGTTAGGCTTGGACATTCTGGTAAAAAAATTGAAAATGTTGTAAATATAGGTATAGGCGGCTCACACCTTGGGCCAGAAATGGTGACTGAAGCTTTAAGTTTTTACTCACAAGGTATTAAACCTTATTTCATTTCAAATATAGACCCAGATTATACAGAAAATATACTCAAATCTCTCAATCCAGATACAACAATTTTTATCATTGTTTCTAAAACATTTACAACTATTGAAACTCTTGAAAATGCCAAAAAAGTCAGAAAATGGTTTATACAGAATGTAAATGAAGAATCAATTAAAAATCATTTCATTGCAATTTCAAATAATACTGAAGATCCAAAAGCATTCGGTATTGAATCTGAAAATATTCTTTCCATACCTGAATGGGTGGGTGGAAGATTCTCTTTATGGGGCTCCGTAGGTTTAATTATTTCAATTTGTATTGGATCTAAAAATTTTGATGATTTTTTAAATGGTGCAAGAGAAATGGATTTACATTTCAAAGAAACATCTTTCAAAAAAAATATACCAGTTGTGCTTGCTTTACTAAGTATCTGGTATAATAACTTTTTTAAGTGTGAAACTGAGGCAATTCTTCCCTATAATCAGTTTCTTGGCAAGCTTCCAGATTATCTTCAACAAGCAAGCATGGAGAGCAATGGTAAGAATATAGATAGGGAAGATAAAAGGGTTGACTATGAAACAGGAACAATAATCTGGGGGTCAACAGGAACAAATGCACAGCATGCATTTTTTCAACTTATGCACCAAGGAACAAAACTAATTCCAGCAGATTTTATTGCCTTTAAAGAGCCCTTATACAATGATAAAGAACAACATAAAATTTTAACTTCAAATTTCTTAGCTCAGACGAATGCTTTATTAGTTGGTAACATAAAATCGGGTAATGAAATTCAAAAGAATATTGATGGTAATAAACCTTCTAATACAATACTTATCAACAAGCTAACGCCTCATAACCTTGGCTCTTTAATAGCTATGTATGAAAGTAAAATTTTTGTTATTGGGTCCATATTAAATATTTATAGTTTTGATCAATGGGGCGTTGAGTTAGGGAAATCAATAGCTAAAGAGATTATGAATAATGGAAAATCTAATCTAGACAAGTCATCTTCTCAAATTTATGACAAGCTTCAATAAGTTTAGCTTATTAAAACATAATGAATAATTAATTCTCTGTTAATATTTACTTATTACAAAAAAAGATTATAAATCCTATTTTTGGACAAATCAAATACTAATACTAATTACTAATAATAATGAAAAAATTAAGCTTAATATTATTTTCACTATTTACTGCTACAGCTTTTGCTCAAGATGCTGCTTTAGACTCCATAGCGCTTTCGGAGGTTACAGTAACATCAAAAGTTGTAGATGTAGCTAGAGAGAGAATTACTCCAGTAGCATTTAGTTCAGTTTCAGGTGCTGAAATTGATTTAAAAGCTGGTAATCTAGAATTTGTTGAAACACTTAAGAGAACTCCTGGTGTTTATACAAATCAAGATAATGGAGGTTATGGTGATGGTCAAATGTATGTAAGGGGATTTGGGTTTACAAATACAGCATATGTGATCAATGGCCAGCCAGTTAACGACATGGAAAATGGTCGGATATACTGGTCAAACTGGATGGGATTAATTGACCTAACTTCAAGTGTACAAATCCAAAGGGGATTAGGTTCTACATCTCTTGCTGTTCCATCTGCAGGTGGAACTGTTTCTGTTAACACACGTGCTGCTGAAGTTGATCCCGGTTCTGGAATCAAACTAGGACTTGGTGATAATGGGTATCAAAAATTCACAGCTTTCCATAACACTGGTGTAAATGAACTTGGATGGTCTTCTAGTTTTCTTCTTGGTTTTTGGCAAGGAGACGGATGGAGAAATGGAATGCAAGGAGAAGGAACAACTTATGCTTTTTCTGTAGGATATACTCCTAGAGGTGGAGATCATGAATTTAACTTTTCACTTATTGGTGCTGGACAGTGGCATCACCAAGCGTATTATGGAACTGAATTAAGAACATACCTTGATTATGGAGATGCTCAAGGAGACGACTACAGAAAGTTTAACGAACTGTATGGAGAGTATCAAGGAGAAGAATTTTCCGTTCTTAGAAACTACTACAACAAACCTTTAGCAACATTTAACTGGGATTGGCAAATTTCAAATAATGTTACCCTAGCTACTTCACTTTATGGATCTGCTGGAAGAGGAGGTGGAACAGGACTTAGAGGAAGAGGTTCTTTTGGAACAACATCTTTCAATGAGTCTTTTGCGGACTACCTTTCAGATCATGGTGAATGGAGAAATCCTGACTATACAATTAATTGGAACGTAGCCGTACAAAAAAATACAGCAGGAGCATATGTCCCTACAAGTGGTAAGTTTCAGGGAATGAAGCTTGGTTACTATAATGATATAGATGGACTTCCAAGTAAGTGGGCTGCTGATACTACAATAAGAAGATTTTCAACAAACTCACACAACTGGTACGGAGGTATTTCAAAGATTAAGATTGACTCAGATAATTTCAGATATGAACTTGGTCTTGACTTAAGATCATATAAGGCATATCACAGGAGAGGTCCTGAGACAATGTTTGGACTAGACGGATATATCTCGACAATTAACGGGTTTAACTTCTCAGGAAATGGAGATAGAATTGGAACAGTAATTGTCGATACTTACGAGGCAAGTCCATTTAAAAATCTTGGAATGGATAACCCTAATGGTTCTCAGAGGTATTATATAGGACATGTAGATTGGACTGGTGTTAATGGACTTGTTGAATATACTGGAAGTGATAAATTTTCTGCAGTACTTCAATTTGGTACATCAAGTCAAACATATCAGTGGGAAGGATTCTACACAGCTGCTCCATCAACTAAGAGTAGAAAAATTACTGTTGATGGTGGATATATAAAAGGGGGTGCTAATTATAGAATGAATGAAAACTCAAATATTTTCTTTAATGTAGGACAAATAATGAGACCTCCATCATTTGACGGAGTTTTTCCAAATGCAGACTATGACTTCGAAGAAGCTGATGATATAACAAATGAGTCATTTACATCTTTTGAACTTGGATATGGATTTATCTCATCAAATTTTAAAGCTAATGTTAATGCATATCATACAGTTTGGGGTGATAGAACACTTAGAAGATCTAGTTCTATTGGAGATCAAGGTATAAGAATTATTTACTCAGGTGTAGAACAAACTCACCAAGGTATTGAAGCTGAAATGACATGGTATCCATCGAGTAGATTGAGAGTAAGAGGTATGACCTCGCTTGGAAACTGGAAATATTCTAAAAACTTCCAAGGAGATTCCTACTTCACAGATAATAACCAACCAGCTGGAGAGACTGGAACTTTATACCTAGATGGTGTAAAAATTGGTGATGCAGCACAAACAGTTTTATACTTAGGTCTTGATTATAAACTTACTTCAAAACTTTCTATGGATATAGATATGATGAGCTTTGATAATCTTCATGGTAGATTTGGACCTCTTGATAGTGAGTTTAGAAATGCCGATAACAGAGGCTCAATTAAACTACCTTCATGGGGAACAGTAGATTTAGGTGCAACATATAGATTTAGCTTATTAGGATATAATACAACAGCTAGGCTAAATATTAATAACCTATTAGATGAAGAGTATATTTCACAATCTCAAACAAACTTCCACAATGATGGCGGAAGAACTTGGAATGGAGTTAATGTAGCAAATCAAGTATACTTTGGGAAAGGAACAACATGGAACTTAGGATTAAATATTAGATTCTAAAAGTTAAAATTAGTTCTTAAAAAAACCCTGCTTCGGCAGGGTTTTTAATTTGAGCTAATTTCTTTAATGATTATTTCTACTTGTTCTTTACCTGAATACGAATTGATGCTTGTAGTAAAGAGAATATTGAAAGACGATTTTAGATTAACAAGCTCATCCTTTTTACTGAATGAAATAAATGGAAGCTTAGTATTTGATGAATCCATTACAGAGGATTTTACAATTTGTGACTCTTTACCAACGAACTTTAAGTCATCAATTATTTTGCAATCATCTGACCTAAAGACTGGTGTTTTGTTTTCAAGGCCGAAGGGAGACATCCTTGAAATTATCTTTACATTTTCAATAGTAAGGTCTGAGAAAGAAACTTCAAGATCATACTTATGCTTTCTTTCAAACATGTTTCCATTAACAGCTTCTTTAACAGTTTTTTCAAAATGTTCACTAAATAGATTTAATTTAGATTTTTCGATTTTTAAACCCGCTGCAAATTTATGACCCCCAAATTGATGTAAATATTTTTCACATTTAACCAATGCATCATAAACATCAAATCCAGATACAGATCTTACAGATCCAGTAAGTAACTTTTGATCAAAATCAGTAATTATTATAGTTGGTTTATAAGATTTTTCAATTATTCTTGAAGCAACAATTCCTAATACGCCTGTACTCCAGTTTTGTCCATATATAATATTAGAATACTTACTATAGTCAATTTTTTCAACTATATTTTCAAATACATCTTTTTCTGTAGCCCTGCGTTTTAAATTAAGGAATTCTACTTCGTTTGATAAAGACATAGCCTTGTTAGGGTCTTCCTCAACTAAAAGGTCCACAATAATTTTTCCATTTTTCATTCTTCCTGCAGCATTTATTCTTGGTCCAATGTTAAACGATATCTTTGATTCATCTACTTTATTATTATTTGATTTCAAAAAGTTTCTAAGTCCTAGTCTAGGATTATTATTAATTTCTTTTAATCCATGGAATACCATAACCCTGTTTTCATCAATTAAGGGCATCATATCAGAAACAGTTGCTAATGCAACAAAGTCTAGAAGACTTCGAGTATTTAATTTATTTTCTGATTTTAAATTGTGAGCAGTTATTAATTTATAAGCTATTCCACAACCACAAAGATCTTTAAAAGGATAGGCGCAGTCTGATTGTTTAGGGTTCAAAACCGCGTAAGCTTTAGGAATTTTAGTATCGGGTAAATGATGATCACAAATAATAATATCAATGCCTTTTGAATTGGCATATTCAACTTGATTTACTGCTTTTATTCCACAATCTACAGTGATTATTAACGAGATATCATTGTCTTTAGCATAATCAATTGATTCTAATGATACCCCATACCCTTCTTTATATCTATCTGGTATGTAATATACTAGGTCATAATTCCTATGGTTAAAATAAGTATAGAGCATAGATGTTGAAGTGGTTCCGTCAACATCATAATCTCCTAAAATCATAATTTTTTCACTTGAAGCATTATTAATCCTAACTATAGCTTTATCCATATCCTTCAACAGAAATGGGTCATGAAGAGAATCTAATTCAGGTCTAAAAAAAAATTTTGCTTTATCTAAAGAATTAATTCCACGTTGAAGTAAAAGTGAACAAATAAAATGAGGAATTTTTAAGTCCATTTGAAGGGAATTTACCTCATCATTAGTGGGTTGATCAATTTTAATCCAGTTTTTCATTAAGCTTTATCAATACAGATTACAAATTCACCCTTAATTGTTCTTTCATCATATTCTAGAATAGCTTCTTCTATTGTTCCTCTGAATACTTCTTCATAGATTTTGGATATCTCTCTAACTATAGCAATTTTTCTGTCCGAACCAATTGTCTCTTTCATATCAGAAAGGGTTTTAATTATTCTGAAGGGTGATTCATATAAGATTGTAGTTTTACTATTTTGAGAGATTTCATATAGTTTAGACTTTCTCCCCTTTTTTCTTGGTAAAAACCCTTCAAAAATAAAACTATCACTGGGTAGTCCACTCATAACTAGTGCTGGAACAAAAGCTGTAGGACCAGGCAAGCAAGTAATTAATATATTATTTTTAATTGCTTCACGAATAAGTAAAAATCCTGGATCAGATATACAAGGAGTACCGGCATCTGTTATTAGGGAGACTTTGTTTCCATTAATTATCATTTGAACGTACTCATCAACTCTTTTATGTTCATTATTAAGATGGTAACTATTTACTTTTGTTAGAATATTATAATGCTTTAGTAATTTTTTTGCATGCCTTGTGTCCTCGGCCAATATAATATCTGATTTTTTAAGTGTTTCAATAGCCCTAAAGGTAATGTCTTCCATATTCCCAATAGGAGTTGGCACTATATATAGTTGAGAATCATTTGTCATCGTCAGTTTCTGGTATCTCAGTAACTAAGTCTTTGATAGAGTCAATTAGTGGAATTATTTCACTTTCATTATAAGGTAATTCTTGATTTTTTTCTGATGATAAATCAAGCTGTCTTAATGTCTCCTTTAATTTCTCAGAGTACAATACCCAGTCAGCATTTTGTTTACTTTTTGAAAGAAATTTATATATAATGGCAAGTTCATATATTTTTTTTGCATTCTTATGAATCTCATCCTGATCTGATGGATTGGATTTATATATTTTCCCTGCAATCTCTTTTATTTTATTTTCTATCTTTTCAAACACTTCTATAAATTATAATAATGAATTACTTTTTGATAAATTTGCCTTATTTTTCAATTTAAATTACAAAATGTTTTTAGAAAATCCTGCATACAACAATGAACAATTTGGTTGGATTGAGGTAATTTGTGGATCGATGTTTTCTGGTAAAACTGAAGAGTTAATAAGAAGGGTTAAAAGAGCTAAAATAGCTAATCAAAAAGTTAAAATTTTTAAACCAATTATTGATTCAAGAAGTAAAAACTATATTGAATCACATGATGACAACAAACTTGAGTCAATTGAAGTAAAGTCATCATCAGAGATTTTAAATAAGTTAAAAAACTGTGATGTAGTAGCTATTGATGAAGCTCAGTTTTTTGATGATGAGATAGTGGGCGTATGTAATAAAATAGCAAATAATGGTATTAGAGTAATTATTGCCGGATTGGATATGGATTATCTTGGAAACCCCTTTGGACCAATGCCCAACCTAATGGCGATTTCTGAGTATGTAACTAAAGTTCATGCAGTATGTAAAAAGTCTGGAAATGTTGCTAACTATAGTTATAGAAAAAATAAAAAAAAGGATATTGTTGTAATAGGTGAGAAAGATAAATATGAGCCTCTAAGTAGGGCGGTTTTTTTTAAAAAAATGAAAAAAAGTAATTCAAAATGAAAGTAGCTGTAATAGGATCAACTGGTGTTGTAGGAAATGTCATGCTTAGTCTTCTTGAAAGCAGAAATTTCCCATTAAGTGATTTAATCCCTGTCGCCTCTGAAAAGTCAATAGACAAAAAAATTATCTTTAAGGGTAAGCACTATAATATAGTTTCCATTGAAGATGCTATAAAAATGAAACCAGATATAGCATTATTTTCTGCGGGTGGATCAACATCTATAGAATGGGCTCCAAAATTTGCTGAAGTCGGAACAAGGGTTATTGATAATTCTTCTGCATGGAGGATGGATTCATCAAAAAAATTAGTTGTTAGTGAGGTAAATTCTGAAGTTCTAACAAAGGATGATTACATTATTGCTAATCCAAATTGTTCAACAATGCAGTTGATGGTAGTCTTAGCCCCTTTACATAAAGTCTATAAAATCAAAAGGCTAGTTATATCAACATATCAATCAGTATCTGGAACAGGAAAAAATGCTATTGATCAGCTTAATGGAGAAAGAATGGATTCAGACCCAGAAATGATCTATCCTTACAGTATTGATCAAAACCTTCTTCCACATTGTGATGTTTTTGAGGAAGGTGGTTATACAAAAGAAGAAAACAAATTGATAAATGAGACTAGAAAAATTTTAAGTGACGACTCAATTCAAATTACTTCAACTGCTGTTAGAGTTCCTATTGAAATTTGTCATGGTGAATCTGTAAATATTGAATTTGAAAATCAATTTAAATTGGATCAAGTTTTTGAAATTTTAAAAAAGTCTCCTGGTCTTGTTGTAGAGGATGAGCCTGCAAACAATATATATCCTATGCCAATAAACTCTGCAAATAAGGACGAGGTTTTTGTTGGTAGAATTAGAAGAGACTTTAGTATTGAAAGCGGCTTAAATATCTGGGTTGTTGCAGATAACCTGAGAAAAGGGGCTGCAACAAACACAATTCAAATAGCTGAGAAATTAATTGAAATGAAGATCTTATAGTCTACATTTCAAAAGAATCCATAAATTTAGTAGTATAATTTCCAGAGATGAAATCTGGGTGTTCCATCATCTTTTGATGGAAAGGGATTGTTGTTTTCACACCCTCAATAACAAATTCATCTAACGCTCTTTTCATTTTATTTATTGCCTCTTCTCTAGTTTGAGCTGTAGTTATAAGTTTTGCTATCATTGAATCATAAAAAGGGGGTATTAAGTAGCCACTATAAACATGAGTGTCAATTCTAACACCGTGACCGCCTGGAAAATGTAGAGTTAAGATTTTTCCTGGATTTGGCATAAAATCATTGTTAGGATCTTCTGCATTTATTCTACATTCAATTGAGCAAAGCTTTGGAAAATAATTTTTACCAGATATGGGTTCACCAGCAGCGACTAAGATCTGTTCTCTTATTAAATCATAATCTATTACTTGTTCAGTTATCGGGTGTTCAACCTGTATTCTAGTATTCATTTCCATAAAATAAAAATTTTTATGCTTATCCACCAGAAACTCAATAGTACCTGCACCTTCATATTTTATTGATTCAGCAGCTTTTACGGCGGCTTCACCCATTGCTTTTCTTAATGGCTTTGTCATAAAAGGTGACGGTGTTTCTTCGATTAACTTTTGATGTCTTCTTTGAATTGAACAATCTCTCTCTGATAAATGACAAGCTTTACCATAAGAGTCCCCAATGATTTGAATTTCAATATGCCTAGGATCTTCGATGAATTTTTCTAAATACATGTCATCATTATCAAAAGCCAATTTTGATTCCTGACGAGCAAGTTCCCATGCCGAAGAAAGTTCTTTAGCATCTTTTGCTATTCTCATACCCTTACCTCCTCCTCCAGCAGTAGCTTTTAACATAACAGGGTAGCCTATTTCAAGTGCAATATTTTGAGCATCTTCAAGAGATGGAACAAGACCTTCAGATCCAGGAATGGTAGGGACTCCTGCAGCCTTCATAGTTTCTTTTGCTGAGGATTTGTCTCCCATTTTATCAATCATTTCAGGAGAAGCTCCTATAAATTTAATTTTATGCTCTTCACAAATTTTTGAAAACTTGCTGTTTTCTGATAAAAATCCATATCCAGGGTGAATTGCATCGGCGTTTGTAATTTCAGCAGCAGCAATAATATTGGATGGTTTTAAATAAGATTCTGAGCTTTCACTTGGCCCGATACAAACTGCTTCATCTGCAAATCTAACATGAAGACTCTCTTCATCAGCTTTTGAGTAAACTGCAACAGTTTTAATACCCATTTCTTTACATGTCCTAATAACACGCATAGCAATCTCTCCTCTATTAGCAATTAAAATTTTATTAAACATCTCTAGGAAGGATCAATAATGAATAATGGTTGATCAAATTCAACAGGACTTTGATCATCAACTAAAATTTTAACGATTTTACCGGAAAAGTCTGATTCAATTTCGTTAAACAATTTCATTGCTTCTATTACACATAAAACGTCACCTTTTGCAATACTTTGTCCTACTTCAACAAATGATGGCTTGTCAGGAGAGGGTTTCCTATAAAGAGTTCCTATTATTGGTGATTTAACTATCACTTGATTGTCATTTTCCAGATTTACTGATTGAGTTGTTTCTTGTGTATTAACCTCTTGAACAGCTTGAGTAATTGGTTGACTAGCATGAATTGAAACTGGAGTTGGAACATCCTCAACAATTATATTTTGTGGTGCAACAGACTTAGTTTTTATAGTAATCTTGAAGTCATCTCTTTCAATCTTTACCTCTTCCACCCCAGACTTCTGAACGAACTTGATTAAATTTTGTATTTCTTTTATATCCATGTATTTAAATTTAGTTATATGCCCATGTTAAATATGCTGCACCCCATGTTAAACCAGCGCCAAAGGCTGCTAAAATTAGCTTATCACCTTCATTTAAGTTTTTTTCATAATCATACATTAACAATGGTATTGTTGCGGCAGTAGTATTTCCATAATTTTCAATGTTCATAAGAACCTTATTTTTATCTAAATTAATCTTTTCTGCGGTAGCATCAATAATTCTTTTATTTGCTTGATGTGGAAGCAAGTATTTAATCTCCTCAGATTTAAGTTCATTTCTGATAATAATTTGTTCCGTGGCATTTGCCATCTCTGATACAGCTGACTTAAAGACAGTTTTTCCGTCTTGAGCTATATAATGCCATTTATTTGCAATTGTCTCGTTCGATATTGGGTAAAGAGACCCTCCAGATTTAATATTTAACCACTCTGCACCTACCCCATCAGATCTGAGATACTCATCTTCCCAACCATATCCATTTAGACTTGGCTCAACCAATACAGCGCCTGCTCCATCTCCAAAAAGAATACTAGTTGACCTGTCAGTGTAATCTACAATTGAAGACATCATGTCTGCGCCAATTAGAAGAACTTTTTTATATCTTCCTGATTCAATGTAGCTAGTAGCTGTAGACATACCAAATAAAAATCCGGAGCATGCAGCACTTAAGTCAAAGGCATAAGCATTTTTTGCTTTAATTGCTGAAGCTACAGTAGGAGCAGTTGATGCACCATGAAAATCAGGTGTTATAGTTGAAACAATTACTAGGTCAATTGATTCAGGGTTTATTTTTTTCTTTGCTATTAGATCCTTTGCAGCATTGATAGCCATGAATGAAGTGCCTTTACCTTTATCCTTGAGAATTCTTCTTTTTTTTATTCCTGTTCTGGCTGTAATCCACTCATCGTTGGTATCAACC
>Ga0255754_10003028_pt1 | contig 12265 bp, 9 predicted proteins | sample 101ome_22_FD_179954 | JGI IMG/M metagenome (GOLD analysis project Ga0255754, IMG submission 179954) | Coastal salt marsh microbial communities from the Groves Creek Marsh, Skidaway Island, Georgia - 101412BT metaG (version 2) | ecosystem: Environmental > Aquatic > Marine > Intertidal zone > Salt... | reverse complement strand
CGTCCACTTTCCAGTCCTTTCGCACGCGCGGTGGTTTCGCCGAATCCACCACCGCCACAGGCGCCGTCGGCGCGCCTCTGGTGCACGAAAGAGACGACATAGATTACAGCAGACTCGAAACGCTCGCAGAGCGCCAAGCCGAGGCGCACCCGTTCGCAAAAGAAGGCTACCCAGTTGGTACCATCGCATTCACCGTTTGGCCCGCCATCGGCACCCACAAGTCCATCCGCGCGCACTGGCGACCGTCACACACGAAAAACCTCTACCGCGTCATCATCGTGGCCGTCATCACCCTCTTCGCGTTGGGTGTCTACCGATACTTTGGACAGTTTTTCACCGCGTACTTCGTCGGTGGGGTGTTGTGGTTGAAAGCGGCATGGGATCTCGGGGCGGGCATGCGCGCGAAGAGCATCAACGCGTACTCGGAGATTCCCCCGGCACCAGAACCAAAAGGTGCGTTCTTCACGTACGGCGCGGCGAAACACGAAGTCGAGGAGGAGGCTTTGGTTCATTAGACGCTTGAATTGTACAAGACGAGTCGTCGAAGCGCGCGAGACGCGCAAGCCTTAGTAGAGCCGTGAGTGAGTGTTCGTCATTTCCGACGGAAGCAAAACTAAACGAACCACGAAAAGGTTTGCGATCAATCGTCATCGTCGTCGTCAACGGCGCCGTCGAGACAGAGGACGTTCTGCACGTCCATCCAATAGTTGTATGTGTAAATAGTAAGAGTAGTTGCAAAGAGCCAAACGTAACCACGCAAACCCGATCGGGATATGGCTCACTCACTCGCGCGCCGCGACTCCAACCATGCTTCGTGAACTCGCGAAAACGGTCATCCCGCGCGGACAATGGGCGGCGACGTACGTCGACACCATGCCGACGCGCAGACACATCTCTGGGTACGCGCGGTGGGGCGGTGTCGCCGTGTTCGGGGTGTTCTGGATGATCGGTGATGATTCGTTCAAGTGGTTGGCCGGCGTCGGCGCTGGGGAGGATGCGGAAGGCGACGAATGAAACTATGTGTAATGATACTGCTATTTGAATACGTTCCATCGACGACGTGTGACTGTGTGCGTGTGATTATTATGAAAGCAAAGCGACTACGCGATGCGCGTGTTTTGAGAGAGGGTTACGGCTACGAAGCGACTCCCGGTCTCTGACGTTGACGCACGCCCTCCATCGTCATATCGGCGCGTTGACGGTCTCTGGCGGATGGATCGATACCGGCGTGTCCGGTGGTGGTTTGTACCGGCGCGGCGGGGACGGGCGTCGGGTCGGGTGACCACGACTTGGCGCCCTCGTCGGCGAGTTTTTTGAGTATGCCGACGCCGATGGGAACGGCCTTTGTCGCGAGCACCGTCAGTCCGGGCACGACGCCGAGCTGCATGGCTGACGTGACATCGAGCTGGTTGAAAATCGCGCGCGCGTAGAGCCCGACGGCGACAATCACGAAGAGCGTCACGGGATGTGTGAGCAACCATTTGATTTCGTTCATGCCGAGGATGATGAGTAATATAACCATCCAAATCGGAGCGCCACCCGTGAGCGCTCGACGAGCAGCCTCCTTGGCTGCCATTGCCTGCGAAACCGCGTAGAGGGTGTCGGACTCGAACTGCAACCACAACGAACGGCACTCGGCGGGGGATAAGACGACGCAATCGTCGCTCACGCCCTCCCATTCGGTAGGGAGGGACGCCGCCTCCGGCTCTGGCACCTTCTTCGGCGCGAGAGTTTCCTCGCCTTCGACTCGGTCATCCTCCGATGATTTTGGCGCGTCAGAAGGAATTAAGCCGTACAAAGCGTTTTCGATGCCGTGAATGACCGCCTCGTCGCGCTTCTTGTCCGTGTCATCGCCCAAACGCGTGATGGAGAGGAGCGCCAATACGCGGAGGGCTTCCTTCTGCGCCTTGCGGTTGATCGCCGCGACGTCGTCGAGCGGGCGCCAGATTCTCGGTAAACCTCTGGAATCTTTTGAAAACAACCTCGAAAACGCTTGCTTCATGTGCGTCAACGCTGCGGACGCTGCGTCGCGCGACTTTGCCTCTACAACCTCGGTAACTCTGTCCCGCATGTTTGAGTGAAAGCGTTCGAGCTCCTCTTCACTAGGTTCGTATTCGCTCAAAGCAGCCAGAAGTTCTTTGTCCCATTTTTGAACAGCGCTTGTGCGCAACTGTCTAAGCCTATGCCACATGTCTCTAGGAGCTTCCTCCAACAAACCAATCGCTTGAGAGCCCACGCCTCGTTCCATCGCTCGTTCAGCGGCGTGAATGGTAAGCGTCAATCGCTCCTTTCGCAGAGAATCGACAATTTGATCCACCGCCTTGTTAAACTCTTTCGTTTCCTCAACTACAAACTCAGTCCAAGCGAGGTCATCGACCGGTATGGACTCTTCCAATCTGTCTTCCCATTGCTCGTCCAGCTTGGCGAAGGACGCCTTCATCAAGTCTGAGAAACCGACAGCGTCGTCGCCCTTCTTCTTCGCGAACGCGGCGGATGGATCGCCGAGCGACGAGTTGACTGAGTTGACGAAATTTTCGAGAATCTCCTCGCGCACGTGCTCCAAGTGCAAGGACACGACTTCACCCAACGCCTTTGAGATTCGAACTTTCAAGTCGGCGCGCTTAGCCTCGCGCACCGCCTTGTCGAAATACTTGGCATCTTCGTCGTACGGGTCGACAACTCTGTTTGTCAAGGTGTTGACTTTACTCAACAACTGGGAAACCCTGGCCGTCTTGGCTTCTTCGCGAAGTGCAGCCAACTCCTTGTCTTCGTTGAGCTTGGCGAGGGAGACGTCTGCAATCTCTTCGCATCTGACAGTCGCCACCATGATCTTATGCGCCGGCAAATCGAGATCTTTGTTCGCCTTGATCGCGGCCCATGCTTCTCGGAACGAGACTCCCAAACCAGAAATCGGAACGGACGCCTTTTCGGCGCGAAGGCTCCTCGGCTCGGTTCTCGGAGCGTCGAATCGTTCGCGCAATCCATCCGCTTCCTTCACGAACAAATCGTACTCGTGTTCAAAGTGTGGCAACGACGTGAATTTCAACTCAAACAAATCAGTGAGAGCACTGTTGACGTATCTCTCCGGCTTCGTGATCCCTCGCCATATGGTCTCCAAATCCCCTTGCAAATTTTCCACCAACCGCTCGAGCGGTGTCTTTGATCGGTCGCGAATGACGAATAACAGCACCGTCTTCTTTTCTGGAGAGAATACCTTCAAGTTTACCTCAAAGATTGTCCTCAACAAAGGTTTCCCACTCGCCTGTTCGCGTCCAATGTCGTTGCACCACATGTTTACGAGCAAAACATCCGCCGTCGCCATCGCGAAGAGCGCAGTCTGTTTCTCAAACGCAGTGTCCTCCTCCCCTCTTTCGCGTCCATCCGTCCCTTCGAGATCCATAACCAGCGTCGGCGTCGCACATTTCGGCGACAAGGACAACCACACCCCTTGCGTCGTCTGCGACCGGCCCAACGAGTCATCCATCTCGACAAACTTGGTTCCGAATGCGTGATTCATGAGCGTGGATTTCCCGCTGCTCTGCGGACCCATGATTGCGACAATCTGGTAATCCGATTCCCATCGCTTCGACTCCCCCGGCACGCACGACGTAAAGTTCTTCTCCGCATACTCACCGTCAAAGGTGACAATCTGAGACGCCGACGCCGTCATGGTTTCTTCTTTTGTTCGTCGTTGATAATCCAACCGAATCTCAACGTCCTCGGTTGGATTGTTTTTGCTTTGAAAAAACCCTCGACGGTCGACCCACGCGTCGCGTTGGACCCGCGCGAGGCGTTTGAAACTTTATCGACCGATTGACGTATAGATGACGTCTTCGTCGTGTTCGTCGTCGGTCGCGCTGCGCCGCGAGTTACGGTGTGAAGCTGTGCAGGAAAATGTAAACTCTTCCAAACACGCCGCACGCCACACGCTGGCGCAAGACATTCGGACGCCCCGACCGTCGAGCGCGGTAGCGGTGAACGGTTCGGCGCGCGCGCGTTTCGGGGTGCATCGAATCGAGAGATGTCGACGTCGTGCGTGCGCGGCGCGCACATCACTTTGGCTTTCGCGCATCGGCGTCATCAGCGTTCTCGAGTGTCTCTGGCATCGCGCGGACGCGTCGCGGGACGCGCGCGGCGCGGCGAGACGCCGATGCGTGTCGTCGCATCGCCGAGGGCGTCCGCGGACGAATCGGGGACGACGATGATGGAGGATGACGACGAAGGTGAGGGGTTTCAGTTTTGGAAGGAACCGTCTCGGCTGGCGTTGGCGTGCGCGTGGGTCGGTCTCGGTGGATTCGCCGCGTTCGGCGCCCCCGCCGGGACGTCGGCGTTTGATTTGGAGTTGGTGAAGAGTATCGTCGGCGCGCCATTCAGTGGGGCGGTGAATCCGCTGTTTGAGTCGTTGTTCAACGCGCTGGGCATCGTTCCGGCGACGTACGCGTGTCTCTTGATGCCCGGCGCAAAGGATCAAAAACCCTTACCGGCGGCGTTGTGCATCGGCGCGAGCTTTGCGCTCGGGTTCTTTGCGCTCGGACCGTACCTCATCACGAGAGCGCCGCGTCCAGAGGCGGTGAAGCGATCGGATTTGGGTTTCGTCACGCGCAACATTTGGGAGAGTAAAATCAACGCCCTGGCGCTGGTCGCCTTTGCGTGCTATCTCGCCTACTACGGCGTCTCAAACCTCACCCCGGAGAACATTTCCGGCTTTGCTTCGCTCTTCAAAGAGCAATCCATGCTCGCCTGCGTCTCGACGTGCGATTTGATCGTGCTCTCCCTCGCCATGGGCGACGCCTTGGCTGAAGACATGAGACGTCGCAACGTCGATCCTTCCAACGCTGTAGCCTTTGCCTCCCTCCCCGTCGTCGGTCCGGTGTTTTGGCTCCTCACCAGACCCTCACTTGAAGATTAATTTAGCGCTTTATTCATTCATTTATTGAAATCGTTACCACACGATGTTCGCGTCTACCTCAGCGCGTCTACCTCACTACGATGCTCGCGTCTACCTCATCACGCATCGTCCCTCGATTCACCCTCCTCCGAACCGCCGCCCGATCGACGTCGCGCGTCATGTCCACCACCGGTGACACCCCAACGTTTTCATTCGGCGAATCCCAGGCGCGGTACTACGAGGAAACGCTCGTGGAGGGCATCTTCAAGCCGTGGAGCGAAGCCATGTTCTCCACCTCTCGACCCGTCGTCGGCGACGCCGTACTCGACATCGCCACGGGCACGGGCGTCGTCGCCCATCGCGTCGCGGAGATTGTCGGTGAAACGGTGCGTGGATGTTTTCACTCGTCGAGTTTCTCGATCGAGTTTGCGATTCCAAGGGTGACGCGCGCGTGACTTGCGAATAACTGACTGACGCGCGCGTGCGCACGTTCGCGATACAGGGTCGAGTTCTCGGTGTCGATAACTCGTCTGGGATGCTCGCGCAGGCGAAAGCCAAGGACAAGTCCCGGGGACCGAACGCCGGAGCGACGTCGTGGATGGAGGCGGACGCGATGGAGATGACGTTACCGGCGCGCGCGTTCGACCGGGCGTATTGCCAACAAGGGTTGCAATTTATGACGGATCCGACGGAGACGGCGAAGCGAGTGCTCAAAGCGCTCAAACCCGGAGGACACTTTACGTGCGCGATATGGACGCAAGCGACGGCGGAAGAAAACCAAATCATTTATCACCTCGGAGAAGCGCTGAGAGACGTGGGGTGCGAAAGATTTGTCGCCGTCGCCGTTAAACCAATGTCCTGGGCGCGTTCGCGACCCGAAGGCGCGGCTAAGATTGAAGACCTTCTCATCGCCGCTGGCTTTATAAACCCCGACGTGTGCGTCGAAGACGGCGATTTCACCTTTCCAGACTTGCCCACCGCTGTCGAGATCGCCAAAGTTGGTCCATACGGCGAGGAATTGGCTTCCGATTCCGCGTTATGGACCGCCTTTGCGGAAAACTTTAGCCGCAGGCTCGCCCCGTTTGTTCAATCCGACGGTTCCGTCGTCGTCCCGGCGCGCAGTTTCGTCGGACACGGCGTCGCGCCGTGGAACTAACGCATCTTATTCATTATTTATTCATTCCCGCGTCGTCATCATCGTCGTTGTCGTTTGAGATTTGTACATTTACATTTACTTCATCCGCGTCCGAGGTGGTTGAAAATGTGTCGAAAAAAAGCCGTTGCGAAAAAGAACCGAAACGACATCTTCATCTTAATCCGCACTCGTCGTCACGCGACGCGACGCGACGCCGACGACGACGAACGAACGAAAGACGCGATGTACATCGAAGAAGTATGCATCGACGGGTTTAAATCGTACGCTAAACGAACCGTCGTACCCGGATTCGACCCGTTATTCAACGCCATCACGGGACTGAATGGGTCTGGGAAGTCAAACATTCTCGATTCGATTTGTTTCGTGCTCGGGATTTCAAACTTGACGCACGTACGTACTCGTAGTAGTGAGCACGACGACGACGACGATGTTTTTTTTGATTTTATTCGTACCCGGCGTCTCGCAACGCGTGGGCGTTCGTTTGTTGAATCATTTCATTCCACGCGTTTGTTGGTTTTGAGGGGAAAGAGCGAACGCGAGCGAGTCGAAACCGTTTGACGACGCCCGCGACGCGCCGAGGAGGATTGGATTGAGTGAATGCGCACACGCACTCGATCGACTGACGTTTGAAATCTGCGCGTCGTCCTTTTCGTTTTTCCTCTGAATCGTAGGTTCGAGCGGCGAGTTTACAAGAGTTGGTGTACAAACAAGGCCAAGCGGGCGTGACCAAGGCGAGCGTGAGCGTGACGTTTAATAATGAGGATCGGAGCCGATCGCCCGTCGGTTACGAACACTGCGATCGAATCACGGTGACGAGACAGATTGTGATTGGGGGTAAGAATAAGTACATGATCAACGGGGCGACGGCGCAGCCGACGCGGGTGCAAAACTTGTTTCACTCGGTGCAGCTCAACGTGAACAATCCGCACTTTTTAATCATGCAAGGTCGCATCACCAAGGTGCTCAATATGAAACCGCCAGAGATTTTGGGCATGCTCGAGGAGGCGGCGGGAACGAGAATGTATGAAAACAAAAAGGAAGGGGCGCTGAAGACGCTCGATAAGAAGCAAACCAAGGTGGATGAGATTGATAAGCTTCTCGAGGAGGAAATTTTGCCAACTATTGAAAAGCTGCGTAAAGAGCGCGGCGACTACATGAAGTGGGCGGCGGCGAATGATAATCTCGAACGTCTGCGACGATTTTGCGTCGCGTACGATTTCGTCAAGGCGCAAGAGGCGGTCGAAGATGCGAACGCCGGGACGTCCAACATTGAAGAGCAAATTGCGGATTGCCGCACCGCCATTGACGACGCCAACCGCGAGGCTACCGAAATCGAGCTCCACACGCAACGCTTGCAAGCGGAAAAGGAGGAACGCATGGGAGGTGAGATGAAGGAGCTCATCGCCCGCACGGATGAGTTGTCCAAAAACTTGGTCAAGGAGACGACGGCGCTCAAGAATAAGCAGAGCGAGGTGAAGAGCGAGCAAAAGGCCAAGGAAAAGCTTCTCAAGGTTGCCAGCGACATGGAGGCGGCTGAGGCCAAGCGCGCCGAGAAGGTGGCCGCGCTCGAGGCTGAGGCTGCCGCGGAAGAGGCTGCGTTGGCCGAGAAGGTGGCCGCCGCCGATATGGCTGAGCGTACCCTCCAGGGAGTTCAATCTGGAAAGGGCACCGGCGCCGACAAATCGTTGCAAGCGCAGTTGGCTGACGCCGTCTCGGCGCAGTCTTCGTGCGACGCGGAAGTCAAGTCTGCGGCGCTTAAGATTAAGCACGTTGAAAAGGAACTCATCACGGCGAAGAAGTCCCTGAGCGCCAAGGAAAAGGAGGGCGACAAGCTCACCAAGGAGCTCAAAGCGGCAGAATCTGCGGTAGAGACGGCTCGCGCCAACCTCGCCAGCTTTGGCGGTTGCAACATCGAAAAGGCTCGCGAACTTGAGGTTGCGTGCGACAAGGCGCACAGCAAAGTTCAAGACCTTCAGCAAGAGGTGGACGTGTTGAACTCCAAGCTCAGTGAACTCGACTTTAAGTTCCGCGATCCCGAAGCCAAGTTTGACCGCAACCGCGTCAAGGGTGTCGTCGCCAAGCTTCTTCAGGTGAAGAACCCGGCGATGGCGACTGCCCTTGAAGTGTTGGCGGGCGGTAAGCTGTATCAAGTCGTCGTCGATACCGACGTCACCGGCAAGGCGCTTCTATCCAAGGGTCAGCTCCAAAAGCGAGTCACGATTCTTCCACTGAACAAGATCGATTCGCGAATCGCGTCTGACAACCAAATTGAAGCAGCAAAGAGAGCCAGCAACGGAGATGCCGAGCTCGCGTTGAGCTTTGTGACGTGCGACGATGACATCCAGAACGTCATGAAGTACGTCTTCGGTAAGGCTTTCGTGTGTAAGGACGCAGCCACAGCCAAGACTGTCGCGTACGACAAACAAGTCTACCTCAACTGCGTCACCGTCGAGGGTGATTTGGTCAACCCGAGCGGTTTGTTGACTGGCGGCTCTCGCGGCGGCGGTTACAGCGTTCTCACGAAATTGCACGCCTTGCACAAGGCGGAGGACGCCCTCGCCACGGCTGAAGCTGAACTCAAGGCTGCCAAGGAGGCGTCCAAAAACGCTGCCAAGGAAGCCAAAGAGGCACAAAAGTTGGAGGATGAATTGGATCGTCAAGAGCACGCGCTCGGATTGTTGAAGGAAAAAGTGAGCGGTTCCGAGGTGCATCAACTCGCGGAGAAGGTTCGCAAGTTTGAGCAAGAACTTGTCGATGCCCAGACGACGACTGAGCGAGCCAAGGAAAAGAAGGCTGAGGCTGAGAAGTTGGCAAAGACGCTCGAGAAGGAAATTAAAGATTTCGAAAAGGAGCGCGACTCTCGTCTGAAGGAAGCCGAAGCGGCGTTGAAGGAGGCGAGAAACGCAGTCAACAAGGCACGCGCGCAAATCAAGGAGAAGGAAGAATTCGTCACAAATGCTCGCGTCGAAAAGGAAGCCGCCGTGGCTGAACGTGCCGGTGTCGATGAACAAATCGCGACGCTCGACGTCGCGATCGGTGAGCTTCAAGCCGAGGCCGAGGCGATGGAGAAGGATGTCGCCAAGAAGCGTGAAGAGCACGACGTAGTCGCCGCCGAACTCGAAGAACGACGCTCGCGAGTCGCGGCGTGCGACAAGGAAATCTCCAACTTGCTCAAGCGCAAGTCCAAGCTCGAGGCTGTCGCCATGGATCAAGGCGTGGAGATGAAGAAGCTCGAGCACAAGATTACTCGCCTCGAGAAGGAGGCGGAGGATGCGCACGTCCACCTCGATAACCTTCAAAAGGAGCACCAGTGGATTGCGAGTGAGTGCGCGTTATTCGGCCAACCGGGCGGTGATTACGACTTCAAGAAGCGCTCTCCCGCCGAGGCGCAAGCCGAGTTAGCTGAATGCGAAGAGGCGCAAGCGACGCTTGGCAAACGCGTGAACAAAAAGGTCATCGCCATGTTCGACAAGGCTGAGGCTGAGTTTAAGGAACTGCAGGAGAAACGCCGCATTGTGCTCAACGACAGATCCAAGATTCAGAAGGTTATTTCCGAGTTGGATGAGAAGAAGCGTGAGGCTTTGCAACTGACGTGGGAGAAGGTGACGAAGGATTTCGGTTCCATTTTCTCCACCTTGTTGCCGGGTACTTCCGCCAAACTCGAGCCCCCAGAGGGTTGCACCGTGCTCGACGGTCTCGAAGTCAAGGTGGCTTTTGGCGAGGTGTGGAAGGAATCGCTCACTGAGCTCTCCGGTGGTCAGCGTTCATTGCTCGCCCTCTCGTTGATTCTCGCGTTGTTGCTCTTCAAACCGGCGCCGATTTACATTCTTGATGAGGTTGACGCGGCGCTCGATCTTTCGCACACCCAAAACATCGGCCGAATGATCAAACAACACTTCCCATTCTCTCAGTTCCTCGTCGTTTCGTTGAAGGAGGGCATGTTCAACAACGCAAACGTCATTATGAGAACCAAGTTTGTCGATGGGCACAGTACAGTGACGCGAACAGTCCCTGCGCTGAAAGAAAAGGAGGACAACACTCGACCCGACGCGCCCAACGCGTTGGCGGAAGCGGCGTCCAAACGCCGAGCAAACACCGCAAAGCAAGGCAAGGAAAACTAGTCCGCATTGACTCCATAAGATTGTTGTGTAACATAAAAATCAGACGACAGCCATAAATAGCCGAGCCGAGGTGCAAAGAGACACAAATGTCCCGCGACGCCGTGCGAGATAGGATACCCCCTCAGTTTCTACCGCTCTTCGAATCGACGAGGCGTCTAGAAGAGGATTCAGATGACGACTGCGCCGTCGCGCGAACGACGGCGACATTCATGACTGAGCTCACCGAAGATGACGAGTGCCTGGGTGATACATTTGATGAGTACGATTTCTCATACGACAGGCGTCACTCGAACGCCAGAGCGGCGCTGCGAGCGTTGAAATTTGCCCTCGAAAATCCACCGTGTGCACCTCTCTCGGAGAGACTCATCTCGGACGTCGGTCATCTCAAACTCACGGCGTCGGCGCAGAATAGGAGAATCGCGCGCGACGAATTGGCCGAGCGCAACAAGAGGGCTCCTCGGCGCAGATTCAGGCACGGCCCACCGGGCGGCGACGGCGAAGACGAAGACGAAAGACAGATTCATGTGCTCGAATGCACCCTACGTGCGCTTAAAATGCGCGTCGCGGCGTTGGAGGACTTGGTGACACAGTGCGAAGAACCGCCGAAAGCGGCGTTGTAAACAATGATATTCAATTTCTCTTACATACAGTGCGTTTAATCTCTAAGCGAGCGTCGAAGCGCCGGATAAATCCTGCACGAGCTGACCCGCTGCGGCGAGCGCGTCTCGCATGTCCTCGAGTCCCGCCGCGCGCTTCGTCAACGCGCTCTCTTGGCAAGCTCTGATGAGAACGGCAAAGGTAATCTCAGTCGGCATCAAACCGTCGACGCTTTGCATATCTTCAAAGACTCCGAGCGCGCGAGTGACTTCACCGCTACGAACGTGCGCTCCGATGAGCGCGTTATACACGGCGGCATTTCTAGGAACATCCCAACGGTCGCGCATTTGTTCCATCACAGCCTCCGCCTCGAGGTCTCTCCCTTGACAGCCCAAGCAGTGAATGTACGCCCCGCACATGACGGTGTGCGGAATGATGCGCTTGTTGAGCATCTCTGTCCAAACTCCATCAGCAGCGACGTATTCACCGCTTCGTTCGGCGGCGGATATGAGTTGCGTAAACGTGTAAGAATCCGGCTGAAGTTTCGAACGTTTCATCTCATCGTACACCTCGATGCAACCGTCCCAGTCACCGTACCTCGCGTACCCACCTAATAGCGCGTTGAAGGTGTACGTGCTCACAATCATCGTCGAGTTTCTCATCGCGTTGAAGACGTCATTCGCGTGCGCCATATCTCCGGCTCGTCCCGCCATGGTGATAATAGCGTGCATGAGCGTCGTGTCCGGTCGCACGTCGTAGCGCTTGATTCGCTTCGCCAGCGCGTTACCCTCGATCCACCTTCTCGCGTTGTCAAACGAGGTGAGCGTCAGCGCAAAGGCTAAACTCGTCGGTTGCACCCCTGGTTCTCCTTGCATTTCGTTCAACACCGCCAGAGACTCATCCGCGCGTCCTTCGTCTCTCAAAGCCGTGAGTACGGCGGTGTACGTGTACAGATTTCTGCGCTTACTCGACGCGCCCATGTCGCGAAACACTCGATACGCCCCGCTCCAATCGCTCACTCGATTGAGCGCCGCGATTACGGCGGATGCGATTTCGTTGCACAGCATCTCCTCATCCTTATCCTGAACGGCGCGGCTCCACAGCGTCTGCACCGTGCGCGTCTGCGATAACGTCCTCGCAGCACCCGCGAGGGCGACGTAGGTGAACTCGTTCGGCGTAAACCGACCGCGCTTTCTCGACATCCACAGGTACAACGCGTACGCTCGATCAAAGCTTCCGCGCTCGCCGAGTTCTTTAATCGCAAAGTTGAGCGTCGACGTCGTAAACTTGAACGACCCACCCGACGGGTTCACCGCATCACCGACAACATCCCACGCAATCTTATCCGCGCCATCAACCGGGGCTTCTATCGATTCCATCGCTCGAACGATGCGCTCACCCGGCCGCATCTGTTGTTGATGTTGGTTTCCTCGTCCGCCCCTATCCGCGTGTGACGACGACGACGACGACGACGACGACGACGACGACGCGCGCCCACCGCGT
>Ga0255754_10003025_pt1 | contig 12268 bp, 3 predicted proteins | sample 101ome_22_FD_179954 | JGI IMG/M metagenome (GOLD analysis project Ga0255754, IMG submission 179954) | Coastal salt marsh microbial communities from the Groves Creek Marsh, Skidaway Island, Georgia - 101412BT metaG (version 2) | ecosystem: Environmental > Aquatic > Marine > Intertidal zone > Salt... | reverse complement strand
CGCGCGGCCGCCAGCGTCGACGCGGGAGACGAGACGCGTCGGCGCGCGAAACGCATGTACCACTCGCTCGCTCGCTCGCTACCTTAACTCTAAATAACAACTACCGGTAAATAACAACAACATACGATACGTACACGTGAGGACGACGCCGCGCTCACGCCCCGGCGATGATAAGAGAGACGCCGCACAAGAGGAGCAAGAAGCACAAAATCGTCTTGACGACGGCTTGACTGTCTCGCATGGATTGGTAGATGTCCTGCCCGATGGCGACGCCGCCGACGCTGGCGATGAGCACGATGATGTACAGAGGTATGTCGTCGTTGGTGAATTGACTGTGGTGGCCGCCGGCGGCGGATTTGATGGCGTACACGACGACGCGAGTCAAGACGTTGGCGGCGGTGATGACGGCGCCGTTCGCCTTTTGCACCGCCTTGTTCATCTTTATCGGGGCGTGGAGAAAGTAGAGGATGATGGGAGGCCCGCGAATGCCGCAGAGACCACCGAGAAATCCGCTCAAGAAGCCCATGAGGAGGGTCCACGCTTTGCCTCGAGGGGTGAGTTCTTCCATGGTTTGCGTCTCGGCGAGCGGGACGCCGACGCGGCGATCGCGGTCGTCGGTTCGGAAACCAATGATGACGGTAATGTCGTCCGTGCGATCCTCACTCGCGATCCAACGCTTGTACGCCTCTCCCACGAGCGCGCGACACGCCTCGGCGGGAGTCTCGTACAGCGCACACACTCGCATGACCTCGTCGGGAGGGATAAAATCCGTGATGCCGTCGCTACACAAGACGACGACGCGATCCTCGGGTCGGAGCGCGTATCGCTCAATGTCCGGCTCGGCGATGACGCCCAAGGATTCCGCCATGGAATCACCGATCGATCGCGAAAACGCTGTTCCTGGATTCTTGCCCGAGGCGGCGTACACGCGAAGCTGCTCGCCTTCGTCCACCTCTTTTCGCGAGGTGCTCTTTTTAAAGCTGCGCATCGCCGACGTTTTGGATAGCGCCGCCGCGCGGTCGATGTCTGATTCCTTCATCACGCGACCGCCCGAGCGCTCGATGCGCGCGCGTTCGTCGTCGTCCGTGAGCGTGTGTTCCTTCATCAGCACGTGCGCCTCGAGCGTTCGCGCGGTCGAGTCTTTGGAGGTGAGTTTGCCGAGCATGCACACCGAGTCGCCGACGTTGGCGATGCACAGGGAGGCGTCTTCCAAGTACACGCACACGGACGTCGTGCCGGACTTTTCGTCGTCGATGGTGTCGTCGTCGTGAAGGGCTTGATTGACGACCTCGTGGGCCTCGCGGAGCGCCGAGGAGGCGACGTCGCCGCGACGCATGGCGGACTCAAACTCCTTGAAGATGCCGAGCTTGGCAAAGTTTGAACACGCGTCGCCGGTGGTTCCGTGACCGTCGAAGACGGCCGCCCAGTGCTTACCCTCGCGTCCTGCGACGTTGGCTTGAAGATCGAAAGAGTCTTGATTCTTCTTGAGCCTCTTGAAATCGGTCGGGTAGTATCCCTTTTGGGATAACGCCGCCCAGCGGATGGTGGTGCGGTCGCCGCACGAGGTTTTGTGCTCTCGCGCCGTCAATCCCGCCGCCACTTCCTCCTGCGTGAGGTATCCGTAAAGCTCCGCGTTCTTGGGCCAATCTCGAGGATACTGCGACGCGTCCGAATCGTCGCCGATCTCGACGCACGAGTCGTCTTCTTTGGCTGATATCATCTCCGCCGGCATGGAGAGCACCTCCGCTTGGTGCTTTCGTCGCTGGGCGTCGCCAGGATTCTCCACCTCGAGCGTCGTCATCATGTTCTCAATGGCGAGTTTATTGAGGCGAGCGAACTCAGCCTTTTGCTCCTCCGTGAACACGAGCGGCTGTCTCTTGTGAGGCACGAGGTGTGGCTCGTACGAGAGGCGCTTCATGTGATTGTGCGCGACGGATTCGATGAGCATGAGATCTTCATTCGAGAGGGGCTCGGATCCGTTGAGCCATTTTGCGTGTTGTTTCGCGGCAAAGGACGGACCTCGCACGAGATTTTGAAACTGGTACGACAGATGCGCCGCCGCCGCTGCTTGTCTACCGTGTTTCGCGTTCCCGATGAGAGTGCTTACGTCCTCCAAACCCAACACGCTTCCTCGGCGTTGGCCCATTCCGAATCGACGCTTGCCGATGAAGTCGTAAATCTTCTTGATGGTGTTCTCTTTATCGGAGAGGAGCTCTTCGTAGTGCACCTTCAACAACAAGTGCGAGTGCGTTTCCATGATGGGTAACACGGCATCTTGAAGTCCGCACCACTTGGTGATGATGGGGAAGTAATGGCAGTCGCCGACGGGCGTCTTCATGAAGGACATGGCGACGTCGCGCGGATCGCGGACGAGGTATACATAGCGCAGCCGATGTTCACCGTAATACTGCAGGAGCATGTCGTGGAACTTGGACATACCCATGGACTTGCAAATCCAAATCCGCTTGTCGCTCGCGATGGTAAACTCGTTGTAAACAAAGTCAAAGATGGCGAGAAGGGGCATGCCCTTAGGAAGTTTGGCGCCGTTAGCCTTTTCGCGGAGCGAAGAGAGCTGTTCGGTGACGAATCGCTCCGCTTCCACGCGATTAAAGCTGATATTTCGGTTATGAATGGTCAACCAAGGGACTTGATTTCGCTCCACGAATGTGCAGACGTGATCGATCAACACGCGCAAGCGTTCGGGATCGTCGAGATTACCAAACTTGTCCAGGATGGGCATAAAGTCGCGCATGATGTGCGGCGGATGCGGCGAGGCGAGATCCTCGCGTTCGTCGAGCATCGTGCGAAGCCAGTTGGAACCAGAGCGCTGAGAACCAATCATGAAAAAAACCGGAGCGTTCGGATCGACGGATCTCTTTTTATACTGCCCGGTGCGAACCGCGCCGGTGACTGGTGTTGAAGACGACGTTGTCATCCACTTGTGGTTGAGGGCACCGGACGGATCGAGACGTTTCATGGGGTCGACTTCGAGCAATTCACGGATGAACTTCTTCGCAGCGTCCGAAATGTTCTCCCACACGGGATGGTCAAAGTTGAAGAGACCGCTTCGCATCTGCTCGAGGAGCGGTGGATCGGCGCACTCATCGTCGAACGGGTGAAATCCGGCGAGCAAGTTGAAACAGATGACACCAAGACTCCACATGTCGCATGCATTACCGTATTCAACCTTATACTCCGTCTCGGGATCCAACATCTCTGGAGAACTGTAGTTAGGTGTCCCGAAAAACGTCGAATCTTTACCCGAATTCTCGATAAACTCGGCGAGACCGTAGTCAGCGATTTTAACCACGGGCGGAGCGCCGTCGTTCGTGATCGCTTCAGCGAGCATCACGTTCTCCGGTTTCAAATCGCGGTGCATGATGCCTTGCGTATTCATGTGCTGCGTCGCCTCGAGAAGCTGTCTCATGAGTTTACGCGCCGTCGCTTCGTCGAACGCGCCGTTATCCGCGAGATAATCGAAGAGCTCACCACCGCGAACGAGTTCCATCACGAAATACCAACGATCGTCCGTTTCTATTACCTCCACCAACCGAATGATGTTTGGATGGTTCAGGTGCTTGAGAAACTCCGCCTCCTTTCTCGCCATGTCGTCCACCGTCATCGTCATCGAGTCCTTCTTCTGCGTACCCTTCGTCTTCTTAATAATCTTCATCGCGTACCGCTTATTCGACTGCATGTGCTCGGCGAGTTTCACCACCGCCTGCGTCCCGCTCCCGAGCTCCTCGAGCACGCGATAATCCCCAATCGACGTCGCCTCCTCCTCGGCCGCCTCGCCGCGCGGCGTCACCGACCGCACCACCGCCGCGATCAACGCTCGATTCCTGTACATCTCAAACGTCCCCACGCCCAACACGAGCGCGCCCGAGATCAACTGCAACCACTTCGCGTTCACGTAGTCGCTCGCCAACTGTCCCAACGGCGTCGACGCCACCGTCACCGGCACGAACAGCCGCATCAGCGACGGCGTCGCGTACCTCCTCGGCTTTGCGTTCTTCAACAACATCGGCTGCGCCGCCAACAGCGACAACGACTGGATGAAGACGGCGTACCGCGCGCCCACCTCGTACCCGCACGCATCCGCGAGCTGCACGACGAGCAGGTAGACGATCGCCATGCCGAATCCCGTCACCGACACCCCCGCGTTCCCGACGAAGGCGGCGAGCGCGAGCACCGCGTACGCGTCGCGCGTCCCGGCCATCGCTCGCGTCCCACGTCGCGCCGCGCCGACCGTCGACGATGTGACGCGCGACGACGCGCCACCGCACGCGTCGCGCGCGCGAACGGTGAGACGGGGGTGGCCCGAGGACTTCATACTGTTTGCACATATACACGTTTTAGAATGACAATTTCAATAGTGTAACGCGAAAACGCTCATCATTCGCTGAATTGGAAAAGCATCCACCCAAGGTCCGGCGGAGTGTGGAGTATATAGTACGCAATCGGTGCCAGTATAGAGTACGTAAGTCGTATAGTACTCCTTTTAGTAGTATCTGTAGTGCCGTTGGCCACCCTCGCGCGCGGCCACGTGTCCATATTATGTATGTATGTGTCACGTACACGCGTGCCTTTGGTGAGTCATGATCGGTCGAGGAGTCCCGTCCCGTCCCGTCGGTCGTCGGTCTCGGTCGTCGTCACGGGACGCGGCGCCTCGCGCGGACGACGGAGGACGACGGACGGGACGGCGACCGGCGACGGCGGGGTGGTGATGTTGTACGGCGTTCGCGCCAAGCGGGTGCGCGTCGATTCGAGTCGACGCGACGCGACGTCGTGCGTGACGGGACGGGAGGATCGCGAATGGGATTGCGATTGCGTTTGCGTTTTGATTTCCACGTCGTGGGACGACGACGACGGACGACGGACGGACTGACTCGTGAACGAACGATTCGCGCGGTGTAGGGAGCGCCGACGGACGTGGCGACGCCGTTGCGCGCGTACGTGGAGGAGACGTTTTCTGCGTCGGACGCGGACGCGTGCGGGGAGGATTTCGGCGAGGCGCAGCGGTTGAGAGACGGGGCGATTTCGGCGACGACGAGCGGCGGCGGCGGCGGCGTGGATGGGGGCATCGGAGGGACGGCGGTGGCGGTGGAGGCGACGCGCGCGAAGGAGGCGTTGACGTCGTATTATCGAGCGCTGTGTGCGATCGAGTCGAGGATACCGATCTCGAGGTGCGAGGGACACGCCGAGGTGGATTTCGCGTGGTTCGAGGCGGGACGCGGACCGAGAGCGTCGCCGGCGGCCGTCTCCGTCAGGGACGTGCAGTACGAAAAGTGTGCCGTGTTGTATAATTACGCGGCGCTGTTGTCGAGGATCGGGGCGCAAGAGTTTGGTTCCGGGAGCGAGGACGGGATCAAGCGCGCGTGCGCGGCGTTTCAGGCGTCGGCGGGGGCGTTTGGAATGGTGGGCGATTTGAGCGAGAGAAAACTCTTCGAGGGAAGCGTCACGATTGACGTCAGTCGAGAGTATTGCGACGCCATGTCGAAGCTTCAGTTGGCGCAGGCGCAGGAGTGCTTTTATGAAAAGGCGAGACAAAACGCAAAGACGAGCGCGGCGACGATGTCCAAGTTGGCGCAGCAGGCGCGATTGTATTACGACGAGAGCGCGACGGCCATGTCGAGACTCGCGGGGTACTTGGACGACGGCATGTTGACGCACGTCAAGCTGAAGAGCGCGCAATTGGGTGCCACGGCTTTGCGACTCGCGGGTAAGATGGTGCTTGACGCCGACGAGACCAATGTGGGACCGGCGATTGCTCGAGCGCGGCAGGCGACGAGTCTGCTCACCGCGGCGATTCAAGAGGCGCGCGTCGTCGCGAGTGACGCTGGCCTCGAGCGAGCGAAAGCGCTCCTCAACGATGAGCTGTTGCCAGAGTTGAAAAGTTTAGAGCGGGATAACGATTGCGTGTACATGGAGCGCGTGCCGAGAGTCGAGGACTTGCCCCCACTTGCGGCGGCAAACTTGGTCAAGGCGATCGAACCGCCGGCGGAACAATTTTCACCCGTCGGCGTGACGCTCTTCCAAAACATCGTTCCCGATAGTGGTACCAAGGCGCTCAGTCGATACACAGAAATGGTGGATGATTTGATTCGAAACGAAACGGAGACACTCGCGCTTGCGAGCGACGAGGCGCGCCTCGCATTGCGAGAGATGGAGCTTCCCGAGACGCTCATCGCTCTCTCGACGGCGTTGCCGCTGAGAAGCGATTTACAAGAGCGCGTGACGGCTTTCCGATCGTCTGGAGGTGGAAACACGCTAACGAAGAGTCTCGAGCGCGTCGACGAGCTCAATCGTCAGTGCTCCGGCGTCGTGACGACGATTAGAGAAACCTTGGAGACGGAAGCTGCGGAGGACGCCGCGTCTCGCATCACGTTTGGAGAGGCCGCCTGGCGACGTCCGCCGTCGGCGTCACAAAATGCCGAGCTGATGCGTCACTTGAAACGTTTCGAGGTTGATTTAGAGGTGGCGACGAAGAGCGACGTGCAGTTGAAGGGTCGGGTGGAGGGCGCCGATGGCGTGCTCGAGTTACTGGACGAAGAAAACATGAAGCACAACGCGCCGACTCTCAAGCAACCTCTCGCCTTGGTCGAGAAAGACGCCTCCGTGGCGACTGACATTCAAGAAACGCTCGAAATTCTGGAGAGTATCGGTAACGAACGAGCCGGAATCGAGGAATCGATGCGAAAGACCAAGGCTGAGGACAACATTCTTCCCAAGCTCATGGCGCAGTCGGGTGAGAGTCTGGACGCCTTCTTCGACGCGGAGATGAAAAAGTATGAACAAGCCAAAGTCGATGTCATGGTGAACATCTCGAAACAATCGGATGCTCTCTCGCGTCTGCGCTCGCTGCATGAAAAGTTTGTAGAAATCTACGACGTGGAGACGTTGAGACGAGACGTTCAGTCGCACGAGCACAGCATCCGTCACGCGTTGTCCGTCGTGGACGATTTGCGCAATGGCATGGAACAAGGCGTGCGCTTTTACACGGGATTTCTCGATGCCGCTCGTCGCACACTCATCGACGCGCAGGAGTATGCGAGCACTCGCAAGTTGGAGAAGGAAGCGTTCGCCGAAGAGCTTCGCAACGAAAAAGCTCGAGCCGAAGAACGCGCCGCACACATGGCGAATCAAATGAGTCAAATGCATTTTCATCCTCCTCCGCCACCACCGCAGGGGTACTACCAACAACATCCGCCGCAAGCGTATCCTTCGCCGCAGTACGGCTCGCAAGCGCCGCCGATGCCGCCGCATCAGTATCCGGGACACTCTGGGTACTTTCAATCGTGAAATGCGAAAATTGCTGTACAATTTACATCTACCCGCTATGAGGTATCTACACTAGAAATCTAGCATTTGTGATCGTGAAGTTCAATTCAAGTAAGTTTTAAGAGAGGTCAAAGCTTCCTTGACCCTCAGTCATGGCGTATATTAATCGCTCTGACATGATTTCTTTGCACGAATAGGGCGGTAATTTCAAGTAGCTCGCGCAAGTCATGGCCGAAGGTAAGTCTCCGTCCGCGAGCGGCGTTCCAACCGCTACGGGAGGAGAATCTGCAGCCAATCCAACCGCCGATGACGGTTGTTTGCACACCACCGTGAGTCGAGGTTGGAGGGCGGCCAAGCCACCCGGAGGAAGCCTGGGAGCTCCGGTGACGAAGCGCATGAATGCGCGCTGTTGATCGCTGTTGAAGCCACTGAGAATTTCACAAAAGTTCTTGACGGGCGGAGACTGCGCGTTGTAGCCGTGGTCAAACGTGATGCACTCCGCGAGCATCTCAGGCGTCCACCGTTCCCCCTCGCCACAGATGACGGCGTCGAGTTCGCTCTCGCTGAACATTTTCAGTCTAGCGAGAGGGAAAACTTCTTCCAAACCCGCTCTAACCGATTCGAAATACGTAGCGACACCAGATCCGACGCACGCATCGATGACTGCGTCGACGTATTCTCTCAGATTCACCGCCGTGACGGCGACGTCGGATCCGCCCTTGATGAGTTCCATCGAGTCTACGCCCGGAATGACGAAAGTGAGGCACAAGTCTTCAACCTTGGCACCGTCGATCGTGATCTGGCTCCACTCACTCTCTGAAGCGCCTTCGCGTTTCATTTTCTCGATCTCGTTCGCAGCAGCATCGAGTCGACGAAGCGTGTTCCCGAGCGCCGGATCGAGTCCGTGAATATCGTGAAGTCCAAGTGATTGTCCGAGAAGCATTCGGTAAAACGCCGGAGCGAGCGGTAAATCCAACATGCGACCATCCTGTAACGTCTTACCGATGACTTTACCCAAGAGATTGAAGCTCTTCAGACGTGAGGCGTGCGTCTTTCCGTTCATTCGAGGAGGCGTGATGGGCGCCGGGAACAACCCGTGCGGAGCGACGACGAGGTCGTCTTGGCTCGCCACGCCGGTATCTAACCACATGTGTTGCTTGCGTCGTCTGAATTGCTTGGAGAGTAAGAAGAAAAATTCGAGCGTCGGACCAGTGCCGGTGCCAACCTCTTCGAAGAACTCAACCTCGAGGACCATCTTTGTCACGTTGGGAAGGTTGAACACCTTCTTCGCGCTCGCAAAGATGTGCTCGCGGTTCACTCTCACTTTCAGACGTTGAAGACGTCCAACTCTGATTTCACGTCCCCCATCGGTAGTGAGCGCACCACTCTCACTTCCAGCGCCGTGAAGATGATGCAGAGTTCGAGAGAGCGAGAAGGCAACGCATTTGAAGAGCTTGTAACGACTCTCAAACGGAAACAACCACGGGCATGCGCGAGTCAAAGAAGTGCACCAAGCTGGGGTCGACGAGCTGCAAAGAGTCACGGTGTCTTGTAATTGACGCGTGAGCTTACCCGTGAGCTTGCCGTGAATGAATGACTCCTTCGGCAAGGAAACTCTGCGGACCGCCGAGCCGGCGTCCTCGGTTTTGCTCAAAATACGAGCTGATGAGACGCTGAGTTCGTGTAACACGGTCAAAACGACGAGTAGATCATTCAACTGGTCCGAAGCTTCTTCATGCGCAAGAGCTTTCGTCACACTACCACAGAGAGCCGGCACGAAAGAACCGAGCGTCGCCCGCATCTCACTGTTACCAAGCTCGGCAACGGCTTCGTTCACCTTTGATAGCTCCTCCTTGGACTCGTCGACGACACCACCGAGTTGGAGCGTGTCTGGAACGACGTCCGTCGCCTTTGCATTTTGATACGTGATGGTGTTCGTTTTCTCCCAGTTGAGCTCCGTCATGGATACACCGCTTTGTCGAGCGATGAAGGCGACGACTTGCAACACGGTCGTTTGAGGATTCAGTATCGTCCCATCGACTGAAAACGTGAGACGTCTTGTCGACGCTCCTGCAGCGGCGCGAGCGGCAAACGAGTTCGGTGGGTGCAGCGGAGCGCCACCTTCCACGTCACCTTCGTCATCGTCTTGCTCAATGTCTTCGTTTGTCAAATCCAATTGTCCCCCATCCTCGTCGGCATCCTCACCGACGAGCGTCGCTTCGTCGTCGCTCATAATTTCGTCTTCGTCTCCTTCTTCATCGTCATCTTCCTCGTCGCCGTCGTGCTCCATGTCGGCGGGTGGAGACAATCGAGAAGATCGGCGAGGCGCCTCCAGGCGTCTTCCCGGCTTGTGCACTCGCGGATACAAGAAATCCTCGATGGCGCTCAGCGTCGCGAACGGCTCCACCAACATGACGTTATTGGAGTGATTGCTGAGACCATCGGTAGAATCGGCGGCGAGTTTGAATCTAATCTTGAAAGGACGAACCAGACCAACTAAGTTGGCGTCGTCGGCCGAGTTGTCTCGACCGCGTCGAGACGACGACGGCTGAATACTCGTCACGGCTATGGACAAGTCTTCGCACGATGCCAACGCATCGGACAAACGTTTGATCAAATTTTCAAACGCTGCGGGTTCCTTGGCGCAAGTGATGGCCTTGATGAATGCGGCGTACTTGTCCACGAGCATTTTCGTATCTTTCCAGTCTCTCGGCGCGAGGTATTCCTTCAACGCCCCGACGGAGTCGCTCTCGAGAAGTTCGAAAGTGCTCGCACCGGAGACAGAGTCCAGAAATTCAGTCAACGAAGCGATATCACCCGTCATACGAAGCGAAGAGCTCGCCCGTCGCAAACGTTCTACGCTAGGATTCTCCGCCTCAGATTGCTCGGAGGCTGAAAAATACTTGTTGTACACTCTGCTCGCGTGCGCCAAGGCGGCACGGTACTCGGGACCGTCTGACGTCATCGCCGCATTACGCGCGGCCACGCCTCTCAAGCCACCTCCAAGCGCCGGTACGAGTCCGGCCGGAGTCTTCGTGTTGTCCCCGGCGGGCGACTTGGCGGGCGCAGCGGCGTCCATGGTGTTGGCTAATCGCTCGTTCTCTTCAAAGAGTCGCTTCAACGCGTGAACTGCGCCCTCCTTTCGGAGTATTCTCGCCATGTCCAACGTCTTCTTTTCCATGCCAAACTCCACGAGATCCAAGCATCCTTCTATTTGTCGCGCCTCTCGAGAACAAAGCTGAGTAGCGCAGAACGCCGCGAGCGTCGTCGTCTCGACGATCGTCTTGAATGATTGTTCGGATGAAAGCTGCGTCCACTTTGTGAGTGCGGACAGACACTTGACCTTGACGCTTTGCGGGACGCTAGAGTCGACCGCTTGCATCAAAACGTTGATCAGATTCGTCGCGTAGTTGACCAACAACTCTGGTTCTTGTGTGGTTAACACTGGTACGTTTTGCGAGCACGGCGACTGTTCCTTCTTTGCCGACCTCGACTTGGAATTGACTACCGGTAACAGGGTGTCGGCGAGCGTGGCGACCTCCAACAACTGATCCGATGTCATGATTGGAGACGCGACTCCGCTGCTCGCGGGCGACGCCGACGAAGGACCGGCGCTCGTGGTGGTGAGCACCTTGCATCGAGACAAGGCGACGGACAAGGTTGCGGGCAAATTGCCGCGAAGAAGCTCGAGCGCCACGTCCGGATTGTGCTTCGCGCACACGTTCAACAGCTTGATGAGCGCGTGATGCGTCAGCGGACTCACCGTGCGAGTCGATGAAGCGGAGATGAGATCCATCACCTTGGCGACGAGACCGCTCTGGCACAACGCGACGACGCGCTCCGATGAGTCCTTCGCCATCTTGGTCGCCAGATTGGTCAAGCACGCGCACGAAGAGTCGACGAGACGCGGATCTTCGTGGGCCAAGAGGTTCGTCAGGATGGGCACGGCGTCCATGGCGCCGTCTAAAGTGGAGCTCGGAAGCTGTCGACAAATGTTGGCGGCGATTTGCAAGCTCACGCGCTGCATGCCAAGAGAGAAAAAGTCCAGGTACGAGAGACACGCCGTCAGGGCGCCCTGACGCGCGCACTCCGCGCCGTAATCTTGACTTAATTTCTCCAACGCTTGCAGCGACTGTTCGGCGAGATCTATGTACTCGATGGTGAGCAGACGCGAGCAAAACAGCGGTAACGCGCCGTGGTGCACGATGGCGCCTCTCGACGGAGGTATGACGTCCGCCATCGTCGTCAAGGCGCGCGCGGCGAGCAGCATGATGTCCGGCATGTACTCCATGGTCATCATCTCCACCAGAACCGGAACGAACGAGTCGAGAGGGATGCTCATCATGAGTTCCTCACCCGAGATTACGAGCAACTCGTTGAGTTCGCTCAGCGCCGCCATCTGCGCCGAGGGATCGTCCATCTGCTTCATCCCCTGCAAGATTTCCTTGAGCTTGGCCGATCCACCCGGTCGAACGAACCCCGCCTGCATGCCACCGCCCGCGACGTTGCTCAAACGTCTCAAAAGCGCGCGCAAACCAGCCTCGGGATCGTCTCGGTCCATTGCGTCTCTCAACTCATCCAACTCGTCCTCCGACCCGCCTTCCAACTCCTCGTCCTCGTACTCATCCTCGTACTCGCTCTCGCTCTCGCTCTCGCCCTCCTCGTCGTCCTCATCGCTCTCGTCGTCGTCCGAATCATCGTCGCTCTCGTCCTCATCGAATCCATCGTCGTCTGAATCGTCGTCCGAAGACTCGTCGTCTCCCGACCCCCCCGGCGCCTCCCCTCGTCTCGCGCCCTCCTCCCGTTCCTCTCTCGCCTCCTCCCTGCTCGCGCCCTCGCGCGCGCCTCCACGTCCATCTCGCGTCGACGCATCCTTCCTCCCGCGTCCACTCGCGTCCGCGCTCGTCCGTCGTCTCGCGCCGCCGCCGCCGCCGCCCCTCGCGCTCGCCTCCGTCCCTCTCCCTCTCGCCCGCGCGTCTCTCCCGCT
>Ga0255754_10003024_pt1 | contig 12269 bp, 10 predicted proteins | sample 101ome_22_FD_179954 | JGI IMG/M metagenome (GOLD analysis project Ga0255754, IMG submission 179954) | Coastal salt marsh microbial communities from the Groves Creek Marsh, Skidaway Island, Georgia - 101412BT metaG (version 2) | ecosystem: Environmental > Aquatic > Marine > Intertidal zone >... | reverse complement strand
CGACTCCGTTCCGCTTCAGCAGCAGTAGGCCATCGCTCTACAGCCGTCTGGTATTTGATGCGCTCCGGGGGCTTCCACATGGCGCTAGGGCTCGATACGGCCCACGTCCAGTTTGATCTGCCGCAGCGCGACCATCATCTGGTCGTAATCAGCCTCGCTCAGATTACCCAGGCACTCGGCTACCCAAGCCTCATGCGCCTCGGCCATTTCGTTAAAACGCTTCAGACCAGCGCGCGTTAAGGTGACACAAAAAGCACGACGATTACCCTCGACTGGCTCCCGGCTGATTAACCCCTCACCTTCCAACTGCGCCGCGATGCCCGATACGTTACCGCCCGAAACCATCATGCGCTGGGATAGATCCCCCATTGTCAGACCCTTGGGCTCCCGCGCTAGCTGAGCCATTAGGTCGAATCTGGGCAAGGTGGTATCAAATCGCTTCCGTAACCGCTTGCGCAGGTGCCGCTCCACCAAATTAGTGCAAGTGAGCAGGCGCAACCACAACCTGATAGCGTGGTGGTCGTCCTGTTCGATGCGAGATTCGTGGTCCAGACGCGATTGACTCGCTAAGGCATCCATTGCATATCTCTCATTTGTCAGCGTAGTGATTTAATATTTTAAACATAAAATGTTTCTTATATACTAGTAGAACATTTTAGATTTAAAACATCTTGTGCATTGCGCAACGAGAGGAGCAAGCAGTGAAAGTAATCTGTCTCGGCGGCGGTCCAGCCGGCCTGTACCTAGGTATCAGCCTCAAACTGCGAAATCCCGACCACGAGGTTGAGGTATACGAGCGCAACAAACCCAACGATACCTTCGGCTGGGGCATTGTCTTTTCAGACCAAACGGTTGACAACATCACGGCTAATGACCCCATTAGCGCTCAACGCATTGTTAATGAGTTCATTCATTGGGACCTCATCGATTGTCACGTTTCAGGCGCCGTCGAACGCTCGGGTGGCCATGGATTTATTGGACTTGGTAGAAAGCGCTTTCTGCAGCTGCTGCATGAACGGGCAACAGAATTAGGTGTGGCGCTCCACTTCGAGCAGGAAGTTGAACTGGCGGATATTGAGACCCGATTCGCCGACGCCGACGTGATTGTCGCCAGCGATGGGCTGAACTCAAAAATCCGCAACACCTATCGTGAGGAATTTGGCTGCACCATAGAGACACGACCCAATAAATTTGTATGGCTGGGTACGCATCAGACCTTCCGCGATGCATTCACTTTCATTTTTGAGCGTACCGATCACGGCTGGATTTGGGCCCACGCTTATCAATTCGACGAGAACACCTCAACCTTCATTGTCGAGACAACACCTGAGGTTTATGACGCCCTCGGATTCGAAGATATGTCCCACGAGGAAAGTGCGGAGCGCTGTCGAAAAATCTTTGAGCGGTATCTCGACGGCCACACGCTAATGACCAATTCGGCCCATGTCAGGGGATCCGCCTGGATTAACTTCCCCGCGGTCTATTGCGACAATTGGATCAAAGACGATCGTATTGTTTTGATTGGTGATGCGGCCCATACCGCGCATTTCTCCATCGGCTCTGGAACAAAATTAGGGTTGGAAGATGCCATTTCACTGGCGCACCATCTGGATAGCGGGGAGCCGATAGGCACCGCTCTTACGCGCTACCAGGAAGAACGCAAAATTGATGTACTGCGGCTACAGAATAGCGCCCGTAATGCCATGATTTGGTTTGAGAATGTGCCGCGCTATATCGATGCCTTTGACTTAAAGCAGTTTAACTATTCAATGCTCACACGCAGTCAGCGCGTCAGCCACGAGAATCTCCGCCTTAGGGATGAAGCCTGGCTGAACTCCATGGAAACGCACCTGGCACAGCGACACCTCGGCGAGGCCGCGAACGACCCCGTGCCTCCCATGTTCCTGCCCTTCTCACTCCGAAATATGTCACTGCAAAATCGGGTTTGCGTCTCGCCCATGTGCATGTATAGCGCCGCAGATGGCATGCCCGACGACTGGCACCTGGTGCACTACGGCGGTCTCGCCAAGGGTGGCGCTGCACTGGTCTACACCGAGATGACCAATGTAAGCGCTGAGGGGCGCATCACGCCTGGATGCACCGGCATCTGGAGCGGCGCGCACACTGATGCCTGGCGTCGCATCACCGACTTTGTGCATCAGCACACGCAGGCCAAGATGGCGATCCAGATTGGTCATGCCGGCCCAAAAGGCTCAACGCTGGAACCATGGAAGTGGGACCCGAAAATTCTTGACGAGCCCCTCCCCGAACACGAGCAGTGGCCGCTTTTATCTGCTAGCGCGATACCCTTCGACACCTACAGCCCTGTGCCGCAAGCCATGACAAGCGAGGACATGGACACGGTGCTGGAACAGCATGTCGCCGCAGTGCGGCGTGCTGATAAAGCCGGATTCGATATGATCGAAATGCACGCGGCACACGGTTATCTTCTCTCTTCATTCATCACACCGGTACTGAATCAACGTGACGATGAATACGGCGGCTCCCTCGAGAACAGGTTGCGTTACCCGGTGGCGGTTTGTCGAGCTATGCGAGCCGTCTGGCCTCAAGAAAAACCCATGTCAGTGCGCATTTCCGCCCATGACTGGATGGGCGACGATGGCGTTACAGAACAAGATGCGCTGCTGATAGCGCAGGCATTTATCGAAGCGGGTGCTGACATCATCAATGTCTCGACAGGACAAACCAGTCACTCCGCTAAACCTCAACCTGGGCGCATGTTCCAGACACCGCTTTCGGACATCATCCGCAATGACGGAGATATACCGACCATCGCTGTGGGCAACATTTACGAGACTGACCACGTCAATAGCATTATCGCGGCAGGGCGAGCTGATCTAGTCTGCCTGGCGCGCCCACACCTAGCCGACCCAAATTGGACGCTTCATGCGGCAGCCGAGCTGGGCTATCAGGGACCCGGTGCGATCGAGCAACACCAGTATTTTCTCGGCTATCGGCAGGCCCATACTTTGGCCGAGCGTGAGCGCGAGGCGACCTCGTGAGCCGTCATGCATTCATCACCGGCGCTGGCTCGGGCATTGGAGCAGTCATTAGTCGGCAACTGCATGCCGAGGGATACCGGGTTTCACTGGTCGGGCGACGCATCGAACCGCTGCAAACCCTGTCGACATCCTTAGGTAGCGGCAGTCAGGCCGTAGCCGGTGACGTGACCGACAGGGCCGGAATGGTCGAGTGTTTTGCCTCCGCTCGAGAGCACTTGGGACACATCGACATATTGGTGAACTGTGCGGGAATGGCCCCCACTGCACCCTTCCATCGCCTCGATTTCACCGACTGGCAACGAACCATGGACGTGAACGTTAATGGCGTCTTCCACTGCACTCAAATCGCACTTGAGAACATGCTGGATGCAGGCTGGGGCCGCATTATCAACATCGCCAGTGTCGCCTCGCTGCGGGGTTTTCCCTATGTCAGCGGCTACTGCGCATCGAAGCATGCCGTTCTCGGGATGACACGTGCGCTGGCTCTTGAAGTCGCGACGCGAGGTATCACGGTCAATGCGATCTGCCCTGGATACGTGGATACTGATATCGTGCGCACAGCCATCGCAGAGATCGTCAGCAAGACTGGACGGACTGAAGAGGATGCCCTGCAGCACTTCACTGAAAGCAATCCGCAAGGGCGCCTGATCAAGGCATCAGAAGTCGCTAGCGCAGTGAGCTGGTTGTGTGGCGATGGTGCGGCGAGCGTCACAGGGCAGGCGGTCGCGATTGACGGTGGTGGCACCGCCTGACACGGGGAACATAATCATGCAAACAACATCACTGTTGAGCTACGAAGCGCAGCACTTTTTATGGGAGTGCGAGAATCGCGTTGCGACCATTACGCTCAATCGACCTGAGCGCAAAAATCCACTCACCTTCGAGTCCTACGCAGAACTGAGGGATTTGTTTAGGAACCTAACTTACGCCTCCGACGTCGATGTTGTAGTCATCACCGGAGCGGGTGGCAACTTTTGCTCTGGAGGCGACGTGCACGAAATCATTGGGCCTCTGACCGAGATGAATATGAAAGATCTAATGGCCTTCACTCGCATGACGGGGGACCTCGTAAAAGCGATGCGAGCCTGCCGACAACCTGTGATCAGTGCCGTAGAGGGCATTTGTGCGGGCGCAGGCGCGATTATTGCCATGGCGAGTGACCTTCGCTACGCCACCGAGGGCGCAAAGGTGGCCTTCCTCTTCAACCGGGTCGGCCTGGCGGGCTGTGATATGGGCGCGTGCTCGATTCTGCCACGCATTATCGGACAGGGACGGGCGAGCGAACTGCTCTACTTTGGACGCTCGATGAGCGGCGAAGAAGGCGAACGTTGGGGATTCTTCAATGGATTGAGCGCGGCACCGCTTGAGGATGCCATGGCGGCAGCGACTCGCATCGCCGCAGGGCCCACTTTTGCCAATGGCATCACGAAGAACCAGCTTCACCACCAGTGGAACATGTCTGTCGACCAAGCGATTGAGTGCGAAGCTCAGGCGCAGGCAATTTGTATGCAGACCGAGGATTTTCATCGCGCCTACAATGCATTTGTAGAAAAACAACAGCCCGTGTTTCAGGGTGACTGACACCATGGCCATTCGTCGGGAGAAGAAATCATGAGCGACGGCAGCTTTTTGCAGTGGCCCTTTTTTAGCGACGAGCATCGAGAGCTCGCTGCGCGGCTTGATGACTGGGCGAATCGTCACATCCCCTCCCTCACAGCAGAAGAGCATCACGATTTAGACGGGACCTGCAAAGCCATCGTCAAGGCTCTGGGGGATGCTGGTTTTACAAGCTATGCCGTCCCTGCCAGTGCAGGAGGACAACACAAAAAACTTGACGTCAGAAGCCTCTGCATCATCCGGGAGACGCTGGCACGCCATAATGCGCTCGCCGACTTTGCGTTTGCGATGCAGGGGCTGGGTAGCGGCCCGATTTCACTATTTGGTGATGAGGCGCAGCAAGCGACCTACCTCAATGCTGTAGCGACTGGCGATAAGATTGCCGCGTTTTCGCTATCAGAGCCCGAGGCAGGATCGGATGTGGCCGCTATGTGCTGTAGCGCCCGAGCCGATGGCGACCAGTGGGTGCTCAACGGCACCAAAACATGGATATCCAACGCCGGCATCGCTGATTTTTACACCGTCTTCGCACGCACTGACGACACCGGAGGTGCAAAAGGCATCAGCTGCTTTATCGTCGAAGCAGGCACACCCGGATTCGAGGTCACCGAACGCATCGATCTGGTAGCACCCCATCCTCTTGGCACCCTGACATTCAGTGACTGCCGAATACCAAGAGCACATCTGGTAGGCGAGGAAGGCAGAGGCTTCGGCATTGCAATGGCGACACTAGACGTTTTTCGCTCTACCGTCGCTGCCGCAGCGCTAGGCATGGCGCGACGCGCGCTGGACGAGACGCTCGACTACACCGCCGAGCGCAACATCTTTGGCGGCAAGCTAGGAGATCTTCAGCTTGTGCAGGCCAAAATCGGTGAGATGGCGCTGGGTGTCGACAGTAGCGCGCTACTGGTGTATCGCGCTGCGTGGACCAAAGACTGCGCCGCGGAACGGGTCACCCGCGAGGCGGCGATGGCCAAATACCACGCCACCGAAACCGCACAGCAAGTCATTGACGCTGCAGTGCAACTGCATGGCGGCAAAGGCGTCACCAAGGGCTATATTGTCGAGGCTTTGTACCGGGATATTCGCGCACTGCGGATTTATGAGGGGGCCAGCGAAGTGCAAACAACCATCATCGCCAGGCAGACCATTGCTAATCACGCATAACACCGTCAGCCAAAGTGACTTTACGACAAGGACTGGCGGCCCCTATCGATTATTCAGTCACGCTGCCGCCGTTTTCCGTCAGGGGCAATATGATAACTTTAAGAGGCTTGGGAGAGTCAGTCTTCCGGCTACCGTAGTCATCACCGAGCGACGGCATGGGTAGCCGCATTTACACAATAAGGGGAAGTATATGAGCACGTTATCGGATTTAGTTCAGGGTCTTGCAAACGATGCGATCACCGTCATCGACCTCACAGAAACACTTCGGGAGGACTATCCGGTCATCTCGTTACCCCCTGACTTCAAGCAAGCATGGTCTTTCAAAAAAGAGCTGGTGTCCGAGTACAACGAGGACGGTCCAATGTGGTTCTGGCACAACATTTCGATGAATGAGCACACGGGCACCCACTTCGACGCACCCATTCATTGGGTATCCGGCAAGGACTTACCCAACAACACCGTTGACGAGATACCAGCCAAAGACTTCATAGCTCCCGCTTGCGTCATAGACTGCAGCAAAGAAGTGGCGGAAGACCAGGATTTCCTGCTCACCAAGGAGCATTTGATTGCCTGGGAAGAACAGCATGGGCAAATACCCGCGGGAAGCTGGGTGTTCATGCGCTCCGATTGGCGAAAAGTCGCGAGCCCCGACAACTACGCCAACATCAAAGAGGACGGCGCTCACCACCCGGGGCCCGATCACGACTGCGTTCAGTGGATGATCAAAGAGCGCGACGTACTCGGTTTCGGCACAGAGTGCATCGGGACCGACGCAGGAATCGCCATGAGTTTTGATCCCCCTTTACCCTGCCACTACTTCATGCACGGCGCCGGCAAATATGGCCTGCAATGCATGACTAATCTGGATCTCCTGCCCGCTACCGGGGCCGTCATTCTTTGTCCTCCTCTAAAAATCGAGGGTGGATCGGGCAGTCCGCTGAGAGTACTCGCTCTCGTGTCGGATTGAGCGGCGCATCGCCTAGCTTGACGACTGCCGCACTCACCATAAGCAATTGCCACGCCAGACCGCCCCGCCAGGGTGGTCAGCGACGGCTTTATCTTTTTGCGTGCAATAATTCTGGGGGTCCGCGACCGTTAGCGCTATCAGTCGGCGCGTCGCGCAGTGGCAGTTTGGCGCGTGACAAGATGGCCCTAACGCCCACATGACTTCAGGTTAGAATGGCGGCCTTTCATCACTCCAGAGCCTCGTCTTGTCAGCGCCCTCTTCCCCCAACGACCAACTGAGCAGCGACACTATCGCGTTAGACAAAAACGCTATTGTCGCCTTCGCCACACTTTTCGACCCTCAGCCCTATCATCTGGACACTGACGCGGCAGAGGCGTCCATATTTGGGGGCCTTTGCGCCAGCGGCTGGCATATTGCCGCCCTGGCTACGCGACTAGTGAGCGAAACCTTATTGGCCAATGGGATACCCTTTTTAGAAATGACCTCGGTCGGTCATTTAAAGTGGCATCGGCCAACCTTTGTGAACGATCAAATTAGCGTCCGAATAGCACTCGGCTCGTCACATTCTGAGAGCCCAATCACCGACACATTCATTCAGGCACTGGAAGTCGAGGTGTGCAACGGAGATGGAGAAGTCGTGGCGGGGATGTCTGCCACAGCAGCCATCGCAACCGGCCCGGCTGCGGGGGCGGCACTGTGACTACACTGTATCTCAGAGACCGATGGTTTGAAGACCTCCCCGTGGGAGAGTTTCACGTATTTGGGTCGCACACCTTCAGCGAGCTGGAAATTGTCGACTTTGCTCAGCAGTTCGATCCTCGACCCGAATCAACCAACCCCGAGAAAGCGCGCCATAGCCATAGGCAAGGGCTTGTCGCCAGCCCGTGGCTGGTGACGGCGACGTGGATGCGAAAAATGGTCGACTACATGGAAGTTTACGCACAGGGCGTTAATGATGGTCGCCGCAACGGCGCGGGCGTCGCCATAAATGATCTGCAATGGCTTGAGCCAGTTCGGCCCGGGCACACGTTAACGTACACCTACGAAATCGTTGAAAAACCCGAGCGAGTGATCAGGGAAAAATGGGGCCTGATTCGGTCACGAAATGAGGCTTTCAACCAATACAGCGAGAAGGTGATGCAATTTGAAATCGACATCCTTGCTGAGCGCCGTCCGAAGCGTTCAGACAACGTCCAAGAGTAATAAACTGGCAATTGCCGCGGCAAGAAACAAGCTCTCTCCAGCCAGCAACACAATCGGCCTCCACCCAATTGACGCCACCTCACGGAGTGACGTTCTCACACCAAGCGCCGTCACTGCCAACAGCAGGAGCCCGGTAGCAAGCTGAGAGACACCCTGAGTTAAGGGAACGGGTAGCGGGACAGTATTGTTCAAAAGGAATAATGCGAGAAAACCGAGCAAGAAAATAGGGAAAGACGCCGGGGACGACTGCCCGTCAACCTGATCAGGCGACCGCGCCGAAATCCGGCTCAGAAATGCAATGGCCATTACGATCGGGACAAGCATGGCCACACGCAACAGCTTCACAAAGGTGGCGAGATCGCCTGTCTCGGGTGAGACGCTATACCCCGCTCCCACCACCTGAGCGACATCATGAATCGTCGCTCCGATAAACAACCCCATCTCTGTGGGGGTGAACATTAGAAAGTCACCAACAATGGGATAAAACACCATAGCGGCGGTGCTAAAAGTCGTCACTCCAATGACGGTAAATAGCGTGTGTCGCTGTTTCGTCTCAGACTCAGGAAGTGCTGCGCTGATCGCCATCGCAGCTGAAGCACCGCAAATACCTACGGCACCTCCGGTCAGTAAACCCAAATCTCGCTCGCAACCCAGCACCCGTGCCCACAAGACGCCAAAAGCCAGCGTCATCACCACTGCCGCACAGACAGCGGCAACCGCTGGCCACCCGAGAATGGCGACCTCATCTAGACTCAACCTGAGTCCAAGTAATGCCACCCCGAATCTTAAGCAGGGGCCCGAGGCCCACACCAATCCCTTCGTGAACTGATCCGATTCACTCAAGAAGTGGCAGGACAGACCCAGCAAAAGGCCCATCAGCATAGCTGGCGCACCATAGCGGTAAGATATGGCATAGGCCGTCACAGACAGCACAGCACTCAGCGTAACGCCCGCCGCAATGTCTTGCAGGCCGACTACCCTCCCGTGGCTCACGCGAAGTCCGAATTTGAGGGTACGGTAGCGCCAGGCTCAAAGCTTGAATCAGGCTCCATGGCTGCCGAATAAAGCGAGGTGATGGCTGACGGATCACTGTTAGGTGAACGCTCAAGATAATCCAGAATCTGCATCAGCCGCGATGTGGTGCGATGTCGAGTCTCGCCATAACCCTTGACGAGTCCACCAAGCATGGCAATCGCCATGGCCATGTCATGCTCTTTGGCAGACAGCACGGCCTCGTACCACCGGTCGATCATTCGCCGCTCGTGCGCGTAGCCGAAGGTGGAACGCCGGACACGGCGAACAGCCGCCAAACCGCGGAGCAATACTTGCATGCTGACACGGTCCGTTCGCAAAGTTCGCGGCCCAAGGAGTCGACTCAACCAGCGCCTAGCGGTCTTTGACTTCAACAACGCCCCACCCCACCTCTCGGGGAGTAGAGCGGCAACTTCTTCAACCCGCGGGTGAAAAAATTCCGCCACAGTCACGGGTTGGTCGGGGGCCGCCTCAACTTCTGAGCGAATCATAGACTCTCGGTCGGGCCTAACCTTAAGTTGCGCAACCCGCGGTATGTCCTCAAACGCCATCCACAGTGCAAGGTGGCGCCCAGCCTCACACGAAAGAGCGTAGCTTTCTCGATCCAGATCGCGATCTACTAACGCTGACAGGCGACTCAACCATTCCTCTGCATAAGCCTCGTCCTGATAGTCAATCAATCTGTTCACGCTGTAATAGGCGACCTCATGCAGCGCCTCAGGCAATGCTGCTAGCCGCGGCAACCAGCGGTGCCCGATTGCGTTACTGGCAACCGGCAGCGTGAAAGGCAACGCCGCTGGGGGGACATACTCGCCAACACCGCCAGATTCTGCCCGGCGCAGACTCTCGTCGAAAGCAGCGAGGTTGGCTGTCGCCCCTCTTCCGCTTGAGAGCAGATCGCGAAAGCAGTGCGGCTCAAACGGGAGCGCGCAACTCCCAGCGATCGCACCCAGGAGCGCCGCTGAAATAACGGTTCCGTGTCGCTGGACAATTTCAGACATATCGAAATGCACGAACGCTTTCGCATAGCGCTCACCCATCTCGAGAATCAAATCTCTGTCTACAGACCCATCACCTGCTGCGCTTTTTTCTGTGATGCCAAAAACGCGATGGTCTGAAGCAATCAACAAGCTTTTGTCCGGGGAAATAAAACCCCGACTGATCATTCGTCCTGCTTCAGCGACTTCAGAAGCAACTGCCACGTCGATATCGCCTTGCGCAGGAAACAGCGACATTACCGGGGGGCGCTTGCTGTCTTGTCGCGGCATGAATTCTAGGTAGTAGATCGTAGCGCCTGTGCGCTGCGCCACTCCTGCAAGCGAAGTGCTTTGGCACCACCAGCCACTGCGCTCCGCCGCCGAGATCAACCAATTAGTCAGCACGCCGCCACCCTCACCACCGAGTGCGGCGATTACCATATTGATAGTCCCATTCTCAGGGGCCATCAGAACTGCCTTTGAGCGATACGCTTGCGGTCACGCGCCCGCCACCACTCGCGAATCCGAACGCGAGTCGTGTTTAACCATCGGTCCCATAAGTTAGGATTGTGGATGAGATCCACTTTTGAGAACGATGGGCAAAGCACCGCCGAGTGCGCGTTGGTGCCGCACACTCCGCAGCCAACACAACTGTTATCTACATAAGACACAGGGTCCGAACGCAGGGGGTCTGGATTCTCCCGGATGGTCAAAGACGGACACCCTGACAGCCGAATACAGCCGTGATCGCCAGTACATGTTTCCGGATCAATATAGAAACGGGCGCGCTTCACCCGCTCACCTTCAGAGACCGCCTGGCGGATCATTGGCTTGATCCGACGCTGACGGTTCAGCATGCATTCTCCCTCCGCCACCACCACCTTGAGTCCAGGAGCATCTGTCGTCAGTGCTGAGCGCAACGTCTCCTTCATGGCCGCTATATTGTAGGTGCTGACTGTGCGGATCCACTTCACCCCGGCACCCCGGCACGCATCTTCAATGGTCTGCCAACTGTCCCGCTTCGGTTGCTCGGCATCCAGCGTAGTGGCGATCAGATTAGGCTCTACCAGCGACGGAATATCCTGCCCGCCGGTTGCAGCCGAATAACCATTGTCTATCACGATCAGAAGGCCATCGTGCTCATTGAATACCGCACTGCTCACGCCGCTCGTTAAGCCGTTGTGCCAGAAGCCGCCGTCGCCCATGATGCTTATCGCCTTGTGCGGCAATGCGTGACGCATTCCTGAGGAACTCGCTAGCGAGAGACCGTAGCCCATAATGGTATTGCCTAGGTTGAAGGGAGCGGCAGTAGCAAAGGAATGGCAGCCAATATCGGAGGAAATGTGAAAGGGCCCCATATCCTCCTGCAGTTGCTTGATCGCCGAAAACAACGGACGCTCCGGACATCCGGTGCACAAGCCAGCAGGTCGCGGCGGCAACTCCGCCATCAAACGGCTGATATCCTCTTCTGACACCGGGGTCTCTGTGGCCTGCACTGCCTCCAGCGACAGCGCCAATGGAATATCCTCTCGCGAGGCTTCCTGAATGAATCGAGTCATCCCCTCCAGCATGACCTGCCCGGTGTACTCGCCGGCCATCGGCATAATGTCCTTGCCGTAAACACGCGTCTGTACGTCCTGCCGGCGCAGTATCGTCTGAATACCCTGCTCAATGTACTCTGGTTGACCTTCCTCAAGAATCAGAACCTGCTCTTTACCCACACAGAACTGCACAAGCTCACTGGGGATTAATGGATACGCGACATTAAGGCAGTAAATGGGGATATCGGTATCGCCGTAAATATCGGCCAATCCTTGTCGCTGCAAAGCGCGAATGACCGTGTTGTAAGAGCCGCCACAGGTGATGACTCCCACCGACTCATATCGCCCGGGAAAAATTTCATTGAGGGCATTTTCCTCAACAAAGCGAATGGCCGCGGGCAGTCTTTCAGCAATTTTCTCCCGCTCCTGCTGATAGACAAAAGGGGGCAAAATAATTTTCTCAGGCTCCCTATTCGGCGTTACCGGTGCCTGACTGTTATACGCTGGAGCCACATTGTCTCGGGCGATAAATTCGCCCGTCACATGGCATCCACGGATGCGCATCATGTAGAAAATTGGCGTGCTGGATGCTTCCGAGAGTTCGAAGCCCTTTTCCACCATATCGACAATGCTGGGCAGGTTAGGTCGCGGATCGAGGAGCCACATTTGCGCCTTCATGGCAAACGCATAGCTGCGCTCCTGCATGATGCTCGAACCCTCACCGTAATCTTCCCCGACGATC
>Ga0255754_10003015_pt1 | contig 12292 bp, 10 predicted proteins | sample 101ome_22_FD_179954 | JGI IMG/M metagenome (GOLD analysis project Ga0255754, IMG submission 179954) | Coastal salt marsh microbial communities from the Groves Creek Marsh, Skidaway Island, Georgia - 101412BT metaG (version 2) | ecosystem: Environmental > Aquatic > Marine > Intertidal zone >... | reverse complement strand
GCCGAAACCGCCGCCAAGAGTCTGCGCGACGCCTTCGAGCGCGTCTCCGTCTCGATTAAATCATCCATCGAGCGCACGACGACGAGCATGGACGCCGGATTTCGCGGGAAAGACTCGCTCGAGGAACGTTTGGAGCGCGAGCGAGAAATCGAAGACATGCGCGCCGTGCTCGAGGACGGGTACGTCCCCGTCGCTCGCCCGCGAGAGACGAACGCGTCGTCCGTCGCGTAGACGCCTCGCGCGCGCTGTACGATATAGACACCAAACATGTAACATAGACACACACATCCGCGCAGAGCGTGATCGATCATCGTCCAGTCTCTTCTCTCTCTCGCGCGCGTCCCGACGAAAAAAAAGTTTTCCTTTGGCGCATTCAGTCCCCATCGCGCGACGCGCGCGTCGTCCATGCGCTTCGGCCGCGCCTCGACCGAACGCAACGCGCGCGAACACACCGCCGACGACTCCGCGTCCACCTCGTCCGCGTCGAGCGGCGCCATCGACGGCTTTCGTTTCGTTCGTTCGCTCGCCACCGCGCGGCGCATCTCCACCACCGAAGACTACGAACGCGCGCGCGACCGCACGCTCGCCGTCGCCGCGGGCGCCTTCATCGCTTCCGCCGCCGTCACCGCCGTCGCCGTGGCGAGCGCGCGAGCGAGGACCAAGGCGGAGAGAGATTTACCTCGCGGGACGCATTGGCGCGCGGCGGCGACGGCGACGCGTGCGCTGGCGACGGCGAGTCTCGCGAGCGCGACGTGCGTGTGTGCGGTGGGATTGACGCTTCGAGCGTGCGGAGTGACGACGGTGGAGGATTTGCGTCGACAGCTTCGCGCGGGAACGCGGCGCGCGCTCGAGGCGACGCCTGGGGGATTGGGACGGGATCGATGACGGCGCCGGCGAGAGACGAGGGCGACGAGGAATTGGATGTGTCGGCGTTGATGGCGTTCGGTGCGTCATGTCGCGCGTTCGAGCGGTACCACGCCAAGTCCGACGTCGCGATGGCGACGGTGCCGCACTGGTACGCGATGTGCGTGAAGGATGAACGGGTGAAGATGGGAGAGGCGGCGACGGCGGCGACGCGCGCGGCGACGAGCGGTCGCCTGCGCGCGTTTCTCGACGGTGGATTCGCGCATCCCAGCGCGCGCGCGATGGCGCCGGAGCGAATGACGAGCGCGATTGAGGAAATCGCCGCGTGCGCGCGAAGGATGCGAGAGTGCGTGCGAGAGGCGAGCGAGGCGATGCGGGATTTCGTCGAGGCGACGTCGGGTCGACGGCCGAGCGCCGAAGAGACGCATTGGATCTCCGACGTGCCTGTCCACATCATGCTCACCGCTTTCAAGTGGGGCACGGATGAGGAGTACACCATCGAACAGTGGTTGTGGATGTGCGCGTCCGTGTTGGATGGACTCGAGCGAGAGGTGGAGACGAGGGAGAAAATCGTCGCGTATCTTCAAGGCGGGGAGACGCGCGAGGACGAATTAGCCGGGTGCGTCGCCGTGTGGTCGGCGCGACCGTTCATAGACGATAGATTATTTTCACTCGTATCCGCAGATCCGGGCGGCGAGTGACGAGGACGACGATGGTGTCATTCAGCTGTATCTCTAGTGTTTCGTTTCACGCGTCTCTACTATCGTGTCGTTTCGTTGCTCTAATAGCGTTTCGTCTCGAATCATCATCCCGTCGATCTTCTCGTGCGTCCCCAGGTGTTTTGCGTTGTCTGCGTGTTTTGCGTCCCTCGCGTCGATCGACCACCGCGCGTCGGTGCGACGACCTCGTCCACGTCGTCGCCGCTGTCGTCGCCCGCCGTCGCGTTGGTCCTTCGCGTCGGCGTCTTCTTCGCGCGACTCGCCGTCGTCTTCGTCGCCTTGGTCGCGCGCTGCGTCGCCCTCGTCGGCGGCGCGGCGGCGCGTTTCTTCCCTCGCGTCGGCATCGCGATGACGTCCTCGTCGTCCGACGCCTCGATGACCTCGTCGTTGACGTCGAAGGAATCGTCGGAATCCTCCGCCGCGTCCTTCGTCGCCGCCGCGTTTCGTCGAACGCGCGTCGACGCCACCGCCGCCGCCGCGCGCGACGGTCTCGGTGGTCTCGGCGCGGGATTACTCAGCGGGATGACCTCGACGTCGGAATCGTCCTCGATGTCGTCGTCGTCGAACCCGTCGCCACCGCGCGGCGGCAGCTGTGGCGCGGCGGCGCGACGTTTCGCCGGCGTCTTCTTTTGCGTCGGCGCTTCGGAATCGATGCCCACCGCGACGCTCGCGCGACCGCGTCGATTCGTCGTCGTCGCTAACGGCACTTCCGACGCCACCGCCTCCTCCGTCGCCTCGTCCATCACCGGTTTCCTCTTGCTCGGTTTACTCATCTGCGCCTTGACGGCTTCGTTAATTTTCGACAAGAGCACGTCCGCGTCGTTTTCGTGCGAATTATCCGCGTTCACCGACGTCTGCACCGCCTTCAACCGTCGCTGACACAACTGTACGATGGCTGTCTTTTCATCCTTGTTGACGAAATCGTCCAACGCGGCGGAGAGATCCGTCGGCGCGAGTAATTGTAATCCCTCGGACGCCGACAAGTGTTCGCGCACGAGTCGATCGATGCGTCTCTGATTCTCCATCGCGCCGTTCGCGTGATCGTGCGCGTCGTCGACGCCGTCGTCCATCGCATCGTCCATCATCTCGTCCCCACCCTCCCCGCGCATCGCTCTCTTGAGCGACGATTTATGAAACAACAAGACGTCGTGCGGATTGGCAACCTTGCCGACGAATTTTTGTCCAAACCGTTGTGCGTTGATGGTGCTAAATCCACCCGAATAATCCACGCGCAGACGAATCAACGGAAGATGTAATCGGTCCGTCATGTCCACCTCATTCGGCGCGTGTCGCTCACGGTGTTTCACCGTCGCCCGCTCGATCATGGCGCGCACGCGATTCTCTAAAAACGCGCTCACGCCTCGCGCGTCGGCGGCGTCGAGCTCGGGCGTCTGCGCGAGGGCGATTTGTTCGTACTCGAACGGTCGCGTCGAACGCAGCGGCACCGGCGTTGTTCGCCAAAACGGCGCACCGTTGGGATTTTCCAGATCGCTTCGCACCTCGAGCACGCAAATCTTCTTCTCCTTGGCCTCACCCTCGATCAACGACGTCACGACGCTCGAACCCGGTTGCGAGACGTGAAATCCTTGCGCCGACTCGGTCGGTTCCACCAAACACTCGTGTTCGTGTCCCCACACGACGAAATCCAACCAATTCGGCAGGTACCGCTCAGATATCGCGTTCTTCGAGTGCGCGGCGCGATTTTGATGAATCAACATGACGTTAAACCACGAACTCGACGACGATTCCTTCGTCTCTCCCGGTCGATGCCACACCACGGCGTCCTTGACGTTGAACATTTGATGCAATCTATTATCCCTGATGTACCCCAATCCATACAGCGCCACCTTGGTCGCCCCCTTGCGCATCAACACCGGTTTCAAATCCACCGTTCCCACGGACCCTCCGCTCAGCGCGTGCTTGCCGAAATAATTGATTAAACCCGCCGTCGACAAGACGTCCATGGCGCTCAGGTTGCGTTCGCCCGCCGGATCGTCGTGGTTTCCGTGGATTCCAAACACCGGTAACGACACGTTCGCGTGTGGATCCTCGTAATTCACGAAACCTGTGCGTGAAAATACGCATCGTCAGTCTCCGTTCGGGCGCCATTCGCGCGACAAAACGCGCGAAACGCGCCGTCTTCGTCGTCGTCGTCGTCCACGCGCCTCTCGATGGAAAATTTTCCCTCTGATCGCTCAAAATCTCAATCTCGATCGCCTCGTCCCCTCGCGTCGCCTCTCGAAGCGTCTCCATGCACCGAACGAGCGTCTCTCGACTCGGTTTATTCACGTCGAAGACGTCTCCCGCGAGAAAGACGCAATCGACGGCGTACGCTTTCGCGTGCGCGAAGATCTCTTCAAACGCGAGAAAGGCGTCATCTTTACGTATCGGGTCGCGTTCGTGCGCGCCGAGGTGCGTGTCCGTGGCGATGAGGACGCGAAGCGTGTTCGCGTCCGGAGGTTTCATGAGACGCGCGCGCGGATCGATCGGACGACGCGCGGCGGTGAGTGAAGGTTTTCTTTTATAGAATACAGTTGGTGCCCGATTTCAATTCGAGCGTCCGCACCGCGCGCGACGACGTCGCGCGCGCGCGAGACGCGTCTCGAGACGGCGATGACTGGACGAATCGACGCGTCATCGCCGCCTCGCGTCGCATCGACGCGTCGACGGTGATTTCGATCACGTCTTCGACGTCCCCGCGTTCGCCTCGGCGGCGGACACCACGCTCGGCGTCGCGTACGCCGCGCTCGTCTGTCTCCCAAACGAACGCCCAGTCGTCTCACTCTCACCCTTTTCACCGCTCTCTCTCGCGCGCGCGCGATCGAGCGCGTCGAGATCCTCTCGAAGTCGCGCGTTGCACTCGTCGAATTGCGACGAGACGCCTCGCGAGGGATCCATCTCTCGTCGATGCGCGTCGTCCGTGACTCGAAACGACGCGTACGCGTGCGTCCACGCGGACGAGGCGCCTTTCCCGCGTTTTTTGCGTCGCGGGGAGGCGTGCGGACCGAGGAGTTCGGTGTCCCCAGGGTGCGAATCGTCGTCGTCATCCGATGAGCACGACGATTCTTTGCGTCGTTCGGACGCCGCGACGTCGCAATCCCTCGTCCCGTCGCACGCCGCGCACGGCGACGTGGACGGGAGGATTTTGTACAGCGCGTTGACGAGACGCGTGCCCACGAGGGCGTCGTCGTCGACGACGCGGTGCGGTCGGGACGACGACATTTCGAGGCGGTTAATGAGAATGGGAACGAACGCGTCGGCGTCGGCGTCGACGTCGCGGTGGTCGTGGACGACGCGTCTCGCGACGGTGGCGTGCGCGTGCGCGCTCATCGCGCTCACCGCGCGCGAGACGGCGTCCTCGTCGTCGTCGGCGACGTCGAAGATGATGACGATGATGAAGTTGTCCCGGGACGTGAATGAAATCGACGCCGAGGACGCCGAGGACGCCGACGCGGAGACGGCGCTCTCGCGCGAAATCGCCCGCGTCAACACCATCACGCGCGACATCACCGCGCCGGGACTCATGGCGACGCTTCGCGTGGGACTCGCGCGGGCGTCCCGCGCGTCGTCGTCGCCCGCCGACGCCGCGCGACCGGCGCGCGACGACTTCGCGAGCGCGTGCGCCACGCTCGCCGCCGCGTCGGCGATGGAATTACTCGCGAGAACGACGATGAATCTCATAGGACGACGCGCGTATCTCGATCGCGCGTGTGGGAGAGAAGAGGACACGTTGGACGACGCGTCGAGACGCGCGTATCTTTGCGCGACGACGGAGCGCTTCGCGAGCGGCGGCGCGCGGGAACTGCTCGAGGTGGCGCGCGCCGTCGTCGAGCGCGAGCTCGGACGCGAGGGAGACGTCGTTGATGAGAACGGTTGGACGCGAGACGACGCGGAGGCGTTCATGCGACGGTGTCGAGAGACGATGAGTCGCGCGTTGTTGGTGCCGTCGGACGTTTTCAGCGATCCCAAGGCGTTGCCGTTCGAACGCGCGCGTCGATTACACGTCAACGCCCCGCGGTCGTTTCCGTCGTGGGAGGCGATGTTGTTACCGGAAAAGAACCCCGATTTTAATCTCGAGCTCGGACCGGTGTCGACGACGGGGGACGATGGGAGAGACGACGACGCGAGACGCGCGCGCGAGAGACAGGTTTCGAATTTACGCGACGTCCTCAACGAGACGCGGCTGGTGGTTCGGTCGCCGCATTTCGTCGTCGCGATGAACGACGCGATGCACGCGGCGTGGCGCGCGCACGCGGATGCGGTGCCGCTGGCGTTTTTTGGAAACTCGCGAGAGGGGAGACTGAGCGTGGAGCGGTGCGCGCGCGCGTGCGAGGCGACGGCGGCGCGCATGACGCGCGACGGCGAGCTCGGGTTGTTATCCGCCATCTCGAACGAGTCGGGCGTCGTTTTTTTCGGCGATGCGGTGTGGTGAATTAGTGATGCTAGAGTGTGTATAGATGTGTGTTTCAGTGAATCGATGAATGTGCGCGCGCACTACGGCGACGCGGGCGACGACACCTTGGCGGCGAATTTTTTCCCGTCGGCGGTGTCGAGCCACGCGGCGATGTCGGATTTCCCGCACTCGTACATCTCCGCTAATCCGACGTCGCACGCGGGAATGAAGGTGTGATGCCTCGCCTTGGGTTTACTCGGAATGAGCGTCGCGCCCCAGTCCGTCTTATCCTCTGGATCTAAACCGACGCGCAACGTCTCGGGACTGAGCGAGGCGAGATTATTCATCACCCCGCCGTCGACGCACACCGCGCCCCTGTGTATGCACGCCCCTGGAAACGTCCACGTCGGAATGTACGTCGACGCGATCACGGCGTCGATCAAATCGTCCCTCGAATCGAATTCCGTCTGAATCACGTTGTGCGGAACGGGAAACAAGGAGGTGATGGAGACGAAACATCGCCCCGTGCACCGCTCGTGCGCGTCTTCGGGCAAGACGTCGTCGAGTAAAAACCGACACTTACTCCCCACAGTGGTTAAATTCCTCCACCACTGATCGCGGTGTAACGCCGCCATGTCCGGTATGTGCGCCCACACGATGTCTGGATCCACACCACACGCCGCGATCACCGCCATGATGGATCCCACGCTCGAACCCGACCATCGCACGCGCGTCAAAGCGTCGGCGCCGAACCGCGCGTACAATCCATGATACACCCCGATGTGATACCACGTTCGGAACCCACCACCACACATCGCCACGCTCGCGTGTCCATCGTGCACCACGGGCGTTCGAGGTCGTTTTCGTCGCGCCCCGACGTCGCCGTGGTGCGCGCGTCTCGGTTTCCACATCGGCGCGCGAAGCGCCTCCCAAAAGATGATCCACATCATGATCCACACCCCCTGCGCCATCGCCGCCGGGAATCCGTATACGACGCGCGCGATGACGATCAGACGACCCTTACCCGTCTCGAGGTACATCGGATTTCGCTTGGCGTGGAAGACGGCGTGCGTGAGGACGTTGATGGCGTAGAGAAGGGCGGCGAGGTGGGCGAGGTGGGCCCAATCTTTGGACGGCAGCGCGCGCGCGTCGAGGGCTCGAGCGAGCACGTCGACGGTGCGGGCGAAGAGGTGAGGGGTGGTGGGTGACATGTCGACGCGGCGGGGGGTGGGGCGCGCGCGAGGACGAGTGGGGAGGGGGCAGGTGGGCGCGCCGTCCCGGAGCCGGCGGCGAAACGCGCGCGACGCTAAGTTTGGAAAGAGAGACAGACGTCGGGTACAGCGCGTGAAGCGATGTGGTCTATGAGGATTATATATATAGGGAGTACTACGGGGCGCGCGCGGATCTCGGACGACCTCGAGCGTTGAACCAGTACGGGTGCGCGCGCTCGAACGGGATGACGTGCGTGCGGTTCGGATCGAGCGTCTCCGCGAGCGGTTTGACGAGCTTTTCGTAATTGTGCTGGAGCAAAGCCCGGCGAGTATTGAAGCGACGGACCCACGCCGAGGCGGCGGCGCTGATTTGCTTGCACTTGTCTGGGTGCGCCTCGGCCCATTGGTACTGTTGACGCAAGTCGCTCAAATCTTGCTTGACGGGAATGTAGTGCACCCACGGCTTGATGAGATCAAAGTATGAGTCCTTCATGTCCGTCTCGTGATGGAAGAGGACGCCGGGCATGGATAACTTTTGAATGGTGCCCGTCCACGTCGTGCCGCCGGCGCCGCCGAGATCTATGTGGTACCTGTACGACGAGAGCTCGGCGCCCGTCATCTTGGCGTTGTCCTCGATGCCGAGCTCCTTGCCCAGACGCATCCGCAAGGGCAGGCGCGAGTCCCATTTGGCGATGCAAAAGAATCGCGCGTCGACCCAGTGCTCCTCTAACATGGACGTCAACACCAAACGTAATCTCGGGGTGATGTCGGTGCGGTTCAGCGCCGCGCGCATCGCCGTCGGCACGTCGGGCGGCGAGTGCGCGATTTGGTTGAGCAAACACGCGCCCTCGTCGTGGCACGAATCCTCCTTAAAGTTGGCGAACTCGGGCGAGAGAAACCTATAATCCGAACCCCGCCAGACAATCTTCGGAATCAGTTTATTCCACGTGTACTTGCTCGCGTCTTCGCCACTCACGCCGAACAACTCTTGGTGCGGCCATCTCGGCGGTAAGCTACTATCTCTCACAGCCTCCTCCGGAGGTGCCGCGAGCACCGCGAGGACTGGCTCCGCGAGCGTAATGAGCGTCACTTGCTTCAGCGTCGGCAAGAGCTCCTCATCCCGAGGCGCGCTCGAAAAGTCAAACACCGGCGACCAAGAGTCCGGGTCGCATCCCGAGGGCGTCGACAGCGTGCCCGTCTTCTCGTCTCGCTTCTTCCAACACCTCGTCTGCGGGAAATCTTCCACGGCGAAAAACAGCGCGAACGGCTCTTGATCGGGCGCTAAGCGCGTCGGCATGTACGTCTGCGCCGCCCATCGTAACATTCCGAAACCTAAATTTTCTTGGGCGTGCTCGAATTTCCCGTCGCCTCGGTGCCCGTGAAAGATGAATCCATCCTTCGGATCCCATCGAAGGACGTGTAATCGACCTTTTCCCCACTCCGCGAGCAACCGCCCGTCTGATTCCTCCCACGACCACGCGCGCTGACGCCATCGCCGTTTTGCACCGACGAGCGCCTCATCCGGACGAACGTCCTCCATCTTCGCCAACGTCGACGACGCATCCGCCGCATCGTACCCGATCGACATCGCTCTCGGATCGTAACTCAGATGCGTCACATCGTCATCGACCGCGCGCAACGCCGCCCCATCTCCTCGCCTCCAGCGCCCGTTCGCGCCCGCGTACGTCGTCGCCGCTGCGACCGCCGCGCAACACGCCGCCGTCACGAATGCCGCTCGCCGCACCCGACGCCAATCCGCGCTCGACGACGCCTTCGCCGTCGCGTCCATCGTCCGCAACAATCTCTCGCTCGCCTCCGCGTCGTCGTCTCGCGCCATGACGTCCGCTCGCGCGTCCACTCGCGCGCGTTCCGTTCGAGCCCGTCGAGATGGTGTTCACGCGCGCTCGGCCCTCGAGATGCGGTCGTCACCTCGCGCGCGCGCGTCGCGTCTCGCGGTGAAGTGCGATGAAAGACGACGCTCGCGCGTCGCCGGGCGTCGTCGACCGCGCGCCGTCGAGCGGGGAGAACTCGCGTCGACGCACCGTCGCGGCCGCGGAGAATGATGAAAATCGTGTTGACAGTCCGTGTTTTATATCGGACAAACGGTCGACTTTAATACTATGATCGATTTTAGACTATGTACGCGTTAACGGTTTCGGGTCCGGCGCGTCGATAAATACCAAAAAATAAGACGTAATGGATGTAGAAATTTTATAAAACGCCCGAATGTCCTGATACAATAAATGGAAATGAGTGGCGCACGTTCGTTGCCTCTTATCCAACTCGACGCGTCGTCGCCGCGCGCGCCCTCGCTCGCGCGCGCGTCACATCTCGACGCATCGCGCCAGCGACCGCGCCGAAGACGTACTCCGTTCGCATCCGATCGTCTCGCGCGCGTGCGAGATCGTGCATGAGTACGGCACGTGCGACGCCGATCACATCCAGGCCTGGCTGCGCGACGAGAGCGCGGATTGGTGACACGAAGACGCGCGCGGCGACGGGCAAGACGCGCGCCATGGCGACCATGGCGGTGAAGGAAGTGCCGACGACACCCATCGAGGGCCAAAAGACGGGCACGAGCGGATTGCGCAAAAAGGCGGCCGTGTTCAGCGAGGGGAATTACTTGGCGAACTGGGTGCAGTCGCTCTTCAACGCGTTGCCGAAGAGCGACGTCGAGGGAAGCTCCATGGTGCTCGGAGGCGACGGGCGATGGTTCAACAAGGAAGCGTCGCAAATCATCTTGAAGCTCGCGGCCGGTAACGGAGTGAAGAAGATGTACGTCGGCAGAGATGGATATTTGTGCACGCCGGCGGCGAGCGCCGTCATTCGCGAGCGCAAGGCGTTCGGCGGATTCATCATGAGCGCGTCGCACAACCCCGGTGGTCCGACGGAAGATTGGGGGATCAAGTTCAACTACAGCTCGGGCGAACCGGCGCCGGAAAAGATCACGGATGCCATCTATGGCTTTACGCAAACCGTCGATACGTTGAAGATGGCTGACATTCCGGACGTCGATTTGAGCGTATGCGGCGTCACCAAGTTTGGTGACTTCGAAGTCGAAGTCATCGACCCGGTGGATGATTACTTGAAGCTCTTGAAGCAAGTGTTCGATTTCGATCTCATCAAGTCGTTGTTGACGCGCCCGGATTTCAAGATGCAATTTGACGCCATGCACGCCATCACCGGCGCGTACGCCAAGCCGATTTTCGTTGACGTGCTCGGTGCGGACGCGAGCTCGGTCGTCAACGGCGTGCCGAAGGAAGATTTCGCGGGTGGACACCCCGATCCGAACTTGACTTACGCGGAAGAGCTCGTCAAGGTGATGTACTCTGCCGACGCTCCGGATTTCGGCGCCGCCTCAGATGGCGACGGCGACCGCAACATGATTCTCGGTAACAACTTCTTCGTCACCCCGAGCGATTCCGTCGCCATCATCGCCGCCAACGCGATCGACTGCATTCCGTACTTCAAGTCTGGCTTGAAGGGTTTGGCTCGTTCCATGCCGACCGCCGCTGCGCTCGACCGCGTCGCCGCCGATCTCGGCGTCGAGTGCTTCGAGACGCCGACGGGCTGGAAGTTCTTCGGTAACTTGATGGACGCCGGTCGCTTGTCCGTGTGCGGTGAAGAATCCTTCGGCACCGGCGCCGACCACGTTCGCGAAAAGGACGGTCCGTGGGCCGTGCTCGCCTGGTTGTCCATCTTGGCGTACCGCAACAAGGACGTCCCAGTGGGCGGCGAAAAGGTTGGCGTCGAGCAAATCACCAAGGAGCACTGGGCCAAGTACGGCCGCAACTTCTTCTCTCGTTACGATTACGAAGGCTGCGAATCCGACCCGTGCAACGCCATGGTTGACTCCCTCCGCGCCAAGGCTGCCGCCGCCAAGAAGGGCGACAAGTACGGCGACTATGAATTGGACTTTGCCGACGACTTTGAGTACACGGATCCCATCGACGGTTCCGTCGCCAAGAAGCAAGGCGTTCGCTTCGTCTTCACCGACGGCTCCCGATTTATCTTCCGCCTCTCCGGCACGGGTTCCTCGGGCGCCACCGTGCGCATGTACATCGAGCAATACGAAGCTGATCCCGCCAAGCAAGGCGCCGACGCCCAAGACGCGCTCGCGCCCCTCATCAAGATCGCCCTCGAGACGAGCGAACTCGCCAAGTTCACCGGCCGCGAGTCTCCGACCGTGATCACCTAAACGTACGCATTTTTAACGTCATCGCAGTCGTCCCTTACCTCGCTCCCTCTGCCCCCTACTCCCCGCCCCCGTCGCGAGCTCGCTCGAAAGGTTGATGAAGGAAAAGACTCTCGACTACGTAAGATTACAAACACACACCGGGCGACTTCGCGCGTCTCGACGCGTCGACGACGACACCGGATCCCGCACATGCATCACGCGCACATCACCGCGCGTTCGACTCGAGCGCCGCCGCCTCGCGTCTGAGCTCGCGCACGACCGCCGCGAGCGCCTCTGGATTGACGCCGCGCTCCACGAGCGCGATGAGCACGGCGAGCTGTTCGCGATCGAGACCCGTGTCGAGGAGCTTGGCGACGTCGTGCGCGATGTCGAGCGTTTCTCTCGCCGCGTCCGCCATGTCGGCGCGCGCGCGACGGCGTGGGCGCGCGCGGGCGTGTGCGGTGGGTCGTTGGCTCTGGTTTTTGAAATTTGTGCCGACGGCGTCGGCGCTACGATGCTATGTCCGGTGCCGCGCGCGGTGAACGCCGCGCGGGGCTCGCGGAGGTGTGGGTCTAGTACTATGCGCGGGCGTCGATGCATCATCGGACGTCACGCGCGTTTGGAGGCGGTGCGCGCGGCTCGACCGGCGCGCGCGCGACGCGGCGCCACCTTTTCGGCGCGCGCTCTGAGCTCGTCGAGGCGAAACTCGTCCGCGTCGACATCGAGCGATGCGTCGAGATCATCGGCGGCGATGACGTCTTTGCTTGGTGTGTCCCGAACGTCGTCGTCGTCGTCAAGTCCGCCGAACTCTCGCATCATCTCTCGCGTCTCGCGCGCCTCGATGCGCTTTTGCACGCGCCATCGCGAATCCGCCATCTTTTCTCTCCAACTCCTTCTCGGTTCGCTCGACGTCGCGCGATTCGCGGCA
>Ga0255754_10003007_pt1 | contig 12304 bp, 10 predicted proteins | sample 101ome_22_FD_179954 | JGI IMG/M metagenome (GOLD analysis project Ga0255754, IMG submission 179954) | Coastal salt marsh microbial communities from the Groves Creek Marsh, Skidaway Island, Georgia - 101412BT metaG (version 2) | ecosystem: Environmental > Aquatic > Marine > Intertidal zone >... | reverse complement strand
TCCACCTTTGTATCGCGTTCAAACGTGAGCTTACGTTCGCCCTCGGGGAGGACGAACCGGTCCGCGCGCGACGGTTGGTTCATCTTTACCGATCCGCCGCGATCGTGGGGGTTTTTCCGCCGTTCGTTCGCTCGCCCGCGTCCGGGAGTGAACCCGCCTCGACGTGGGTTCGTGCGCGCAAACCTATTTACCTATTTTCGCGACCACGAGCGAGGCGAAAAGTTGTTGACGACGATCCTCCCTCCGAGTTGGTTTTTTAGAGAAGGCGTGAGTACACGACGGACGCGAGTACGACGGAAAAAAAAGAGAGGCGCGACGATGTCGACGACGAACGAAGCGACGACGGGCGTCGGCGCGGGTGAGAGCGACATATCCGTCGGTGCGCTCATCGATGATCTCAAGAGTGAAGATGTCCAACTGAGACTCAAGTCGATCTCTAAACTGTCAACCATCTCGCGAGCGCTCGGGGCGGAGCGAACGAGGAATGAACTGGTGCCGTTTCTGACGGAGAGAGATGATGAGGATGATGAATGCCTTTTGGCGATCGCGGCAGAGTTGGCGACGCTCATCGACGCGGTGGGGGGAGAGGAATACGCGCACGTGATCCTGTCGCCGTTGGAAACGTTGATCACGGTAGAAGAGACGGTTGTGAGGGATAAAGCGGTGGAAACGGCGTGTAAGGTGGGACAAGCGATGAGTTCGGGGGCGGTTGGGAGGTACTTTGTGCCGTTGATTGAACGGTTGGCGCAGGGAGATTGGTTTACCGCTCGAGTGAGCGCGTGCGGACTCTTTGCGACGGCGTTTGAGCGTTTGGATTCGAGCAGGTTGGAACAAACGAGCGCGTTGACGGCGATTTTTAGGGATTTGTGCAACGACGAAACGCCCATGGTGCGTCGCGCGGCGGCGCAGAACTTGGGTAAGATTGCCAAGGTGACTTCGGCTGAGTTTATTATCAATGAACTCTTGGGCATGTTTACAACCTTGACCGCCGACGAACAGGATTCTGTTCGTCTTCTCGTCGTCGAGGATTGCGTGGTATTGGGTAAGCTGCTCGCCAAGCAAGATTGTGCGGCGAAGGTTGTCCCCATCGTCCTCAAGTTTGCGTCCGATAAGAGTTGGCGGGTTCGTTACGCTGTGGCGCAGCAGATATATGAGATGTGCGAGGTGGTTGGCGTCGACATCGCGGTCAATGGATTGTTCCAAGCGTACGTCAATCTTCTCGAGGACACGGAGAGTGAGGTTAGAATTTCAGCCGCGGGGAAAATATCAGACTTTTGCGCGCTCGCCGGAGCGGAGTACTCTATCGAAAACATCCTGCCAAAGGTGAACGAACTGGCAAATGATCAGTCGCAGCACGTGCGCTCTTCGCTCGCCTTTGTCGTGTTGGGTTTGGCGCCGACGATGGGTAAGGAGGCCACGGTGGAGAAGCTGCTCCCTGTCTTCTTCACCTTGCTCAAGGATGAATTTCCAGACGTGCGTCTGAATATCATTAGCAAACTTGAACAAGTGAACAGCGTCATCGGAGTGGAGATGCTCTCGACAGAGCTCCTTCCAGCGATCAGAGATTTGGCGGAGGACAAGCACTGGCGAGTGCGCCTAGCCATCATCGAGTATATTCCGATTTTGGCGCAGCAAATAGGTACGAGCTTCTTGTTTCAAAAGAGCGAAGGCACGGAGAGCGACGATGACTTGCTCAACTCGCTCTGTCTGCAGTGGCTCCAAGACTCGGTCTACTCGATCAGAGAGGCGGCGGCGAATAATCTGTTCCGCTTGACGGAAATTTTCGGCGCCAAGTGGGCGCTCCAGTACATCTTTCCGCGAATCAAGCAGTTGATGTCTTCGCCCCACTACCTTTACCGTTTGACTGTGTTGCGCGCGCTCTCCCTTCTCGCCCCAGCCGTCGGCGAGGAGGTGATTCTCGCGGAGATTCTCCCAATCATCAAGCACGCTACGACGGACACTGTTCCGAACGTCCGCTTCAACGCCGCGAAAGCGCTTTCGCCACTCATGAAGGTGATCCAAGCCGAAAAGGTGCACGAAGAAATCAGACCGATTCTGATGGGTTTGCAAAGCGATCCCGACGCCGACGTTCGCTACTTTGCGGAAACGGTCCTATCGTCTGCGGCCTAGAGAGGGAGAAGACTACTGTCTGTTTGTACTTGTAATCAAAAAAAAACGTTCAGCGAAAAAATAATAAGCGTCAAATATTACAATATCATCTACCAAAGCACTCACCGCTCGCCAGCCACAGGTTGTCGATGCGGCGGCGCATCGTACGACGCGCCGTTCCAAGATGCGATTTCATTCGCCACGTCCTCCATAATTTGCTCCACCTGCTGCACGAAAATCTTGCTCGAGTACGGCGGCGTCAGCTTCGGCTGCACCATGAGTGTGTGTTCAACCCTCACCCCATCGCTCGTCTCCTCAACGACCCAAGATCCCTCAAACTGACGAAGAAACCCCCTCCCCTTTGCGTTTGGTGCCAGCGAGCACTTCATTCTCAACTCTTCGTCTCTCTCCTCCACCTCAAACGAGCACGGAAACGCTCCACCAAACACGAAAAACTTCCACTCACACTCCTGTTCAATGTAAATATTACTTGCCACGCACTCATCCCCCTCGCATTCCACCACTTTCACGCTTCTCACAGCTCTAAACGCCCGAGGCGAAGCCTCATAATCCGTCAACAAGTTGTACACGCTCGAGGCGTCCGCACCCGTCAGAGTCATCTCCCCCCGCACCGTGTACGCCCCCTTTTCGCTCGACAGGAGTGTACACTTTGCTTCACCATTCACCACCACCCTCTCACTATTTCCCACCGCTCTGTCACCGCCTTGGAGATCCTTCGACGCCGCGCGTGGTTCGCCACGCGGGCGCCTTGCGGGCGTCCGACTGTTCCTCGACCAAACCCGACGTCTTGTCCCTCGTCCCGCACCGTCTCGAACGCCACCGGGCGTCGGCCTTTGACGCGTCGACAACATTTCAATTTTTTCCACGACGACGTCAGCTCCAAACGATCTGAACCGAACCGAAATCAATCACTGGTACGACCGACGGATATCCTTTTTCGTGCAAGACACACACACCCCTCCTTCTTGATGCCCCCACGACGCGTCGTCTTTATTCTTGACGTTCGGTGCCGAGCGATCGAGCGGTCGTCCGCGTATCTTTTAGCACCCCCGTCGTCGTCGTCGTCGTCGTCGTCGTCGAACGCGCACTAAAGTGAAGTGACGGGTAGATGTGAGACGTGTGCTCTGTTCGTTGTACCAAAGTACCCACTATCTAACTGTTTACACATACTAAAAGAACAAACGAACACACACACAAGATGCGTGTACCGCGTACTTCATAGTCCCGACGATAGGGCGACAACGGTTCGCTGGTTCGTAGGTTCGTCGCGGTGTGTCTTTGAGAGTTGAAGGGAACGGTTGCGTGCGTGTGCGTGTGTGGTGGGTATATATATATATTTTGTTTTCCTTCGTATCGGCGGAGCTGGGACGTTGATTGGATTGGTTTGGAATTGTTTTTGAAGATGGGCTCGTCTTTGATGCGCGCTATCGTTGTCGTCATGACGCTGGCGATCGTCGCCTCGGGAACGACGGTGAAAGCGGATGGAACGGAAGGACTCGGGGAGACGTGCGCGTCGAAAACGGCGGCGTTCGCGGCGTACGCGCGGGAGGGACAAAAGCCGAGCAAAGGAAAAGGATTGTCTTTTTGCGACGGATATCGAACGTCGACATGTTGCGGTAAAGAACAGACGGATGCGGTTCGGGTTCGGGTGGTACACATGCAACTGAATGGGTTTAGTGAAACGTGTAGAGACGCGTGGGCCGGGGTTGAGTGCTCGGTGTGCGATGCGAGGGTGGGGGTAGCGGAAGGAATGCCGATTTGCGAACGCGCGTGCGACGCGCTGTATCGCGCGTGTAAAGATGACTTTTTTGCCGAAGATTCGTCGCAGAGACTGGTGCCGTGTCGACCGTCGGACACGATTTGCACGAAACTCTCCGAGTGGGTCGGCGACGACGTTTCGGCAAAGGGTGCGGAGATGTGTAAGGCTGCAGGATACGATCCTGTATCGCTCAGTAGTTCGCGATGGTGTTTTGACGGCGCTTCGGCGGCTTCGTCCTCATCATCCAGGTCCAAATCCCGGGATAGATCATCGTCGTCATCATCCAAAAAGAAATCTTCACGCACGAAGAAGCAATCTTCCGGCAAGTTGACGACGGATTTCCTTGAGAATTTTGCCGACGAAAAGACGCTTCTCGCGCTGCGCGCCGGGTTCGCCGCCGCCCTCGTCTACGTCATCCTCGCTCGCGTCTTGCCAGCCGCGCTCAAGGCTTGGCATCGCCGCAGCGCTACGAACGCTCGTTACGCCGCCCGTCGCGCCGCCGAGTCTCGCGCCAAGAGTCATTATTTATAACGATTCGAGTTTGACGAGCGTGCGTGTAATACAAATTTTTCATCAGCACTTTTTAACCTCCTTCTTCCTCTGTTGTGTGACGACGAGACATTTCAGTACGCGACGCGTCGAAGTTTACGACTGAGACGCGAACCCGAGCGATAAAACCGACGACGACAACGACGTTCGTTCTTCCGATGATGAGGGGTGTGAGATGTTACGCGTCGACGTCGACGTCGACGTCGACGTCCACGACAAAGACGCCGCCGCCGCAGAGAAGCTGCTACTCGCGAAAGCGAGTGGGAAACTCGACGACCCGACGAGGGATGACGACGCCAACGAGGGCGAAACCCGAACCGTATTACGGTGCGAATAATAAGGATGATGTCATCGATCGATCGCCGGCGATGTTTGACCGGTTGATTGATATATTCGATAAGAGGGAGGAGAAGGATTGGATCGGGCTCTTGGCGAGCAGCGCCAAGTGGAATGAGTTGAGCGAGGGGACGTTTAACCGGATAAAAACGCGGGTTCAGACGTGCGAGGATCCGGATGAGGAGTTGAGGTTGGGAAAGTTGCGGAGAAAACTCATGGCGCTGGATGAACGGGTGAAATCGTACGGGGAATTGTTGGATGAAGCGCGAGAACGAGACGAGGAAATGTGGGAAGGTTTTGTGGCGACGAACCGAGCAAGACTCACGGTGGAATTTTTTCAATTCTTGCGCTTCAAGCTCGAGGTTTTGTCGCAAGGAGACGACGACGCGGCAAAGGAAGCGTTGGCAAAGGATGCGGCCCGTTTATTAAGCCTGTGCGACGCGTACGATCAGGCTGTCAAGGATCAAGAGTTGCTCGATCAGGCGACGGGGACGTTTCAAGAGTTGCTCCAGGTGGAAAGTTTGGATCAAATGAACGCAAAGATTGACGAATTAGCGTCGGAGAACAACTTATCCCCGGCGTTAATGCTCACTGCCGCCAAGGCGTACATGAGCGTCAAGGAGAGCCCTTACACGAGCGAAGAAGTCAAGGATGTCATGGCGCACCTCTACTTCAAAATGAAGGACACCATGGGCCGTCAACAACCCAAAGAGGTTCGCATCCTCAAGTACATCCTCTCCATCGACGGCAACCCGCAGGACCAACGCAACGCGCTCGAAGAAGCCTTCACTCCGGGTCCAGAAATCGAAGAACCCGACACCGACCTCCTCTGGTGCGAGCCCGCCGCTTTGCTCAAAACCATCGACGTTGTCGTCGACGCCTACCGCTCGAGCACCGGCAAGCAATCCTTATCCGGCGACGCCGCCGCGATGATGAGCCCCGAAATCATCGATCGCATGCTCGCCGTTCGTGAGCTCATCGTCGCTCACTTTTCAGATTAGCCTCGTTTACCCGTTTCATCCTTCTTCTAGCCAAATCTTTCAATCCAACCAAACATGAACGAGAAGGCTGTTCGCTCCGAAAAAGCAACTGCGCGTGAAAACCCACTCGCATTCCACGCTCGCCCTCACTCACACGCGCGCGCGCCGCCGATACTCGATATTAACCATGTCGCGTCTCGGCGTACTCCGTGATTCCGCCGTGGCAATCACCCGTGCGACGCGCACGACGGTGACGTCGGCGTCGTGCGACGGAACGCGCGCGACGACGACAGCGATACCGCGTCGTCGTTTGAGTTCGAGGCTCTGGGGCACCAGTGCGACGACGACGACGACAACGACGACGACAACGAGCAACGATGGTCAAACGACGAATGGACCGCCGGCGATGGTGAGGAAATGGCGGGCGTACGTCCACGGACCGATGTCGACGTCGTCGCGTGCGCGTCGCGGCGTTGCGCATGGGGCGATAGGGTCGGCTTCGGCGGCTTCGGCTTCGACGCTCGACGCCAACCCAAACGCAAAGGGTAAGGATAACTCTGGTTCGGCGATTCGGCAGAGGTTTTTAAACTTTTATGAAACCCGTGGACACGTGAAAATGCCATCGAGTTCGCTCGTGCCGGAAGATCCGACGGTGTTGTTGACCATAGCGGGCATGTTGCAGTTTAAGCCCGTGTTTATGGGGCAACGGGAGAGAGAGACGGAGCGAGCCACGACGACGCAAAAGTGCGTTCGGACGAATGATATTGAAAACGTTGGCGTCACGGCGAGACATCACACGTTTTTTGAAATGCTTGGTAACTTTAGTTTTGGGGATTATTTCAAAAAAGAGGCGTGTCAGTGGGCGTGGGAACTCGCGACGGGGGAGTTTGGGCTCAATCCCGAGCGTGTTTGGGTGAGCGTGTTTCGCGAGGACGACGAGGCGTTTACGATTTGGAGAGACGTAGTGGGCGTGCCAGAATCCAGGATTAAGCGCTTGGATGAAAAGGATAACTTTTGGGCCGCTGGACCGACAGGTCCATGCGGACCTTGCTCAGAGCTTTATTACGATTTCCACCCAGAGCGCGGGATCGACGGGGCGGATTTGGAGGACGACTCGCGCTTTATCGAGTTTTACAACTTGGTCTTCATGGAGCTCAACCGCGATGCGGACGGAGGCGTCACGCCGCTCAAGAATAAGAATATCGACACCGGTATGGGTCTCGAACGCATGGCGCAGATTCTTCAAGGGGTGCCAAACAATTACGAGACAGATCTCATCAAACCCATCATCGACGCGGCGGCGGCGCTGGGTGGTTTGGAGTACGATGCGTGCGATGAAGCGCGCAAGCAACAGCTCAAGGTGATTGGCGATCACACGCGCGCCGTCGTGTACATGATTTCTGATGGTGTCTTTGCGTCTAACATCGGTCGTGGGTACATCGTCCGCCGCTTGTTGCGACGCGTGGTTAGAAATGGTCGGTTGCTCGGTCTCAAGGCGCCAGAGGGCTCGCAAGCGTTTACGCCTACCGTAGCGCAAGCGGCGATCGCCATGTCCGAGGGATGCGACCCGCAGGTGAAGAAGAACGCGTCTCGCATCCTCGCCGAGCTCGAGCGCGAAGAACTCAGCTTCCAAAAGACGCTCGGAAGAGGCGAAGAGATGCTCGCTGAGCTCATCGAGGCTGCCAAGAAGAATGGAACCGGTTTGAGCGGCAGAGACGCTTTTACGCTGTACGACACGTATGGATTCCCGCTTGATATCACCGCCGACGTCGCGACTGAAGCCGGCGTGGCGGTCGATCTCGAGGGATTTGAAGCCGCCATGGCTGAACAACGATCGATGAGCCAAGCTGCGCATCAAACCGTGGATGTGACGGCGGGCAATGCGCTTGCAAAGATTGCCGACGAGTTGGGATCGACGAGCGAGTTTATCGGCTACGAGCGCACTCGCAGCGACGCATCCAATGTGCTCGCCATTGTTTGCGATGGTGAATCCGTGAACGAAGCGCCTGAAGGATCTCGAGTGGATGTCATCCTCGATGTCACGCCGTTTTACGCCGAGAGCGGTGGTCAAGTTGGCGACAACGGCGAGTTGCACACCGCCGACGGCGCCATTCTCGAAGTGTCAGACGTGCAAAAGGCGGGCGGCGGACGTCTCATCGTCCACACCGCCATCGTGACAAAGGGATCCATCAAAAAGGGAAGCCAAGTCGTGGCGAACGTCGACGAAGACTGCCGTAGACGCGCGAAAAGCAACCACACGGCGACGCACTTGTTGCAGTCGGCGTTGAAAAAGGTACTCGGCGACGACGTGTCGCAAGCCGGTTCCTTGTGCGGATTTGATCGCCTTCGATTTGATTTCAACAGCCCCAAGGCTCCGACCGAGGCGCAGCTGGCCGAGGTTGAGAATTTGGTCAACGGGTGGATCGGAGAAAGCGCGGCGCTGACGGCACAGGAAATGCCGATCGCGGCTGCAAAGGACAAGGGTGCCACGATGATGTTTGGCGAAAAGTACGGCGACGTCGTTCGCGTTGTCGATGTTCCGGGCATCTCCATGGAACTCTGCGGGGGAACCCACGTGTCCAACACGGCTGAGATTGGAGGCTTTAAGATTTTGAGCGAAGCGGGCATCGCCAGCGGCATTCGTCGCATCGAAGCCGTCGCTGGTGCGGGTGTCATTGAGCTCTTGCAGCAGCGAGACGCTGTCGTCAAGTCGCTCGCCGGCGCGCTTCGTGTCCCGCCGGAAGAAATCACAGGTCGCGTCACCAGCCTCCAAGAGGACCTTCGCGCCGCCCAAAAGCTCGCCGAATCTTTACGCGGTGAGCTCGCTGTCGCCAAGGCGGGCGCGCTCGTTTCGCAAGCCCAAACCGTCGGCGAATCCAAGGTGCTCGTCGCCCGACTCGACGGCGTCGATCCCGCCGCCCTCAAGGTGGCTGCCGAAAACCTCGCCGCACAGCTCGGCGACGGCGTCGCCATCGTTCTCGGCAGCGCCAATGGTTCCAACGTCGGTCTCGTCGCCCTCTTCGACCAGGCTGTTCAAAAATCCAGCAGTCTAAAGGCGGGTCAGGTGCTCGGCGCCGCCGCCAAGCGTTGCGGCGGCGGTGGCGGCGGCAAGCCCGGTTTCGCCCAAGCCGGCGGTCGCGACGCCTCCCAGCTCGACGCCGCCCTCGACGAGGCTTTGGCCACCATCACTTCTGCCCTCGGCGCGTAGATTTTCGCAATTCGCCTTGTAACACAACAACCATTCATAGTTCTACATCATAGTCTCTCTTCTCTCTCTCTTTCTGTCAAGGTGACGAAGTCAAAAAACCGAACTCACCTGTCGATCGCTGGACGACGCCACAACGAATCACTCGCGCGCCCGCACACGCCGACGCGAGACGACACCGACGCGAGATGCCGCAGATTCAATATAGTGAAAAATACTACGACGACATTTACGAGTACCGGTGGGTAAATCACGTAGCGACACGCGCGAGGGCGTGGGATTTTCATTTGTGAACGTTGTCTCGTAAAGCGATGTTGCGCGACACTCGACTGACGAGTGAAATGGTTTTGTTGTGCGCGCGCACCAATCGCAGACACGTCGTGCTCCCGCCGGATATCGCGAAACTTCTTCCCAAGGGTAGATTGCTCTCAGAGGTACGTGAGCGCGCGATGGCTGGTGACGCGCGCGCCGAACGAATGGTTGCGAAAGGATGCCTGGGTGGTTCTTTCCCCCAGCGCGCCCGCGCGCCGAGACTGACTTGACTGACTGACTGTTTGCTCTTTGTAAATGTACTCAGGCCGAATGGAGAGGATTGGGCGTGCAACAATCAAGAGGATGGGTGCACTACGCGATTCACCGTCCCGAACCGCACATCATGCTCTACAGACGACCGAAGGAGACGTCGGCGTGATGAGATGGATTATTTGACGACGACGCGAAACCGAGTTTGTGAGGCAAACTCCTGTAACCACTTCTTTAGCAAGCCTTTGAAATCGAGAATAGTAGCTCCACTCACACAATCGTAATCTCTTCTCGTGCTCCGACGGTACGTACGGAAATGGCCTCGCTCAGGAAAATCGTTCGCACTCTCACTAGCGATGAAAAAGGAAAGACGCAAAGTCGCTTTAGATTCACATGAGTTGTTCGTTTTATTATTTATTTACCTAGTGCGTGCTACGATCAACGCGTGACTGCGCTAGCTATTGATACGTCGGTGACGGTCCGGGAGCGGGCGAACTAGGAGTAAAGCTGACCACCGCCGGGGAGGTGATCGGCGCTGGCGGCGCCGGCGCGCTGACTGGCGCCGGCGCGCTGAAAGGTGCTGGAGATACCGGCGCTGGTGCGCTGACTGGCGCCGGCGGGGCTGGTCGCGGCGCCGGTGGCGTCGCTCTCGGCGGTTGCGAAAACGCTCCGGCGCCCGCGGAAGTCGGAGCGGCACCCATCTCTTGTTGACGAGCCACCGGGTTGGTGTTGTAATCGACATATCTCGCGTTACCACCAGAGCTGGTTCGGAAACCCAAGTCCCAAAGCTTTTGCCAGATGAAAAAAGAGGGAATGCGCAGCAACACAATCAAGACGACCATACCGCACGCGAGTTGGTTTCCGCGGTACTCGCGTCCCGCGTATTTCTGTTACGTTTGACGAGAGAGAAGAGAAGAAACGATTCTCGTTAGTCACGCGTCGTTCGTTTCGTTTCGTTTTTTATCGAGCCGCATTTGTCTTCATCCTGTTTCGTCGTCGTCGTCGTCGTCATCGTTTGTATGCTCCACGCACGCACCTCCTTGTCAATCAACTCGTTGAAATACACACCCAAAAAGGCGATGTCCACCCAAATGGTGTACCACGTGCTCGCGGCGACGTACTGTTTGTTTGAGGAGTGGGCAAAATTACGAAAATCTGTCAGTCACTCATTTCGCGCTACGCGCACACGCCTTTGTCCAAAACGAGCAACGAAACGCGTTCGCATCGTCGTAAAACGCGTTCCTCCGTCGTCGTCGTCGTCGTCGCGCGCGCTCGAGCTCCACCCACCTTGAGTAAACTCGCGTTCCTGTTCGCCATCGCGCTCAGCACCAGGCACTGCATCGCCACGATCCCGGCGCAGTACCCGGTGCCGAGGAATCCCACCGTGCCCAGGAGCGCGCACGCCAGCGTCGCGTGCGCCAACCCTTTAGCCGCGTCTTCCAACGTGTCGTACGATCCCGGGACGCATCGCGCGATGATGGACGCCATCGTCGTCGAGGCCGTCTCTCGCGTCGTCGGACCCGCGTCGTCGTCAACGTCGTTCGAACGATCGCCCGTTCGCTCGACCGCTCGACCGCGGGCGCGTGCCGCGTCGTCCGTCTCCGGGTGGACGCGCGGTCTAACATAATTTCACGGTTCACGACCCGTCAAACACGTGTGTGTACACGCGTCGTCGTCGGGCTTCGTCGTCGTCGGGCGTCCATCGGCGCGTGTCCGAAATCCCAGGTGATCTCGATCTCGATCACCAAGAAAATATCCACCCATCGATCGATCCATCGATCCATCGATCGATATCCACCCACCGCTTGTTTAGTCTCGTTCATAGTAAAATCCATCACTCTTTGCGATGTGGGTTCGACGGGCAAGGAAAGGGAAAGGAAAAGGGGGGGTTAATTACTCACGAAAGGGTGGGTGGGTCTCGTTCCATCGTTCGGGTCTTCCTCCCGCGGGCGCCAACCTGTCTGTGTGTCGATCGATCGATCGATCGAACGCCGAGCGCATGTAATCTGACGTTTCGATCGAACGATCGAACGATCGAACGGGTCGACGACGTGCGTCATACGCCGCCACCGACGAGTGAGTGGTCGTCGTCGGGTCGGTATCGTCGTTCGCTGAAACGCGCGAGTAGTCGCGGTGGTCGAACGAACGGCGGACGATGGTGAACTCGATCGCGGTGACGCGCGCCACCGGTGTGACGTCGTTGCGCTCGTCGACACGATTCAGGACGACGTCTTCGACGACGACGACGACCGTCCGTGCGTCGAGCGTTGGAGGTGATGGACGAAGAAGACGATGTGAAGGAGGAAGATACGCCGCGCGGATCATCTGCGGAGCGGTGTCGACGACGCCGATGACGCCGATGATTACCGCCGGGACGGCGTCCCGCAGAGCGCCGGCGCGCCGGGCGACGGTGGCGGGGGCGTCGTCCGCGGCGACGCCGTCGTCGTCGAACGAAGGGGCGTTGAGGTTTACCTATGGATCGTCATCGAGTGGTAACACTGCGACGACGACGACGACGACGACGACGACGCGCGTGAGCGGTGGTGGGTCGTCGGCGTCGGGACCGCCCAACGCGGGTGGATTAGGATTAATCAAGGCGCTCGCGATCGCTGGCTCTGTCATCGGCGCGGTGTGCTTGGCGGATTACGCCTTTGTCGGTGCGGGTGGATTGTTGTGGGCGGCGACGCCGGGTGCGGCGGCGAGTCGATCTGCTGCGGCGACGAGCGCGACGCTGTTTTCAGCGTACCTGTGGAGCAAGTTGGGCGGCATGTCGTCGGTTCCCGGGGCGTTGGCGACGTGCTTGACGTATGCGTTTGGTTCTCT
>Ga0255754_10003004_pt1 | contig 12311 bp, 9 predicted proteins | sample 101ome_22_FD_179954 | JGI IMG/M metagenome (GOLD analysis project Ga0255754, IMG submission 179954) | Coastal salt marsh microbial communities from the Groves Creek Marsh, Skidaway Island, Georgia - 101412BT metaG (version 2) | ecosystem: Environmental > Aquatic > Marine > Intertidal zone > Salt... | reverse complement strand
TTCAACCGCTGGGCACCTTTATCGGCTCCGCTGCCGTTGTGGTGTTGTCCCAGCATGATCGCGCACGTGACGCTGCGCTAAACATGTTGCGCTTTTTTGAGGATGAAAGCTGTGGTCAATGTACGCCGTGCCGCGTGGGCTGTGAAAAGGCCGTTAAATTGATGCAGGCTGACAGTTGGGATCAACCGTTGTTGGAAGAACTTTGTGAAGCAATGGCCGATGCCTCGATTTGTGGCCTTGGACAGGCTGCACCAAATCCGATCAAATTGGTCATGAAGCATTTTAGCGACGAAATTTAACCGTTGCACCACGCTACGACCTTGTGAGTATTGCATAAAAGCCTGTTCAGGGGCTTTAATCCTGTGTGGATTGCGATTAGGTGGGATGTAAGCTCACTTTTGGAGGTAGCATGGCGTTTTTCTCAAAGCTTAAGGAACGTTTGTTTCGCTCGTCATCCAAGCTGGATGAAGGTCTTGACGCGATTGTGGAAGATGGCGGAGAGGAAGAGGTTCTGGAAACGCCAGTCGAAGAAGTGCTTGTCCCCGATCCAGTTTTAGAAGAACCCTCTCCAGAGCGAGAGCCAGAGCGAGAGCCAGAGCGAGAGCCAGAGCGAGAGCCAGAGCCAGTTGTTGCTACGCAACCTGCGCCAACACCCACGCCGAAAGAGGCCACGCCGCCCAAGCAAGGTTTGATGGGGCGCTTGCTTGGCCGATCCAAGCCTACAGTCGTGCGTCGCACCTTGGATGACGATATGTTGGAACAGTTGGAAGAGTTGCTTATCCAATCAGATATGGGCGTGGATACAGCGTTACGTGTCACGGCCAACATGGCGCAAGGGCGGATTGGCACGAAACTTTCGAGTGATGAGATTAAACAGCTGCTTGCAGCTGAAATCACACGCATCATGGAACATGTGGCCAAGCCCATGCCACTTTATCCCACCAAGCCACAGGTGGTTTTGGTAGTTGGCGTGAACGGGTCAGGCAAAACCACAACCATCGGCAAGTTAGCGAGCCAGTTTAAGGCGGCAGGCAAATCCGTGGTGATTGCTGCGGGGGACACATTCCGCGCGGCTGCGGTCGAACAATTGCAGGTTTGGGGCGACCGAGCAGGGGTTCCTGTTCTGACCGCACCCGAAGGATCGGACCCCGCATCGCTGGCCTATGATGCGATGACCAAGGCCCAAGAAGAAGGTGCGGATCTGTTAATGATCGACACCGCAGGACGCCTGCAAAATCGCCAAGATTTGATGGAAGAATTAGCCAAAATCGTGCGCGTTATTCGTAAAAAAGATCCCGATGCCCCGCACAACACGCTGTTGGTGTTGGATGCAACCACTGGGCAGAATGCCCTGTCACAGGTTGATACGTTTAAAAAACTTGCCGATGTTTCGGGTTTGGTAATGACAAAACTAGACGGCACGGCCAAGGGGGGGGTTTTGGTGGCGCTGGCGGATAAATTTGGCCTGCCCATCCATGCGATTGGGGTTGGTGAACAGCTTGATGATCTGGCCCCCTTTGATCCAGAAGATTTTGCAAAAGCTTTAACGGGTCTGGAATAACCATATATGGCTGAGTGGGTCTACGCGGTTGAGGGGACGGAAACAGGGCACTCAATCGCCTTGGTGCTCGCTCTATTGGCGGCGTTCCTGCATGCGGTTTTTGGGGCCTTGCAAAAGGGGCGTCATGATCCGTGGTTGTCGCGCGGTGCGATGGATTTTGGCTATGCAACCATCATGCTGCCTGTTGCTATCCTATTGGTCCCTGTACCTGAACCCGCGTTATGGCCCATTTTGTTCGGGGCTTGGGTCATCCACACGCTTTATAAGGTGTTGCAAGGATACGCCTATGTGAAAGGCGCCTACACGGTTGTGTATCCCGTTGTGCGCGGAACAGGGCCGCTCTTCACCGTCTTTGGGGCATATTTGATTTTCGGCGAAACCTTTAGCGCGATCCAGTGGATGGGTGTTGTTGTCCTGCTCTGCGGTATTTTTGGGTTGGCCGCCTATAATTTTGTATTTTTGGAATCAAATCGTGAAACATTTGGACCTGCCTTGGTGTTTGCCATCGCAACAGGTTTTTTTGTGGCACTATATACGACATATGATGCCTATGGAATTCGCGCAGCTGAGAACCCATTTACATTTCTAGTTTGGTTTTTTGTGGTGGATGGCGTGACCTTTCCCGTAGTTGCAGCAATCAGGTGGCGGGGGATGCAGGATCGTGCCTCACTTGGCCCCCTTGTTCTGCGTGGCTATATCGGTGGTTTTGTCGCAATCCTTAGTTTTGGCTCAATCATGTTGGCCACACGTCTGGACAAAGTCGGCGAAGCCGCCATATTGCGGGAAACATCCGTGGTCTTTGCGGCGCTGATTGGGTGGTTGGTCCTAAAGGAAAAGGTGGGCCCGCGCAGGATTATGTTGATGTGGTTAATTGCGCTGGGCGCAGTGATTGTGGAATTAGGTGGATAAGATGAGCGAGCAGAAGCAAAACAATCAAATGCTGAAAACGATTTTAGAAACGCTGCCCGTGGCTGTTTTCTTTTTGACTTACATCTTTTTCAAAAACGAAGTTGTTGTATTTGCGGGCCAGGAATATACGGGCTTTGTCCTTGCCACGGCGATTTTTGTCCCCTTCCTCTGCGTCTCAACGGTGATCGGATGGCGACTGTTTGGCGAGGTGTCCAAGGTTCAATTGCTGACACTGGTTCTGGTGCTGATTTTTGGTGGTTTGACGATTTTCCTGAATGACGAAAGCTTTTTCAAGATGAAACCAACCTTGGTTTACGTCTTGTTTGGGGGGGCAATTGCGGTTGGGTTGGTGCAAGGCAAATCCTATCTTCAATCCATATTGGGCAGTTCGGTTCCCATGAAGGATGAGGGGTGGATGATCATCTCGCGTCGCATCATGATCTTTTTCTTTTCATTGGCGATCTTGAATGAAATCATTTGGCGCACGCAATCATCCGAGGTTTGGGTTTATTTCAAAACCTTTGGGCTGACATTTGCGCTCTTGGTCTTCTTGGCAACACAATACAAAGTTCTGCAACAATACGGTGAATTTGACGAAGACAAGGATTAACGCATCCCATCCATTCTCAGGATGATCAGTTGCGATTGACCATCTGATTTGGTTGGGGTATTGAGTGCTCGTGGCGATTTGTTACCGGATTGCGGGCCACGTAAAATAAACCGCTAAAAGGTCAGGAAGAGAGAGCCCCCTTTCCCTTGGCCGAGTGGAAGGGGTTTTTTATTGGCGAAATGCCACAGAGAACAAGATGAGCGATACATTCAAACCACGCACAAAAATGGTCCATGGCGGAACCCGTCGGTCACAATATAACGAAGTCAGCGAAGCGATATTTCTGACGCAAGGGTTTGTTTACGAGACAGCGGACGATGCCCAAGCGCGCTTTATTCAGGCAGGTGATGATGAGTTCATCTATGCCCGTTATGGCAATCCGACTGTTGCCATGTTTGAAGATCGGATTGCGGCCCTAGAAGATGCAGAAGATGCCTTTGCCACTGCATCGGGCATGGCGGCCGTCAACGGCGCGTTAATGTCTTTGGTGTCCGCGGGGGATCACGTTGTTGCCTCTCGGGCGCTCTTTGGATCATGTCTGTACATTCTAGAAGAGATCATGCCGCGCATGGGCGTGAACGTCACGTTTGTGGATGGTAACAATATGGATGCATGGCGCACCGCCGTGACGCCCGATACAAAAATTGTGTTTTTTGAAACAATCTCAAACCCTACGCTTGAGGTTATTGACATCGCGGCAGTTTCGGAAATTGCGCATGCCAATGACGCGCTGGTGATCATTGATAACGTCTTTGCAACGCCTGTATTTTCGAACGCGATTGCGCTTGGCGCGGATTTGGTGGTGTATTCCGCGACAAAACATATCGATGGTCAGGGCCGTACCTTGGGCGGTGTCATTTTGGGGCGCAAGGATATGATCCGCGGACCAATTGAAACCTATATGAAGCACACTGGCGGTTCGATGAGTCCGTTTACAGCGTGGGTCATGCTAAAGGGTTTGGAAACCATCGAATTGCGTGTGCGTGCCCAAGCGTCAACGGCGCAGTTTCTGGCAGAAAAATTAAGTGGGCACGAAAATTTATCTCGGGTGATTTATCCAAATCACCCGTCGCATGAAAAATATGATCTGGTGCAGCAGCAAATGGGCAGCGGTGGGACCGTATTCGCAATTGAAATTAAAGGTGGGCAAGAGGCCAGTTTTGCATTTCTAAATCGCCTTCAAATTGCCGTGATTTCGAATAATTTGGGGGATGCAAAATCAATTGCAACGCACCCAGCGACGACAACACACCAACGCCTGCCTGATGATCAAAAGGCCGCTTTGGGGATCACGGATGGCCTAATCCGCTTCTCTGTAGGGTTAGAAGATCAAGAGGATCTTTTGGCTGATATTCTGGCGGCTTTGGGTTAATTTTAAACCTGTCGCTTTTCAGATCGAGAAAAGCGTTACTGGAAACTTTCTGATCTGCGCCCTACAATAAGAACATAAGAAAGTTTTGGAGTTCGCCATGAACATTCATAGTCGCGATGTAGATAAAGAGATCGAACGCAGTGAGGCGCAGGCCGCATTGGACGTTTTGCGCAGCTTCATCGCAGAAAAAGGTGCGGACGCATTGGATGGCCCGCATTTGACCGCGTTGCGTGGTTTACTACCCGCAGCTTACCCAGAACTTTCGCGCGAATTCCCAAATAACTTTGTGGTGGATGCTGCGTATCGCGATACCTTGCCTGATCTGCAAAATGGTCCTAGTTCGTTGATCCGTGGGGAAAACCGTGTCATTCAACACGTAGGTATTTCAAACTTTCGCCTGCCGATCAGTTTCGCGACCAAGGCGGGTGCTTCTATCACGCTTGAAACCTCAGTAACGGGCACTGTCAGCCTGGAAGCTGACAAAAAGGGCATCAACATGTCGCGCATCATGCGCAGCTTTTATAAGTACGCAGAAGAGCGGTTTAGTTTTGATGTCGTATCGGCCGTTTTAGACGATTATAAATCTGATTTGGAAAGCTTTGATGCGCGGATTGCGTTACGGTTTTCATATCCAGTTAAGGTAAATAGCCTGCGTTCGAGCCTATCTGGGTATCAGTATTACGACATCACACTGGAATTGCTGGAGCACGCAGGCGTGCGTCATAAGATTATGCATCTTGATTATGTTTATAGTTCAACATGTCCCTGTTCACTGGAACTGTCTGAACATGCGCGCCAATCGCGTGGGCAGTTGGCAACACCGCATTCACAGCGTTCGGTGGCGCGCATTTCTCTTAAATTTGAACAGGGCGAAAAGCTTTGGTTCGAGGATGTGATTGATATGTGCCGCCGCGCGGTCCCGACCGAGACCCAAGTTATGGTTAAGCGCGAAGATGAACAGGCATTCGCGGAATTGAACGCAGCAAATCCAATTTTTGTCGAGGATGCTGCGCGCCTGTTTGCAGAACAACTGAGCGCGGATGCACGCATTTCAGATTACCGTGTCGCGGCTAGCCATCAAGAAAGCCTGCACAGCCATGATGCCGTGTCCGTCTTGACCAATGGAGCCACATTTGCATCGAATTCCATTGATCCGCGCTTCTTTGAATCCTTAATCCACCGCGGATGAACACGCTTGACTTTGGTGTGATTGAACGCCAACGGTTTTGTCATGTTTGATATTCGACCCATCGGATACGTGATCGGGATCATTGTGGCCTTTCTTGGCGTGATGATGATTTTCCCAATGATCTTGGATTTTGCGGATGGAAACCCGCATTGGCGCGTATTTGCCCATGCGGGGGCGATTACAACGCTATCGGGCTTATTTGTTTCGATGTCGTGTTCGAATGGCAAATCCCAAGGACTTGAGCTGCAAAAGACATTTCTGCTTACGACAGGCGTTTGGGTGGTATTGCCGATTTTTGCGGCCCTGCCATTTTTAATGGGGGCAACACAGTCTTCTGTCGTCGATGCGGTTTTCGAGGCTACCTCGGGTCTGACAACGACCGGATCAACCGTGATCAGTGGTTTGGATGATTTGCCGCGTGGTTTGCTCTTATGGCGCGGGCTATTGAATTGGTTAGGCGGCATTGGGATAATCGTTGTTGCGATGGTTTTTTTGCCTGAGTTGCGCGTTGGTGGCATGCAGATTTTCCGCGCGGAGTCCTTTGACACAATGGGGAAGATTTTACCGCGTGCCACGCAAATTTCAGGGCAAATTTCGATCATCTATATTGGTCTGACGATCGCCTGTTTCCTAAGTTATATCATTGCCGATATGTCGGGATTTGATGCGCTTATCCACGCCCTGACGACCGTGGCAACAGGTGGGTTTTCGTCCCATGATGCATCATTCGCCGCAATGTCGGGGCCTGCGGAATATGTGGCATCACTTTATATGGTTTTAGCTGCCTTGCCATTTGTACGCTTCGTCCAGCTTTTAAATGGCAGTGCGCGGCCCATCTTTACCGATGAACAAATCCGCGGGTTTGTGGCGACATTGGCAGTGATTATCGCATTCAGCACGGTTTACCTGATCTATTCGCAGAACTTTGTAATCGAACAGGCGTTTCGTCAGGCCCTATTCAATATCATCTCGATCATGAGTGGGACGGGTTACGCATCTGCTGATTACATGTTGTGGGGCGCGCCCATGGTGGCGGTATTCTTCTTCATTGGATTGATTGGTGGTTGCGCGGGATCAACCGCGTGTTCGGTAAAAATCTTTCGCTATCAAATTATGCTTTCGGCCATGTCAACGCAACTGCGCCGCATCCAATCCCCAAACAGCGTGCATGTTCCGCATTTCCAAGATCGTCCAATTTCGCAGGACGTCATGGACTCGGTCATGGTGTTCTTTGTGATGTTTTTTATCTCACTTGGGGCATTGGCGTTTTTGTTGGGGTTGACGGGCTTGGATTTCATTACGGCGCTGTCGGGTGCGGCGACAGCGATCGGAAATATCGGCCCAGGCCTTGGGCCAGAAATTGGCCCAACAGGGAATTTTGAAAACCTAAATAGCACGGCCAAAGGATTGCTGATCTTTGGCATGATTTTAGGCCGGCTGGAACTGATGGCCGTTTTTGTGTTGTTTACGCGCCGATTTTGGCAGGCCGCTTAATCAATCCAACATTCAATCGGTGTTAGGATGTTTTGCGCCGATGCGATCAAGGCCACGTCATCCAACCGGTCGGTTTTGCCTGTCCGTAACCGCAGTCCTGCGGATTGCATCATGCTCACCAATGCATCAGTGGCAACCGCAAAGTTCACATTGTTGGGCAAAACGCGGCCAGTGTCATCTCGGCTCACCAATATACCAGTTAGGTTTCCTGATTGATCCAAAACGGCCCCGCCTAAATCACCAGGCTCTGCCAACAAATCCAAACGGAATTTTTCTGCGTTCCCCGATAGATCGGTTGTTTCGATCACCGTTGCCTGGGTCACAGAGGCCAAGCCAAGGCGTCCGCCGTAGGGGTAGCTCGACAAAAAGGTTTTGTCGCCCTTACGCACTGCGTTACCCAATGTCGCATAAGAGATGGGGTTAAAATCAGATTTAGGGGACAGCAATCCTGCGCCTGTTTCAGAACGCGCGATAATCTCGGCATCATAGGTGCCGCCAATGGTCAGAGCGCTACACTGTTCAAGGTTGCTAGTGTCGGTAATTGCGTGGCCCTGATCCGAAACGAACACCGCACTTTTGACAAAGGCTGGTTTGCGGATCGCAACGCCAAACTCCGTTTCAGGATCATGGATTGCAACGCTTAGGCTTGGGTCCAATGTGCCTGAGAATGTTTCAAAGCTTTTGCGCATATGTGCGACAAGTCTGTCGAATTGTTCCTCGTTTTGATTGGGCCAAATCAATCCAAATCCTTTGATTTCACCACCCTTGTGTGACGCGGTGATAAATGCAAGCGTTGATGTTCCTGCACCCGTGATTACGAAACGATCCTTGTTCAGCGATTTTTCGATGTTCATTGGAACGATGGAAAGGGTTGGTAAAACGCCATAGATCGCAGCCAAATCGCCGCGGTTTCCTGCAGCAGAAATCAAAAAGATTTGAGCAGGCGACGATGCATCCTGTGCTTTGAAATGGGCCAGCGGTGCTGCATAAGCGTCAAATGCGACGACCTCTTTGGGTAAATCGATGCTGATACCCGCCTCTAAGTCACGGTGTGTTTCAAGGCCCAGACCGGCAAAAATTGCAAAATACTGTGCACGCAACTTTTCCCGCTGCGCGGTGGTCAAAACACCAGTATCTTCATGCCCGTTATCGGTTTGCCATGCTGCCATTGAACGGCGTGTGCCACGACCGAAAGAGGCATCAATCGTGCTGTTATAGTATCCCGCCCATTGCAAATAACGTTGCAGGTCCATCTTTTCGTCAGGGCTGAGCAAGCCTTCGCTCTCACGCGCTTCGCTTAGGGTTTCGTCGGGTACAGTAATACTTTGTTCTGGGCTGGCTTGTTCTGGCGCGGCGCTTTCAGCAGTTTCAACCACCGACACTTGTGTCGCTTCTTCTTGGATGACCTCTGCTTCGAAAGTTTGCGCGGCTGTTACGGCCGCAGGTGCGGGGCCGATTGGGTAAATGCGTTGCCGATAATTTGCACCAGTTGCCAAAAAACTATCCCGCGGGATCGCAGCGCGCGCGCGCAGTTGCGACATGCGCAAATCCGCCTCATCCTCTGGCAGAGGGCCAAGGGTAATGGCATACCAACCTGACCCAATTGAGTGCGCCTGCGTGTCGGGAAATTCTTGGGCATAAATCCGCGCGCGTGTTTCCGCCTCAAGCAGGCTTGGCTGCGCTTCGATTTGGATCCAGCGCATGTCTTGTGCCGCGCTTGCACCTGCAACCAGTGCCATCCACATCGCAACGCATAGACCCAAACAATACTGCATCCCAACCTCTTAAATATGCTCCAATTCCACCTATTTGTCGGTCATACCAAACATTTCGCGGATTTCTAGTTTTATCTTACGAATATTTCCCCACGCCACGATGTCTCGTTTTTGTCTAAATTTTGCGGCCCTTCATTGACCGTCATGGCCGCTTTGCCTATTTAGGGGCAAATCGCGCCGCATGAATAAGGTTTCAACGCTATGACAATTGAAAAACCTAAATCTTTTCAAGAAATTATTCTAAGATTGCAAAATTACTGGGCGGCCAAGGGATGCGCCGTTTTGCAACCTTATGATATGGAAGTCGGCGCGGGTACGTTTCACCCTGCGACAACCTTGCGCGCTTTGGGCACAAAATCATGGGCGGCTGCCTATGTTCAGCCCTCTCGTCGGCCAACCGATGGGCGTTATGGGGAAAATCCGAACCGTCTGCAGCATTATTACCAATATCAAGTTTTGATCAAACCAAGCCCCCCTGATTTGCAGGATCTATATCTGGGGTCGCTTGAGGCGATTGGGATCGATATGGCGCTGCATGACATCCGTTTTGTTGAGGATGACTGGGAAAGCCCAACATTGGGTGCCTGGGGCCTTGGCTGGGAAGTGTGGTGTGACGGCATGGAAGTCAGCCAATTCACCTATTTCCAACAGGTCGGTGGGCATGATTGCCACCCAGTATCTGGTGAATTGACCTATGGTTTGGAACGCTTGGCCATGTATGTTTTGGGCGTTGATCACGTTATGGATATGCCATTTAACGATCCTGACGCGCCCATCGCGCTGAAATATGGTGATGTGTTTAAACAAACAGAACAGGAATACGCGCGCTGGAATTTCGATGTAGCAAACACGGAAGTTTTGCTGCGTCATTTCGAAGAGGCGGAAGCGGAGTGTCAGGCAATTCTGGATCAGGAACACATCGATCCCAAAACATCCAAACGTATCATCATGGCGCATCCCGCATATGATCAATGCATTAAGGCAAGCCACATCTTTAACCTGTTGGATGCACGGGGTGTGATTTCAGTAACCGAACGACAGGCCTATATCGGGCGCGTACGCAGTTTGGCGAAAAAATGTGCTGATGCCTTTGTTCTGACCGAAGCTGGGGGATACACAGCATGAACGGACGTTTCATTGTTTCCGTGATTGTGATCTGTGCCGCCCTTGCAGGTGCGGCGATGTTTTATTTGCAAATCTACGGGTTTTATGACGACGTAAGCGAAACGGATAACCGCGTTGTTCTGACCTCTGTGGTCACGGGCGCGCCAGAGGAAATTCCTGTATCATCGCTCAGCGCGATTGATGCGGATAGTTCGCCCATTCGCTATCGCGCGTGTTTTCAAACCGATCAATCCATTGGAATGTTAACCGAAAGTTTTGAGCTGCATCCAAAGGCCGAACCACGGGTCGCCCCAGGTTGGTTTGAGTGCTTTGATGCGGAACAAATTGGAAATGACCTGGCAAACGGAAATGCGGTGGCATTCTGGGGGCAACGGAATATCGAATACGGGATCGACCGAGTTGTTGCAATTTATGCTGATGGACGTGGATACGTCTGGCACGAAGTGAACGACTGTGGTGACAAATTATATGACGGATCACCCAAAGATCCAAATTGCCCTGAAAGGGACTAAGTATGCCAAACCTACTGATTGAACTTTTCTCAGAAGAAATTCCTGCGCGCATGCAACGCCGTGCCGCAGAAGATTTGAAAAAATTGATCACAAACGGGATGGTCGATGCAGGGCTGACCTATGCAGGTGCGGCCGCCTTTTCAACACCGCGCCGACTTACACTGGCAGTTGAAGATGTGCTAAGCGAAAGCCCGACGGTGCGTGAAGAGCGTAAAGGCCCGCGTGTGGACGCCCCTGAAAAAGCGATTGAGGGATTTTTGCGCGGTGCAGGGCTAAGCAAAGATCAACTTGAGGTGCGGGACGAAAAAAAAGGTCAGGTATATTTCGCGACCATCGAAAAACCAGGCCGTCCAGCCGCCGACATCATTGCCGAAGTGTTAGAGCATGCCATTCGCAATTTCCCCTGGCCAAAATCAATGCGCTGGGGGGCCGGGACCCTGCGATGGGTACGTCCACTGCATTCGATCATTTGCGTGCTAAGCGATGAGGTGGATACGACAGTTGTCCCTGTGAATATTGATGGCATTGAAAGTGGCAACCAAACCATGGGCCATCGGTTCATGTCATCGAGTGCGCCGATTATTGTATCTGGGTTTGACGATTATGCGGCAACTCTCAAAAAGGAATACGTTATTCTGGACCCAGAAGAGCGCGCGCAAATGATTTGGCAGGACGCCACGAACATCGCGTTTGCAAGCGGTCTAGACGTCGTCGAGGATGCAGGGTTGTTGGCAGAGGTGTCGGGATTGGTTGAATGGCCCGTAGTGTTGATGGGTGAAATCGACCAAGAATTTTTAGAACTGCCGCCAGAGGTTTTGCAAACGTCGATGCGCGAACATCAAAAATTCTTTTCCGTTCGCGATATGAAATCGGGCAAAATCACCCGATTTATCACCGTTGCGAACCGCGAAACTGCGGATCAGGGCGCAACCATCCTTGCCGGCAATCAAAAGGTTCTGTCGGCACGTTTGGCCGATGCGAAATTCTTTTGGGAAAATGATTTGCGCGTCGCGCAGAACGATGGCCTAACCGCGTGGACTGCGCGATTGGAAAATGTGACGTTCCACAATAAGTTGGGTAGCCAAAAGGACCGGATTGATCGCATTGTTGACCTTGCGGGTGATCTGTCTACTGCGACATCTGCGGATGCAGGTTTGGCACAAAAGGCCGCGGGCATCGCCAAGTCGGACTTGTCCTCGGAAATGGTCTATGAATTCCCTGAATTGCAGGGATTGATGGGCCTCTATTACGCCGAAGCCGCAGGTGTCGAACAGGAGGTTGCCAATGCCTGTGAACAACACTGGCAACCACTTGGACCATCGGATGATGTCCCGACCGAGCCTGTGTCTGCGACAGTCGCGCTGGCGGATAAATTGGACACGCTGTGTGGATTTTGGGCGATTGACGAAAAACCAACAGGATCAAAGGATCCATTCGCCTTGCGTCGTGCGGCGTTGGGGATCATTCGGTTGGTGTTGGAAAACCAAATCCGACTGCCATTGTTGAACGCAGCTGTCGAACACATGGCGCGTTTTGCAAATGTCGAAAATGCATCCTCTGTTGCATCCGATTTGCTGGGCTTCTTCCATGACCGACTAAAGGTATATCTGCGTGATCGCGGCATTCGCCATGATGTCATTGACGCCTGCGTGGTGATGGATGGGAATGACGACATCGCGTTACTGGTGAAACGGGCCGAGGCCCTGTCCGAGTTCCTTGCGTCGGAGGATGGCGAAAATTTGGTCCAGGGGTTCCGTCGTGCGA
>Ga0255754_10002999_pt1 | contig 12323 bp, 11 predicted proteins | sample 101ome_22_FD_179954 | JGI IMG/M metagenome (GOLD analysis project Ga0255754, IMG submission 179954) | Coastal salt marsh microbial communities from the Groves Creek Marsh, Skidaway Island, Georgia - 101412BT metaG (version 2) | ecosystem: Environmental > Aquatic > Marine > Intertidal zone >... | reverse complement strand
TCGCTGGAGCGATCTCAACAGCCACCCACGGAACCGGAATTGCTCTCGGCAATCTCGCAACAAATGTCGTTGCGATGACGATCGTTGACGGAACCGGTCGAATAGTTCAACTCGATGAGGGCGACCCACGTATCTCAATTGCTGCAGTTGGGGTTGGCGCTCTTGGGATTGTGTGTGAAGTTGTCTTGCAGTGCGTTCCCTCGTTTCGACTGCATGCCCACGAGACCATCGAATCGATCGACGATGTGTTGTCAGATGTTCCTGGTTTTGCTGAGAGCGCGGATCACGCCGAATTTTTTTGGATGCCCGGGGCGCGCCGTTGCCAGGTGAAACGCAATCAACGAACAACCGATGACATTCAGCGCCCAGGCAAATTGGCCGTCGTTCGAGACAAGTATGTGGCGGAGAATGTTGCCTTTGGATTGGTGTGCCGTGTTGGCCGGCGCTGGCCGACCCTTGCACCTCGGATTGCAAAACTTGTTTCGTCGTCGGTTTCGGAACGAGACCTCATTGACGATTCGTTCAGGGTGTTCGCAAGTCCACGTCTCGTTCGATTCGTTGAAATGGAGTACGGCATTCCGTTGGAATGTCTCCCGGAGGCGGTCGAACGTGTTCGTGAGGTGACTCGCCGTCTGAGTTTCCCAAGTCTGTTTCCCATCGAAGTTCGGGTCTCAGCAGCCGATGACATTGCGATGTCCACGGGGTTCGGGCGAACAAATGGATGGATAGCTGTCCATCAATATGTGGGAGCGCCATACGAGTCGTACTTCCAGCAGGTGGCGGACATCATGGATTCATACGGTGGCCGACCACATTGGGGAAAAATGCATTATCTCAATGCATCGCAACTTTCGGAGCGGTATCCCCGCTGGGGAGAGTTTCAGGATCTTCGATCAGCACTCGATCCTGATGGAACGTTCCGAAATGAATACCTTGACCGAGTGCTTGGCATACCCGACGCTGGGTGATCGCGCGCCGACGCGCGCTGGTCGCGTAGGGTTTTCGCGTGGCGGAACGCCGACGTACTTCAACATCTGATTTCGGCGCCGGTCGGCGTGAATCCCACGACGCATCTGGGTTCTACGACCGCTTTGAAGCCCCTGCGTTGAGTGCCGACGAGGAAGTTGCCGCCCCATCAGAACACAAAGAACTATTCGTCTGCGGTGACGCACGCGATCTCTCGATGGTCGCAACATCTTCGGTGGCTCTCGTTGTCACATCACCGCCGTATTTCGCTGGCAAGCAGTACGAAAACGAATTGGAACGCGACGGCATTCCGGCGTCGTACCTCGAATATCTCAACATGTTGACAGATGTCTTTTCGGAATGTGTGCGGGTACTCGAGCCAGGGGGACGCATTGCCGTCAATGTCGCGAATCTTGGTCGACGCCCATATCGGAGCCTCTCAGCTGATGTCATCACCATTCTTCAAGATCGTCTCGGGTTATTGCTGCGCGGCGAGGTCGTCTGGCGGAAAGGGGCAGGAGCGAGCGGCTCTTGTGCATGGGGTTCATTCCGTCAGCCATCAAATCCTGTCCTTCGAGACCTCACCGAACGCGTGATCATTGCGTCGAAAGGCCGGTTCCAACGTGCGGTGAGCCGCTCGCAACGTGAACGTCGTGGCCTGCCATATGAGGCAACGATCACGGCGGAAGATTTCATGGCGAACACGCTTGATGTCTGGACCCTTCCAACTGAAAGTGCCCGACGTATCGGGCACCCAGCACCATTTCCCATCGAACTGCCTTCGCGACTCATCGAGTTGTACACCTATCGCGGCGATGTGGTCTTAGACCCGTTTATGGGTTCAGGCTCGACGCTTGTTGCGGCTAAGCAACTTGGGCGACAATTTGTCGGCGTCGACCTCGATGAGAACTATGTGGCCCTTGCACGGCAGCGCGTCGCTGATGAGGGCATTGCGAGTGACGTGTACGACGAGGGCCGTGCTGGTCGAGATGTCATTGAACGTGTGCTTGTCTCAGCAGGGTTCGATGAGGTCAATGAGAAGCGGCTGTCTGGAACCGGGCTCAGCGTGATGACGGCAAACAGCGGCGGTGAACAGGTCATCGTTGAACAAGGTGGTGCATTTAGCCGTGAGCGACCCGGGTTGTTGAACGGGGAATCACTGTGGCGATTACTAGGCCGAGCAGCAGTCATTTCTGGTGTTGGTGAGCGAGTGGTCGCGGTGACCCCGGCTCTTCCAAAGCGACGTTCTGAAAATGATCTAGCGCTCCGGGCGGTTGGACCTCGAGTCCTCTTTGATGTGATTGACCTATCAGATACTGCTGCGTGTGATCGTCTCGCAATGTATGCACACGGTCAACGGTCTCCCCTAGAAGGATTCTGGACCTCAGACGACATCGCCAAGTACTGAGCTAGCACCGCTCAAGATCAATGCCGCTGGCGAAACCATCAGCCTGTTGAGAGGCAAGAAGGCTTCCGCCAGCAATCGGGTCGATCGCCCACGAACGTGTTGACGATGTTCGACTTCGTGACCACACGACGCCAACCCCTTCGCCGTCGACAACGATGAGCGCTCCGGAGTCGCCACGGTTGATGGCACCTTCAAGTTCGTACCCGGGTCGCACGACTGAACCCTCGAGGTAGATGTCTTCAGTGGTGATGCTGACCGAGCGTTTCACGACGATCGGTAATCGAACGATCTCGCCTCTTCGTTCGACGCTGATGGTTCCTGTGATGGGAAGTGCAGTTGATCGAAGCGATTGTTGGCCGAGTGGGACGACCGATGGGTGAGGTTTTGTCACTTCGACAATGGCAAGGTCGTTATTCGGATCGAACGCAATGATTGACGCTGAAGAAACGCCTGAACTGCCATTGACCATCACGCTGCTTGCACCGGCGAGAGTGTGAGCCGAGGTGAGGATCAGGTTCGGCGCAATGAAGGTTCCTATTCCCTCACCAAGTGTGTTGCGACAACCGGTAGCCGTCACTTTGACGGTCGCATTCACAACAGAATCGATGTCGTTGTCATCTGGTTGGAGAGCAGCGAATCCGAGGAGGGCGATTAACAATGCTGCAGGGGCGCACCACCCAAGAGCCCGAATGAGGTGTTGGCCGAACGTTCTCATCGTTAGAGCTCTTTTGACATCCACACCGAGTCGTCCTCGGCGAACCCGAGACGCCGGTATAGCGACCGTGCACGCTCATTTTCTTTTTCGGTTTCAAGAAATATTCGCCGCACCCCAAGCTCAACGCAACGGTGTTCAACGGCCACCACGAGTTGACGACCAATTCCCTCACCTTGTCGTTGAACGAAGAGTTCGTCAAGCACATAATCAGCGCCACCGATTTCAATCGACCAGCCAGTAGAGACAGCGGCATAACCAACGAGGGTCCCCTGTTCGTCACAGGCGACCAGCATGAACCCATTCGAACTGTCGTCGAGTAGTCCGGCCACCCCACTCCGAATGAGATCTTCGTTCACGGTATGACCGTCTGAATTGCAGTACTCCACGCATAACGGAACAAGACCTTCAAGGTCCGACTGTGCCGCTTGCCGGATGGTGATACTCACTCGCTTGACATTACGGGTCGATTGACCCGGCAACGAGCACGAAAAGATCAGCTCCGGTGTCGAGAGGACGCACAGACGCAAGAGTTCCACCTGTAAGTGCTGCGGAGAGGTCTGAGACATTGACAAGCACGGGCCCGGTATCGCTCGAGAGCACCACAGCGCTTGCATCTGGGGCGAGGGCCAGCACACGCCGGCCAGAAAGGTTGACCATTTCGAATTCGCCTGCAAGAACGCTTGACTGATCGTCGGTTCGTACCCCGGTGACAAGACAGCCATCATCACTTCGTGCGATACCCGATATTCCGGTGACTTCGGTGAGCTCTCGTCCGGTCAACAGGCTGACGAGTCTGCTGACCCCGTCAGCGTGAACGATGGAGCAACGACTCAACATCGTGAGCGGTTCCTCGCTCATCTGGTCGGCAGCTGACCATCGACCACGAATTCCACCGGAAAGATCGATGATGAATGCGGTGTGATCTGATCGCACCCACAGTCGACTGCCTCCGCCAACAGTTGTCACCGAGTTAATTGATTCACCTTCCGGCAACTCGAGGCCCCCCAGGTCTTCAAGGTCGTTGGAGGTTCGAGTGACTCGCATCACCCGACCATCGCGAGTGACGAACACGAAACGTTCACCATCGGCGGTGATTGCGCCACCGCGCACCGCAGGCGTACTGATCGTGCGAATGCGATCGCCGTTCGGGTCAAACAGTCCGATTTCTGCGCGATCGCCAACCGTCTGACTAGTGACAACGAGGCGTGGGTGGACCGACAGGGCGAGATCGGGGAGATACACCGGCTCGCTTGAAGAGGGTGTGACAAGGACGGTCTGGAAGTTGACCGTGTCGGCAATCGCAAACAATGTGCCTGTTGAGTCGTGACGAATATCTGACGGGAAGTACCGAGGGTTTGGCTCATTGGTCAACATGCCAAGATCCAAGACAACAGGCCGCGAGTTGTCGACATCGGTCACGATGACGAGATTTCCTCCACCGTCGTCCCCAACCACAACACTGAGATCATCCGTTGTTGAAAGCGAGCGAACACGATGACCTCGTGGGATGTCAATTGTTGTCGGCAATAGGTCGAACGGTTCGATGACCACCTGATTCGGAAGAACAACTGCGACTGCGCCACCGCCGTCCAACACACCTGAGATACGAGGGCCGTGGTTTGCAGTTGCTGCAATATTGAGATCGCTGTGGCGAAGTGTGAGTTCGCCAGTCACTTGATCAGCGGTGACGATTGATGTCCAACTCACTGGGTCAGGAACTACATCACGTTCGCGCTCGATCCATTGAAATCCGCCGACAAGAATTGCACCCAGTATTGCGACGGCGATGACGGTTCCGAGCATTTTTCCTGCGTTGGGATTCTGGCGATGTGCTTCGCCAGGTTCGTCGTCATGTTCGGATCGGAACACGGTGGGGTCGTCAGGATTCGCAGAGGCGATGTCGTCGACATCGTCGGTGTGTTGCTGCGAAGAACGACGGAGCACGTCTATGAGCGTACGTGCCCCGTAGGGTGATCTCTTGTGACGTGGTGGGAAATGTTGTTACTCGCTGTCGGCGGGGTTCTTGCAGGCATTATCAATACGGTTGCCGGCGGAGGTTCAATGCTGACGGTCCCGTTATTGGTGTTGGCAGGTGTACCCGGCAATAGCGCTAATGGCTCGAATCGACTTGGCATTCTCACATCGACGGCATCAGCGACAGTTGCCTTTCGCCGTCTCGGAGTGGATGGATTATCGAAGGCAATTCCAGTTCTTGCCCCCACACTTGTTGGTTCACTCATCGGCTCATTGACGATCAGCCGGCTTCCAGATCGAGCATTCGAAATTGTCTTCGGAGTGCTGATGATTCCGTTGATCGTGTTGACCGTCCGCAAGCCAACCGCTCGTGACGGTGTTGAACCATGGCCAACATGGCTGACCGTGGTTGTGTTCGTGTTGATTGGGGCGTTCGGTGGAGCGTTTCAGGCAGGTATCGGGTTGGTGCTTCTTGCGGCGCTCACTCGAGCCGGGTTTGACCTTGTCACTGCGAACAGCGTGAAGATGGTGGTGTCATTAACTGTCACAGTGATTGCTCTGCCGGTGTTTTTGCTGTCGGGAAACATCGTTTGGTTGCCGGCAATCGTCCTTGCAGCAGGGTTCTTCGTTGGTGGATGGTGTGGTGCGCAAGTTGCCGTGCGTGGTGGAGAGAAATTGATTCGTATGGCGATGGTTGCGGCAGCGATCGTGCTCTCGGGTCGCCTGATTGGGTTGTACTGAGTTCGGTACCATCAAGTAATGGACTTCACCTGCCCAAGATGCGAGACATCGGTATCTGCAGATTTTTATGGACCGTGCGAGTCATGCCGGGCAGCGCTGCGATCGAAATTTGTTGCGGTGCGCGGTGATGTTGAGGTCGCTGAGTACGAACCAAAGATGAATGTCACCCCCAACGCCGTTGCATTAAAAGACGATTGAGGTCACAGACCGCTCTTTGGTTCTCGGCGATAACATTCCGGTCAGCCAGGGGACGTAGCTCAGTTGGCTAGAGCACCTGCTTTGCAAGCAGGGGGTCGTGGGTTCGATTCCCATCGTCTCCACAATTGAATGTGCTGGCCATATTTGGGCAGCTTTTGGTCACAGCATTGGAAATTTCATGCCATGACATTCTCCGGCTTAGCTGAGAAGATCTCTGGCGACGTTGATCCAAAAGTTAGTTGACAGCTCGAGGCTTTCGACATCGACCCGTTCGTCGTGGCCATGGAACCGTGTGCTGAACTCTCCAGGCGACACCGATGGGCTGAACAAGCCCGCTCCATATGCAATCGCACCCATATTTCGGTACACCCGTGCGTCGGTGAACCCGACAACCAGTTGTGGCGTAATCGGCATTCCCGGAAATGGTTTCCCGACGGCACGCTGAATTGAGTCCCACAGTGGTGTATCGATCGGCGACAAGCTCGCCGGGTCGTTCATAATGATCTCGACATCGACTTCGTCGTAGAGGTCACCGAGGGCAGCACGAAGGTGAGCATCAACTTCATCGGTGTGATCGCCGGGCATGGTGCGCACATCAATGTTGAGGTCGATCGAATCTGGAATGACATTGGTTTTCATCGAGTGACCGGGCGTGACCACATTTGGGCTCATTGTCGTATGGCAGCAACTCCACAGGTGGGCGGCGGCACCGCGATGAGGAAAGGCCTCGAGATAGTCATCGATCTTGTTGGGGTCGAGCATGATTGCTTTTGTCTCGTCGTCGATATCCATGTTGGCGATCTGTGTTCCCCAATGCTCATGGAATCGTGCCGGTGGTCGGTAGTCAGCGATGCGTTGAACAACGGCAGCGGCTCTGACGAGCGCGTTGTCGCTTCTGAACGGGGTTGATCCGTGGCCGGGGGTGCCGCGCACTCGGACGCGACGCCAAGCAACTCCTTTTTCGCCGACGTTCATCGATACCGATGGTGAGTTCGGTGGGCCGCCGTGAAGACCCCCGTTTTCTGTGAGGACATAGTCGGCACGTATCGCATCGGGGTGGTTGTCCGCCATCCACTGCGCTCCGTAGGCAGACCCTGATTCTTCATCGGCAACACCGAAATAGATGAGATCACCCTTTGGACGGAAACCAGTGGTTGCAAGGTGGCGGAACGCAACAGCCATCGATGACGTGAGGTTCAACATGTCAACTGCGCCTCGGCCCCACACCTCACCGTCAACGAGCTCTCCGCCGAACGGATCGCGACTCCAACCATCTGGATTCACCGGCACCACATCGGTATGCCCCATTAGACACAAACTGGGTGCGTTCGGGTCACTTCCTGCGATACGTGCCACCATCGATCGACGTCCTGGTGCGGCGTCATACACCTCAACGTCCAGGCCAGCACCTTCGATAAAACTCACCAACGTGTCAGCGTTACGTTCTTCGTGCCCTGATTCTGCAGTGCCATCGTTGACGCACTGATTGCGAATCATCGTCTGTAATAACTCGACCGTTTCGTTTGTTAACTGCTCCATGATGCCCCCTTAGTGCAGACGGTAATAGACCTGTGCCGCCTCGTTTGCCACGGCGCTATGCATGGGATACTGGCAACGTGGACTTCCGGCCAAATGATGACCATCAAGCAATCATTGAGGGCGTCGATCGCGTGTGCTCAGACTTTGATGACGAGTACTGGTCGACCTGCGATTCAGAGCACAAATTTCCGTGGGAGTTTTACGAGGCGATGGCCGCCGGCGGATGGGTCGGAATCTGTATTCCTGAAGAATTTGGTGGCGGAGGGTGTGGCATCACCGAGGGAGCCCTTGTTCTCAACCGGGTAGCTGCCTCCGGCGCCGGCATGAACGGCTCGACAGCGTTACATCTCACGATGTTTGGTTTGAACCCAGTCGTGAAATTTGGAAATGACGAGTTGAAGTCGGCATATCTGCCACGGGCTGCCACGGGCGACCTTCATGTTGCGTTCGGTGTGACCGAACCTGATGCCGGTACAGACACAAGCCGAATTTCCACTCGGGCGGTTGACGACGGCATGGGTGGTTTCATCGTGTCAGGCCGAAAGATCTGGACATCAAAGGCATTGGAGAGCGAGGTGGTATTGCTGCTCGCTCGAACCGATGATGTTCCAGAAGGTGCAACAGGCTCGGCACGTTTTGGTGGGCTCAGTCTGTTTCTTGCCGAACTCGACCCGAAGTACGTCGACATTCGACCAATTCCGAAAGTTGGTCGGAACGCAGTTGCGTCATGCGAGGTTGCCTATGACGAACTGCCGGTCGAGGGCTGGCGTTTGGTCGGTGAGCGGGGTAGAGGCTTTCAACACATCCTTCATGGGCTGAACCCAGAACGAATCCTGCTCGCCGCTATGTCATGCGGAATTGGTGAGGTCGCGTTGAAGCGAGCAGTGAGTTATGCCGGCGAACGAGTGGTGTTTGATCGACCGATCGGTGCGAACCAGGCGATCTCCCACCCCCTAGCCGACGCACACATTCATCTGCGTTCGGCGTATCTCACGATGATGGAAGCCGCCTGGCGCTATGACAACGGCATGGAGTGCGGCGAGCAGGCGAACTCGGCGAAATATCTTGCGGCTGATGCTGCGTTCAGCGCGGCTGATCGTGCGGTGCAGACCCACGGTGGGTTGGGGTATGCAACCGAGTATCAAGTTGAGCGGTTCTGGCGCGAGGCTCGCTTGCAGAGGCTTGCGCCTGTGAGTCAAGAGATGTCGCTGAACTTCATTGCGCAGACCGTGCTTGGTCTGCCGCGCAGTTACTGAGCGACGCCTAGTTGAAGATGACTGTGCGGTCTCCGATGAGAAGCACGCGATCTTCAGCCCACATTCGCACCGCTCTTGCGAGCACGAGGCGTTCGGTGTCTTGACCAAGCTCGACGATGTCGGCTGCTGTGTGGCTGTGATTGACCCGCGCGACGTCCTGTTCAATGATCGGACCCTCGTCGAGTTGAGCCGTGACGAAGTGAGCAGTTGCACCAACCAATTTCACCCCGCGAGCGTGTGCCTGGTGATAGGGCTTTGCACCTTTGAAGCCGGGCAGCAGTGAGTGGTGAATGTTGATCGCTCGACCATCGAGTTGCCGGCAAAGGTCGTCCGACAAAATCTGCATATAACGAGCGAGCACCACCAGATCGATGTCGTGCTCAGCAACAATGTTCATGATTGCTGCTTCTTGATCTGCTTTGGTTTCTGCGGTGACCGGCAAATGGTGGAAAGGAATGCCATAACGTTCTGCGATCTCAGCGACATCAGGATGGTTCGACACGATTGCTGGAATATCGATGTGCAAAAGTCCGTTTCGCCAGCGATAGAGCAGGTCAACCAGACAGTGGTCGAACTTTGAAACCATGATGAGCACGCGTGGTCGCTCATCAACACGGCGAACACGTAGCCGTGATGGCTGGGCGTGGCCGGCTTCAGCGAGTTGGCGTGCTACTGCATCAGCCACCTCTGTTGGGTCGTCGGTTTGCGTTGCGACAACCGTTCGAAGACAGAACAGGTTGGAGCCGGGGTCACCGAATTGAGCGTTTTCGGTGATGTTTCCGCCAACATCAAGCAGCCCGGCAGATACTGCGTGAACGATGCCGGGTTCGTCATCTGTGATGAGCGTGAGAATGTGGCTGGTCGACATGACTCCATGAGTCTGCGCCGTTGTTTCCTCAATCACAATCAACTTGATGAACAGCAGTGGTGTACGCGGTGCGAGAGATGTCTTCGTCGCCTAACGTGCTCACTGTGGGTCGTGCCAAACAAGCAACATTTCTTTTCGGTGTTGTATCGCTGTTGATTGCGTGTGGTGGGACCGGCGATGAGGCGGTTCCCTCAACAACTGAGTCGGTGATCACCACCGTTTCGCCACCAGATGAGACGACAACGACGGTGCTGCCAACAGCCATTAGCGAGGCAGTCTTCGGCGCGCTGAGTGATGGTTCCATTGCGGCGCTCGCCAATGTGACCGAGTTGGTCACACCAGGTTCGCCAGCTGACATTTTGGTTCGTCACCAACTCAGCGTCGCGGGGTTTGCGGCAGAGGCTGATGCAGAAATTGCTGCACTGCCGACGACCACATCAACCATGGTTGTCGTTGACACCACAGATGCGTCAACGACAAGTACGACGGTTGAGCTTGGCTGTGAGTGGACGAACTCCTGCACGGTCTACGAGACACCGATCTTCGACAACGAGGGCAACCTTCGGTCGTTCTCGGTGAACGGAACGCCACTCGAGCAGATTCTCATCGGGCCTGGCCCGCTTGTTGTCGTCGAATCGGTGCAAGCGCGGGTGGTTTCTGGTTATCGAGCCCCTTCTGGAGTAACTGCGCTCATTGTGTCGGTGACCGCTGGCGATGAGGCGTTAACCACATTCGGATTCGCCGCGATTCAGCGTCCGTTCACCGCTGAGAACTCGGCACCAGTCGAGACAGGTGGTGCGTGGGGTGCAGAAGAGATTGCTGCTGGACAATCAGGGGAGATGCTGCTCGTGTTTCCTGATACGCCTCTCGATGGCGACATCGTGTTGTCGGTCGTGACGTCGTCAAGTATCAATCTTGAACTCGAATTGCCCTTGATCACTCCGTAAGAGCGGAGTGGTCGCTACCCCATCGAAGGAACAGCAACTGGCGTGTCAGGTTGGTCCACAACATCCAGCGGGGTGGTGCGCACGGAAACGCTCACATTTCCTGGCAGCGCATTGATCAGCACGGCACGTAGCGCGTCGAGCCCAACTGGTTGACCAGCGGCTGCAAGGTCAACCAGAACGCTCCAACCACCTGTTGATGAGCCATTCACCGCGGTTGAGAGCACTCTCACGCTGCTGCGACGACCGACCCATGCGTACACGAGTCGCTCAATGCGGTCGGCCGGCGGTTCGTCAGCCAACGTGGGATCAAACGATTGGATCCACCGAATATCGAGAGTGACGGTTGCTCCAACGGCCTCAGCAACATCGTTTGCAAGTTCCGGCGAGCTTGGTGGAGCGGCAGGGCCGCTCACCACAACGTCAACCTGGCCATCTGTGACGGTCACTTCAAGTAACTCGAGAATGATTCCGTCATTCGCAATGCCCGCAATCCATTCGTTGAGCACGGCTGTTGCGACTTCAGTTGGATCTGCAGCGGGTGGAGTCCCTGCTGATGCAGAACCCTGTGCCCGTGCATCCCAACGAACAGTGACTTCAGCATCTGCGCCCAGCACAGGGACGAGACGTGTTGCGAGAGCGTAGGCCTCTGGTGGCTCATCAAGGCCGGTGAGTTCGACAGTGACCGTGGTTCCGATCACATCGAGTGTGGTCACGTCAAGGTCTCGTCCGCCGAGCCACGATTCGATCTCGGTAAGGATCTCGCTTTGCTGGCGTGATGATTCCGCAGCGTTGAGTGATCGAGAGGTGAGCGGAATTGCGATGGCGACGGTGGCGATAAAGATGCCGACAACGACAGCCGCCATTCGTGAATCTCTGAAGAAGAATCGAGCGGTTGGTATGACTCCGGTGATGAGCAATGTTGCGAGAGCGCTGAACGCGATCGCGAACAAGTTTGTTGCGTAGAGCAAGGCTGAGCCCTCTGCAAGCACTCCCTCTCCTACCCCAATGAGAATTCCAGTGGCTGCCAGAGGCGGAACGAGAGCAACAGCCACGGCCACCCCTGGAAGGGTGGCTGAGACGTCTTCATGCGCAATGGCATATGCGCCTGCCGCCCCTGCTGCGATCGCAACCACAAGGTCACGAATGTCAGGACTTGTTCGACCAAGAATTTCACTTCCTAGGTCGAGGCTGGGTAGCAACCGTGACAGCACGATGGAGAACAGCAGCGACCACAACGACCCGATGGCGACCACGAACGCTGCCTGTACTGCTCGTCGACCAAGCCCAAGACCGACAGCGGCCGAGAAACTCATGATTGGTGTCATGAGTGGAGCAATGAGCATTGCTCCGATTACCACTGCAACCGAGTTCGCTGCCAACCCCATGACGGCGATCGTGACCGAGAGGGTGAGCATTAAGAAGAACCGAGTGAGCCACCTGCGATCTTGGTCAGGGATGAGGCGTTTGAGAACTTCGATGCGTTCGCTGCGATCAAAGTGGTCGTCGTCTGTGAAGAGCCGCGAGAACTCGACGAGCGAGCGGTTGCGGCGACTTTCGTTCACAACGTGATGTTAGGGCGCGCCGAGTGGACCCGTTGTTCAGCGACCCATCGCGTAGAACTCAGCATTTGGCGAAATGCCAGCGAAGTTCGCAAGGCGATTTGAAAGAGCGAAGAATGCAGTGATTGCACCAATGTCCCAAATTTCGTCAT
>Ga0255754_10002995_pt1 | contig 12328 bp, 5 predicted proteins | sample 101ome_22_FD_179954 | JGI IMG/M metagenome (GOLD analysis project Ga0255754, IMG submission 179954) | Coastal salt marsh microbial communities from the Groves Creek Marsh, Skidaway Island, Georgia - 101412BT metaG (version 2) | ecosystem: Environmental > Aquatic > Marine > Intertidal zone > Salt... | reverse complement strand
GACTGCGCCGCCGACGCCGACGCCGACGTCGATGACGACGGCACCCGTCTTCGACGACCGTCCCCCTGCGGTCGACGACGACGAAGACGACGACCGCGGCTGGTGGACGCGCGACGTTCGGTTGGATGGCGAACACTCGAGCGGGGTGAAATCTGTGCACCTGGCGCGCGCGCGGCTCGATGGAATCGATGGGTGGCGGATCGCGATGGCGAGCGCGAGTGCGGATGGGGAAATTCGCGTGCGGACGACGACGACGACGACGACGACGATGGAGTGTTTGTCGGGTGACTCGCGGGGCGCTGCTTGGGAACCGCTTGCGCGATTGAGAGGACACAACGGAGGCGTCAAGTCGGTGCGAGTGATAGGTTCGCGGTGTGATAGAGTCTTGAGCGCGTCGTACGATAGAAGCGCGCGGGTGTGGACGCTTCCGGACGCTACGGATGGGGCGGTGCGAGATCAAAGTTCCGAGCGAGCGTCGACTTCGGCGGCGCCGAAGTGTCTACGGGGACACGGCGATTACGTAGTGGACGCTTGTTGGGCGAGCGATGCATGCTTCGGAGAAGTCGTCATCACGGCGTGCGCAGATGGAAAAGTTCGTGTTTGGTCCATAGAGTCTGACGAATGCGTCGCGGAGGTTGATGTTCGCACCGATGGAGTTGGGGCGGCGACGTGCGTGGACGCGTATTCCGCGCTCGAGGCGCCGACGCAAGTTTCAGATGAATGCGTCGTCGTCAGCGCGCGCATGGATGGGTCGATTCGCTTTTTCCACGTGCGCACTGGGATGTGTGCTCTCGTTTTGCTCGGGCATTTGGGCGCGGTAACGAGTATCGCGACGCCGGATGCGTTGCCGGCGAACTTGAACAGCGCCGAAACGCACACGCGGGTGTCCTACGGCACTCGTGGGGGCACGATAGGGTGTTTTGACTTGCACGCGCAGGAAGATGGAGCGTCGGTCGCGATCACACACCTCATGCACCGCGAGACGCGAGCTGAGGCTGACCTCGAAGGGTGCACGAGCATAAAGTTTATATCTCACCTGGCGCACACCCTGGCTTCGTCATCAGAGGATGGCACGGTGCGGATTTGGGACGTGCAGCGCGGGCGTTGCACCCACGTTCTTACCGGTCAGGCGGGTCATTCGTCGATAGAAACAGTCTCCATGCTTAATGGCGTTCTCGCGTGCGGTTCTTCAGACGGAACGGTGAGCGTGTGGCGCCGCCAATCTGGAGGCAGAGCCGCCGTTGAGGAAAATTGCGCCGAAACCACTCTGAGCACTCGAGCCGACATTGCACTTCGCTGGTTGCTTCGAAAAGGACCCGCTGTGCGCGTCGACGACGTCGAGAAGATTGATGAAACCTTACTGAGTGCCGCGTACGACGCGGCGGACCGCGAGGCGCAGTCTCTCCTCGCGGTCTCTGAGCCACTAAAAAGCCTCCTGGACGCCGAAACAGAAGCCGCTGAACGCGTCTGCAGCGTCTGTCACGAGAACCTCTTCTCAGGCATGGGCATAGACGCTGGCTTCGTCGTTCAACTCCCGTGCGCGCACGCATTTCACGGGGATTGCGTCCTGTCTTGGATGAAAGTATCGCATCAGTGTCCGCTGTGTCGAGAGATCAACTACGACTCTGGCGTCTCTCACGTCTCTGCGTGCATCCCCATTGCCGCCTCTCACGAGCTCGTCACACGAGTCAAATCGGCGACTGGCGACGTAGAACCATGCATGATGTTGTAATAGAAATAGACACGCAATCCATAGCCACATCAACTCACTGCATTCGCGGATCAATCACACAACATTTCGAAAAAGGTTTGACTCACGCGAGAGACTATACGACACTGCGCGAAGCCAGTCTCTTTTATTCATGACAGCCTTGGCGGTGACAACCAAGGACTCCATCGAGGGTGATGAAGGTTCGGCGCTCGTGCGAGCGATTGACGCCGCCGACGTCGTTGTCGACGATACCGTGGTGCATGCCGCCGACGTTGACATCGTCGACGACAAACTGCAGCTCGAGGTGGATGGATGTCTATCCGAAGAGCGCCTGCTCGACGCACGCCGGGCGTACGTCGCGGCCGAACCCGCGGTTCGAGCGACGCTCGACGCGCCGTCGACGAAAGTTTTGACCGACACGGCGTCCACGGCGGAGAGATGGATGACGGCGCTCAAGGAAACGCCGACGGAGGAGAGCGGGTGGTGTCGACAGCGGTCGGCGTTGGCGTCCACGGCGAGCTCTGTTTCGGCGTCCATGTCGGCGCTCGGACTCTCGTCTCTGTCGCGATCGTCGAGCGAAAAAGGCTTGGCGTCGGGACCGGGTAGGACTAGGATTTATTATCGGTGCGAGACGAACACGCTGACGGTTCGCGTGGAGACTGTCATCGGTTCCGACTTGCTCGTGCCGTTGCTGAGCGTGCTCAACGAAAGCGAGCTGTATCACGAGTGGTTGCCACGATGGACGACACCAATGCGATTAGGGGTGAGAGATTCGGTGAAGTTAGAACAAGTGGGTCGATGTTCGCAGTTGGTGGTCATCACCGCGGATTGTCCGTGGCCTCTGGAGACGAGGCAAGTGATATTAGACGCACGAGCGTTTGACGACATGCACACAAATGGAGACATTGGAGTGCTCTTGCAATCGAGAGATCGCGAAGATGACGCTCGAGTGCCCGAAGTTCCAGAAGGCATGACGAGAATCGATGTCGAGGGTTCGTTCTTGTTCCGACGCGTGCCAGAGGCTTGGAATGAACAACCTGGAGAGGATCCGTGCGCGATTGAAGACGGCGACATTCTCGTCACGTTTGGTTTTGAGGTTGATCCAAAACTTGATCTCATTCCCAACTGGTTGCTCAATTTCATCGTTCGCACCGTCATAGGATCGCTCTGGGGTGCGTTTATCAGAGTAGCGGAGGAAGTGAGAGACGGTAAGCGTCCCATACACGCCAAGGCAATTGAGGCCAAGAGAGCGCACTTGTACGACTGGATTGATGAGCGCATTGAGCAAATGTTTCAGCATTAACCATTTGGGCGGCGAAACATGATATGATTAGCATGATTGCGGTGAGGAATCTAGGATAAGTCTCGCGTCGCGGTAAACAGTGAAGAAGGCAGTGAAGACGTCACACGACCAGCTGTGATGTTGATCGCTCCAGACATCGTTGCGCTCGCTTCCGCCTGCGTACGGTCCATGGTGTCGTCGATACTCTTAATGTAGATCGTTGTTTTAAAAGGCTATCCTTACAGTTACAGTATATTTTAAATGAATTCTTCGCAGCTCACAGCGTCTTCAACACTTGGTCCAACTTGGGCATTTGCGACATGGCTTGTATTTGTCTCTTGATGCTAATCACCGTTGAGACGACAATGAGCATGGATGTCAGGCCGAACGGCTGGCCGATGAGTTTGGCGATCCACAAATCGCACAACGAGCACACGGTCGCGATCGTTGCAAGCAAAATCCCACCGAAAAAGCGAGCACCAGCTTGAACGCGTCTGAAATACTCGATGGTTTGCGTCCCTGGACGAACGCCGGGAACCCGAGCGCCGATCTTCATGATGTACTCGCTAATGTCCTGCGGCGTGTTCTGCAAATCGATGTACGTACCGCAGAAGACGAGCATGAAGAGCAAAAAGTGATAGCCAAACGACTGACCGTTCACCCAAGAGAAGCCAAAGGGGAGCCACTGCAGAGCGCTGATGAGGAACATGGCAAAGATGACTGGCTGCATGTTTGTCGGGTTGATTTTGAAGGGAATGTGATCTCCACCACCTTCATCCTTCTTGAACGACTTGGGCAAGCCCCCAGAACCGGTTGGGCCTTGAAAATACTCCAAGGGAACTTTCGCGGTTCCTTGCTCCAGCATGACGGTACCCAGCAAGAGTACGCCGAAAAAGCCGAAGAAGGGCAAAACCGCGCCGAGGGAAAAGTTGGCAACCAACTTTGGAATCAATGCGCTGAGCGCATCGAAATACCCACCACAAATCGACATGGTGATGATGATAGAGCTTCCTTGACCCAAACCGTAATCAGTAATCTCATCTGCGATCCACGTGAGGGCCATTGCGCCGGTGACGAGCATCGGAACCACCACGATGTAGTACGTGAAACCAGTTCCAATGAGACTAAACGCCTTTAGTTTGCCCGCTTCCAGCACGCTCTGAATGATGGCAATGGCAAAAGTCATCAACCTCGTCCACCACTTGATCGTTTCTTGACCCGTCTGATCTTTTCTCATCGCCTGCAACTCGGGCGAGAGTGCAACGAGCACAGACATGGCGATCGAAGCGCCGATGAAGGGCCCTATGCCAATGTGAAACCACGGCACGCCGACGCTAGAGATGGAATCCGACAGCGCCGTCGACGCAATCCCACCCTCCGCACCCCCGTAAGACATCCCAGCCGCCCCCATGAGCGCCCCTAAAATCCCATCCTTGCCAGAGGCGCCCCCTGAAAGCGTCGACATGAGCGAATTCATGCTAAAAGGCGACGAGTACCCCGTCGTCGCCGAGTAAAACCGCGTGGGTAACAACAACCCGGCTCGTACGAACAACATCATCGCGCTCGCCGCGATAAACCGCTTAAATATCGCATTCCTCAACAGCCTCACACCACTCCGCAATAATCCCGGCGGGAACGCGTTCTCCAGCCTCGCGAGCGTTCCGTCTCGCTCCCCGCGTCGCTCGCCAAACTCGTCCAACAAAATCTCCTCGTCGTCCAGGTCAAACATCGCCGCTCGAATCTCCGCCCTTCGCGCCTCTATAGACGCCGCCGCCGCGTCCTCCCCACTCGACGACGACGACGACGCGTGATCTTCGCTTTCGTTTCCCACCGCTCGAACCCTCGCGACGTCACCACGTCCCGCCGCACCGCGTCGCGCGCGTTCGCCTAATCCTCCACCGCTTCCACGACGACGACGACTGCCGCCGCTTCGTCCACGAGCGGTCGCCCGCGCGCCTCCTCTCGTCGCCGTCGCCGTCGCCGTCATCGATGCCGTCACCATCGCGTTCGCCGACGACGCGCTCCGACGAGACGAGACGGTCGAGAGAACCCGGGTCGGGCGGTCGCGCAGTGGCAACGAACGACGACGCGCGACGCGCGCGAACGATCGAGCCCGCGCGGGCGAACCCACAAAACGACGGGTCGTGACTCGTCGGTACTATATTAAGAAGGGAGGAATACCCATCTATGACCCATATGTGTATGTACAGCATCCACGGGCGGTGGTGCCCGCGTCGATTCACGACGACGACGACGACAACACACACACGTGGAGCGCCGACCGGGGTCAAACGCGACGCGATCGATCGATCGATCGCTCGATCGATGACTTTTCAGCTTGACCTAGAACGATCGATCGATGATTACCACCTTTCGTTCGTACGCCTCGAATCGAGTCGAGTCGAAGTCGCGCCGACGCGCCGCCCTCGCCCGGTCGTCACTCGCCGCGCGTCGACGAGTGCTCGCCGCGACTTCGCTGAAAAAGGGTTTGGAAAAAGACAGTCTGCACGCGACGCGCGAAGGTAGGTACGCACGCGCGCGATGGATGCGCGACGCGACGGTGTGCGACGACGCGACGCGCGACGAATCGATGGATGCGAGATCTTCGTGGTGCGCTTGAGGTTTGGAAGGAAAGCCTTCGCCGAGGAGGATTGGACGGAGGCGGGGGGGGGAGGAGCGAGTTTCGGGCGAAACCGACGATGAAGACGGATGACGACGACGACGATGGTGACGAGGGTTTGATGCGACGCGCGGGACGTCGGGGACGAGACGACGGTGAAGGAGTGTGACTGACTTTGGAGGCGGACGCTGACTTTACTCGCGCAGACTGAGAGAAAGAGACTCGCGAAGAACGTGGTTTTGTTTTTTCGGGCGTTATATGACTGAAGACTCGAAGACGAACGGAACGGGAGAGTCGGCCCAGGGCGTTGCGGGGAAGACGCTTCCAAAGCCGAAGATCCCGGTTCCGAGACCGGTTGGGGCGAAGGGAGAAAATGGAGGCGTGAGCAGCGGAAACGCAGCGGCAAAGCCGGCGATACCGGCGCCGAGAGTGCCGGCGCCGAAGCCACACGGGCAACAGGGTAGCGATGGGGGTGGTAAGAGTAACAAGACGAAGGCTGCGGGTTTGGGTAAGGCTGTTCCTGACGCAGGGGTGAACGGACCTGTGGCTGCAAAGGTGATACCAGTGCCAAAGGGTGCAAAGAGCGCTGCTACGTCGGCGAGCGCTTCTTCGGATGCAAAACCGCTTCCGGTGCCCAAGGGAGTGCCCAAGGCTGCAGGAAACGTTCCCATCCCCAAGGTGGCGCACATTTCAAAGCAGATGGAGAGTGTGAGCATCTCTGAGCCGGGACCAAAGAAGCAGGTGGGCGCGTACGTGCCGCCCGCGCAGCGCGCCAAGGCGGCGGAGGAGCAAGTCACGAAGGAGAAGAAGAAGTCGAAACAGAGGGAAAACTTGATCAACCCAAAGGATGATCCAGACTACAGACGTGACATTCCGTTGGGTAACGGGAGCGATTCGCTCTTGCCGCAGCCGAGAGGCATCAACGGCGCTCAGCACGACAGCGCTCACAGCAGCAACCAGCCGAGTCGAAGCAACACGCCGCCTGTTAACAGCAAGGCGACGGCCGTCACGATCGGTGAGAAGCCAAAAAAGGCGCAAGCGCCCGCGGCTCCCGGAGCGAAGACGACGAAGGAGATAAAAAAGTGCCTCGATGCCAACAACATTGCGGGCGCCATGGACCTCTTCCACACCCGTTCTGAATCTGGTCTCGTTGACGCCGAAGCGAGCAGATCGTTGCTCCAGTACTGCATCAAGACGCCGGGTGCGTTGCTTGACGCATTCGCAGTTGTTTCTTACGCCAAGCAAAAGAAGTATAAGATTACGTTGAGACAGTTTACCCAGATTTTGATGGCGTTTCCGCAGCGCGCAAACCCAATCGACGCCATGGACATCTTGAACGCCATGGAGCCAATGATCAACTACGAGTCCAAGTCTATCGCCAAGTACCACTTTCACTTTGCGCGCCTCATCATTCAAGAATTCTTGGAAGAAGCGCTGCAAACGTTGGATCGTATCGCGAACGCCCCGGCTTTTGGTTTGCAAGAGAATGGTCTCGCGGCGATGGATGTCATCATTGAACCTCTGAGAAAGAATGGTCAGCTCGCACTAAACATCCCTCCACTCGGAGGAGAGTTGCAGCGCGCGCTCCTCAAGGGTGATACTCTTTTGCTGTCCAGAACGGGCGCTACCGATCGTTCGTTGACTCTCGGTGAGCTCCCTACGGGATCTCGAGGCTTTGACGACGACGCTACGGGTGGACGATCGCGCACGGGCGGCTATCACGCTGAGACTGAGTTTGAGGCGGAAGTCGTCACGACGGGTAACCGAATCACCGTGCGACTCATCGGTGTCGGTGCGGAGTCTGCCGCGACGGTCACCGGCGCTGGCTGGCGTGTTGATAAATTGGCCAACAGAACGTCGTTCCACAGACAACTCAAGTCGATGGAAGACATGATGGAGGTCAAGCAGCAATCGGGCTCCAAGGCGAGCGTTGACGTTAACATCCGTGACACTTTGATTGCGGGCTGGGACGGCAACAAGGAAATGCAAAAGGCCATTCCGGAAATGTGTGAGGCGAACCTCGCCGAACATATGCACATCGCGACTCGCCAAAAGATGATCGACAAGGCGAAGGACATTCCGGCGATGCAGCACATGAACCAGTCTCAGCTCGACGCGCTCATGGCTGCCCTTTTCAACCGAGTCACTTTGATTCAAGGTCCGCCTGGTACCGGTAAGACGCACACTGCCGTGGCTTTGGTGCAAATGTGGCTGAAATGTGGCACTTATCCGATTCTTTGTACGTCAGATTCGAACATTGCCGTTGATAACCTAGTGGATGGTTTGGCGCGAGCCGGCGTCCGAGTGGCGCGCATCGGTCGACCAGAAGCTGTACGTCAGGATCTCATGCCGTACATGATTGAAAGTATCGCTGGTATCGATCAAGATTGTCGATGGAGCAAGGAACAACAGTTTCAAGCTATCAATAACGCTTTGAGACGCGCAGAGGTTATCTGCGCTACGTGTGCCGGGGCGGGGAGCGACATCCTTGAGCGTTTCTCTTTCCAAGCCTGCCTCATTGATGAGGCGACACAGGCTACAGAGCCAGCGACTGTGATTCCGCTCACAAAGGGATGTAAGCAAGTGGTACTCATTGGTGATCAAAACCAGTTACCACCGACGATCATTAGCCGTGAAGCTGAAGCAGCTGGTTTAGGAGAAAGCTTGTTTGAGCGTTTCATCCGATCTGGGATCCGCACTTACATGCTCAAGGTGCAGTATCGTATGCACCCTGCGATCGCATTGTTTCCGTCAAAGACGTTTTACAATGGTGAACTGCTTTCTGGTACTCCACCGAGCCAAAGACGCGCGCCGATCGGCTTTGATTGGCCTGTCCCAGCGGTTCCTTTGGCGTTTGTTAATGTTGAAGACGGCGCAGAACGTTCTGACGGCTCTTCCCAGACCAACCCCAACGAAGTGCAGCGCGTGGTGAACATCGTCAAGAAGCTGGCGGGACAACACGAGGTATTGCCCGGAGATATCGGTGTCGTCACGCCGTACAGCGCTCAGGCTCGCGCCATCAAAAAGATTCTCCGGGGCAACGCTCCAGAGCGCACTCGATTTGATGCGCCAGCCGATCCGCGGTCGATGAAGGCGGTGGAAGTCTCAACTGTCGATGGCTTCCAAGGTCGTGAAAAGGAAGTGATTGTGTTCTCCTGCGTGCGTGCAAACATGAACGGCAACGTTGGTTTCCTTGCGGATACGCGTCGCGTCAACGTCATGCTCACCCGTGCCAAGCGGGGGTTGATCATCGTTGGACACATGAAGACGCTTCAGCAAGATGAGATTGTGTGGAAAGAATGGTTGCGGTGGGCCAAAGAGAGTGGTTTAGTCTGCGGTTTGTCGGCGACCGACTCGGATGCCGCCAACAGGCTGGCTTCAATCGGCATGAGCTCTGCTCTCGAGATTGGAGGCACTGGTATTGGTCAAACCATTCAAAAGACTGCCCTCGGGGCGCCCGTTGCTTGGGCGACCAGCGAGATCAAACAATCTCCTTCGCAGCCAAAACTTGCGGAGCGTGAATTCATTCCGGATGCCTGGGACGACAGTGACGATGAAGGTGGTGAGGCTTCCGAGGGCATAAATACGGTTCCGAGCGTAAGTTCGCTCACGGGCGTAGCGGACGAGGCTTGGGACTCAGAGTAGAGGGGATAAAATGAGTCGTGCTAGTGAAGAATTATAGAGATACATTTATGAATACACTGAGTTGAACTAATCTAGCCGCTACAAGCGGGTCTAAACTAAGAACCTAAAGAATACAATGTGCGCCTTGCACTGTGGTACGGTGACGCGCGCTTCAAGCCGTCGTACGTCCAGTTCTCGGCATGCGGTAGCGTAATGTCGCACGACAAACCGCGCATTTTGATGCGTTCGACAAGGCGCGAGAATTGATGCCAGAGCACCGCGCGTGAGCATATCGAAATTGTCCCGACCCCTCCGAGGGCGGTGCCCGTGCGCCCGTCGTGCGCAGACGCCGTTCCCTCGCCGAGCGCCCAAGAAATACTTTCATCACCATCACCAGCGAGTTCACGGCCACCGCTCGAACTATCGATGCCTCCACCCTCGATATTTATGGGACTATGTAGCATCCATGGGTGCGATGCTTGAGCCTCGTCTCCGATGCGGTTCCTGCAGCAAGTGGCAAACGTGCACCTGTCAAAGTCAAACTTCCTTCCGACGACGACGCCGGTGAGACGAACGGGGTGAAGAAAGTGTGTGAGCAAGGCGCCCTGCAGACCAAGAGTGTGCCAACGAGCAATTTTATCGCTACACGACAAAACTTTACCTGGAACCCCGACAGCGTCAGCCGCGCTCGAAATGGGAACACATCCAGGTGGGGTGGGTGTCTTTGGATCATCCGCAGTTCCCTTGTAAGACGCGCCAAACCAAAGCCTATTTCGATGGGGTATCGAATGCGTTTGGTGAGACGCCACGCTCTCCGTCCACGGAGACGATTGAGTTCCCCTCGGTCCCGCGCTAGCGGCTCCGCACGGTGCTGTGGATACGTACAAGTATAGCCTGATTGATGACTTGACGGCCAACTTGCCGTCTGGAGCGCCCTCCAGGAGCGCGCTCTCACCTCGATCCAGATACGCTTCGATGTCGCGATACAGGACGCGTAAAAGCCCCCTCCTCGCGAGAACTTCAGCGTGACTGTCGTGTACATGATTATCCCACGACGTCAAAACCTCGTGCGTCGAGGCGCATCGACCCAATGACGCCGCCACGCCGGGAGGAATGAACTTGGTACCAACGCCGAGAGAAAGGATCACCAGGTTATCGGGTCCCTCTATAGACGCGTCGAATGCGACGATTCCTGCGATTACCGCCGTTCCACGCGTAGCGGCAAAGTGCGAACCGCATCGCGCTCTGTAGTGCGCTCCAACGTGCGCAGCTATTCTGTTTGCAAGGTGGGAAGAATTGTTCCCGCGCATCGCACTCGCTCGAATCGCCTCGCGTTCAGCAAGCATGATTTCTTCGTCTCGCGGAGGGGAATCCACGGATTCGACCACCTTTGCGCAAATGGATTCGACATCTACGTCGAGATCGATGGAGCAGTACGTGGCTATGTCGGCGACAGAGTCTTCACTAAGATTGTTTCCGTGCAACCAGAGTGCACGAAGCGGTCTGCCTGCGTCAAAACGAGTCTTGACGGCACGCTTGAGAGCCTGTGCCACCTCTTCACTAATGTCATTGTGGTCAAGATGCAGCTCAACAAGCTTAGACGTCATGGCTGACTCTTCTAGTGCCTGCGCGATTACGAGACAACCCTCATCACCCATCTTGTTGCCGCCAACATCCAACACTTCGAGCGTGGGGTGCACTTTGATGAGTTCTGATAACGCCGCGGCGCCCACCGGACCGATCAGATTGGTATACAGGGCTAGCTCACGCAGAGACGAGTGTTTTTCACGAAGCGCGTTTACGATCGCACTGCATCCCGAGTCTCCAATGACGTTGTGATGAAAACCAATCGCTCGGATGTCATCGCCTTTGCTTGCAACTGCTTCCGCCACCAGCATGGCGCCAATGTTACCAAGATGTCGATCCGAGACACTCTTCAAAGCTTCATCGCACACATTCGCCGTCACGAAATTCGCAGCGGCGCGACCGACGACGCACTGGAATGCTTCACTACCGAATCCTGGATTACCACTAAGATTGACGCTCGCAATGCGGGGCGTGAGGTGCGAGCACAGCGCATTCATCCCCACTTCAGTGAGCGCATTGTCGCGCAAGTCTAGCGTTGTCACCTCTGGACACTGTTCGAGAAAGGGCACTACACATGTGAGAACGTCTTCATCCTGCATGTTCAGTTTTCGAAACGAAACCGCATCCGGATCTCGCCGCTGCGTCGACACGGCGCGCTTGAGCACGTCTTCCAACGCATTCAATCGACACCGTTCCGTCAGCCTTGCAACCTGGTCTTGACTAAGTTTTCTGTTGTTCGTGAGAATGACCTCGTGAATCCCCGTGTTCACCGTACAGGCACGTAAGAGAGACTCGAAACTCGCCTCATCCGCTTCGTTGTCGCGAAGGTTGACGCTCTCGCAGCGACAACCGTCCGAGGTAGCCACCTTGGCCAACACCTCCCCAAGAACACGTACAAAGGCTCCTCCGAGCGAGCATTTACTCAAAATTACTTTTTTCGAACGAACGAGGCTCTTGACCATCGCCTCAACCAACTCCTGACCGAGCCGACCGTCGTCGTCTAGAGACGCTTCGGTGGCTCTGCCGAGCGACGGCGTTTCTGCTAGTGACACCTCATCCGGAAAGTGATCGCACCGCCGGGCGGAATCGATGAACGCCTTCGCAATAACTTCTGCGCTCAGAAGACCGAGCGCGTTCGACAAGTTGAGCGTTGACACTCGCAGACGAGCCGCGGCGTCCAGAGTTGCCGAGAGCGCCTCGCCGTCTCTGAGCTCAACGCCCTTAAATGCGACTCTCACGGCGCCTTCAGCTCGTCCCGCGCGATCGTGCACGAACGCTGCAGCCGCCTCAGCGTCAAGAGGTGGCTTGGGCTTCTTCTCGCGTCGCCTCGCCGCTCTTGACTGCGTGGGACGCATGTCGCGGCTCGGCACGCAGTGGCGCCTCGCGATGTCGAACATTCCAAGCTCATTTTTGCCTTTGACGCATTTTCGCCGAACGACGAAAATGCCGATCATCGGTTTTCCCGAGCCTGGAAAAAGCCTTTGAAAGATGCGTCGTTGGCGCA
>Ga0255754_10002990_pt1 | contig 12337 bp, 15 predicted proteins | sample 101ome_22_FD_179954 | JGI IMG/M metagenome (GOLD analysis project Ga0255754, IMG submission 179954) | Coastal salt marsh microbial communities from the Groves Creek Marsh, Skidaway Island, Georgia - 101412BT metaG (version 2) | ecosystem: Environmental > Aquatic > Marine > Intertidal zone >... | reverse complement strand
CGGAAAAAGAAAAATTATCATTCAAATAAATTATGGCGATACAACCGCCAATCCAAGTGATCAGAGTAAAAATTGCTGTCGTGGTAAAGACAAACTTTCTATTTTCTAAATATTTATTTGTATTTTTCAATATTGCATAAACATGCTTAGTTGTATGTACAAAACAAAAATATAATGCAAAGCCTGTTAAAGGATCAAGTTGAGAGACTATAAAAAGAATGGAAATCATCTCTAAAATTCCCCACCTTAGTTTTTTTAAATTGATAGATAGATAGCAATATACCAAAAATAAAATTCCAAATAAGAAATAAACTAAAAAAAGATATTGCTCAAAAAATATAAAGTTATCATTAGATAAAAATGTAAAAATTTGAAATGACTCTTTAGTATGAAAAAAAATTATTCCAAAAATAATATTGAATCCATGGGTAAGCGTAATAATCCACTTAAATTGATTTACTTTTAAAAAAGACCAGTCACATAATCCAAAATGAATAATGCTCATGATAATAAATAGAAGCAATGCAACTAAAGGAAAGTTAATCCAGAAAAAGATGACGGCTATAGAGATGATGGTGTACCAAAAAGTAAAAGTTAAAAATCTTTTTTTTGATTGATATCCTAACAGAGCTGCAACCGCACCATCAAAAGAGCCATGAGGTACCCCAATAAAGGAAACTAAACATAAAGCAATTAAAGATATTATACTTAACTCATACATTTTAACTCAAGGTGGAATTGATGAAGCTTTTTAAAAAACCAATCTTTGGCATTGCAAAGATTGTTTTTAATTTAGTTGAAAATTTTGCATTGCCCATCATAAAGGAACCAAATTCCTCTCCGCTCAACTTTTTAGCCATTTTCATAAAAATTTCATCAGATTTACTATTATTTTCAAGGTATTTTACAAATATTTTATCCATCCATTTATCCCAATACGAGTGATAATCGCTTTTTTCTGAGGCTAATTGTTTTAAGAAAAAAGAAAAAGCATACCCAGAAGATACTTTTGTGGCACCTCCTTTAGCGCCAATCTGGATATAGTCACCTTCATTCTTTGAATTAACTTCAAACATCGGAAGGACCCCTTGTTCAGTATCAATAATTTCATATTTTTTTATTCCAAGGTTATTTTCAACATAAGTTGATATTTGGTTTTGGTACCAGCTTGAATCCAATAAAAATTTTGAGAACACGGTGGATTCTACTAAAAGACGTGTATCATCCAAAGGGAGTAGATATATAAAGTGAAGCCCCTGATCTTGTGTAACACGAAAATCCATTAAGCGTGCGTTTTGAATTTGATGCCCCTCTTTGACTGAGATTATATTCCCAATAAAGTGTTGTTTAAGTCCATCACTGTCCATATTTACTGATCGACTATCATAAATTTTTTTAGAATAAATTTTCTCTTGGTTATCAAGAGTGATTTCAAAAAAATCATTATTTTTTTCAATGTTACTCACATTATTTTCTTTAAACGAAATATTAGGAGTCTCTTCTAAACAAAACTTTTTCCAATCCTGGTATCGTATTACACAATATGGAGAGATATTGCTTTCATGAGTTATTTTTTGTTGCTGGTAATAAAATTCCCATTTGATCCATTGATTTTTTACAAGGTTTTTAAATGGACTCATCCAGTCTGTCATCCAGAATGCAAAAAAATTATTTCTAGGGCTATTGAAGTTTTTATCAATTCCAATAATTGAGCAAGCTTGATTATGATATTTTAATTTATAGGTTCCAAGAGCGCTGGCCCCCATTCCAACAAAGGCAATATCATAAATTTTCATTTTGAAAACTTTCTCTTATTGGTGTGTAGGACCTGTATATCCTTTTTAAAAATATAAATTCAGGTAATGATTTAATTGTCACCCACAGTTTATTAAATTTATTAAGGTAAACTCTTTTGTTTGAATATTGATATTGATTACTTTTAATTTTCATACCTATGCCCCGATAAATTTTTGCAGCAAAAAAAATCGCTAATCTTGTTTTTATGGGAATATATTTCATCCCACTAAAACCGTTTTGATAATAAACCTCTGACAAATCAATGAGTTTTTTTATAATTTTGCTCATTTGTGACTGAATTTGTTGAATTGAGTTTGTTAATTGCTCAATAGAAATATCCTTCAGCCATTCTTTGGGCAAATAAACACGATTCATGGTTGCGTCTTCATAGATATCTCTTGCAATATTGGTCAATTGCATCGCAATACCAAGATCTACAGCATGTTTATTGGCCTCTTTATTATGAACTAAGATCAAAGGTTGCATCATTAATCCGACTGTACCAGCCACTTGATAGGAATATTCAATTAAATCTCTTTCTGTTTGTATTCTGACTAATTTTTGATCTTTAATTAATCCTTTGATGAGGTCGCCTAAAACTTGAATAGAAATATTATTGTTTTTAAAAAACTTATTTATCGGGTGATCGACCCTATTACAAATTTGTTCAAATTCCTCTTTTAACTTTTCAGATTGATCAGTGGAGGTTTCGTCTGCTAAATCATCAAAATATCGACATATACTATAGAGTTCAGATGCCGCATCTTTGTTCTTATAAGGTAAAAAAAAACTTGCCCAATAAAAACTTTTGCCATGGTTCTCTAGTGATTGAGGATCATAAGAATAAACAGTCAATTTAATTTAGTTGAAAATCTTTTTTAATTAATTTTTCTACAACCTTTGCTGAACAAAGCACACCAGGTATACCAGCACCAGGATGAGATCCGGCTGTTGAAAAATAAAGTTTAGATATTTTTTTATCTTTGTTGTGATATCGAAACCAAGCTGATTGTGAAAAAATTGGTGCAATAGAAAAACCAGCTCCGTGCATTGATCTATAGTCATTTTTGAAATCTTTGGGTGTCATCCAAAAATCAGCTTCAATATTTTTATCTAAATCAGGCATGATTGTTTCACTCAGCGCTTTGACTATTTTGTCTTTTAATAAAGGGCCTTCTTTATCCCAATCAATAGGGGCTTGCAGGTTGGGTACAGGGCATAACACATAAAAGCTATCCTTGCCAGAAGGCGCAAAGGTTTCATCAGTGGCGGTAGGTCGATGTAAATAAAGAGAAAAATCTTTTGTTAATATTTTATTCTCAAAGATGTCTTTTAATAAATCTTTGTACCGTTCTGCCATCCAAATTGTATGGTGCGCTACAGATGGATATTTTTTCTTACTACCAAAAAATAAAACATACAAACCCATTGAGTACTGAGTAAGCTTTTCAGGTTTGATGAGGGGATTTTTTCGATAATTGCCATCAAGCATTTCATTATAAACTGTGGGCGGGTCCGCATTACAAATAACAGCATCTGCATGTAATTCTTCTCCATTTTTAATTTTTATTCCTACAGCCTTGTCTTTTTCAACTAGTATTTTTTCTACATCTGCATTTTTTTTAATTTCGATACCTGTTTCTTGCATTAATTTTTCTAGTTCATGAACGATCTTTCCTGTACCTCCCATACAAAAGAATACGCCCCATTTTCTCTCTAAATAATGGATGAGGGCATAAATCGAGGTCGTTGTGAAAGGATTTCCCCCTACTAATAAAGGATGGATAGAAAAGGCTTTTCTTAAATACTCATTTTTAAGCTTACTGTTTACTAGTTGACTGACGGTAAGATAGCTTTTGAGTTTCAATAGTGAGGGTATTTGTTTCACCATCTCCCAAAAAGATGAAAAGGGTTTGTCTGATAGTTTTTCAAAACCAATTTGAAAAATATCTTTTGAAGTCTTTAAAAGTTTTGCATATCCTTCAACATCTCTTTCATCAAACTTTCTAATTTCAGCATTGGTGTCTTCTATAGAGGGTCGGTAGTCAAATGTCTTGCCATTATGAAAGTAAAATCGATACCAAGGATCTAAGGGAACAAAATTTAGATGATCGTTCAACTTTTTTCCATAGAGCTCATAAAGTTCTTCAAATAAAAAAGGTGCAGTTATTACCGTTGGGCCTGCGTCATGACGATACCCTTCTTTTTGAAAAACTCGAGCACGCCCTCCCAAAGTATCCAGTCTTTCAACTAAGGTTACCTTAAAACCAAGCTTATTGAGTCTAAGAGCAGAAGCAATGCCACCAAAACCAGATCCAATAACTATTGCTTTTTTATTCATCATCTTTGCGATCATAATTAGAACTACGAAAAACTAAAAATGCGATAAACAATACAGCAAAAACATAAATAATCACAACCAGCGGACTGTTGACAAAAGCTTCATGTAATTGATCATTAGCACAAATAAAGTCTTTTTTAAAATCACCTGCAGTTTCTGATTGTTGAATTTGTTCGCAAGTTGATTGTGAGTGTTTCATTAAATTAAAGTATTTGCCTTAATTATTCTTAATATGAACATGATAGTAAAATAGCCTGCATTAATCATTAAAATAAAACCAATAAAATAGATAATTTCTTTTGGCAATTGGTCATCAAAAAACTTTACAAAGAAATTTCGTGAAAGAATAATTCCCATCTCTATGTAGAGGATAGAGACAATTACGGCTGTAAAGATCATCAAAGTAAAGGATGAATATTGATAGATAAAGTAGTTCAAAGTGAACAAAACTAGTCCAAATAGAATGATGAGAGAAAAGCCAAAGATATTTAAGGATATATCAAAGGGTATTAATATTTTTAATTTCTCTTTATAGGTTTTTTTTAGAGCGAGTATGGCAATAAGAATTAAAACCTCGATGAAAGTAATAATAATCAGTTTTGAAGTGAGAAGATTAGGATTAAATAACTCTTCCATAAGATAATATTAGGACAAAAAAAAAGCAGGGTCCGAAGACCCTGCTTTCATAAAATTAATCTAATTAATTAAGCTTTAGATTCTACTGTTGCAACGTTCCAGATGATCACACCGAATGCAATCTTGTTTAGAACGTCAGCAAGGTTATAGATAACGTTTAGAGATTCCATGCTTGCTCCGCCTGTTAAATAACCAAAGAAATATCCTAAAGGATAAATAGCCCAACCAATTGTTACGATCCATCTCATTGTTGAGAAAGCAGATTGAACTGAAGCAGGTGCTTTATCAGCAGCCATTTTTCCAGCTTCACCAGCAAATACCTCATATAAGATATATGCCCAACCAGCCATACCAACGATGAAACCAGCCCATAGGTTGATGTATCCAGCTTCACCCATATAACCACCAACTAGCATTACTAGTGTACCGATCATAAGTCTCCAGAAGATACCGCCAGAAGCACTTCCGACAGCTCTTAGGATGATGTAGAATTCAACCATCAATAATGGAACAGTGATTAGCCAGTCGATATATCTATAAACGGTTGGTGTATCGCCTGTTGCGATCCATACATCACGCATATAGAAATAGTGAACAGCAGCAACTAAAGTAACTAGACCAGATACTGTTAGTGAAGTTTTCCACTTAGCAGAAACTCTCTGAGTCTCTAAAAAGAAGAATGCTGTTGAAGCGACTAGGGCCATAGAAATCAGCCAAAATGAAATACCAACGAAATCGTCGGATTCTAGGTTCGCAGCTGCGTTAGCGAACTGAGGTAATACCAACAATAGAGATGCTGGTAATAGGGTTTTTTTAAACATAAGAGTACTACTCCTTTTTTTTATATTCGTACGTACTAGTACTTGTATGTGAATCTTTAGTTAGTAGATGTCACAATGCGACGCAGTATAGGGATAAAATTGAAAAAAAAAACCTTTTTTGAGATGTTTTTTCCACACTTAAATATATATAATTAAGCTAAAAAATGGCTATATTTCAAGATTCTGTGCTTATGGGTGGGTTTTTCTTCTTCTTATCCACATATTTACTATATTTTTCAACGAAAAAAATTGGCCAATCTCAATTGTCCGAGAAAACCCGCAAAAAACTTAATATTTTTTGCTTTATCGTCTTTATATTCATCGTCATAGTTATATTTGCCTACCATTCATCTCATTATATGAGTAATTTAAATGGCTGATGAGACTTCGTAATAGTTTTCAAGAAAAGCATATCAAAGACTTTTCAAAAAAATTCGATCAGGTCCTATTATCCCATATTTCAAAACAAGCTTCTGTCGATAAAAGAATAAAACAATCCATGAATTATTTCGTCAAAACGGGCGGAAAAAGAATTCGCCCCTTTTTGATTACAACGATGGGATCGCTCATTGGTATCAAATCTCAGATTTTAAATGACTTTGCTCTCGCCGTAGAATGTGTGCATTTGCACTCTCTTATTCACGATGACTTGCCCGCTATGGACAATGATGATTATCGAAGAGGCAAACTAACCGTTCATAAGAAATTTGATGAGGCGACCGCTGTCTTAGCGGGCGATATGTTCCAAGTACTTTCCGTTAAAACACTCGTGGACTCAAAGCACCTTTCATCAAACCAAAAAGTAGAGGCTATTCAAATGCTCTCTAAAGCAAATGGCTTAGAGGGACTTATTGCTGGGCAATCGCTTGACATTTATATGAAAAAAAAATCAAGCGTGAAAGATATCGAAACCATGTACCTATTAAAGACAGGGGCCTTATTCAGTTTATGCTTTAATTTGTTATTGACCGTGAAAAAACTAAATGCCCAAAAGGGAAAAGATCTGAAAGTTATTGGGGATACGATAGGTAAAATTTTCCAGGTCACTGATGACATGTTAGATCGTTGGGGTGATGAAAAAAAAGTAGGAAAGAAAATCAATAAAGACTCAAAAAAAGCAAACATTGCTTATAAATTCAATCATCAAGATTGCTTAAAATATCTCCACAATATTAAAAATAAAAATTTTAAAACTCTACAGAGTTTTTTTTCTGATAATAATAAGTCCTTAGTTTATTTTTCAAGTTTTGTTGATTTTATAGCTAACCGTGTTAAATAAATCTTATGAGTGATTTCATCAAAACCTTACCCGCTCATTTAATTAAGAGATTTCATGGATGGAAGGCTACTACTTATGAGCAAAATAAAAGTTGGTATCAAAAATTAGCTTCTCAAGGCCAACACCCAAGAGCAATGGTGATTTCGTGTTGTGACTCTAGAGTACATGTTACCGCTATTTTTGGTGCAGACTCAGGGGAGTTTTTTATTCACAGAAATATTGCTAATTTAATCCCACCTTATAAGCCTGATGGCGATCATCATGGCACTTCAGCAGCTATTGAATTTGCAGTTTTATCCTTAAAAGTGGCTCATATTATTGTTTTGGGCCATTCTCAATGCGGAGGCATTATGAATGGCTACCATTATTGCAAAGGATCCCACATCAATAATGAATTCGTCTTTATTAATAAGTGGTTGAATATTTTAAAACCTGCTTATGATCAACTGCCTCAATCAGATGATAGCGATCAACTAATAAAAGTATTAGAAAAAGAGAGCATTAAAGTCTCACTCTCCAACCTAGTAGAATTTCCTTTTGTCAAAAAAGCCTTAGAGAACAACGAGTTGGTTTTGCACGGCCTATGGCATGACATTGGGACAGGTGAGTTGGAAATGCTTGATCCTGAGCATTCAGAATTTATTAAAGTTTAGTTATTTTTTATCTCTATTTGTGCCACGATAGGCTTATCATTGATTGTAAAATCATCATGCATATTTGCATTTAGAGTAACTTTAATTAGATTAGTTTCTAAATTGAAATACCTTTGAGGAATGTGAAACCACTTTGAGTATACTCTAGCGATTTTTATATCATTGACATAAAGATGTAAGTGACCCGTGTTGTCCTTATTTTCTTGGCCGACTTGTGAGGGGTCTAAGTTAAAGTTTTTTAAATCAATATAAATGTTGTATCCATCCATACTATCTTTGAAAACTTTTAAATCTATTGTGGGGTAAGGTGCGATAGCTTCAATTTTATTGCCAGGATGATGGGCATAAAGATTGAGTGTAATGAAGGATAAAATAATTAAAAACAAACGCATTAGAAAATTTTATTTTTAATTTTTAGTAAATGATATGTTCAATTCAACGCAGTCATTCAGAGCACAGATTGTGATTATACTGGTCATAAACACTCCCAGTTTGTAAATCATAAATTGTAATATGAATAATTAATTTATTAGAAGTATAATTCTGAATAAAAATTCGACATCCTTCAGCGTTGTATCTATGAAACTCAAATGTTTGTTCTAGTTTTGAAAAATTAAAATCGCCGTATTGTTCTTGAAGGAAAGAAACTTTTTTTCCTTCAAAAGATTTTATATTGGAAAAATCTTTTATTTTTCTTTCTTCTTTTTCTTCAACGATCTGAACTTCTTCTTTTGGTTCATAAATTATCTTTTGTTCAGGCTCTGGGATAATTTCTGGTGAGGTAATAGGGGAGGTTGTCTCACAGCTGATAACCAGCAAACTCAATAGAAAAATTGTAATAAACTTCATTATTTTTAAGAAAATTGCTGAGATCATAGGCTAAAAAATCTCCTAAACAATTACAAACATTGTTTGACATATAAAACTAATTTCTATATAAAGAACACAATTTAAATAACAATAAATGAGGATAATATGACTACTACATCTAAACACCCAGAAACACTTGCCCTTCACGGGGGAAGTTATCGTAAAGACCCTACTACGAATGCAGTAGCGGTTCCAATTTATCAAACGACATCATATGAGTTTAACTCCACTGAACATGCTGGCAATTTATTTGCATTGAAGGAACTCGGCAATATTTACACTCGTATTATGAATCCTACAAATGCTGTTCTTGAAGAAAGATTAGCAGCAATAGAAGGAGGAGCTGCGGCTCTTGCTCTTAGTTCAGGTCAGGCAGCTTCCGCATTCAGTATTCAAAACGTTGCTCAAGCTGGAGATAACATTGTTTGTTCCACAGATATTTATGGGGGAACTTGGAATTTATTCAACAACACTCTAAGAGCACAAGGTATCGATGTTAGATTTGCTGACCCATCTGATCCTGAAAATTTTAGAAAATTAACAGATGATAAGACCAGAGCTTATTATGCTGAAACTCTTCCTAATCCAAAACTTTCAGTTTTTCCAATTGAAGAAGTAGCTAACATTGGAAGACCACTCGGAATACCTCTAATTGTAGATAACACTGCTGCACCATTAAGTTGTAAACCTTTTGACTATGGTGCAGCAATCGTCATGCACTCATTAACCAAGTGGATTGGCGGACATGGGACATCTATTGGCGGTATTATTATCGATGGCGGTAATTTTGATTGGACTGCAGTGCCAGAGCGTCAACCTTTTTATAACCAACCTGACTCAAGTTATCATGGTGCAGTTTGGGGAGATGTTGTTCCTCAAATCTTTGGCGTACAAATTGCGTTCGCTATTCGTGCACGTGTTGTCTTATTAAGAGACTTAGGTGCTGCCATTGCTCCACAAAACTCGTTCAATTTAATTCAAGGACTTGAATCACTTCCTTTAAGAATTAAACAACACAATGCTAATGCATTAGAAGTTGCAGATTTTTTAAAAGGTCATGATCAAGTGTCGAAAGTCACATTCCCTAAATTTGCAGAGGGCAAAGCAAAAGAAAATGCTGATAAATATCTCAATGGCAATTATGGATCAATGATTGGTATTGAAGTGAAAAATGGCGTTGAGGGCGGCAAAGCATTTATTGATGCTCTTCAATTACACTATCACGTGGCTAATATTGGCGATTCTAGAAGCCTTGCAATTCACCCTGCATCAACTACCCACTCACAATTATCTGCAGAAGAACAATTAAAAGCAGGTGTTACACCTGGCTATGTTCGACTCTGTGTGGGTATCGAACATGTAGAAGATATCATTGAAGATCTGAAGATCGGACTTGAAGCAGCAAGTAAAGCGACCGCAACAGCAGCTGCATAAATAAAAAAGTTTAGGTAGTACCCTCATTTACCTATGACCAAGGGCGCAACGTTTTCTTGTTGCGCCCTTTTTTCATTTTAGTTTTAGTTTATAATAATAAGTGTGAGGATTAAGTACGTACAGCCTGAGGTCTGTCCGCAATCGTATAAAAGTATTCTGGGTCAACGCCCTATCTGGGATTGGCGCCATGATAAACTATTGTGGGTAGATATTTATGAAAATAAAATCATTGAGTCTGATCAAAATAATTCACAAGAAAAACATTACCTAGTATCCGAAGGAGTTACTAATATTTTGCTTCAAGATAATGAGAATTATTTGATGAGTTCTTACGACTCTTTGTTTTCTCTTCACTCTTCTATTTCGAAAAAAGATTTACTGACAAAAATTCCCTTAGAAAATTCTAATAATCGTATCAACGATGCTGATGTCGACTTGAATGGACAGGTTTGGATTTCAACAATGGATACACAACAAAAATCAGAAACAGGAAAAATTATTTGTCATGATAGCACTCTGCAACCTATCTGTTATGACAATTCTTATATTATCTCTAATGGGCCTATTTTTGATTATGAGAGAAATGTGGGATACGTCACAGACTCTATCAAAAGAATTATTTATCGATTCCCCATGTCCGATATTGAAAATAATGGAATTCAAAAACAGGTATTTCTTTCCATGAACAACGTTGATGGAAATCCAGATGGTATGGCCGTTGATAAAAATGGAAACCTTTGGGTAGCCATGTGGGGAAGTGGAAAAGTATGTTGTTTTGATGCTGTGGGTAACATTAAATTAATTGTTCAACTCCCAGTATCTAAAGTGACTAGCTGTACTTTTGGGGGAACTGACCTTAATGAGCTCTATATCACTACGGCCTCGGTAGGATTAAATGATATTGAGCTAGAACGCCAGCCTCATGCAGGGAAATTATTTAAATTAACAACTCAAGAGCAGGGATACGCATCGAATTGTTATAGATCTGATCACTCTGCGAACTTGTATCATTAGGTATTAATGAAATTTAGCGTCAGTGAAATTAGTGATATTATTGAGTTAGCGTGGGATGATCAGACTGACTTCAGTCATATCACTAAACTTTATAATATTGACGAGGGTGAAGTAAAAAAAATTATGAAAAAAAATATTAAACGCAAAAGTTATGAGATATGGAGAAAGCGCATTGCACAACGAAGTGCACAAAAAACACAATTAAAAGGAAGAGCTCATGGCTAAAGCAATATTTGGCGCTGGATGTTTCTGGGGAGTAGAAAAAAAATTCTCTGAGGTTAAAGGTGTCACTTCTACCGAGGTAGGATATTCCCAAGGTAAAAATTCTAAAACAAGTTATGAAGAGGTATGTACAGGAACAACAGATCATGTAGAGGTCGTGCTAGTTGAATTCGAAGAAGATCAGGTCTCCTATGAAAACCTCGTTCATTTGTTCTACGATTTGCATGATCCTACTACTCTCAATCAACAAGGGCCAGATCGAGGTACCCAATATCGCTCTCTTTTAGGATATTATGACGAAAGCCAAAAAACAGTGGCAGAAACCACAACTGAAAAATTAAATAAAGAAAAATTTGATAATAAAATTACTACAACAATTGAAGAAGTAAAAAATTATTGTCCTGCTGAGGAATACCATCAAAAGTATATTGAAAAAAAATATTCTTTTTTAAATATCTAATTTAAACAGGAGAATAAGGATAAATGATTTTAGGAAATTTTCCTTGTGGTTTTTTTAGATACACATTGTTTAGAAAATAATTTGATTTTAATTCAACGGGGCCCATCAACTTCTTTTTAATAAAACCATAATCATTTAATTTTTTTAATTTTTCTATCCCATTCCCTATAAGAACATAATCGCCACTTAGAAGCTCAATTAATTGATTATCAATTAAATATGTTTTTGTTTTGCCAATAAGTTTTCCTTGGGGGCTTAACTTTTGAATAGCAAGATCTCGTCGATTAGTATCAATAATACATAGAATATTTTTTTGATAAGATTGCTTAATTCCCAGGAAGTAATGTTCAAAAATTTTATAGCTTAATATTTTAACTTTATGGCCAAAGAAAAAACCTTTCATCAGTGCATGACAATTACGAATAGCGGTAAAACGAGCAGGGCCGTTATTTAAATGTAATAAACTAATATTTTTAGGAGTTATTTGAGTTTCAATGAGCATTTTTTGAAGCATCAAAGAGAGGTTTTTTTCATGACCAAAGTCATTTTTTTTAAATCCATCCCAAAATATTTTTTTATTTTTAAATAAAGTGATTGAGCAGTATGATAACGAGCTATCAATGCCTAACTCTAGATTTTTTAGTTGTTTGCTCATTATAGTTGGGCTACTGCCGTTCTCTATTAATCTATCCTACGCAACATCGCTAGAGGATACAATTCCAAATAATATCATTATGTATCATCGCTTTGGTGAAACGAAATATCCTTCAACAAATATCACCGAAGAACAATTAGACAGTCATTTAAATT
>Ga0255754_10002978_pt1 | contig 12371 bp, 12 predicted proteins | sample 101ome_22_FD_179954 | JGI IMG/M metagenome (GOLD analysis project Ga0255754, IMG submission 179954) | Coastal salt marsh microbial communities from the Groves Creek Marsh, Skidaway Island, Georgia - 101412BT metaG (version 2) | ecosystem: Environmental > Aquatic > Marine > Intertidal zone >... | reverse complement strand
CGAGGTGCTGGGGCTGTTTGCACCGTCCCTGAAAGCCCGTCAGGCGGCAGAATGGATAGAGGCCAAAATCAAAGAGTTGGCGCCTGCCGCCATTGTCAATCTAACGGCATTCTCGGGCAAAGGTAACGCTGGAAGCTCTCCTCTGGACGTAGCAGACGTTCCTGTCTTTCAGGTAGCGCTTGCGACATCAGACCGTAAGTCATGGGCCGACGCCGAACGCGGTTTGTCGCCTGCGGATTTGGCAATGCATGTTGTGCTGCCCGAAGTGGACGGACGTATCTTTGCCGGAGTTTCCAGCTTTAAAGAGGCCGGAGAAAGCGATGCGGCTCTGGAGTATACTCGCATCGCGCATCAAGCGGACACCGTTCAAATCGCTCAGATCGTTGAACGTGTAGATGGCTGGATTCAGTTGGCTCAAAAAGACCGCGCCGACAAAAAGTTGGCTTTAATATTGTCCACCTATCCAGGCCGCGATTGGCAGATGGCCCATGCGGTGGGGCTTGACGCATTAGCTTCGACCGAAGCGGTTCTGCAAGATTTGTCTGAAGCTGGTTATGACACTGAGCTAGCGGCCTCTTTAGAGCAAGCGTTGACTCAGGAAACGGTCTCCATTCCTATCGGCACCTATCAAACTGCGCTTTCCACTTTGCCGCAATCTTTGCGTGACGATCTTTTTGCCGCTTGGGGAAAGCCAGAAGACGATGCAAACTTTCAAGACGGCGCATTCTTTTTGCCCGCCGTGCGACGCGGCAACGTCCTGATCGCTCTGCAACCAGAACGCGGAACACCGAAAACACGTGACGACGACTACCACGATCTAAGCCGCACACCACGCCATGCCTATGTTGCTTTTTACCTTTACCTTAGACAGACTCAGGATATCGATGCGCTGATCCACATTGGAGCGCATGGCACTCTGGAATGGTTGCCGGGGAAATCGGTTGCGCTTTCCGGCCTTTGTTGGCCTCAAGCGTTGATCGGCAATCTTCCCGTCATTTATCCTTTCATTGTCAACGACCCTGGCGAAGCGGCACAGGCCAAACGCAGGATCGGGGCGGTTACGCTTGGCCATATCCCTCCGGCGCTGAAAGACAGTGAAACGCCCGCGCGCATGTGCGGATTGGAAGCCTTGCTGGACGAGTTTTCAAATGCCGACGGCTTGGACCCGAAACGCCGAGACAGGTTGCAGGCAGACATCCGAGACGAAGCCCGGGCTTTGGGTGTTGAAGCCGACCTTGGTATCACAGACAACATTTCGACTTCCGAAGCGATCACCCGCATAGACCGCTTCGTCTGCGACATCAAAGAGGCACAATTTGGAGACGGTCTGCATATCTGGGGGCGCATGCCAAAGGTTGCCGGGCCGTTTGACCCGACCTCGTCGATCACCACCGAACGCCACGCTCTGCTTGATGCCTTGGACGGGAAACGCATCGAGGCAGGTCCTTCGGGCTCTCCGCATCGTCGCCAGTCAGACGTTTTACCAACTGGCCGAAACTTATACACCACCGACCCGCGTTCGGTTCCAACGCGTTCAGCCTATGCACAAGGGGTGCGTCTGGCCGAGGAACTCGTGCGTCGTCACTTGCAGGAAGAAGGAGACTATCCCAAGGGGCTTATCGTTGACCTTTGGGGCTCGGCCACTATGCGTACAGCCGGCGAAGAATTTGCTATGGCGCTGCATCTGCTTGGGGCAAAACCAGTATGGGATAAAGGGTCAGAGCGCGTCAACGGCGTTGAAATCATTCCAATTGCTGAACTGGAACGCCCTCGACTAGACGTAACCTTGCGGGTTTCTGGCCTGTTCCGTGATGTATTTCCTAACCTCTCCACGCTGTTCGCTCAGGCTATTTCGGCCTTGGCCGCGCGCGATGAAGCGCCGGATTGGAACCCCTTCGCAGGCAAAAATACGGGTTATCGCGTTTTCGGTCCTGCCCCGGGCAGCTACGGCGTAGGCATGGGCGAATTGGTCGACGATTACACAGAAACAGCCCGTGCAGATGCTGGAAAAGCTTGGCTTGCAGCTTCAAGCTGGGGGACCGACGGTAAAAGCACAAAACGCGATCTTGACGGCATCGCCGAGCTGGTTGCCAAGTCCGACAGCTTTGTTCACTTGCAAGATTTGCAAGAAACCGACATCCTTTTGGCCGAGGACTATGCAACGCACGAGGCCGGATTTGCTGCGGCAAAAGCCCAAACTGGTGGCAAAGCAGCACTCTATCATCTCGATAATACGGACCCAAGCAATCCACGCGCCCGCACTTTGAAAGAAGAAGTTGCCCGCGTCGTTCATGCCCGTGCCACCAATCCCAGCTGGATTGCGGGAATGCAACGCCATGGATTCCGCGGAGCAGCCGAAATCGCAGCCACATTGGATCACTTGGGGGCATTCGCACATCTTGCAGATGCAGTCGGCCCGCATCTGTTCGACGCATATCACGACGCCACATTAGGCAACGATGATGTGGTGGCCTTTATGCAAGACGCCAATCCCAAGGCCTTACAGGCACTTAGAGACAGGTTTGCAGCTTTGCATGAAGCAGGCCTGTGGCAAACGCGGAGAAACTCTATCCTTGCAGATATCGAGAGACTGACATGAACGACCCCATCGTACAGGGTTGGTGCCCCGGCGCTTTTAAACCGATGATGTCCGGTGACGGTTTGGTTGTACGCGTCCGCCCCCTTGCCGCCGAAATATCCGCTCATCAGGCAAGGGGTATGGCAGATGCGTCTCTGAAATATGGCAATGGTTTCATTGATCTAACAAATCGCGCTAACCTCCAGATACGGGGCGTATCAGACGATAGCTATCTCAGTCTCGTTCAGGAATTGAATGATATATCTCTGTTGGATAGCGACCCAGCAATTGAGCCACGCAGAAATATAGTTCTAACACCGTTTTACGAAACTGATGATCTTTCACACCGTATTTACAAGCAATTGGTCGCAAACCTACATAGGTTTCCTGACTTCCCAGGTAAATTTGGATTTGCAATTGACTGTGGCGACAGACGCATTCTGAGCGATGTGCCTGCGGACATCCGTTTTGAAACCGACGCTGACGGAATGCCTATTCTGCGCGCCGAAGGTGTGGACAGAGGCTTTGCGATCAGCGAAGAAACAGCCGTTGAACAGTCTCTAGCGTTGGTCAAGTGGTTCTTAGAGAACCGCACTAAAACCATTCGGCGCATGCCGAAGCTGCTTGAACAGGTCGAACTTCCAGAAAATTTCCAAGTCATACCCCCAACCGACGCCCGATCCGCAACCCGTCCTGGCTTAACGCATGGCGGATGTGCGTATGCTGTTCCTTTTGGCCAGATGGCCGCTGATGATTTAGCCAAGTTGGCTGAATTGGCACCTTCTCTGCGCATCACCCCTTGGCGAAGCGTTTGGTTGCGGGATGCAGCCGCAATCCCATTCGAGACCCTGATTTCATCTCCTGAGGACCCCCGTTTGAACGTCGATTCCTGCGCAGGAAAGCCCTATTGCCCGCAAGCGACCGTGGAAACCCGCCGACTTGCCAGCAAACTGGCCGGTCGATGGCCGGGGCACCTGCACGTATCCGGCTGTTCAAAAGGCTGCACACATCCCGCACCTGCCGATGTCGTTCTTGTTGGCCGAAACGGCCGTTTTGATCTTGTGATGGGCGGCACAGCGTGGGATGAGCCAAGCCGAACCGGATTATCTTCGGAAGACATCTTAGAACTGGATCTGACCTGATGCCGTACAACTATGAAAAGGATGGCGCGGCCATCTATAAGGAAAGCTTTGCTACGATCCGTCGTGAGGCTGAGTTAGCTGAGTTTGATCCGGACGAAGAACAGGTTGTGGTGCGTATGATCCATGCTGCAGGCATGGTCGGACTTGAAAAATATGCAAAATTCTCGCCCGGTTTTGTCAAAGCAGCCCGAAGTGCGCTAGAAAATGGCGCCCCGATCCTGTGTGATGCACGCATGGTATCCGAAGGCGTGACGCGCGCCCGCCTGCCCGCCAACAACGAAGTTCTTTGCACATTGCACGCCGAGGGCATTCACGAGTTGGCAGCCCAAATGGGTAATACCCGCTCGGCAGCCGCGCTGGAACTGTGGCGTGACAAGCTTGAGGGCGCGGTCGTGGCGATCGGCAATGCGCCCACCGCCTTGTTCCATCTTCTGAACATGCTGGAAGACCCCACCTGCCCGCGTCCAGCTGCCATCATCGGTTGTCCTGTCGGGTTCATCGGCGCCGCTGAAAGCAAAGATGCGTTGTGGAAAGACCAACCGGTTCCTTGCTGCATCGTCGAAGGCAGACTTGGCGGCAGCGCCATCACAGTGGCCGCAATAAACGCAATCGCGAGCCGAAAAGAATGAGCGCGGGAACAGTATATGGCGTGGGTCTAGGACCGGGTGATCCTGACCTGATGAGTGTACGTGCAGACCGGCTGGTGCGCGGTGCCAAAAACATCGCGTATTTCCGCAAAAAGGGGCGCATGGGCCAAGCACGGCAAATCGTCGAAGGTATGCTGCGCCCAGACGTCAAAGAGTTTGCAATGGAATATCCTGTAACAACCGAAATTCCGGTGGATGATCCGCGCTACAACGAAATTCTGGCCGAGTTTTACGAAAGCTGCACGTCTTACTTACGCCAACTCTCGCGTCTTGAAGACGACGTTGTGGTATTGTGCGAAGGTGATCCGTTTTTCTACGGCTCCTTCATGCATCTATATAGCCGCTTGAAAGGCAAGGTTCCGATCGAGGTAGTGCCAGCAATCACCGGTATGTCAGGGGCTTGGACAGCAACCGAACAACCCATTACCTGGGGCGATGATGTGTTGACCGTTTTGGCCGGCACGCTGTCTGAATATGAACTTACCAAGCGTATGGCGGAAACGGATGCGCTTGTGGTGATGAAAATCGGGCGCAATATGGAAAAGGTCTGTCGGTCATTGAAAGCTTCCGGCAAATACAACGATGCCTGGCTGGTGGAATATGCCACCATGCACCAGCAGACCGTCCGAAAAGTGACAGAAATCAAAGAAGAAATTGCTCCCTACTTTGCGATCATCGTCGTGCATGGACAGGGGCGCAGACCGTGACCGGCGCGCTTTATATCGCGGGACTTGGTCCTGGGAGTGACGACCTGGTGACACCTGAAGTGACGGCAGTGTTAAATCAGGCAACCGATATTGTCGGCTATATCCCTTACGTCGCGCGCGTGACTGAACGGCCGGGTCTTACCCTTCATCCCAGTGATAATCGCGTCGAGATTGACCGATCTCGACATGCGCTGGAAATGGCGAGCGCGGGAAAGAATGTTGTTGTTGTATCCTCGGGCGATCCAGGCGTTTTTGCCATGGCCTCGGCTGTGTTTGAAGCGGTTGAGAACGGCCCGAAAGAGTGGCGCAATCTGGATATTCAGGTGTTACCCGGGATCACGGCTATGCTGGCGGCCTCGGCCCGTGCTGGCGCTCCTTTAGGGCACGATTTCTGCACTATCAATTTGAGCGATAACCTTAAGCCGTGGGAGCTGATTGAAAAGCGGTTGCGACTTGCAGCAAAGGCCGATTTCGCGATGGCCTTTTATAATCCAAGATCGAAGTCACGTCCCGAAGGGTTTGTCAAAACGCTCGATATCCTCAAGGATGAATGCCGCGATAGTCGTCCAGTGATATTCGCCCGAAATGTATCGCGACCAGACGAGGAAATCCGCGTTGTCCCGCTGGATCAAACCACGCCGGATATGGCAGATATGCGCACAATGGTAATTGTGGGATCGTCCCAAACGCGGATCATCGAGCGCGAAGGTTCGCCAATCGTTTATACCCCGAGGTCCGTCGGGTGATCCTTCAACCAGCGCATAACCTCATCAGCGCTGTGCACTTCATGCCGCGGCGGAATATCCGGGCGGTCGATCATCAATACTTCTATTCCAAGGTCCCTAGCCGCATCGATCTTCGAGCGCGATCCGCCGCCTCCAGCATTTTTCGAAACGACAAGGTCAATGCCGTACTGACGCAAAAGCGCGAGATCGTCATCATACGAAAACGGTCCCCGGGCGATGATCGCGTGATAGTCGGGAAACGCCAGCGCTTCGGTCGGTTGATCAACCAGCCGCAACAGATAAAAATGCTGCGGATGATGGATGAACTCATTCAGGTGCATACGACCGACGGCCAAAAAAACCCGCTTTGGCGCCCCAGCCAAACGCTCCGCCGCATCCGAAATATCCGCTGCACGGGTCCATCGGTCTTTTTCCGTTGGCATCCATGGTGCGCGCGTCAATGCGATCAAAGGCGTTCTGGTTTTCGAACAAGCCGCAATTGCATTGTGGCTCATCTGCGCGGCAAACGGATGGGTCGCGTCAATCACATGCGTAATTCCGTTTTCTCGGATGTATACCGCAAGCCCGCAGGCGCCACCAAATCCGCCAACACGCGTAGCCAAGGGTTGCGGCTTGAGCGCCTCGACCCGACCCGCGAAGGACATAACAGCTTGAACACCGGCCTCGGAAAGCTGCCTCGCCAAGGCGCTTGCTTCAACCGTGCCCCCAAGCAGAAGGAGGTTTTGGATCATGTCTGACACTCCGTGGCTCAGCATCATTGGGCTGGGCGAAGATGGACCGGAAGGGCTAAGCGCCGCAAGTCGGAAAGCTTTGTTAGACGCCGAAATCATAATGGGTCCGCCGCGTCATTTGCAGTTGCTAGGCTCGACTGACGCAAGCCTTGTCGAATGGCCGGTCCCATTTGCGGATGGCATTGAAAAGCTATTGGCTCTGCGTGGCCAACCTGTTGCAATGCTCGCATCCGGTGATCCGTTCTGGTTTGGCGCAGGTACCAGTGTTACGCGCCACTTACAGGATCACGAGTGGCAGGCATTCCCGTCGCCTTCAACTTTCTCGTTGGCCGCGTCGAAACTGGGTTGGGCATTACAGGAAACCATATGTATTGGCCTGCATGCAGCCCCGTTGAAGAAACTCAGACCACATCTAGCCGAGGGATTCCAAGCGATTGTGCTGCTTCGTGACGGAAACGCTGTGGAGGAGCTTGCATCTTATCTGAGCGAAGAAATGTTTTCGGAAAGCCGTATTCACGTTTTTGAAGCTCTCGGTGGCGCAAATGAACGCATCCGTGAATTTCTAACGAAAGAGACTGTTCCTGAAAACATCTCTCACCCCGTGTGTGTTGGAATCGACGTGCGCGGCGCTGGGAAGATACTTCCGTTGGCTTCGGGCAAACCCGACGATTGGTTCGAAAACGATGGTCAGATTACAAAACGTCCTGTTCGCGCACTGACACTATCTGCTCTCGCCCCACGGGCAGGAGAGCACCTTTTAGACGTCGGAGGAGGCTCTGGCTCGATTTCAATCGAGTGGTTGCTGGCGCATCCCAAAAATAAAGCCACCATCGTTGAAGCAAATTCCGAGCGCGCAGCGCGCATCAAAACCAACGCTGCCCGCTTTGGCCTTGGCAACCTGACAGTGATCGAAGGGAAAGCCCCTGGGGCCTTGTCAAACATCTTGACTCCCGATGCCATATTCATCGGTGGCGGACTTAGCGAAGCATTATTGCAAAGCTTGGTTGAAAAAATGCCAGCCGGGACGCGACTTGTTGCAAACGCGGTCACTTTGGAAAGCGAAGCATTGCTGGTTCAGTGGCAGTCCAATCGTGGTGGTGATTTACTGCGTATTGAACTGTCCAATATAGCACGGATTGGCGGCAAGCGGGGCTGGAAAGCTGCCTACCCGCTGGTTCAATGGAGCGTCATCCTATGATCGTTGCTGGGTTCGGATATCGCGGGGCAGTCACAGTAGAAAGCCTGAAAGACGCACTGAAACTTGCGTGTTCTCAGGCAGGACTTGCGCAAACTGCACCTTTCGCAATTGCTGTCCCAACTGACAAAGCTAGAATCGCAGCGTTTCAAGATTTTGCGGCCAGCCTTAATAGTCGCGTGATTGAAGTCGACCCTGCGCAATTCTACAACATTGAGACCCTCACGCGTTCAGAACGAGTGCAAGCCAAGCGCGGCACCGGCAGCGTGGCAGAAGCCGGTGCTTTAATCGGTGCTGGCTTGAACGCCCGACTTCTTGGACAACGCGTGATTTCTACTGATCGCATGGCCAGTTGCGCCTTAGCCAATGGAGAGCCCGAATGACCGTTCACTTTATCGGAGCGGGTCCCGGTGCGCCGGACCTTCTAACTTTACGGGGGCGCGATCTGATCGCTTCTTGTCAGATTTGTCTTTACGCTGGGTCGCTAGTGCCCAAAGCCATTCTGGAACATTGCCCCGATGGTGCGACGATCATCAACACGGCCCCTCTTGATCTGGATGCAATCATCGCCGAATGCCGCAAAGCTCATGACGCGGGGCACGACGTGGCCCGCTTGCATTCAGGAGACCTGTCGGTCTGGTCTGCAATGGGTGAACAGATCCGTCGCCTGAAAGCCGAAGGCATACCCGTTAGCGTCACCCCGGGGGTTCCGTCTTTTGCCGCTGCCGCTGCGGCTTTGGGAACCGAACTAACCCTTCCCGGTCTGGCACAATCTGTAGTGCTGACCCGTACCCCCGGTCGTGCTTCGACAATGCCCGCAGGCGAAACGCTGGCGAACTTTGCGGCCACAGGTGCGACGCTTGCCATTCACCTTTCGATCGGCAATCTGGACAACGTGATCGCCGACCTGACCCCCTTCTATGGTGCTGACTGCCCCGTGGCCGTGGTTTATCGCGCGAGCTGGCCAGATCAGCAGATCATCCGCAGCACACTGGCGGCGTTAAAAGTCGATGTGACGGAAAACATTACGCGAACAGCGTTGATTTTGGTCGGTCCCGCGCTTGCTGGAGAGGGCTTTGATGAAAGTTGCCTTTACGCCGCCGATTACGATCGCCGCTACCGGCCTCAGACAGCGGAAAGCCCTTGGAGCGAATGGAAGGAAGGCGATGACTAACCCGCCCGGCATACTTATTTCGGCCCCGTCTTCGGGCACAGGCAAAACCACGGTTATGCTTGGGCTATTACGCGCACTTTCCGAGGATGGTCTGACCGTACAGCCCTTCAAAAGCGGGCCGGATTATATCGATCCAGCGTTCCACCGTGCTGCGGCTGGTCGACCATCTTTCAATCTTGATAGTTGGGCTATGGACAGCTCACTAATCTCGGCCATTTCAGCCGAAGCGTCCGGCGCGGACATCGTGGTCGCCGAAGGTTCAATGGGCCTATTCGACGGCGTCGCAACACAAGGAGAAACCGGTCACGGCACCAGCGCTCAAACGGCAAAGCGCATGGGCTGGCCGGTTATTTTGGTCATCGACGTGGGCGGTCAGGCGCAGTCGGCGGCAGCAACCGCGCTTGGGTTCAAATCTTATGACCCGGACCTGCCCTTTGCCGGTGTGATCCTAAACCGCGTTGCCAGCCCACGCCACGAACGCCTGACCCGACTGGGGATGGAACGCGCAGGCGTCAAAGTTCTAGGATCATTGCCGCGCCGCGGTGATTTGGCCCTGCCCGAAAGACATCTTGGGCTGATTCAGGCCGTGGAACACCCTGATCTCGAGGCGGCAATAACAAATTACGCAGCATTTCTTCGTGACAACGTAGACCTTGAAGCGATTAAGGCGGCGGCTACGTCGGGCATCACTCCTGCATCCGGCTCACTTCCGAAACCTCCTGCTCAGCGGATCGCGTTGGCGCAGGACGCGGCCTTCAGCTTTACTTATCCACACCAGCTGGAAGGCTGGCGGCGTTCGGGCGCCGAGATTTTGCCGTTCTCACCGCTGGCAAACGAAGGCCCCGATCAAAGCGCCGATCTGGTCTGGCTGCCAGGGGGCTACCCGGAACTGCATGGCGGCACTTTGGCGGCAGCCGAAACTTTCCGAGCGACTCTACGCAATCATGCAGAAACCAAACCGGTTCACGGCGAATGTGGAGGATACATGGCTTTGGGTGAAGCGCTGATCGACAAACAAGGCCACCGGCACCAGATGGCGGGTCTTTTGCGCGTGGTCACCAGCTATGAAAAACGCAAGTTTCACTTGGGCTACCGCAAGGCCACCCTGAACCTGCCGGTTCTGGGCTTTGACGCAGGCACCGCGCTGCGAGGACACGAATTCCACTATTCCACCATTTTGGAAGAAAAAGACGCGCCTTTGGCGCAGGTCACTGATGCCGACGGCAATCCGGTTCCCGAAACGGGATCGAAGAAAGGTCATGTCAGCGGTACATTCTTCCATCTTATTGCCGAGGCGCATACATGAGCGGATTTGTTAGCTTCGTTGGTTCGGGTCCGGGAGATCCCGAACTGCTCACACTGAAAGCCGTTGATCGCCTTCAGCGGGCTGATGCCGTCTTGTTCGATGACCTATCCGCAGGTCCCATTCTTGAACATGCCGGCGTCGAGGCTGATCTGGTAGGTGTCGGCAAACGCGCAGGCCGCCCGTCGCCCAAGCAGGACCATGTCAGCAAGCTATTGGTTGAGTACGCTCAGGCATGTGGTCGCGTGGTGCGCTTGAAATCAGGGGACAGCGGCGTTTTCGGAAGGCTGGAAGAGGAAATCCATGCCCTGAAAGAAGCTGGCATTCCTTATGAAATCATCCCCGGAGTACCTTCGGCAGTCGCTGCAGCGGCTGCAGCGGGAATTCCACTGACACGACGGATGACAGCCCGCCGCGTTCAGTTCGTGACAGGGCACGATGTGACGGGGAAGCTGCCCGAACACCTAAATATGTCTGCTTTGGCCGACCCCGAGGCTACGACGGTCATATTCATGGGAAAGCGTACTTTTCCAAGGCTTATGGACATGCTTTCCAAAGCTGGGTTGCCTGAAACAACTCCTGCGCTTTTAGCAGAAAACGTCTCGCACCCTGATCAGATGGTTACTCGCGGCACGATGGGCTCTCTTGCGCTCGAATTGTCCAAAGACGTTGGCAACAATCCAGCTCTGATCTTGTACGGACCGTTAGCGGACTTCGGAGATTCTGATGATTGACCTTTGGCTTATCGGCATCGGAACCGGAAATCCCGATCACGTGACATTTCAAGCCGCGGAAGCGATCCGAAAAGCCGACCTTATTCTAATCCCGCGCAAAGGTCCTAACAAGGCTGATTTGGCAGACATCCGCCACCAGATTATCGCCAAAGTCGCAGCCGAAGCCCTTCCTCGCGTGATCGAATTCGACATCCCCGTGCGGAAAGCAGACGGCAATTATCTGGACGGCGTATCCGACTGGCACGATGCGATTGCGATTGTCTGGCAGCAAACGATCACTTTGCACGAAGCCGATAACAAGCGTGTGGCACTATTGGTCTGGGGCGATCCATCTCTTTACGACAGCACACTTCGGATTGCTGATCGGCTAGAACCAAAACCCAATATCACCGTGATCCCCGGCATTACTTCTCTTCAGGTTCTCACAGCCGCTCACGCTATCCCGATCAACCGAATCGGTGCGCCATTTACAGTCACCACGGGGCGTAAACTGCGCGAAAACGGTTGGCCCGAGGGTGCGGATACAATCGCTGTCATGCTGGATGGAGAGTGTTCGTTTCAGCACCTGGAAGCCGAAAACTTTGAAATTTGGTGGGGAGCCTATGTCGGCATGCCTGAGCAAATACTTCTCAGCGGCAAATTGCATGAAATTCGCGACACTATCGTAAATTATCGCGCGGAATTACGCGAAAAACATGGGTGGATCATGGACATCTATGTTTTGCGCAAACATGAGTAAAACTTGAAAAATCCATTGCGCGATAAGCCAGTTCGCGGTTAAGTGAGCCTGCTTGGTCCGGCATTCTGCCGGCGAAAAGGGAATTCGGTGCGATCCAATCTAACCCGAAGCCGCCCCCGCGACTGTAAGCGGTGAGGTTCTGGCCACTACGCCACTCGGGCAACCGGGGAAGGCGGCCAGACCCGCAGAACCGCAAGCCAGGAGACCTGCCAGGCACGCAACAAAAACCAGCCGTCGGGTGCGACGGTAAGGAGGACAGTATGACAACAAAAGCATTGAACGCATCCGCGGTTCGCAGCGCAGCCCTTCCAGCCCTTTTCGCGGCGGTTCTGGGCTTCTTCATCGTCGCCGTCGCAGGCCACGTACAGGCCAGCGCCCTGCATGACGCGGCACACGACGTGCGCCACTCAACCGGTTTCCCCTGCCACTGAGCAGCTAACCCGTCATGTTTTCCAGAATTCTGACCAGCGCATTGATCGCTGGCGCAGCAGCGGGGCTAATCGCCGCGCTGCTTCAACTTGTTTTCCTACAGCCGGTTTTGCTGCATGCAGAACTGTTTGAGAAAGGCATTCTAACACACTTTGGTTCCGCCCCCATGAGCGAAATGACCGTCGAGCTTCCGGGGTTCGATGCCCAGCGTGATCTGCTAAGTATCGCCTTTTCCATGCTCATTTA
>Ga0255754_10002967_pt1 | contig 12388 bp, 7 predicted proteins | sample 101ome_22_FD_179954 | JGI IMG/M metagenome (GOLD analysis project Ga0255754, IMG submission 179954) | Coastal salt marsh microbial communities from the Groves Creek Marsh, Skidaway Island, Georgia - 101412BT metaG (version 2) | ecosystem: Environmental > Aquatic > Marine > Intertidal zone > Salt... | reverse complement strand
GTCGACGACGGCGGCGCGGCGTCGGCGTTTGGCCGGGGCGGCGTCGGCGGCGTCGGCGGGCGCGGACCGGACGGGCTCGGGGGCGGGAACGTCGTCGTCGGCGGGACGCTTGCGAGACGCGTCCTGATCTTCGGGAGCGTCGTTTTCGTTTTGGTTTTTGTCGTTCTTGTCGTCGTCGTCGTTCTTGTCGTCGTCGTCGTCGCTGTCGCCGAGACCGGCGGCGGCGAGGGCTTCCTTTTGGCGCGCGAGCTCCTCCGCCGTGGGCGGCGGACGCTCCGCCGGCGCGGGTTCGTCGTCGTCGTCGTCGTCGGAGAGATCGCTCGTAGCCTCGCCGACGGGCGCGGGACCGAGACCCTTGGCACCTTTCTTCGTCGGTCGTTCGGCGGCTCGATCCGCCATCCATCGCGCTTGGCTCTCCTTGAAACGACGCTCGGACTCGGCGGCGATGGCTTCGAGCTCCTTGGCGTGTGTCTCCTTGGCCAACTTCTCGGCAGCCTTCTTCGCGGCGCGACCCTCCTCGGCGGCGCGACGCGCCGTGAGCTGCGCGTTCTTGGCCGCCAAGATGGAGGCCTCTTCCTTTTGCGCCGCTTCCAAGTGTGGTTTCGACTTGGCGAGCGCTTGCTTGCAAAAGGACACGTGGACGCTCGTGCGTTTGGCGTCAAAGCCAAACTCGGCTTGGTTGCCGAGCGCTTGAAGCTGCTCGAAGAGCTTGTGCGCCAAGGTCAAGTCTTCGATCGCGCTCTCAACTTGCGCCAAGCGCCCATCGGAAGTCGTGCTCTTCATCGTTCTATTCAACGTGCGCTGCGCCATCTCTTGGATGACGTACGCCAAGTTGAAGCGAATTCTGTGGTTCCAAGGCGCGATCATCAACGCTTTGCGAAGAATCTTACGCGCTTCATCCAAGTTACCATTCTCATACTGCGCTCTTGCTTGGTACAACATCACGTTTTCGTTCTGGTTGAAATAAAATTGGCTCTGAGCGCGCTCGTAGAGCTTGGCCGCCTGCACGTACTGCGCCTTGGCCAGGAGCACGTGGCCTTGGTTGATGAGAATGTCCGGATTGATGGAACCCTTCGCCGCCATGCCTTCCTGCACTAATTGGAAGACAGTCTTCGCTTCGTCGATTCGTCCACGTTCGGCGAGTACGATACCCAAACCGTTGGCGGCGTAGACGTTCATTCCATTCTTTTGCAGCGTCTTCTGATAGAGCGAGTATGCACGTTCATAGTGTTCTTCCTCGCGCTTCATAACCTTGGGATCGTTACGCTTGAGCACACCCTCTTTGATGGCACTGTAGTACGCTGCGTTTGCGGCGCTGATCATCGCGTACTCGTCGTGCGTCAGCGTCTTTTCCTTCGCATTCGGCGCCGCATCGGGCTTGGGCAACGCGCGCAGCGCAGCGAATTGCTGCTCAGCTTCGGTCCAACGCTTCGCCTTGAGCAACACCCAACCGGCGAGAGCGATAGCATCGGCACTATCAGCCTTCGCCGCGATCGCCTCGTTCGTGCGTTCGAGCGCCAAGTCAAAGTCTCCACGGTCGGCGCGAATCTTGGCTTGCCGCAAGATGGAATCAACATAGTCTGGCTGAGCGACCAAGAGTGCGTTGTAGCGCGCCTCTGCAGCGCTAGTATTGCCTTGTTCTTCTTCTAATAACGCCAAGTTGAACGCCACCGGCGCAACTCCCGGGGCCAAAGCCTTCTTCGCTTTCGCACCCTTCAGCTTACCCGCGAGTTGATCGGCGTCGCCACCGAGCGCTTCCAAAGCTTTGTTGAACATCTCGCGTGCCTCTTCAAACTTGCCTAGCTGCACGTTGAGTACGCCAACGTTGTTTTGAATCGCTACGGTCGGTCCCTCCTCGTCTCTGGACGCTAAAATTTTAAGAGCCGCGGTGTAAGCTCTGAGAGCCGCCTTGGGATCTTGAGTCTCGAGGAGTTCACCGAGTTCTAACATCGCGTCAAGGTCACTACCACCTTGCTTGACTACTTCACGGAACATTTCTGCCGCTTGTTCGCTTCTTCCAGTAGACGCACACAAGTGCGCAAACATTCTGGTCACAGTCATGGACTCACCGAATTCTCCGTGCGCCTTATCCATGTAGTTCCAAGCGAGCTTGACATCACCCTTTGAGAGAGCGATTTGACCCAACCCAAAATAAGGTGGGACGTAGTGTTCGTCAAGGTTTGTCGCCGTCAAGTACATGGCCTGCGCCTGCGCAATTTGACCCTTTGCGTGCGCGGTTCGCGCCTGATAAAACGCAGCCTTGGCGCGGTTTCTCGGAGTCTCAGTATTGTTTTGAAGAGCCAATCGCGTGAGCTTTTCAACCTTTTCGTAATCTTCCGCCATGAGCAAGTTATCGGCGATGACGTTGTTCACCGCTTGATTGTGCGGGTCGAGAAGGAACGCGCGCTCCAAGAGACGCATCGCCGCGGCGACGGAATCCAAGTGTTGCTGACTGCGAATGTCGTGCAAACTCAACTCGCAGAGCGCTAAACCAAGCATGGCCTCAACGTTTTGGTCGTCCAGTTTGAGCACTCTCGTGAACGCGAGTTTCGCAGTCTTAAAGTCACGCAGCTTGTACTGGCACGCCCCGATGCCCAGACGAACCGGCGCCGGCGCCGACGGAAACGCGCGCAGCGCTCGCTTGTACCAGGTCAGGGCGTCTCCATACTTGCCCTTCTTGTACAATATCTTAGCCTTCCACAGCATGGGCGCAATATTATCCCGACCGCCGTCCTTGCATCCGAGCGCCTGGTCCACGAGCTTCTCCCCCTCGCTCGTCTCTCCGCGAGCGAACGCCAAGTGCGCCCTCCCGATGACCACCGCCTGTTCAGGCGAGCGGTGAATCGCCGCCGCCGAGCTCAAATACTGACCAGCCTTGATGAAACACTCCTCCTTGGTCACTCTGTCCGTCTCCTGCGCCCCCTTATTCACCCAAAACGACGCGTACAGACACAGCACCGCCGCGCGTCCGTACGACTGATCCGAGTAAATTTGTTCAATCTCTGCGTCAAGCACCGACGACACCGTCGTCATCCATCGTCGTCAGTCGTTCGAGTTCGTTCAGATCACTGATTCCACGCGTCCTGTTCGCTCCTTTCCCTCCCTCACGCGCGCCAACACTCGACGAATGCGTTTTGCGAAAGATCTCTTCCCTCGCCCTCGCGTCTTCATTCCGTTCCCACCCCCCCCGCTCTCTCTCTCTCTCTCTCGCGCGCGTCGTCGTCGTCGCCTCGCTCGCGTCGCACACTCACCCGGCGCGCACACCATCTCCATGAGCGTCTTAAACCCGCGTTCATCCCCTCGCACGAGGTACGCCTCCGCGATTTCGATCCACGACTCGAGCGGCGCGAGCTCCGCCTGCAGCGCGGTGGCGCAGTCCTCGGCGTCGGCGGGTAACCGATCGAGATCGATCACCACGCATTCGGTGGGATCGTTGAGCAATCGCACGCACACCTCCCGACGCGCCATCTCACCGGCCGGCCGGACTCGCGCGCGCGTCTGCCGACGTGCCGGGGGATCATTTCATTTCTCTTCTCTCTTCTCGAGCAGCGAAGGGGGACTCATTGACCGTTCATGACCCTTCGTTTTCTTTGTCCGTGGTGTGCGAAAAGATTGCTTCGCGCTCGACGACGACGGGAGACGCCGACGGGGCGCGATCGAGTCCTCGCGCGCGAATCGATCGATCGGCGCGATCATGTTGACGCGCGCGCGCGCGCCCGTCGCCGCGGGGCGAACGAGGACGGAGGCGGCGCTGAGAGCGACGGGGACGATGCGGATAGCGTCGAGGCCGAGGACGGCGACGAGGACGCGTTCGTCGATGATGGGCGTCGGAGGACGCGCGCGCGGATCGGTGCGCGAATGGCGGGCATCGGTCGCGCGTCGCGCGTCGGACGACGACGCGGGCGGGGCGGTGGTGACGGTGGAGCCCGTCGAGGCGGCAGACGTCGTCGAGGTGGAGACGGCGGCGACGACGGCGGCGACAGAGTCCGTCGAGGAGAGAAAGCGTGAGGGCGCTGGGAAGCGCGGTGGTGGTGGTAACGATGATGGATCGTCGCGTGAGGCGGCGGTGTTGGCGGTGACGGCGTTGGCGATCGCGGCGGAGGTGGGCGCGTTGGGCGGACCAGAGTCGGCGCTCGAGGCGACGACAAACGCGCTCGCGGGCGCGGCGAGAGGTTTGGTGGAGAATCACGCCCCCGGGGTGGGTGGGATCATCGAGGATAGCTTTCTTGGTTTGCTCACCGTGGGCACGGTGTACGCGCTCTGGAGATCGTCGGCGATTCCGCGACCGATAGGTAATCCCATCGTTCGCAAGTCGCGAACTAACGCGAGTTGGATTCACGTCGTCACCGGCGCCGGGGGACTCGCGATGGCGCTTTACGCCGTGGGATTGGAGAGAATTTATCGCGAAAGCCCGGGTTGGACGTGGATGTGGGTGAGCAGCGCCATGTTCATGGCGAACGCGTTGTCTTACGGACCTCTCATGAACATTTTCAAGGCGAGCAAGGAGGGAAAATACGCCATGCAACTCGGTTATTCTTTCGTAGCGTCGTTCCAAGGCGTGGTTTGGATCGCGTGGAGCGCCCAACCCGACGCCCCAGATTGGATGTTTTGGGCCGTCATGCCGTATTGGTACTTTTCGTTGGCCAAACTTTGGGAATCGACCGAGTTTGTACTCGCGTTGACGCCGAAACCTGCCGACGCCGACGGACTTTGGGCAAAGATGACGGCGGGATCTCGACAAAGACTCGGTCGAATGACGCCCGACGCCGCGACTCTGACGTACGTCGGACTGAACGCCGCAGCGGCGGTGTTCGATAACTGCTACATGGCGCTCTACACGCTGCTCGGTCCGGAACAATTTTGGCACACCTCACAGGTGTTCAATGATAGCGATTTCCACCTGCGCCTCGTCAAGGGCACGACTGGCTCGCTCACCGTGGCGTTATTGATTTTCATCTCCACGCTCGGATGGAGAAAGCAAATGCCGATGAAGTACGCGATTTGGCTCAACGTTGTCCTCGGTTCCGTGGGTCCGTGGATCGTCTTGTTTTGGCACAAGCTCCTCGATCCCTCGGAGGATTGGTTTCCGCAGTTTGTGTTTGATCCGGATTTCGCGTATCACGTCTACTTGAATCCGTCGGTTCAGTTGTTCGGAAATTAGAAATGGTACAGCTAAGCGCTATTGCTCGTATTACACAATCTATGTAACATCATTGCAACGTCATTTTCTTTTGATTTTTTTATGATGCGCGTGCGATTTCCTCGAACGCTGTTGCCATCGCAAACATTTCATCCACGCAAGCATGAGGAGTGTGATGATGAATAATACGAACATTCCCGCTTCTAATCTCACCGAAGATTGCATGCGCAAGTTTTTTGTCGCCGTGAGTAGGTGCTCGTGCGCTATTCCCCCCGCAAAGTGTGGATCAAAGTGCGTCACCTTTTCAAGGACGGTGACTGCGTCGCGCCAGTTCTCGAGCTGTACGTGCACCAAGGCCAAACTGTACAGGAGAGCCACGTCGTCCGGAAACATTGCGATGCCCTGATTGAACGTCTTCAATGCGTCTTCGACTCGATCAGTGACCATGAGCGACGCGCCGAGCAATCGATACAAATCCGGGTGCTTGACCATTCTCAACGCCCTGGAGAAACATTCCGCCGCCTTTCTATTCTCTCCCAAGACTCGATGACATAATCCCAGATTACTCCAAAAGAATGGATTGTTCGGATCGATCTGCAGTCTCTTCTTGATCACGTCCAGCGCGCTCTCCACGGTGCCTCCGTACTTATTCAGCACGTGTTGCACCGAAGCGCTCGTAATGCTTGTACTAAAAAATCTACTCCTCCCCTTCCCATCATCCTCTTCCCCAACTTCCGTCGAAAATTCGTGCCGCTCGAATTCGTTCTGCTCGTCCTCCGCCTCCACGAGCACTCGACGATCGAATTCGCTCGACACTCCCGCGTCGACCCACGAGCGCACGAATTCGTCATACTGCACCAGCGACGGTTCTTCCTCCCTCGCGAATAGCGACTCGAGCTGCTCCGCCGAGAAAGAGTGTCGCTCCGTGGCGCTCGAATCTCTCTCCCACGACTGTCGCCACTCGCTCCCACGGATCTCCGCCATTTCGATCGCTCGCACGCGCCCGTTCTCCGTCACCGTGCGCAACCACGTCGCACCCCTCGCGCGCGTACACGTCGCCGCGAGCGTCACCACCGCCGCGAGCGTCGCCGCCGCGCGCGCGCATTGCGCACTCGTCCGTCTACCCATCGCGCGCGCGTCCACGGTCGACGCGCGACGCGCCAGGCGACGACCGGGCGCGCGCAACGTTTTGAGGCATCGTCAGATCGTGGCACGGCGTCGAGCGGACGCGATCGCGGCGTCGAGCGAGCGCGCGAGGAGAGAAGAGATCGACGCATCCGCGCGTCTGCGCGTCGTTCGATCGATCGCAGTACCGCGAGAGCGAGCGAGCGAACACGCGGACGGACGAGATGACGACGGCCACGCCGTCCGCGACGTCGCAGATGGAAGCCCTCGTCGCCGCGCTTCAGGACCCGGAGACGCGCGAGAACGCGCTGTTGGAGCTGAGCAAGAAGAGAGACATGTTCGCTGATCTCGCCCCGACGCTGTGGTTCTCCTTCGGCGTCGTACCGGCGCTGTTACAAGAGATCGTCGCCATTTACCCGCTGCTCAATCCTCCCAGTTTGACGAATCACGCGAGTAATCGAGTGTGTAACGCGCTGGCGTTGTTGCAGTGCGTGGCTTCGCATCCGGACACGCGAGGATTGTTTCTCGCGGCGCACATACCGCTCTTCTTGTACCCGTTTTTGAACACGGTGAGCAAGACGAGACCTTTTGAGTACCTGCGATTGACCTCGCTGGGGGTGATCGGGGCGCTGGTGAAGATGGACGACACGGAGGTGATTAACTTTTTGTTGAGCACTGAGATCATCCCGCTGTGCCTGAGAACGATGGAGTTGGGAAGTGAACTGAGCAAGACGGTGGCGACGTTCATCGTGCAGAAGATTTTGAGCGATGAGGTGGGGTTGTCGTACATTTGCGCCACTGCGGAGCGGTGTTACGCGGTGGGAACGGTTTTAGGGGGGATGGTCACGCAGCTCGCCGAGCAGCCGAGCGTGCGTTTGCTTAAACACATCATTCGATGCTATCTGAGATTGAGCGATAACCCGCGCGCGCGGGATTGCCTGCGACAGTGCTTCCCGGATCAGTTGCGGGATCCGGCGTTTACGGCGTACCTCAAGGATGACGTCGCGACGCAGAAGTGGTTGGTGCAGCTGTTGCATCAATTGGAATTTTCGTAGGTATAAGAACGAACAAACAACACTGCCAACACCTATTACCCTAGTGCCCTATAGTACGAATATATGAAATTTGAAACCCATCAGTACAGAACCTCTCCTCTTTTTTACAACAAATCCCCTACGGCGCTCGCGCTCACAAAGCGTCGTCGTCTTCCTTTGATTTTCGTGTCGCAGGAAGTCGACCGGCACCGAGTCGTCGAAATCCGTTCACGACGACTCCGACACCCAAACCCAAGCCTAATACCGTTCCTAATCCAACTCCGATGCCCAAACGAAGCGAAGCGTCAAACCAACTCAACTTCGTCCCTTCCGGATATTCGTCCTGATACTCCATCATCGATTCGTATCTCTGACGCATTCGACCCAACATGGCGAGATTATCCATCTCCCCACCCCCAAGAATCGATGGCGCTTTCCACGAGATGTGGGCATTGTGCGAATGATTTGCAACCTTTGTTGCCTCGACAATCACCGTCGCCGCGTTCACGCCGTGCGAGTGTTCGTCAATCACGGGTAAAATCGCGCTCGTCTCTCCCACCACAGTAGGCACCCCTCGTCGCCGCGGACGAATGATTTTCTCAATCGGAATCGACACGTGATTCACCAAACACATGCGTTCACTCTTCGCGGCGCCGACGACGGCCAACTCCACCTCGCATGACTTGGGCGCTTTCGGCGACGCGCGTTCAGCCTCGAGAGACATCGTCCTCGACAATGACGCGTGCGACATTGTCATCGTCCAAGAATCGTCCGCATCATTCCTCCTCCCGCGTCCCGTCGCCCACATCTCGCGTTCCCACGTCAGTTCGTACTCAAAGTCGTCCGCAAACGTCACCTCGTCCATGCTCACAAAGCACCCCTCGCGCTCTCGTCGAAGCGTCACCACCGCCTCTTGCCCGTGCACCACCTCGCGTCCATTTACCGTCATCACCGCTCCACCCTCGCGCGCCTCCTGCCCGCTCCCTCGCGCGCGTCGAAACCGAAGCCGCAACGTCGTCCCGTCGTCCAGCAGCGCCTTCGCCGCCGCCTCGTCCTCCTCCGCGCTCGCGCCCATCGGAAGATTCACGACGACGTACATCGCGCGCGTGCGCATCGTCGACATCGTCGATATCGATATCGATATCGCCTCGCCTCGCCTCGCCGCGAGCGTCGTCGTCCGTCGTCGTCCGTCGTTCCGAACGGCGCCGTTGGCTGACGCGGATGAACGATTACCGTCGGCGAGGAATACGTCCGCGCGCGCGGCGCGCTCGTGTGCGAAGACGCGCACCGCGCGCACGAGCACGGTCGCGAGACGTCGATCGACCTCCCGGTCGCGGTCGCGGTCGCGTCGGCGCCGTGTGTCGTCGTCGGTCGTCGGTCGTCGGTCGTGGGACCCGTTCGTGGAACTCGGTCGGGGGTAGTCCCCCCCCGTGTTGAGTCGCGAACGGTGAAACACGAAGATATTTTGGAGGAGGAAACGATTAGGGGCCGGCAGAGCGCGACGTCGGCGCGAAGGGGTGCGCGCGCGCGAGGGGACGTCTCGAACGCGCGTTCGAGTCGATCAGTTCGAGCGCGTGGGTCGACGCGCGTCGAGGGCGCGGGTCGTGGCGCACGGAGATCTACATGGCGCTTGAGATGTTGGCGAGCGAGGGGGCGAGCGAGGCGCGATTGGACGCCATCAAGCACGCGCTCGTGGTGTTGGTAGTGATCGGACACTTCATAGACCCGTTCGTCGCGATCGGGAACACCGGGGCACTGACGATGGCGCACTGGATGTATCAGTTTCACGTCCCGGCGTTTGTGTTGCTCTCGGGATATTTCACCGCGACGCCGTCGACGACGACGACGAGTGGAAAATCGGGCTCGCGCGCGGTCGGGGACGACGACGTCGGCGCGCTCGGTGCGGAGGATTCCGTCGGCGGCGATTCGTCGGATACGGAGTCGGTGAGGAGAGAGAGACGGTCTCGGAGGATGTTGGTGACGCGGATACTTTTACCGTATTTCGCGTTAGAGGTGGCGTACAGATTGGTGTACAGCCGATTGTATTTCGATAAAGAATTGTACGAGGGGCAAGACTTGACGGATGCGGAGGAGATTACGGTGCGAGAGTTGTATTTTTCGACGGTAGAAACGCGAGTCGACGGTGAGTTCACCAACAATTTTTGGCTCATGCAAAAGGATCCGTGGTTCTCGCCGACGACTTGGGACGCGTCGAAACCGTTTTTCCACCTCTGGTACTTGCTCACTCTGTTCTTTTGCCGACTTTGGGCGCCCGTCGCGTTGGAGTTGCGTGGAACTCTCGTCCTACACGTCGTCGCCGGCGCGTTGGCCGGGTACACGTCCCTGGGGAAAAGAATGTCGTTGATGCGCACCGTCGTGTTGATGCCTTACTTTTTACTCGGTGGATTGATGCGCAGAGAAAAATTCTTCTTTCCCACCGCGAACACTTCGCTGAGAAAAACAATGGCTTTCATCGGCGTCGTTGTGATGAGCGTCGCCGCATCCCTTCTGAGTTGGAAAGAACACAGCATTTCCATGTGGAAAGGTCACGCCTCATACAGTAGCGTCTATTCGGAGCACATGGCTACTTACGGTGGATTGATTCAGCTGACTATGTACCTGTGGACACTGTTCTGTATCGCGGTGTTCTTTTCACTGTTTCCGAACGCGGAGAGAGCCATCATCAAAGCGAACGACGACATCGGACGAACGTACGAGATTCGTGACGGTCATCGATCAACGGCGATGCGCATTTTCAGACAATTCGCCGCTTTTGGCGCGCAATCGTTGTATGCGTATTTGCTACACGTAGCCTTGTTGATACTGGTGGAAAGATTGGGTTTCTTTGACGCGACGTGGAGAGTACAGCCTGTCGACTCATCCGTCGACGAGCTGCTCGATTTCAACACAGGGCAAGAGTTCTTGAGCGAAGCGCAGCCCCTCGGGTTGGAACCCATCGCCGCGGACGACGTGAATATTTACGCGCGGTTGTTCTTGGCGGTGATTCTCGCCGTCGCCTCGACGGCGCTTTTATCCGCGAGAAGAATCGCTCCTGCTTTATTCGGTTGGCTTCTTGTACCTCTTTGGTGTGAGCGCATCATATTTTCGTAAATTTTTAGGATAGTAATCACTAGCTACATATGCATCACAACGAATAGAACTGCTTCAAGTGCGTCAGAGCTTCCTCGTTCGTCTCGCAAACCACCCAGAAAGGTTTCAACTCGTCTTGTTTGAGCGCTCCGTATTCCACCATGTCGCACTGCAAGAACGCCAACAGCCCGTCGTAGCACCCATCGTAGTTCATCACGATGAACGGTACCGGATGTGCGCTTCCGATTCGCTTCAGCTGCAACAGGGCAAGGATTTCAAAGATCTCATCCAAGGTTCCCACTCCTCCGGGAAGTGCGAAGAACGCCGTTTTTTCGCTCTCGTCTTGACGAACGCCCGCGTCGACGAGTCCGTGTTTTCGAGCGCTGAAGAAGCTCGTGTTCAAATACACGGACGATGGTAAATACGGGTGCTCTCGAGTCTCCTGACGAGCGCCCCCGGCTTCGAGTAATATCATGAATCCAGCCGCCGTCTTCCCGGCGTCGAGCGCGCCGCGCGTCACCGCGTCCATGATGCCCGGACCTAAACCCGACCAGGTCGTGCACCCCAACGTCGTCGCCACCTCGCGTGCGAGCTCCCGCGATCGAGCGTAGTGAGGATGCGTCTCCCCGACGCGCGCCGAGCCTAAATACACCGCGCCACGACCGTGGCGCTCGACTAAATCAAAGCAACGAGACATCTCCTGTCGCACTTTTTCGGGACTCTCGCGGGCGCCAGAGGTTGACGCCGACGCGATCGGCGCGTTTGAGGCGCACCGATGCGGGCGACGCGCGTCGAACGCGCGCGCGCGAGCGGTTGGGAAGGCGCTGCGGGCGATGGAAGACGAGACGGCGGTGCTCATCGTCGGTCTAGCTATGTGGTGGGGCTACACTGGCTACGTCTACTTTTTTCTTCGCTTGCGATCCTCCTTAAACGCGACGTCGTCCTTCTCACCGAATTTATCCTTCATCATCGAACGAATTTTACTCAGCTCGTTGCCCATTTGACGCTTCCTTCGAAGGGCTTCCTTCTTTTCCGATTCTTCGTCTCCTCCCTCGGCGTCGCCTCCGTCCTTGGCGTTTCGACGCTTATCAAAGCCACCTGTATCGTCCACGTCCACGTCGTAGCCCGGGTAACACTCGTTATAATCCCCCGATATCCCGAACGCGTTGACGGGACGGTCGTCCGCGTCGTCGTCTTCAACGTAATCGTCCGCGGCGATCGTTTTTGCCTTGGGAGCCGGCGCGCTCGCTTCTCCGCCCGCGAGACCATCGCCAAAAAATGATTTGGATTTTTCACCCACTGGTTTCGTTTGAGGCTCCAGCGAAGGCTCGTAATCTTTACCCACGTCTGCAAAAATGTCTTCATCGCTGGACGCGTCACCTTGCAGCTGTTTCGCCGCTTGCTCGGCCTTGGCCTCGGCCTTCGCGCGTTCCGCCGCCTTGGCCTCCTCCGCCGCCTTTCGCTCGTCTCGCCTGAATTTCTTAATCGCCTTCGTCGACCCTAGCTTCAGGTAATGCATTAATTTCCCCAAGCGAATGAGCAGCGATGCATCCTTCTTCGGGTCTACGTACGCCCGAAGAGCTCGAACGCCCGCCATGCCGTCGTCGTCCGTCGATTTCAGCAACGTCGTCGGCACGTCGCGCTTCGATTTTGCAGATAAATCGAAACTATAGCTCACCGCGCCCGAAGCAAACGATTCACGAAACTTGCCACGAGTTACGGCACCTCTGGTGAGGAATTCATGCAGCGCGCGCGCCGTTTTAGATGTCACCTTGGGCGGTCGCGTCGCTCCGGCTTCTTCCTCGTGCTCAATCTTTTCCTCCTCCTTCATCGCTCGCGCGTCTTCGATGTCCGTCCGAACCTTGTTCAACAGCGTAAAATCCAAACCCTTCACCAAGTGCGTGCGCTCCACGTCCCCTCCCAAGTATTTACTCTCCTCGATGGATCTTTTCCGAGCGAACTCGGCCTCCGTCGTCTCTCCGTCGTCTCCTGCTACTCC
>Ga0255754_10002949_pt1 | contig 12425 bp, 9 predicted proteins | sample 101ome_22_FD_179954 | JGI IMG/M metagenome (GOLD analysis project Ga0255754, IMG submission 179954) | Coastal salt marsh microbial communities from the Groves Creek Marsh, Skidaway Island, Georgia - 101412BT metaG (version 2) | ecosystem: Environmental > Aquatic > Marine > Intertidal zone > Salt... | reverse complement strand
TGGGATTAGGCTTGCGACCGGCACCGTCGCGCTTACCGCCTCTTGGCATAGGAACCTCTGATGGACTTTTTGAAAAGTGTATCAGAAATCAAAATAGGCTCAGATAGATTTTTCTTAGACGTTATCAGACAGCCACTAAGTAATGAATAATCAATAGCTTAAGTGACAACCACATCGCTTTCCGGCAGCTGTTGCCCAGACGAAAATGCGACAGCATTCCGCAGTGTTGTCTGCGCGATATCGCGTAGCGCTTCTTCAGTCAAAAAAGCCTGATGCGGGGTCAAAATGACATCATCTCGCTCGATCATCTGCACCAACACTGCATCACTCACTGAGTCATGCGCATTAAAGAAGATACCCGCTTCATGCTCATACACATCTGCGGCATAACCCCCTAGCTGACCTGCATCTAAGGCCGACATAACAGCAGGCACATCCACCAAACAACCTCGCGAAGTATTTACGAGTAAGGCGTGAGGCTTCATCTGCGATAAACGATCTGCATTAATTAAATGATGATTCGCGTCACACATCGGCATATGCAAGCTGATCACATCCGATTGATCAAACAACGCCTCTTCTGTCACCCACTCACCTGGCACACCCGCTTGCGATATCGGATCACATAACAAAACACGCGCACCAAAACCCTTAACAATTGACGCGACCACCTGACCAATACGACCTACACCATAGACGCCCACTGTTAGCGAAGCCAGATCACGTCCAACCAAACCATCTAAGGTAAAGTCTGCATGCTGCTGACGTTGATGTGCTTTAAGTAATCGACGATTCAATGCCAACATCAACATAACGGCATGCTCTGCAACCGCATGTGGCGAATACGCCGACACACGACTCACACAAAGCCCCAAACGTTTAGCTGCTTGCACATCCACACGATCAAATCCTGCACAACGCAATAAGACATGCTTAACGCCTTGTTGCGCTAGAGCAGCTAGCACTGGCTCATCTAACTGGTCATTCACAAACGCACAGACAGCATCACACGCTGAAGCTTGCTCTACCGTTTCAAGTGTTAATGCCTGATCGGTATAGCTCAGCTCAATAGCTTCAAGGCATTCGCGATCAAAACTAGCCATGTCATAAGCCTTGGCGCCAAACAGCTTTAAACGCATCCCTTAGCCTCGGGTATAGAGCGCATCGATTTGATCTGCATAATCTTCGATCACTTTGGCACGCTTTATCTTTTGCGTTGGTGTGACATAACCATTCTCGATAGAGAACATCTCATCACGCACAATAAATTTACGGATACGCTCAATAAAGCTTAGCGACTCATTTGCCCGCTTAACCACCTTAGCAAGCTCGGCATGCAGATCTTTATCTGCGCCAAGTGATTTAACAAAGTCTTCTTCAGGCACAATCACCGCACTAAGCCATGAACGACCATCACCCACAATCACTGCCTGCGCGATCTCATCTTCAAGTGTGAGTAGGCTTTCGATCTTTACTGGCGCCACGTTATCACCACCCGAAGTCACGATCAGATCTTTCGCGCGACCACTGATGGTGATGTAGCCATCTTCATCTATTTCTGCCAAGTCACCGGTATACAGCCAGCCATCTTTAATCGTCATTGCCGTGGCATTCTCATCACGCCAATAGCCTTTCATGATGTTATCGCCTTGAACTAGCAATTCACCTGCATCGCTTAGCTTTACCTCTACCCCGTCAATCGCAGGGCCGACAGTGGCCATTTTGATTTTGTTAGGTAAGTTCACACTGATCAGTGGCGCAGCTTCTGTCTGGCCATAGCCCTGCAAGATACCGATATTCAGCGATGAGAAAAACAAACCTACCTCTGGGTTTAGCGCAGCACCACCAGAGACAAAATACTTAATGCGACCACCAAAGCGAGCTTTGAGTTTTTTACGCACCAGTACGCTCAGTAATGGATCAATCATCCGATCGACAACCGATAACGACTCACCCAAGAAACGACGCCGACCGATATCCAGCGTTTTGCCAAAGAGTGTCTTTTTAAAGTTACTCGACTTATCCATCCCTGCGCGAATCTTGCTATAGAGCGTGTCGTATAAACGTGGCACAGCCGTTGAGACCGTGGGTGATACTTCACCTAAATACTGCGCCAACTTATCCAGCGATTCGCAGTAATAAATCTCGCTACCCAACGTAATGGGTAAATGCAGACCCGCCATATGCTCATAGGCATGCGCCAACGGCAAGAACGACATAAAACGATCGTTCTCATTGATCGGAATCTCTCTAACCACTTTTTCTGCGGCATCCACATTTTGCAGAATATTCGCGTGCGTCAGTATGGCGGCTTTTGGCTTACCACCCGTACCCGAGGTAAAGATCAGAGCGCAGATGTCATCAGATTTTATCGATGCCACATCAGGCCATGCTATCGGTTGTGACTCTGAAGGCCAGGCAAGTTGCTGCACCTGACCTAACGGTAAGTTATTTACTTCATCCATCAGGACTAAGTGGGACAAACAGCCATGATCGACATTGGCTTTCAACACACGCTCGACTAAGGCCTTGCTCGAAACAATCGCCATCTTTGGCTCGGTCAGCTCAAGCACATGTCGCAGGTCATTCACGGTGTGCGTGACATAAGCCGGCACCACAATGGCACCAGTGGCCATAATCGCCAGATCAGCTATCGCCCATTCCGGACGATTCTCCGCAATCAATACAATACGGTCACCCGGTTGGATGCCTTGTTGGGTTAAGAGGTGCGTGACGAGCGCAACTTGATCCGCTATCTGCTGCCAGCTTTGCGTCTGCCATTCATTAGAGGACTTAACACCAACAAATGGCTTATCACCAAAACATTTGGCTTGAGAGAAAAATCGCGTAACTAAGTTCATAGAAGCTGTCCGTGCTGAATACTGATGTCTATGTCGACCTTACACCGATTTTTATAACGAATCACTTAGGACAAACAGGCACAAAAAAACCTTTGAGGCGAAACCTCAAAGGCTTGATGTAATGGCGGAGACGGAGGGATTCGAACCCTCGATAGAGCTATTAACCCTATACTCCCTTAGCAGGGGAGCGCCTTCAGCCTCTCGGCCACGTCTCCTAATTGGGTTTTATGAATTCGACGGAGCGTCGTCTTCAGTCTTGATGCGCTCGTAGATTTCTTCGCGGTGAACAGACACATCACGAGGTGCATTTACACCGATACGTACCTGGTTACCCTTAACGCCAAGAACAGTTACCGAGACTTCGTCACCGATAATCAATGTTTCACCTACGCGGCGGGTCAAAATAAGCATGGCTTTCTCCTTTATTCGCCACCGGCCTGTTCATCCATGACCGCGGGCTCATATGTCTTCATTTAAAGGGCGCAAGTTTAACAACTCACACCAATTACTCAAAGTTTTTGTGTCGAATTAAGCTTCATCTAAGCCGAACGCTTTGTGCAGCGCACGAACACCTAACTCCAGGTATTTCTCGTCAATGACCACCGAAATCTTAATTTCAGAGGTCGAAATCATCTGAATGTTGATGTTTTCTTTCGACAAACACTCGAACATCTGGCTCGCAATGCCGGCATGTGAGCGCATACCTACACCAACCAACGAGACCTTAACGATCGCGTCGTCACCGACCACTTCGCGTGCACCCAGAGTATTTGCGGTCTCAGTCAAAATCTTGTGTGCTTTTTTGTACTCGCCACGATTAACCGTAAAGGTGAAGTCAGTGGTGTCATCGTTGGAGATGTTCTGAACGATCATGTCGACTTCGATGTTTGCCGCGCCGATTGGGCCTAAAATCTTGTAAGCCACGCCTGGCTGATCAGGTACACCACGAATAGTAAGTTTTGCTTCGTCTCGGTTAAATGCGATTCCAGAAATTTTTGCCGCTTCCACGCCATCTTCCTCAAAAGTAATTAAGGTGCCCTCACCACCATCTTCGAAACTCGAGAGGACACGTAGAGGCACGTTGTACTTGCCTGCGAATTCTACTGAACGGATCTGAAGAACTTTCGAGCCTAAGCTCGCCATCTCCAGCATCTCTTCAAAGGTGATGCGATCTAACTTACGCGCTTTAGGTTCTACGCGTGGGTCGGTGGTGTAAACACCATCCACGTCAGTAAAGATCTGACATTCATCAGCTTTCAATGCTGCTGCCATTGCCACTGCAGTGGTATCCGAACCACCACGACCCAATGTTGTGATGTTGCGATCTTCATCCACACCTTGGAAACCCGCGACAACCACAACACGACCTGCATCAAGGTCGGCACGAACACGTGCATCATCGATATCAGTGATACGGGCCTTGCCGTGTGCGTTATCGGTCAAGATATGAACCTGACCGCCAGTATAAGAGCGCGCATCGCAGCCAATCTCTTGCAATGCCATAGAAAGCAACGCGATAGTGACCTGTTCACCTGTAGTAACCAATACATCCATCTCACGAGGATTAGGCGCTGAGCTAATATCGTTAGCTAAGCCAATCAATCGATTGGTTTCACCCGACATCGCTGAGACCACCACAACCACTTGGTCACCTGCATCGCGTGACTTCTTAACGCGGTTTGCCACGTTTTGAATACGCTCAACAGTACCCACTGAGGTGCCACCGTATTTTTGAACGATTAATGCCATCGTTTTCCTGTTCTTTAAGTCATGCAACAACACCCTGCTGCTGCTAAAAGCGCGCCATTAGACGCGATTTATGTGTTTTTTAAAAGGTCTTAGCTCGACTGCTGTTGAATATAGGTTTCAACCAACGCAAGCGCTTCTGCCACACCCGATGGATCTGTGCCACCGGCTTGCGCCATGTCTGGGCGGCCACCGCCTTTACCACCAACTTTCTCAGCCGCGATCTTGACCAAGTCACCGGCTTTGTACTGACCAACCAAGTCTTTAGTCACACCCGCAATCAGGTTCACTTTATCGCCGTTAACCGCGGCGAGTAGCACAACACCTGAACCCAGTTTGTTCTTCAGCTGATCCAGCATGTCGCGAAGGCTTTTAACTTCGACATCATCTAAGCGAGCGGCAAGCGCTTTCACGCCATTGACTTCAATGGCTTGTGATACCAAATCAGAACCTGCAGAAGCGGCTAACTTAGATTTGAGTTGCTGCAATTCTTTCTCGAGCTTTTTATTCTGCTCAATCATCTTGCTCAACTTATCTTCAACTTCATCGCGCGATGCATTCACCATGCTCGCAACATGCATCAAACGATCTTCGTCACGCTCAATGTATTCAATTGCATGTGATCCGGTCACTGCTTCAATACGACGCACGCCTGATGCAATACCGGTTTCCATCACAATCTTACATAGACCGATATCGCCAAGTGAACGCACGTGAGTGCCGCCACACAGCTCCACAGAGAAATCACCCATACGCAGCACACGCACTTGGTCATCGTACTTCTCGCCAAACAGCGCCATTGCACCGGCTTGTTTAGCGTCTTCGATCGCCATGATGCGAGTTTCAACCATATGGTTTTCACGAATCTGATCATTCACCAAACGTTCAATCTCAATCAGCTGTTCGCGAGAGATTGGTTCGAAATGAGAGAAGTCAAAACGTAACCGACCTGCATCGTTTAACGAACCTTTTTGCTGAACGTGATCACCCAACACGTGGCGTAATGCCGCATGCAGTAAGTGTGTTGCTGAGTGGTTAAGCGCAATTTGTTTACGACGCGAGTTATCTACCTTCGCTGCCACGTTATCGCCAATATGCAGTTCACCTTGTTTGAGTGAACCAACATGACCAAAGACTGAGCCGCCCTGCTTTTTCGTATCAGATACCGAAAACGCCACTGAGTTACTGACTAGCTCACCCGTATCACCAACCTGACCACCAGATTCCGCATAGAAAGGCGTGCGATCAAGAATGACCAAGCCCTCTTCACCCGTATTGAGCTGATCAACACTCGTGCCGTCTTTGAACAACGCAATGACAGTGGCTTGATCATCTAAACGCTCATAACCTGTAAAGTCGGTTTCGCCGTCGATTTGAACATCCGCTGATTGTGCTGAACCAAAGTTACTTGCAGCACGCGCACGCTCACGCTGTGCTTCCATCTCACGATTAAAGCCATCTTCATCCACCTCAAGCTCACGCTCACGTGCAATGTCTGCGGTCAGATCGAGCGGGAAGCCATAGGTGTCGTACAACTTAAATAAAATCTCGCCTGGAATCGTCTTGCCTTTGAGAGACCCAATCGCATCATCAAGAATACGTAAGCCTTGCTCGATGGTTTCCGCAAAACGTTCTTCTTCTACTTTCAGCACGCGCTCTACATGCGCCTTAGCTGCACGCAGCTCTGGATAAGCATCACCCATCTGTTCATCTAGCGCTTTAACAAGCGAATGGAAGAAAGGCTGTTGCTGACCCAATTGGTAACCGTGACGAATTGCGCGACGGATAATGCGGCGTAATACATAACCGCGACCTTCATTACCTGGCAGTACGCCATCCACGATCAAAAATGCGCATGAACGAATATGGTCTGCAATAACGCGTAATGATTTCGACTCGAGATCCTTGGTGCCCGTTGCAGTAGCTGCCGCTTTAATCAACGCTTGGAATAAATCGATCTCGTAGTTTGAATTCACGTGCTGCAGTACAGCTGCCAAACGCTCTAAGCCCATACCAGTATCTACCGATGGCTTAGGTAGTGGTGTCATCTCACCGCTTGCATCGCGATTGAACTGCATGAAAACGAGATTCCAGATCTCGATATAACGATCACCGTCTTCTTCTGGTGAACCAGGAGGGCCACCCCAGATGTGATCACCGTGGTCATAAAAGATCTCAGAACATGGACCACACGGACCGGTATCCCCCATCGACCAGAAGTTATCGCTCTCAAATGGCTTTCCGCCCTTTTTATCGCCAATGCGGGTGAAACGCGACTCATCCACACCGATCTCTTTTAACCAAATCTCAGCGGCTTCATCGTCACTTTCGTAAACAGTGACCCACAACTTATCTTTTGGAAGCTGCAAAACCTCGGTTAAAAAGCCCCAAGCGTAGTTAATCGCTTCACGCTTGAAGTAGTCACCAAAGCTGAAGTTACCCAGCATCTCAAAGAAGGTGTGGTGACGCGCGGTGTAGCCGACATTTTCGAGGTCGTTGTGTTTACCACCAGCACGCACGCAACGCTGCGAGGTGGTCGCGCGGTTGTAGCTGCGCTGATCTTTGCCAGTAAAGACATCTTTGAACTGCACCATGCCCGCGTTGGTGAACAATAGCGTTGGGTCATTACCTGGCACCAATGGGCTTGAATCCACAACTTGGTGGCCATTCTCGGCGAAGTAATTCAAAAAGGCAGAACGGATCTCAGCGCTAGTTTTCATCTGGCTTGTGCGGTTAAAAAAACAGAGGCGGAATGTTATGGGGAAATCACTTAAAAGTCACCCATGAGAACACCTAAAAATGCAGATAAATGGCGCTAAAACAAAGGGTTTGAAGACTTAGTCCCACAAATAGCGGCGAATCAGATTTTCAGGGAATCCACGATATTGTAAAAAGCGCGCTCGCTTCGCTTGGTCTTTGGTCTCAATAGCACGCTCGAGACCGAATTTATGTGCAGCCACTTCGGAGAGGTGTGCGCGCCATTCCGAACCATTGATATCGATCCAATCCTCAATCAACGATGGATCAACACCGCGCTGACGCAATTCATCACGAATACGCAAGGGGCCATAACCACGACGAGTGCGCATGTGAACATATTGTTCGGTAAACCTTTCATCGGACAGCAGTCCTCGACGCTCAAAATCATTGAGCAAACGGTCTATGAGGGCGGGATTCTCAGTCTTTTTAGCGAGCTTTTGAGTCAGCTCGTAGCGGCTATGTTCTCGCGCAGCGAGGTAACGCACCCCCGCTGCTTCGAGATCAAGTAGCTCAGACGTATAGTCAGTCAAGGATTACTCCTGATCAGACATCTCGTCTTGGTTTTCGTCTTCAGCTTGTGGTGCCGCTTGTGTTTTGGGCATCGCTGCTTCACGAATCTGTGCTTCGAGTGACTTCGCTAACTCAGGGTTCTCTTTAAGGTAGTTACGAACGTTTTCTTTTCCCTGACCGATGCGATCACCATTACAGCTGTACCAAGCGCCCGCCTTTTCGATCAGACCCATGGCAACACCCAGCTCGATGATCTCTCCCTCGCGTGAAACACCTTCGCCGTACAGAATTTCAAACTCTGCTTGTTTAAACGGTGGTGCAACTTTGTTCTTCACCACCTTAACGCGTGTCTGGTTACCGATCACTTCTTCGCCTTTTTTGATCGCGCCAATGCGGCGGATATCTAGGCGAACTGATGAGTAGAACTTCAATGCGTTACCACCAGTTGTGGTTTCTGGCGAACCAAACATCACACCGATCTTCATACGGATCTGGTTGATGAAGATCACCATACAGTTTGATTTTTTGATGTTTGCGGTCAGCTTACGCAAAGCTTGTGACATCAAACGTGCTTGCAAGCCAACGTGAGAATCACCCATCTCACCTTCAATTTCAGCTTTAGGTGTTAATGCAGCAACTGAGTCGACAACGATCACATCAACCGCGCCTGAACGTACCAACATGTCGGTAATTTCGAGTGCTTGCTCACCGGTATCTGGCTGAGAAACAAGTAGCTCATCCATATCTACCCCGAGCTTTTCAGCGTAAAGAGGATCTAGTGCGTGCTCAGCGTCAACGAAGGCACAGGTGCCACCAATCTTTTGTGCTTCTGCCACACACTGCAATGTCATGGTGGTTTTACCTGATGATTCAGGACCATAGATCTCGATGACACGGCCCTTTGGAATACCGCCAATGCCGAGGGCAATATCAAGGGTTAGAGAACCGGTTGAAACCGCTTCGATGTCGCGTATTGCCGTGCCATCACCCATACGCATGACCGAACCTTTACCAAACTGCTTTTCGATCTGAGTCAGTGCAGCGGCTAGTGCTTTTTTGCGATTCTCATCCATTGGTTCTCTCCCCTACATGGTGTTTTTAGCTGTTACACAGAAGTGTAGTTTGTTCTCTTTTTGTTTTCTAGTCTGAAATGCACTTTTTTTACACTTTTTTGCATCTTTTCTCGGATCAGCTGATTCGAGAAGTAATTCCTCGCAGAACATATTCAACAGCCTGATATCTGACTTCAGCACGATCGCCGGCAAAAACTTGCGACTCTGCATCGACCTTGCCGTCTTTAATAGCCCAAGCCATCCAGACCAGACCGACTGGCTTCTCTGCCGTACCACCAGTTGGCCCTGCAATACCACTCACGGCAATGGTGAGATTAGCCGAGCTGTTTGCCAGCGCACCTTCTGCCATCTCTCGGACAACCGCTTCGCTGACCGCGCCATGCTGCTCAAGGGTGTGTGCTGAAACGCCAAGCATCTGCTGCTTGGCCTCATTACTGTAGGTAATAAACCCGCGATCAAACCAAGCACTTGAACCGGATAACTCAGTGAGCTGTTGAGCGATCCAACCGCCCGTACATGACTCGGCTGTGGCAATCACGATGTGCTGCTTTAACGCCTTTTCAGCGATCTCTTGGAGGACTTTTTGCATGCCTCATTCTGGCATAGCTCGCATTCGCACAAACAAGAAAAAGCGCATTCGGTACAATACGTTTTTCATCGACATTCGATGCTTCAGGATTGCTTTATGAACAATGAGATTTTGGTAGAGCGCAACGCCTCTCCGATGAAATGTGAGGTGCTTGGCGTTTACGACTGGGCTATTTGGCGCAAAGAAGTCAGCACCTTTGACTGGGAATATCACGCCACCGAGACGTGCTACATCCTGCGCGGTGAATTTACGGTGACTCCAGAAGGTGGTGAGCCACAAGCGTTCAAGCGCGGCGATTTAATCACTTTTCCTAAAGGTATGAAGTGCGTCTGGAACATCACCAAAGACGTTGAAAAGCACTACAACCTTAGCTGATCTTGCGTGAGCGATAACGCCCCTCAACACACTCCCGTGATGCAGCAGTATCTGCGCATCAAAGCCGATCACCCAGATCGCTTGGTGTTTTACCGCATGGGCGATTTTTACGAGCTCTTCTATGAAGATGCCGAAAAAGCCGCGCGCCTACTCGACATCACACTCACCGCACGCGGCAAATCGGGCGGTAATAAAATTCCGATGGCCGGTGTGCCGTATCACGCAGCAGAAGGCTATCTCGCCAAACTGGTTAAGCTTGGTGAATCTGTCGCGATTTGTGAGCAAGTTGGCGACCCTGCAACAAGCAAGGGACCGGTTGAGCGCAAAGTGGCTCGAGTCGTCACCCCGGGTACCGTGTCTGATGAAGCTTTGATGGATGAGCGTCGCGATAATTTACTTGCAGCGCTTTATCAACAAGGTGACATCTTTGCCCTGACTTGGTTGGATTTAACTGGCGGCCAATTCAACGCACAACAACTCAACTCATCCGAAGCTGTGGCAGCTGAGCTGCAACGCTTACAACCTGCTGAGCTACTCATCGCAGAAAACTTTGACTGGCAACTGAGCCGTTGGCATAAAGGAGGTTTAACCAAACGTCCTGATTGGCACTTTGATATCGATGTCGCACAGCGCTTGTTATGTGATCAGTTTAAAACGCGTGACTTAGGTGGCTTTGGACTTGCCGATCATCCGCATGTCATCACCGCAGCGGGTGCTTTGCTGCAATATGTCAACGAAACCCAACAGATGGCTTTACCGCACATCACTGGAATTCGATTAGAGCATCGCGACCAGTTTGTCGTTGTTGATGCCGCAACCCGTCAAAACCTTGAGATTAATCACGCCAGTAATGGCAGTAGAAAACATTCGATCGTTGGTTTGTTAGATCAATGTCATACCGCGATGGGTAGTCGCTTATTGGGGCGCTGGATCAATCAACCTTTGCGCGATATCGAAAAAGTTTCGCAACGACATGACGTCATCGAAACATTGATGCTGCAACAGCAATACCAAGCCATCGGTAACACACTCGATGGTATTGGTGATCTCGAACGTATCTTGGCTCGTGTTGCCCTAGGTTCAGCTCGACCAAGAGACTTGGCGCTACTTCGAGATGGCTTAGGACAGCTGCCAGAGCTGCAAGCGCAACTCTCGACTATTCAACACGACGCTATCGCTTCGCTTGCCACCGAGATCAGTCAGCATCCTGATACACATCAACTGCTCGTTTCAGCTGTTGTTGAAAACCCACCTGTTGTGATCCGAGATGGTGGTGTTTTAGCCGAAGGTTATGACAGTGAATTAGATGAGCTACGCGCCTTGTCACAAAACGCTGATCAATTCCTACTTGATCTTGAAACACGTGAGCGTGCACGTACGGGCATCGAAACACTCAAGGTGAGCTATAACCGTATTCATGGTTATTACATTGAGATCAGTAAGGGGCGCGCGAAAGATGCACCCGACGATTATGTACGTCGCCAAACATTAAAAAGCGCTGAACGCTTCATCACCCCCGAGCTTAAAAAGTTTGAAGACCAAGTGTTATCAGCACGCGAGCGATCACTGTCTCGCGAGAAAGCACTCTATGAAGCTTTAATCAGCACCTTGCAAGCATGCTTAGGTACATTACAACTTAGTGCCCGCAGCATTGCTGAGTTAGATGTTCTGTGTAATTTAGCCGAGCGCGCTGAGTCATTACATTTTGCACGACCAACTCTTTGTAACACACCGGGTATTGTTATCGAGCAAGGTCGTCATCCTGTTGTTGAACAGGTTAGCAATACACCTTTTGTAGCTAACGATGTGCAATTCGATGACAAACAGCGCATGTTAATTATCACTGGCCCCAACATGGGCGGTAAGTCGACTTACATGCGACAAGCAGCATTGATCACCCTACTCGCCTATGCAGGTAGTTTTGTACCGGCTAGCTCAGCCACCCTGGGACCCATTGACCGGATCTTCTCGCGAATTGGTGCATCGGATGATCTTGCGGGTGGCCGCTCAACCTTCATGGTAGAGATGGAAGAGACCGCAAACATTCTGCATAACGCGACAGAACAGTCACTTGTTTTAATGGACGAGATTGGTCGTGGCACCAGCACATTCGATGGTTTATCGCTAGCTTGGGCATGCGCTATTCAACTGGCCAAATCGATTAAAGCGTTCACTTTATTTGCAACGCATTACTTCGAGCTCACCGCTCTACCTGAAGAAGTCTCCACCATCAGTAATGTGCATCTTGATGCGGTTGAGCACGGCGATTCGATTGTTTTTTTACATGCGGTTAAAGAAGGCCCCGCGAATCAGAGCTATGGCTTACAGGTAGCCGCATTGGCTGGCGTACCAAAAATGGTGATCGCACAAGCCAAGACACGCCTAAAAGAACTAGAGCAACAAGCTTCAGAGCGAAATACGCATGATCAGTTGTCGTTATTTACCGCTGAGACAAGCGAGTCGCCATCCGCTGTGCTTGAGCATCTCGATCAGATCAACCCAGATGAGCTA
>Ga0255754_10002934_pt1 | contig 12463 bp, 7 predicted proteins | sample 101ome_22_FD_179954 | JGI IMG/M metagenome (GOLD analysis project Ga0255754, IMG submission 179954) | Coastal salt marsh microbial communities from the Groves Creek Marsh, Skidaway Island, Georgia - 101412BT metaG (version 2) | ecosystem: Environmental > Aquatic > Marine > Intertidal zone > Salt... | reverse complement strand
TGAGTGATGTGGGATTGCGTGTGAGAGAGAGAGAGAGAGAGAGGCGGGGCGACTCGACGGACGACGGGAACCCGCTCGGGCGGGGCGTCTTCGTCCGTCTGTCCTTCGTGAGAGGTCTTTCGGTCTTTCGGTCGGTCGCGCGCGCGCGCGTCAAGTAGCTTTTTTTGTAGTGTGTATTCAATCGCGATTCGTTCGTTTCATCGGGGGTGGGTTTTAGCCCCACGCGTTCGCGAAGAGCGAGCGTGTTAATTCGCACCAGTCGGTCGCCAGCGTGAACATCGTCGTCGTCGTCGTCGTCGACGGCGGCATTCCGCGCCGCACCGCGACTCGGAGCCCGACGTGAACCACCGACGGCGGTGCGAAACGGAAACGTTCGTCTCGTCGCGAGGACCCGTCTTCGCATCGATCGACCGCACGTCCGTTGAAGATGTCGAGCGAGGACGAGCAGCCGCCGCGCAAGGAGAAGAAGGAAAAGAAGGAGAAGAAGGAAAAGAAGGAGAAGAAGGAGAAGAAGGAGGCGACCAAGGATGACGAAACGGACGGGAAACAACCGCGTCCGAGCACGGAGATTCACACGTTGTTCTTCGGACAGATGCCTTTCGATACGAAAAAGTCTGACATCATGCCTTGGCTCAAGGCGAACCTGACGCGACACGGGTGCGGGTTCGATATTAAGGAGATTCGAATGGCGGGTGGGGACGGCGAGGGGGTTCCCGGGCAGGCGAAAAAGTTTAAAGGGTACGCGTTCGTGGATTTTAGTACGAATAAGGCTGCGAAAAAGGCGTTGAAGCTTCATCAGACGTTGTTCCGCGGCAGACCGGTGACGGTGGAGCGATGCTCGAGGAAGGACTACACGGCGCCAAAGGCTGAGAAGCGAAAACGCGAAGAGGATACGGAGGGAGGGAGTGAAAAGAAGATGTTAAAGACGTTGGTTGAACCGGATGTCGTCAAGGCTATGGTGGCGGAGGCTGCGGAGAATAGCGAGGGCACTCTCGCCGAGAGCGATTTGGACGATAAAGTGCTTTCGTTTCTCGGCTTGTTGCCGACAGAGGTGTGCCAAAAGGCAGTCAACGAGATTAAAAAGGTTTGCGTTAAGGGTCACCAAGCGAAGAACAAGGGTGCGTATTTCATGGGTATCATTCGAAAGGTTTCTAAGACGTCGTGGGAGGCTCGAGCCAAGGCAAAGGCAGAGGAAGAGCAGCAGAAGAACGCGTGACCCGTCCGTCGAGCATTTTTAGCCGAGTAGCCAGTTTTATAGAATGTGCCATTGAATTAAAAACATTATGCATGCGTGTGCTATATGGTACAACACAGTGACGAGCCTTATCGTTCATCAATCATCTTCATCGTTTCATCGTTCGTTCATTCGTACTGTGCTTATTCTTGATCAGTCGTCGCGGTAGTTGGCGCGGAGAAGCCGAGCAACTTGTTGGCCAACTCAGCCGGAGCGTAGACGCTCACCGTGCGAGACGGAAGGTATGCCAAGAAAGATGCCGGTCTTCCGTTGAAGGCGTAGTCTTCGGCGACGTAGTCGGGCGCGGAGTAGGTCCACAAGTTGGAGTAGCCGCCAAACTCGGGGTTGTCTGAGCTCAACACGAGCTTGTAGTTGGTCAAATCGCGGCAACCGATGCGGTAGTCGTTGAAAGACTGCGTCGCGTTCCAGTTGAAAGCAAACACGAGATCACCGCGTTCAAAGACAACAACCTTGTCGTTGTTGTCCTTGCAAGACGTGTACTGATGGCTGGACGCGAGGTACTTGAACGCACCAGCGACGCGGTTCATCGCGGCGTCAAACGCGTTCAGGTACTTGTATCGCAAGTGGTCCATGTCGGCCAAATCGAATCGTCTTCTGCACAGGTGGTACGAGTTCCCGTTGCCCGGGATGAACTCACCGGTGGATGCCTCGACGCGGTCATCGCGCGGGAAGTCGATCCACTCCGGGTGACCGAACTCGTTCCCCATAAAGTTGAGGTAGCCTTCCCCGCCAAGACCCATGGTGAACTGACGAATCATCTTGTGAAGGGCGATACCGCGTGAAATCACTGGGCTGTCCGGCACGAGGGTGGACATGTTCGTGTACATTTCAGCATCCATGAGCCAGAAAGCGGTCGTCTTATCGCCAACGAGGGCTTGGTCGTGCGATTCAGCGTAAGAAATGCACTTTTCGCCGTAGCGTCTGTTCTCCATCGTGAACACGAGGTTACCCATATCCCAGTACTCATCCGGGCCCCACTCGCTCAACACCTCGATCCACTTGTCCGCGATCGCCATCTGAAGGCGGTAATCGAAACCAACGCCCCCTTCTTGCACCGGTCGGCAGAGCGTCGGCATGCCGCTCACGTCTTCGGCGATGGTTGTCATGTGACCGTCATAGAGGGTGTGGAGCATGTCGTTGGCAAGCATCAAATACACCATGGCGTCAACATCCGTAGCCATGCCAAAGTATTCGTCGTAGTTGCCCGTGAACGCAACTTGCAGACCGTGGTGCTTGTACATCATGGAGGTGACGCCATCAAAGCGGAAGCCGTCAAACTTGTACTCTTCAATCCAGTAGCGCAAGTTGGAGAGGAGGAATCGCAACACTTCCCACTCGCCATAGTTGAAGCAGCGAGAGTCCCACATCCAGTGGTAACCTTCCGGACCAGAGTGGAAATACTGGCCGTTGCTACCGTCGAACATGTTCAGACCGTCCAGAGAGTTAGAAGACGCATGGGAGTGCACCAAGTCCATGAGAACGGTGAGACCCATCGAGTGCGCCGTGTCCACGAGGTACTTGAGATCATCTGGAGTGCCACATCTGGACGAAACGCCGAAAAAGTTGGTGACGTGGTAGCCGAAAGAGGCGTAGTACGCGTGCTCTTGGATAGCCATCAACTGCACAGCATTGTATCCGAGATCCTTGATGCGCGGAAGGACGTCATCCGCAAACTCGCGGTACGAGTTGATTTTCGGCTCAGTGGAAGACATGCCGACGTGCGCCTCGTAAATACGAAGCTCCTCCGGAGCGTCCGGACGAGCATATTTGAACTCGTACTGGTCTTCAACCGGCGGGTCATAGTACACGCCGTTGTACGGGATTTCACCCGGCGCTTGCACGGCGTACGTGATCCACGCCGGGATGCGATCGACGGGTTCGCCGTTTGGAATTTCGAGGTGAATCTTCACGCGAGAACCGTGCGGAATCGCCGGAGAACCGTCAGCTTCGTTCGGGATGAAGACGGTAAAGACACCGTAGTCATCTTTGGTCATCCACGCGCCCTTCTCGCCGAGGTTCCAGTCGTTGAAATCGCCAAAGAGGCACGCCGCGCTGGCGTTCGGCGCCCACTCACGATAGGTGATGCCCTTTGCGTCTCTGGTAAAGCCCATCTTCTCGTATCCGCGGCTGAACTTCTCGATACCACCTTCGTGTTCATCGATCGCCTTGCGAAGGTTTTTAAACTTCTCGAAACGATGACCGAGGTGGCCCTTGTGTCCTTCCAACGCCGGATCAGTCGCGATGACTCCAAAGCCGTCGCCTTCGATGGCGGGAAACTTGAAACCTTCAAAGCGATCCTTCTTTTCGTTCAACGGCCCGACCGGCTTCTCAGCCACCGGCGTCGCGGCCACCACCGGCTCACGTTTCGGCGCTGCCACCACCGGCTCAGGCGTCGCCGCCACCTCTGGCACTTCAACCGGCTCAGGTTCCGGTGTCCGTTCCGGTTCCGAAGTCGCCGCAGCCGCGGAAGCCTTTTCTGCCGAACCAGACCCTTGCCACTCCACACCATCCAACTCCGCCTTCAACCGTTCATTCTCCAATCTCAACGCCTCCACCGCGGCGGAAACCGACTCCAAATCGAACCCTCCTTTCTCACCGTTCGACGCCGCTTTCGCCCGCGACGCGCTTCTCGAGATCTACATTACGAATTCGCCGTCCGACGAGTCAAACCGTCGCGTCAGTCGTCTCTTCTCCCACCGTCATCCCGCGCATCGCGCGTAAAACAAACCCAAAAAACCATTCTTCATCCATCTTCCCGCGCGTTTGACATCCCATCGTCATCGCATCGCTCCGCGCGCGTCGTCATCCATTCGAGTCACGCCGTCGTCCGTTATCCACACGTTTGGTTTCCCACGCGTTCACGCGCCGTTCCGCCGTCTTTTCATCGCCATCGCGCGAGGATCGTCACCACACCGCGCGCACCTTGACACCGCCATCGCGTCGGCGAACCACCGCGGGCTTCACGCCCCGCGTCGCCGCGTGCGTCGTCGTCGTCCGGGCGATCATCGTCCGTCCGGTTGTGTCGACGCGGGGCGACGCGAACGAAAGGCTGGGAGCGCGCCGGCGGGTGGGTTGCGTATAACATCCAAGTCAACGCGATGTGCGTGGATTCCGTGCCGTGGGAACACCTGACGTGGGAGACATTTTCGGGTGTTTTCACCGGTTTTCTACGTGGCAGTACGTGTATCGCGTCCGTATACGAGGCGGCGTGTACCTAGTGTGTAAACTTTACAAGTACGTGGAGCGCCGGTGAATGGATGGATGCGCGGAACGGATAGCGAAGACGCCATCGACGGCAGAGGACGCCGACGCCGACGACGCGAAGAGGACGCGAAGAGGGACGACGACGAGCGATGTGGCGATTGCGCGTGGCGACGGATGATTTTCAACGCCCCGATGTGGAGTTTCCGACGCTCAATGATCACGTCGGACGACAGGTGTGGACGTACGTCGACGACGCCTCGTCCAAAGCTGCGCAGTCGTCGGGACTGTCGGCGAAGGAGATCGCGGCGGGACGCAAAGCGCAAGACGCGCTTCGCGCGGCGTTCGCGAAGAATCGAATGACGGAAAAGCACAGCGCGGATGAGTTTATGCGGGCGCAGTACGAGGCGGAGAGAGAGGCGAGGGGACTGGGCGGCGGAACGCAACCGCCGAGCGCGCGAGAGATCGGAAGAGGGGACGGGGCGATCGATGCGGAGACGGTGCGCACGGCGATGCGGGCTGGGATTGATTACTATCAGGGGATTCAGGATGACGATGGACACTGGGCGAGTGATTACGGTGGACCGATGTTTTTGATGCCGGGATTGATCATCGCGGCGAACGTGATGGGTATGACGGAGGAGATCATCGGCGAACCGAGACGGGTGGAGATGTTGAGATACCTCGAAAATCATCTCAATGAAGACGGTGGCGTTGGCTTACACATTGAGGGTCACAGTACGATGTTTGGGACGGTTTTGACTTACGTGGCGATGCGTTTGCTCGGCAAGTCGGCTGACTCGCCAGAGTGCGCCAAGGCACGTCAGTGGATTCTTGATCGAGGAGGTGCGACCGAGGTGCCGTCGTGGGGGAAATTTTGGCTCGCCGTGTTGGGTGTGTACGAGTGGCACGGTCTGAACCCGGTGCCGCCAGAGTGCTGGTTGTTGCCCTACTGGCTCCCCGTGCACCCAGGGCGTTACTGGTGCCACTGCCGCATGGTGTACCTTCCCATGAGCTATCTGTACGGTATCAGAGCGACGGGTAAGCCAACAGCGCTCACCGCGGAGCTCAAGACGGAGCTCTACGTCGAGAAGGCGTACGACGTTATCGACTGGAACAAGGCGAGGAATGCATGCGCCAAGGAGGATTTGTACTATCCTCACCCATGGATCCAAGACGCGCTCTGGTCGAGCTTGATGAAGGTTGAGCCGCTGCTCTTAAACAGCCGTTTGAGAAAGTGGGCCTGCGCCGACGCGATGAAACAAATTCACTATGAAGATGAGAACACGCGTTACGTCGACATTGGGCCGGTGAATAAGGTTTTCAACATGCTGTGTTGCTGGTTTGAAGATCCCGATTCTGACGCCGTGAAGAAGCACATCCCTCGCATCGCGGATTACCTCTGGGTTTCCGAAGACGGCATGAAAATGCAGGGCTATAACGGTAGTCAGCTCTGGGATTGTGCGTTCTCTGTGCAAGCCATCGTCGCGACGGGCCTGTCGGACGAATACGGCCAGGTGCTTCAGCGCGCGCACGACTATATCGACAAGAGCCAAGTCAGAGACGACTGTCCAGACGTGAAGAAGTGGTACAGACACATCTCCAAGGGTGCTTGGCCGTTTAGTACACGTGACCACGGCTGGCCGATCTCGGATTGCTCCTCTGAAGGCTTGAAGGCTGCGCTGACGCTCGCCAACCTCGACGAGAAGCTCGTCGGTAAATCGATTCCGGTTGACCGACTGGCAGAGTGCGTCAACGTCATCCTGTCGTATCAGAACAAGGGTTCTGGTGGATGGGCGACGTACGAGAACACGCGCTCGTACAAATGGGTCGAGTGGCTGAACCCAGCCGAGACTTTCGGCGATATCATGATTGATTACCCCTACGTAGAGTGTTCGAGTGCGAGCTTGCAGGCACTTTGCAAGTTTTCCGAGCGCTATCCAGAAATTCGCAAGAAGGACATCGCAAGAGCGAAGAAGACAGGACGCGCGTTTTTGAAGCGCATTCAACGTGCCGACGGTAGCTGGTACGGTTCGTGGGCAGTGTGCTTCACTTACGGTACTTGGTTCGGCGTCCTAGGTTTGATTGCGACGGGATCAACATACGAGACGTGCCCGGCGTTGCGCAAGGCTGTAGATTTCTTGCTCTCCAAGCAACAAGAAAGCGGGGGCTGGGGCGAGAGCTACCTGTCTTGCGAAAAGAAGGTGTACCATGAGCTTTTGGACGCCAAGGGTAAGCCAAAGCCGCACCTCGTCAACACCGGATGGGCCATGCTCGCTCTTATAGCCTCTGGCCAAGCGGACCGCGATCCGAAACCGCTTCACAAGGCTGCTCGAGTCATTCTTTCTCAGCAATGCGAAAACGGTGATTTCCCGCAACAGAGCATCATGGGCGTCTTCAACGCAAACTGCATGATCTCTTATAGCTGTTACAGAAGCATTTTTACCCTTTGGGCGCTTGGCGAGTACACGACAAAGGTGGCGATGAAAAATTAGAAACAACGTGTAAATTTGAATATGAGAAACTACGGTACTTACTTACTGAATGCGGCGCGCGATCTTATAGGTACCACAACACGCGCGGGTCCGCCTTGAGCGCCTTATACACCGCGACAACCTCGTCACCGTTCCGCATCTCACAAATGACGTTCGCGCTCACGTACTTTCCCTTCGAACTCGGTCTCGCGCTCACATTCTCCGGATGAATCGACCGACCATCCAACGCCGACGAAATCAACGCCACGATGGAATCGACGAACCCATCCCCGTCTTTGCCGATTGCTTGAAACTTGCGCATGCACGGATACTCGTTCACTTGTTCGTCAAGTGCTTTCCACTTTTCATCCGTCTCCGCGCTCGCCATCACCGTCGTCGTCTTCCCACCCGCCGCCGCACCGCCACCACCGTTCGACGACGACGTTTCCCCGGCGGCTTTTCTCTTCCTCGCCAGTTCCGTCATCGTCTCAATCAGCGTCGCATCAAGCGGTTTCGCCGCTTCGGGGTCATCACCCACGTCATCACTTTTCCCGGCGGCGGCGAACGCGCGCGAACGCGCGCGAACGACGACGGTCGTCGTCGGGTTCGCCGCGTGCGCGCGACGCGACGGGGCGACGATGCGTCGCACAAAGGTTTGCGTCGTCGCGCGGAGCATGGCGTCGATCGTCGGTGTGCGAGTGAGCGAGTGACGTTGCCTAGAGGGTGAGGTTTGTCAGAAAAGTGACACATTTGCTTCAGTTTGGATGGCGTGATGTTACAAATGCTCACGACGCGCGCGTTTTCGTTTTGGCAGCACCCGATCGGCGTTTGCGCGACGCCTCTCTGCTCGCCGCGGCGGTGGGACGAAGATCGCTTCGGGCGATTTCGGATTTAACTTCGAGGGATCCGCGCGAGACGCCGTGTGCTCTGCCGTTGGCGTCTGGAAGCGAAGAGAGCCAACTGGCGACTTCACCCGGGGATTTCCGGCCAGTGAGGACAGATTGGTACGCACGGAGTAAGTCTGGGACGATGGATGCGGGTTCGTCGACGAGTTCTACGCGGAAGTGGGAGATGCCGGCGGATACCCAGGTTTTGAGGTAGGAGACACCGGTTTGCGCTTGGGCGTTGAAGACGGTGTTGCGACAACCCATGTCGGCAAGGACGAGGTGGTCTGCGCCGTGATTATCGCGCAAGTGTATGTGCTTGCTCTCGCACGGGTGTCCACAGTCTTTGAACGAATTGCCGTCGGATAGGAACCTGCAAAAGACGCAGTGTTCGGTGTGGAAGATTGGCAAATGCTGGTGCGCGATGAGCTCGAGCTTGGAGGCGCCGACAGGACCGAGCGCGACAGCCAACGCACGCTGTTGCTCGGCGTTCAAATCGTGCGTCGGTGTCAAGCGTTCCAAACCAGATTTGAGAAAGACATCAGCGCCAATCGCGTTTGCTGCGTTCAAGGAAAAGTCACCGCGAAGCGGCGGAAGTTTGACGTCGGCGTCTGCCTTTTTCAATTCCAAAAGCGTCTGGAGTAATCCCGCCGATCGAATGAGCAAAGCATCCGCGTTGAGATTGAGATAGTATCGCCACAGCTGCTCTTCCTCGGGCTTCAAAACTCTCGGCGTCGCGACGACGGCAAATTTACCAGCCGCTTGCACGAGCTGCACGGTTTTCTGCAAGCCGTGCACCTCCAAAAAGTCGAGCGCGATTTCTTCAACGCCGTTCACCTGAATGGCAGCCTCAGCTTGCGCTCTCGTGCGGCAGAGCACGGATATCGAAGGCTTCAATCCCTTGGTCGTCGTCGTCGTCGCCGCCGCCGCCGCTGTATTTCGCGTTGGTTTATCTTTTTGGTTCATTATGTCTCCCCACCAAGCGTTTCCGACGAGTTCGTCGACGACGTCGACTTCGGCCAAACCCGCCGCTCGATCCGGACCTCCTTCACGACGCGCGTTCAGCAACGCCTCGACCGCGTCACGACGAGCCGATTTAATATCACCGGGAGGGATGTACAAGCCGGCGCCGGATTCGACGATGGTACCATCCTCGACAATGCCTCGAAGCGTCGTCGTGTCAACTTTTGCGACGACAAGCGGCGTTCCGCCGAGTTCGCCGATCGCCTTTTTCAACGACTTTTCATCCAACGCCTTCTTCTGGCTCTTCTCCAGCATCGACGCCGTTTGTCCTTGACCAACCCGTCCGGCGTCATCGATAATCTTCACAGTTAGCGGCTCACCGAGCGCGCCACTCACAACCACCGTCGCCGGATCTCTGCGACCGTCGCGGCTCGTAGCATCTGTCGATTCGGTGGGAACCATCTTGGCGAGTTTCGCCTCGAGCGTCGGATCTGACGTCCGCCAAACGAGCTGACCAACCTCGACCCGACTAAAATCGATTTGATTCGCACCGAAAGTCACCGTGTAGTCTCCCGTGGACACGGCTTCACCTTTTCCACCGACGAGCGCGCCAGCTCGGTCGAAAATTTCGTACACGCGTCCGCCCTCTTCCTTCTCTTCTGGCACCCCACGGTCGATCACGACGCCGTCGCCTCGTTTCATCCCCGCCCCATCGCTCATTCGAATCATCACCGCTCCGTTGGCGCGCTTACCGCCATCGGGTTTGACGACGCGCGTAATCTCTCCCAAAAGCACGCCGCGATGTCTCGGCGCTCGCCCGCGCACCAATCCTTGATGCCGCGGTCCGTCTAAAAATCCGTGCGTGAGCCCATCGTAATCGGCGTCTTGCCCTCGCGCAAACACTTGCGCGAGCTCTAGTCGTTGTTCCTTGCTCAAAAGTTCGCTTCGCTGAACCTCACGTCCAGTCTCCATCGCTTTCCAAGCCGCGTCCACCGCTTTTCGATACGCTTGCGTGGCGATGGCGACGTACTCGGGTCCTTTGAGCCGACCTTCAATCTTAAAGCACCCGACCCCAGATTCGATGAGCTCCGGTACGAGATCGACCGCCATCAAATCCTGCGGTGATAGCAAGTACTTGACGTCCCCCAACTCGGCCAGCTCTCCGTCGACGACTAATCCGTACGGCATTCGACACGCCTGCGCGCACTGCCCTCGATTGGCGCTTCGCCCGCCCCACGCTTCTGAAGAAAAACACTGCCCGCTGTAACTCACACACAGCGCCCCGTGCACGAACGCCTCCACCTCGACATCTGGACACTCGGCCTTGACCGCGTGAATATCCCGCAAACTCAGTTCTCGACCGACGACGACGCGTTTACATCCCAACTCGCGCGCGAACCGAGCCCCCTCCGCGCTCGTCACCGACATTTGCGTGCTTCCATGAATCGGTAAATTCGGTGCCACGCGCTTAATCAACCGCGCCACGCCGACGTCTTGCACGATGACCGCGTCGACGCCCGCCTCGGCGACGCCTCGAATCAGCTTTTCCGCCAGTTTTAACTCTTCATCAAACACCAAGACATTCATCGTGACGTACGCGCGGACGCCTCTCGCTTTCGCGTACGCCATCACTTCCGGCAGTTCCTCGAGCGTGAAATTGCTCGCCCGCGCCCGGGCGTTCAGAGCATCGAGACCGAGGTAGACACAATCCGCCCCAGCGGCGATGGCGGCGCGTAACTGCGGCCATCCACCCGCGGGTGCGAGCACTTCTGGCTTACGCGCGCCCGCGAGCGACGCCGTCCTCCGCCGCCGCGAGTCTCCATCCGTCCCATCCTCGTACCTCCCAGACGTCGATCCCCCGGCGACGCGCGCTTGCTCGAGATACCGCGCCCCTTTCCTCGCCCCATCCTTCGCGCCGCCGACGCCGACGCCGCCGCTCGTACCGGCACCGTCGTTCGTCGATGCCGCGCGAACCGGCGGCGGCGTTTCGACGCTTCTTCGAGACGACGACGACGACGGTCGACGACGACGAGAACGACGACGGAGAGACTCGGACGACCCAACGGGCGAGAGCGCCGACGCCGACGCGACGACCGCGCGCATCGTTCGTCACGAAAAGTGACGATGGACCGTCGACGGTCGCGTTCGTTTATGACGACGCGTGTAAACTTGACGTCACTTTTCGACGATGGAAACGACGACGCGACACGCGCGCGAGGCGACGCGCGCGAGGCGGGACGTCGCGGCATACATTGCGATTCGGGTGCGCGCGACGACGACGACGACGAAGACGACGACGCGACGCGACGCGCGCGTACGCGACCGAACGAATGAATGAATGAGTGAATCAACTGACGCTTTTTTGTGCGAAATTCGCGCGCGCGCTTTACGTAGGACGCGAGCGACGGACGCGGGTTGGGTGCGTTGGCGCTCGATGAGTTTCTTCGACGACACGCGAGGGATGTGCGGTGTGGGGAGGCGGCGTCGCGGCGGGTGTGCGTGGGGGCGTGGACGAGACGCGCGAGCGCGTACGGAGCGACGACGAGTACGACGACGCGAGCGGAAGACTTGGAGGACGCGAGAACGGCGATGGGGCGAGGGAAAGACCACAGCGAGGACGACGACGGGTCCTGGATCGTTCGAGCGATGGAGGATATGATAGGCGCGCGCGGGGCGTCTACGACGTCGATGGCGCGTTCTTCGAGCGGCGTCGCGGTGAACGGGAGGGCGAAACGAAGCGGCGCGTTTGGATACCGTCCGGGTGTCGGTGAGGACGTCACCGTCGTCCTAGACTGCGCGGGAAAGATTGCGAGACACTACGGGACGAAACGTCTCGATCTCACCGTTCGCGCCCTCAGGCGACACCCGGCGGTGGCTTTAGTGGTAACGCTCGAGCGAGGCCAAGCGCCGGCGAGCGCGACGGCGATGGGAGAGGCGTCGTGTTCGGTCGTAGTCACCGCGGTGGAAAACGACGCGAGCGCGACGCGAGGGGTTTACGACGTAGAACTCAGACGGCCGTGCGGAAGACGCCGTCGAGAGCGCGAGAGCGTGACGGTGCGGGACGATTTGGGATTGACGTTTGCGCCGATTGAAATCGAGAGCGTCGCGTCCGCCGTCGCGCGGGCACTCAAGCTCGGCGAGACGGATCCAGCGACGGAAGAGGCGCGCGCGGCCGCGCGTTTACAATCTACTGTTCCGTTCAACCTCGGCGTATCGCTCTCGGCGGAGGAACTCGAGGCGAAGCGCAACGTCAAGCTCTCTTACGAGCATCAAGGCGTTCGCGGCGTGGACGCCTACGACAAGGGCGATTTCCTCGCGTTTCTCCCACCAGACGCCGGCGGACGCGGCGACGCGCTCGGGGTCACGAAACCCGGTCGCGGTCACATCTATTACGAGCGCGACGCCGCGGACGAGGCTTTAGACGACGACGACCTCTTTCCCGACACCGACGACGAGGAGGACGATTTCTAAAAAAGGCGACGCGCAGCCAATCCATTCGCGCGCGCGAACGCGTCCGCGGCGTCCGTCATCAGCGCGAACACCGCGCCACGTAGAGAAATTTTTCATTAGCGAATTCAGTTCCACTCAGTTCAAACGCACGGCTGATGACCGACGGCGCGATGGCCAAGTTTTGTTAGCCTCTTCGCCTCGTCGAGGGAAAACCTGTCGACCGAACCGTCACTGTC
>Ga0255754_10002919_pt1 | contig 12529 bp, 5 predicted proteins | sample 101ome_22_FD_179954 | JGI IMG/M metagenome (GOLD analysis project Ga0255754, IMG submission 179954) | Coastal salt marsh microbial communities from the Groves Creek Marsh, Skidaway Island, Georgia - 101412BT metaG (version 2) | ecosystem: Environmental > Aquatic > Marine > Intertidal zone > Salt... | reverse complement strand
CGAAGCGCGGCCATACACATGACGGAACAGCAAAAGTACGCCTTGCGGCAACAGATCGCCTCGTACGCGCACATTTGTCAACAGCTTTTGCAATTGACCCACGAAGCTGCGCAAAGAGACTTACAGTTGAGCGCTAGAGGAGAGTACGACACGCACCACGCGTCTTCCAGCTACAAAGAAAAACAACCAAAGAAAGAGAAACCACACAAAGATCGAAAAACACCAGCCTCGATATTCTCCAACACCGGAGTATATTCCGTCCCCGGGAAAGTTCGATGGCAACCGACGACGGCGCAGTTTGAACGTTTAGAACAGATGTTTGCGATTGATACGACGACGCCGCAGAGAGAACACTTGAAACAGGTGACGGAGGAATTGAGCATGCTCGGACCGATTGCAGAGTGCAACGTGTATAATTGGTTCCAGAATAAAAAAGCGAGATTGAAGAAACGGGAACAAGACGCGGCGAAAGAAAGAATGGAAGCAGAAATGAAAGCGAAAGCGGAACTGTACAATGCGCAACAACAACAGGCCCACATGGGAAACTTGAGTTGAAATAATAATAAGTTCATTTTATTCAATAGTCAATCCTAATCGCTCTGCTCGCTCTCTCATGTTTTTCAATCGCATCGTCGCCACCGAGTTCCCCGGTGCTAACACTAAAGCTTCCTCGTAACATTTCACGGCTTCTTTTTGCATCTTCAATTTTTCGTAGGCGTCGCCCAAATTGTTCCACACCGTCACGTACCCCGGCTGTAACTGACTCGCCAATTTGAACTCCTTAATCGCTTCTTCGTACTTTTCCATTTCAGCGTATCCAAAACCTAACGCATTGTGCACTTGCGCTAAATCCTCCTCGTCGCCTTCCCAGTTCTCCGCCGCCAGTTGTAAGTTTCGAATCGCTTGCGTGTACACTTTCTTTCTTAACATGATGGAACCCATTTCAAAGTAATCGTCCGAAGTCGCGTTTCCGGCGCGAATGCGTTCCCCGGTCTTCTTCGCTTGGTCGTCCAACTCTCTTCGGATGAGCACCTGTCGAACGACGATGAATCCGGAAAATCCTAAAATCAACAACAGCGTTCCCAAATAAAAGCCTTGAATGTTTCCTTCCAAGGCGGAGATATCCGAGAGAGCTGCCCCTGCCGAGGCTGCTGCTTCCGTGGAGGAGGAAGAAAGAACATCCACCGAAAGCGCAGATGTTTGCACCGCAGAACCTCTTTTACTACTCCTCGTTTCGTTTCTTGTCGTCTTTAATGCTACTACTGATACGTTTTTACTTCTTCTTTGTTCTTGTTGTTGTTTCGTGGACGGCGTCATCATCATCGTCGTCGTCGATCTGCTACTACTACGAGCAGATCGCGCGGAACTCGCGAAGACATTCGCGGAGGACGACGAGGACGATCGCACAGAAAGGATCATCGATGTTGCGTTCATTGCGTTTACTTTTTTCTTGTGCTCGTGTGTTTTTGCGTGTGTGTGTGTGTAAGTGTGTGTGATACAAAGCACAAAGAAGTATGGAGTGGGTGAAGGAGAAGATAATCTCTCTCGTATCTTCTTTTCGTTTTTCACTTTTTCTCGCTCTTCCATCTCACCCTCACAAAAACAAGGAAAGAGCTGAAGAGATATTCATAAAAACAATGATGAGTTCACCCTCTTCTTCCTCTTCTTCTTCTTCTTCTTCTTGTCGCGGTTGTTTTTCGAGCGCATCGTTTCGAACGACGACGACGACGACGACGAGAAGAAGAAGAAGAACGCTCGTGAACGACACCGCTCTTCGCTTAGACCGCACGACGACGACGACGACGACGTTCCAGCGCGAGAAGAAGAAGACGTGGAGGAGGAAGAGCGCAACTGTTTTTCCAGGCGTGGTCTCAACGCAAGAAGAAGAAAAGGAGGAAGAGAAACAGCTCAAACGACGAAGAGAGCTGCTAGCGCAGACTTTCGGCGCTGCTTTCGTCGCCATCAGCGGTGCAGCGCTGGCGGCAGATGACGTGGTCTTGATAGATGCTCCAGAAGGGTACGCGTACGAAAGTTCGCAGATTACGACGACGACGACGACGACGACGACGAGTAATAGTAAAAGAAAAGTTTGGTCCGACGAGGAGTCCATACTGAAAGAAAAGTTAGGAATGAACTATAGCATAGAATTTCCGGAGCGCTTCGCAGCTCTCACAGATGTATCCTCCGCGCGAGTAGTTGGCGTTGATTGTTCTTTTAAAGATCCGAGGGATGAAGCGAGTACGCTCGCTATTTTCATAAACACTTTGCCATCCGATCAAAGAACTTTGAAAGACGCTTACGTATCGTTAGATACAAAAGCGAAACAGATGGCACTGTCTGCAAAGAATCAAAGGACAATACGGAAGGAAAAGTATACGAAATCAGGCATTGGAGAAACGTGGGAGATTGAAACTGAGGTAGGAGGGGGCACGGCTGGAAGATTTGGCGCCGCCGTGGAGTTGATTTCGTTGTTCGTCATAAACGAGAAGTTGGAGGTGACTGTGAGAGCTACGGCGAGTTTGTCGTCGTGGAAGAAAGTCAGGAAAGAACTACGAGAGTGCGTGCGAAGTTTTGAACTAATCTAAGCTATGAATTATAACATGTGGATGGATATTTAACGTGGTCAAACCAGACATTGATAGAGTCTATGTCTCCGGCGTAGTTCAAATACATATTGTGCAGGTCGTTGTCGTAATTGCTTTGCAGTCGAGGAAACAGTTTGAATAAAGCAGGTTCTTTCTCAGAAATAACTGATGATGATGCATTTGTCTTTGCCACCCCTAACGTCCCTATACGAAGTGATGGAGGCGTGTCATCGTTTTTGAATCGGTCAAACTGAAATCCGTCTAAACTTCCAACGCCACGAAATTTACCATTGACATATATTTTGGTGATATTTGCGTATCCATCGTACGTGGTAAGAACTCGAATAGGTTTCTCTCGAGGCATGGATACGCCAATCGCTTTGACACGCGCGTCTATGAGTCTCAAGCCACCACCGGCATCACTAGATTCCAAATTGAATGTGGCGACGTACGGTGACACCCCGAAATACAACTCATTTGTATCGCTTACGGCGAGTATCATAGCTCCTCCACCGCTTTGATATGGCGCGAAACCTCCGATAGAAAATATAACTTGGAACTGCTCGCCGCGACACGGTTTACAAAAGATCCAAGTGGTTGGACCTAAGCACCATGGATCGCACGCAAATACATCCACCATTTCTAAGGATGTGGTAGAATTTGCAAATATTTGACGCTTGAATGACTTGATGACAGTCTCTACGGAGAAGCGTTTTTTTGCTTTCTCATACAACTCGTTGATTGTAAAAGTCTGACTCGATGTATCATTCTCTGTGATATTGATTGAAAAGTCGGGCAATCGTGAACATCTTCCATACAAGTTTGGGACAATTAACGACGATATGATGAGGACTTCCCCGTTGAGCGCTTGTTGTGGTTCGCCAATAATCTGCCGCATCTGCGTTGTATTGCCTTTATCTAGTACTTCCACGTATGCATTCCTTTCGACATATTCGGCATTGGCATCAAAGACGTCGTCCCTGTTAAATCGATTACACGTATTGCTACCGGTTGCATCGTTCAGAGTTTGAAAACAGTTTACGTTTTCGTCCAGGTTGTGCACATCAAGAGTGACGTATGATTCGTGGTACAAATTCGCGCCTCTTTGAAGATGATTGAACCAAATGTTTTGCATAACTATGTCATACAACGTCTCGTCGACCATATTTTCATTGTCACTGTCAATAAAAAATGACGCCGATGTGTTTACTCCGTTTGTTGCATAAGACGATGCGGTATAATTCACATCGATACCCGTTAATGTGGAAATCATAGGCAAATCATGAGCGATGAGTAATATGGCATCACTCCATCCCGAACGCAACTCTGCAGTAAGTCCTAAATATGCTAGCAAGTTTCGATACACGAAGGAAAACGGGATTCTCTGGAGCCTGTCTAATAAACTCAAACCTAATTCTGCCGTCGGTGGACTCAATAATTCATCCGTTATTATTAGCATACCATTACTTGAAGAAAATATTTGTAAAATTTTAGCTGAATTCAACATGCCGCGTACTTTCACGGCGTTTTCTCCTTTGCGTTTCGTTACTCTCAGTTTCTTCGCGATTGGATTTCCCACGAACACGTTCCCAGGGCGTCTCAGCATTGGGTACGAGAGGTAACTATCCAATGAATCAAAATCAATTTCAGCCATCACATCGCGCGCGGCAGTTTCGAGCGCCATTGCGTCTGGTTCTAAGATTCGAAACGTGTTGTATGTGATGATCTGCTGGGTGATGAGTTTCAAAAGAGCTCGCTCGTCACCCGTAGCGTTGAAAATATTCAGAGGTGCGAGTAGATTTTGAACGTTCAAATATCTCAACGCACTGCGGAACGCCACATTCGTGGGCACCAGAACACCAATGACGGATCTCGTCTTGACGACGCCATTCGTATTTGATGAAGAAATAGTTGGAAGTTCTTGCTGAAGAAAGTCAATGATTTGACTTTCGCTATGTAACAAATTTGTATATAAAGACACTCTGGCGTTCTTTTGCAACAAAAACACCGGGTCGAAGAACTTGGACATCGGGCTCTTCTCTACGCGCATTTCTAGAAGAGGGAGGCGCGAAACAATCAGTAATAATCCATCGCACGTACGAATATCTTCTACGAGTATAAAATCATCTCCGCCGTAACTCTGTGCAAATGCTTTCATGGCTCCAGAACTCGCTCGCAACTGTTGAAAAGAGGAGACGAGAAACCTTAAAACTATGTTTTTGAGCTGATCCTGATTATTAGACTCGTCGTTTTTATTAAAAAGCATCGCTTTCGTGAGAGATGTTTCCGCAAAAAGTTTTCTCCAGGCGTCGTTGGTTGGTATCAACATAGTTCTCGCTGAACCGGCGTTCTGAAAAATCTTCACGTTTCCGAAAGCGACATACAATGCTTGAAGCGTGATAGAAATATCTTCTGCGAAGACACTATTTTCGAGAAAGTCATACAACGAAGGCAAATTATACGTTGCGAGGACATCCTCATCATTGAAAAAATCTACGAGTAAGTCATCGATTGCGTGTACGATAACGGTATCATTGGAACACGTGGAATACGTGGAATACGATGATACGACCTTCGCGTCCATTACGTAAATCTCTCTCTTTTGATTCTCCCGATTGACCACACGAACATCGCATCTCTTCCGATGTTGCGTACCTTCCCACTCCTCGAACGAGCGTCCATCGATGAAATCTTTAGAACGTATTTTTTTCACGAATCGATGTCTCTTTGCTAACTCGCACAGGAGGTACTCGTCCTCAAACACGCTTGAAATCCCAGAAGATGCATATCTCAACGCGTATTTTTCAAACGCAAGGTTAGTAGGTGCAAAAATCGTCCCGTACGATTGACCGCTCTTCTCGACGCAATTTAAACCCATCGTAGCTAACAATAACGCCCTGAAAATGCTAAAATCGTGCGCGTCGTTCGTCTCTTCGTACTGCAATGCATCAATCCAAACGTCGATATTTTTCGTCTCGCAAGAAAAAAAGACGTTTTGAGCGTTTTGAAAACGCTGTAGTTGTTGTGCAAAAGAAGCTGTGGCGCCAATCGCTACCGTAATCAGGAAATTCAGCAGGACGGGAAGGTGGGAAGGCATTGTTTCAAATCCGCGTTTGGTGCGGTTTAAGAAGAGACAGAGACAGAGACAGAGAGAGAGACGAAAAACTAAGGAAACAGCGACGAAGCGAAGCGTTTTTTTTCTTTTTCAAGGAGGGAAGAACCGAAACGTCTTTAATCCCCTACTCGTAGCACAAAAGAAAAAATGTTCGCGAGTAGCAGAGTCTCAGCGGTCCCAACTGTCGTAGCAACCAAACGGCAGCGGACATTCAACGCTAATGCGAGAGTGACGAAAGTCAGTGCGGCGTCAAACTTAGAAGGTGCAGATTCTGTTCAGCTAGGCACTGCGAAATTACCAAAAGGCATCGACGTAGCTGTTTTTTCTGCGACCATGTTTCAGTGGGCTACTACACTCACAACGAGCGGTCAAAACATGCCCTTTGTCCTCCCGCAAAAAGTTGACAAAACAGAAACTGGTTTCGAGATGGATTTCTTAAAATCTAATCCAAACGATCCTGGGTCGTTCGTCTCGGTAGGAACGATTGAAGCAAAAGTGGAAGACATTGAAGATGGAAGTAAGATTCTGTTTTTGCGAGGCTATGGGGACGTGAGAGTGCCAAAGAAACTGGTGGACGTTCCAATCGTCATGCAAACCATGCCGAATGCAATTAAACGAGCCATCACAGTTTCTATGCCGTGATAAATTGATAAGAAGGTGAAGAAAAAGAAGAACAAAGCATTTGCTCAGAGTGTATAATATAGTTTCTAAAAGTGTTGAAAAGTAGATTCTTTCATCGGGGATAGTTGCTCGTATTACAAAACAACCCTTTGATTTTCAATAGGAACGCAGTAAAACTTTTCACTTTTTGCGTTCGCGTTGTTTGCTTTGTCTTCTGATTTCCCGAAGATGCTAGGCACGTTTGAACGATGTGCGCGCATAGTTCGTAAGAGAAGTTCACCACGTGTCGTGAGCGCTTTGAGAGCTCGTTTTGCGCCAGAGGGGTCGCCACCAATGAACTCTATAACATCGGATTCGCTCGCATTTAAACGTGCGGAAACATATCGCGTAATTTCTCTTTCGATCTTTGAATCGCTTTCACTTGTATCTTTCGCGTTGTCGTCGTCATTATCATCGTTCGCGTCAATGTCGTTATCTTCCGCCATGAGTTTAAATGAACGTTGGATTTTCTCCGCGGCAGTTTTGAATCCAAACGAAGAGCACGCCTTGCTATTCTTCGCAAGCACTTTGAACCCCCATTTCGCATCGGAAGGATTACTCACTTCAATGAGTTCTGGCATGGATACCATGTCAATTTTGTTTGTGATCATGCCTGAAAGGTAAGCCAGCATGGAAGCAGCATTGATTGCGTGCACAGGCAAAATCTCTTGCGTAACACCACTGGTATGCGTAATGCTTCCATCCGAACTTTTATCTGCAAACATAGCGTTGAAAATTTCGATTGCTTTTTTGCGAATTTCGATCATGGGTTCACCAACACTATCGTTACGTGCGCGGCGTTCTTCATTGAAGCGTATTTGTGTAAACTTTTTTGTTAACTTTCGTTTGCCTCCCATTGCCAATCCCGTATTTTCACCATTCTCGCGATAAGTGGGTGGAGGTGCCGAAAGACGAGCAGGTACGCCAGCACTTCTTCTGCGCGTACCCGCGCGTTCTTTCTCGATGATTTTACTCAATTCGGCATCATCGTCGTAGTCATCATCGTTATCTGACGGTTCCAAAACGGTTTTACATTTCTGACAGAACCAATCTCCGTCCGGAATTTTCTTCAACGGCGGTTTCAAACAGAAAATGTGAAAACCGCAATCACATCCATCACACAGAAGCACTTCATCTTCACGATCACCACTCCCGCACACTTCGCACTTGACTTCGTCCACAACTAACCATTCGGATGGATCCAATTGTACTGGCGGATTCTGCGAAGCCGGTGTTTCCTCTCCATCATTCGCTTTCATAGGATCTGCTACTGCCCCCTCCTCCTGGTCGCCCTTTTCCATCTCCCTCGCGGCATTCTCCCCCTGTTCTTGTTTCTTCTCGTCATCGTCATCATCGTCAAAACCAGCAGAAGCGCCGTCAAATTCATCTACTTCTTGATCGACATCCATATTGTCGTTGCTTTTGTTGTTATTGACGTTCATTTTCTCACTATCATTCTTCTTAGCCGCATTAACTCTGCGACTGACTCTATTCGACGGAGAAGTATTTTGCCGACTTTCAAAACTGTTGTTGAAGAGAATCTGTCTTGCCATTACCGCGACGCGTTGCTGAATTTCTAGAGTCCATTCACCGGACATTTCCCAATTTTTCCCGTCAGGGGCGCGTTCTCTGCCTTGAATTGCATCGGTGACGCGTTCGATTTGTTCCCGGATCCCAATGGGCTCATCAGATGCTTCCATGGCTTTCACCGATAATAATCCATCTAGAAGACTTTCATCTCGTTTGCGTCGCGACTCTTTCCCAGACTCATACTCCAGCTTTGCATACTTGTATGCAGCTCTGATGATCCCACCCGCTTCTTCCATATGAGAAGCATGCTTGCATAGAATTCTCCATCTTTTCATGATGGCCAACTCTGTCGCGTTTCTGTATCGATCAAGCCAGATTTCTCGCGTTGCCTGGAATACCAAAGCAACGTTTCCAAAAGCAGCTGCACGTGCTCCAACATTTGAAGACGGATCAATGTCTCCTGGTCCTGATATTATCATGTGTTGAATTACAGTCGTCAACAAGAAGGTATCAGAATCTATATCGAAAATCATCTTCGGTGCCCTGAAACGCAGTCTCGAAGAGAGGTTTGCGTTGTTGTCGTCATCTTCGTCATCATCTTCATCATCATCATCATCATCATCATCATCAAGATCGTTCAGAAGAGAACCAGCATTCGCACCATTATCGGCGTTGCCATTCTCATCGTCGCTATCGCTAACATCAGCGTTATTTTTGCTTTTGTTGTTATTGCGTTGGATATTCTGATTCTTGGACGATTCACGCTTAGACTTTTGTCTCGCTATGAGCGCAATTTGTTGTAGCTCGTCCTTCGTGATAACGCCAGAGTCTGTGTTTTTTACGCCCAACATCTTCCCACCATCCACGCCAAACGTTGCGTGACCTCCAAGAAGGGTTTTTTGAACGCTTTCACCATAAATTTTCCACAAATCATCGGTTCTCTTTTCAGTCAAGCCAATGTATTCTTTTCTGTCCGATACTATTTGTTTTTGCACAAACGCGAGGATCGGCGTTTCTTTCAAGGCCGATACCGGTTTTAAACCAACCTTGCGCTGCGCTGCTGCTAAATTAGCTCTCAATGAAGTATTTTCAGGCTTCGATAACTCATCTCTTGTGGGATACCGTCGCTGCGCATGGTTCGGATGTGGCTCGTCCATTGAACTTTGTACCCAACGTTTCCATAAATCTTCAAATCGGATCGATAAGAGTAACGCTTCTTTAGGATTCTGTATGATTGTGGACAAGTCCCAGCTCTTCTTTAACGTCATTCCAATGCTGTTGCTTACATTTAACCATACGTCGGCGTCAGCTTTCGTACCTACAAACGTTTCTTCGAGAGCTTTCCAATACGCTTTACAGGACTCGACGGTTTTAAGGTTCATTTCTATTTTGTTTTTACTACCGTCAGCTTCAGGTTTGACGTACGTGCCAACAGTGGAGAGTTGTAAAGAAACACCGATACCTCCCTCCTCTTGAATGTAATCAATTTCTTCTTGAACGGGCGCTTTTCGCTTCCTTGATGGAGTCGGCGCGCTCGGAGTAGTGCCGTACGTCCACAATCCCAGGTTCTTCAACCCTTTCAACACGTCTCCGATGGCATCGGAATCATACGCTGCTTTGGCTATAGTCTTGTCCAAGTCGGAAAATTTTACGTCCTCGATAGCAGCTACGTATAACTTTGCAAGTTGCGTCGCGGTCAACCCATTTGGGGGCGGTGCGAGCTGAAAGTGCAATTTGACTGGAATATTTTTTCGAAGTTCGTGCGCGGAGATGCATCCATTCATCGCATTTTCAACTAAATGTAAATGCAAAGCGCGGCATCGTAACACATTCGAACGGAACATGCCGAAACGTAACGCACTTTCGTAACGAAGCCGTTCAAATGGCACATCTACTGGATTTTTCGGAGTACTAAGACCGGCGGATAAGATTCTTGGTGGTGGTGGTGCCGATCTTTTCGTATCCTCACTTGTAATTTGGTTTCCATTCGCCAAGAACAAAACTTCGCTGCCTTTTTTCCTCTTCTTTTCTACATTTTTTGTTGCTCTTGACGCAGTCGCAGTCGTCGTTATTTCCTTTTCGAACGCCTGTAACCGAGGAAGCTCCTTGCCAGAACTTTCCAATTTCTTTCGCTTTGCAAGTCGCAGCTGCTCGCCGTGATGCAACATGTTCGTAATGAACTCGTCCGTAAGATTTTTGTGGTCTATGGAATTGAAAAACTCTGGCGAGCACAACACGGTGTCTTCTTTGCCTGATAATCCTCTGACCACAAAATGGGAGAACTTTTCCTTGTGCAGTAAACTTTCTACGATGTGTTTGATCTGAGTCACGTCAACGCGCGCTAATCCATGCCCCTCCTTCTTGGCTAACCAAGAACCCAAGCGTGATTGAAATGCAAAGCCTTTGTCTAATATATGTGCCTTCACGTACTCCAAACGAAGATCGTTTCTATCGAGAGGTTTATCTACCATGGTATTCGCGATATTAATCTCGCCCTCTCCGTTTGCTTCCAAATTTTCACCTTGGCGAGCCATTGCGATTCCGCGCTTTCGAGCAATCGACTCTTTCAGCTTATAATACACGTTAATATTCGATCCTGCTCGAACTGTCGTGCGGTCAAGAAGCTTATCTGTTATCTCGCACTTTTCTAATTTTCTTTGCAGCGGTTTGCACGCGATATCGAGCTCGATTCCAAGAGCCTTGACGGTTACGCCGGCACTACTTTTTGCTATTCTTTCGAGCAGTTGATGCTCGAACGTTTCTTCTAACACGAGCTCTCTGCTACCGTTACCAGTCCACATAGTGTACTGAGAAGGCTCGTATTCAACATCGTCTTTAACCCACGCTGTTGGCGTGTTATCTATGATTCGACAACTCGTATCGACTTTTGCGAGAGAAAGTTCGTTCCCTTTTTCCTTTTCTGAAGACGGTGAGAGCAACCGGGCATTCTCGTCGTCACCAGCAATCACCTGAGCCATCGATGCTGTTGCTTTATAGGTGTACTCTTGCGGGCGCGCGATCAATTGAAGCGCTTCCTTTACAACGATTTTACCCGTTTTTTCGTCTTCGACATTTACTACTCCGAGAATGATGCATTTTTTCTCGACTAATTCGTTGCGAAGTTCACCGAATAATTTTTGAGACCGTCTAGGATTCATGTCGTAAATCAAATCGTTCAACGCCTTCGCCATTTCTGGTTTAATGTCGTCAATTGGCACCGCGTGAGACTTCCCAGCCTCTTCTAAAATGCTAAACAACCGATCGGCGTATTTCTTTTTCGTCGCGTGGCTCAAAGCCGTCGCTTTTCTCGGTACGAATTCTGGAAGCCACATGCCACTTTCAGTCGTCTTCGACTCCTGACGAAACACTTTCCTTCTCAATCCAATACGCAAACCTTCGAGTTGCCTCGCATGTGGGTCTAATTTTGCCGATTTCATGTTCAAATGAGCACTCATTTCCGCAGTCGTAGCGCCGTGCTGTCTTCTTTTCGCGACAAATTCTAAAATACGCCTCGCAAACGGCGAAAGGACTTGTTCCCACGACCTCGCATCCGTTAAACTCAACACTGCCTCTCGAGCGTGCAGAGAAGCTATGAGCGTGATTGGATTTGCATTTTCTGCATCCATGCATTCTTCGAAAGTGATGAGACATCCATCTACGCTACCTTTATCACGCATTTGTTGTCGCCGCTGACTTCGGTTCTCACTCGTCTTTTTACTCCTTCCACTACTCGTGTTGTTGTTTTCGTTGTTCGTGTTGTTCCTCTTTTCGCCGTCGTCGTCGCTGCCGCCTAGCCTCGACTTTCGAAACTCGAAACTCTCCCGCGTGATAAATTTCTCCGCCGCATCGATTTCCATCAACGCTTCTTGCTCAACCGTGTTCACTTTGCATTTCTCTGGAAGTTTTACCAGGAAATTCACGTCCGGTGGTCTCAATTCCATCGATTCCAAAGTGTCAAAATCACTTGTCTCGGCGAGCGAACTGCGCGTGACCAGTCGTTGGAACATCAGTCGTTTCAGTGTCTCAATTTTTCTCTTCTTCTTCTTCTCTTCGTCTTCTTCTTCTTCTTCGTCGTCGTCTAAACTATCCAACGCATCGTCGTCGCCATCGTCGTCGTCGCAGTCGATGTCTTCTTCTCGTTCGTTAAACTCTCCGTCCTCCCGTAACTTCCTTCTCCTCTCCAAAGCCGTTTCTAAAAGTTCAAAAGCTTTCGGTAAAGTGCACCCGTCTCTGCCTTCCAGGGCGATTTCGCGAAGCAAAAGAGTGAGCTTTTTTCTCAGCAGTCTCTGCAACGAAAGGGAGAGGGACGAGAAGACTGGCGTTTTCGACATCTCTTCTTTGAAACGTAAAGGTGTCGTCGTTCGTAGTCTGTTATTATTATTAGTAGTTGTAGTATTCCATGTGCGGCGTCGCGAGAGAAGTACAGGACAGAAAGAAAGAATAATAGAATCTCTCTGTTGTAACGACAATGTTTTGCGGGGAGGGGGGAGCACTTTTTTTGCAGCAGCTTTTTTGCTGGTCGAAGCTTTTGATTTTTTTTGGTGCTCCCTCGTGAAATAAGCGTGAAACGAGTAGTGCGGTTTTCCTTTTCCTCACAGTTTTTCTTTGTTTCAGCAAAGTTACAGGGACGCAACCCCGC